>Ga0126336_10001373_pt1 | contig 12544 bp, 4 predicted proteins | sample SidCmetagenome_FD_92530 | JGI IMG/M metagenome (GOLD analysis project Ga0126336, IMG submission 92530) | Coral microbial communities from El Islote,Puerto Morelos, Mexico - Siderastrea C C metagenome | ecosystem: Host-associated > Invertebrates > Cnidaria > Coral | place: El Islote,Puerto... | reverse complement strand
GGGCACTTCCCCACCATAGTTTCTTTAGAAACTGACCCCCTTATTTCATTGAAGACGTCTGTCTTAGTATAATTTTAAAATGCCCTCATGGTGAGTTTCAGATTAGGTAGATCACTTGATCGGACATCCCTTTTGTTTTCGCCCCTGATTAATCAAGCGTGGAAAAACTTAAAGGATTGTAATGTTGGCTGAATTTGTTTTGTTTATTTTAAACACCATGCTTTGTCAAGTCATGGTGGTACAGTTAATTATGCTCTACAAGATAGCTCTAACTTTGATTACGTGCATGAAATTGTGCAGTGAAAATGCACTTGGAAGCTCTTTCCTGCGGCTCTGTTTGTTTCTCGGTATCTCCCCACTTGGGATTGAAAGAGGAAAATTGAGTGAACATTGACGTGTTTAAGATCGATCGATCGATCGATCGATCAATCAATCAATCAATCAATCAATCAGCCAGTCAGTCAGTTGCAGCCAGTTAATCAATCAATTACTCAATCAATCAATCAATCAATCAATCAATCAGTTTCAGTCAGTCAATCAATCAATTAACCAATCGATTACTCAATAAATCACTCGATCCATCAATCAGGCAATCCATTATTCTCTATACCGCTGTTTTAAATAAGGAGCCTTCTGAGCAGTGAAGCAGTACATCGACATGTGATTCTGGGGGACCTAAATACAAGTGACATCGAAACAAGGCTGATTATTAAGTCTGTCATTCTCCTCTTTAGAACCCATGTCTAGAGCCTTCCAGGACAACTTGCGAGCCAGCTCGACTTTTCTGTTAATTCTATCGTGCAGCTGTCTTATTAAAGTCGGTAAAAACCGAAAGCAAAGCGCAAGCTAACCAATTTAAAGTGTGAGTACCAGTTGGCTGATGTTCAATTAGTAGTGCAGTGAACCTGGTACTGACTTGCTTTTTGCTTCAGATAGGCTGGTTTCGAGTTACCAGATTCTATTACTGCATTACTGACTAACTGTTTGTGTCGTCTCTAATTTAGCTGCAAAGTTTGGGATGCCTGTGATGACGACCGTGTCCTAGACTTAAAGTTTCCGAGTATTGGTAAACTAGTAATCTGACTGGCTACTCGACCACCGTTTATTGGTCCATAGTCAGCCATGGGAACTAGTTCGCGCAACCTGGAACAGGCTACCAAGCTCGCTGATTTTCGATATATACTTACCAGGCTAAGTGTGTCCGCTCTATCGGTAGCCCCATCGACTAGCTAAATACGGTAACTACTGACCGCTCTCTGCTAATGGCTACCTCCAGGCATGAAATACTCAAATACGCGGTGTACAGATGGAAGTTGATCAGAATACTGTCGAGCCTATAATTAATTAATCGTTATGAGTTTGTTGGAAAAGAAGTTAAAGTAGCAGGGGCCCGTATAGCAAAGTTTCATGCTTAGAAACGTCTTTGTTTTCAAGATGCATGGTGAAATTATCGTACCCGAGATCGACCCGAAACGTTTCGGGGCTTTCGAGAAACGCGCACCAGATGGCTGCCTTCAAGATGTAACGTGAAAGCCCTCACGGTGGGAATCAAATCACTTGAACATGCAGAGTTCGCTTTTGTTTTCGCCACTGATTGTTTGTCTTTTTTTCAAGTGTATTTTCAAATTAGCCTTTTTCAGCTGGTCTATGACAACATCTGGATTTAACGACGTTAATTAATTTTTTCATAGAAAGAAGTGCGTTTACGAACTAATCACAGCTGGAAGCATAAATTATGATAATTATACTGCGAATAGTTGTGAACATAAATACAGCTTCAGTCAAATACTTTAAAGCAAAGAAGAAAAACTTGAAAGCGACTTTTTTCCAATGGTTTAAGTCACTACAGCTTGGATAAACTTGAAAGATTTTACTGTTAACAATTTGAAGGCCTTATTTGTCTGCTACAACACCAGCAAAGCTGTTGTCTGCTGCTCAAAATATTATGCTTTGTCGACTCATGGTGAATGCTAATCCACGGTAATAGAGATGACTTAAACCAGAAAGAATGCAACTTTAAAAGTTTAATTTTTAAAAACCTCAATTTCGAAGATTTCAGTTTCATCTAAAAAGGCTAGAACCATCTTCTTCTTCGGAAACAGGGGTGTTTCTGCTAGAATTACTTGGAATTTGGAACTTTCCGGTCGCTTTTTGCTTCTGCCGCTAAAAACGGCTGAATAAACTACAATTTTATGTGATGGGGTTCGTGGATTTATTGAGGAATAAAAAACAAACTTAACACCAAACCACAGGTATAAATAATCTTGGGTAAAAACTGCAATATTGTGTTCTGTTAAATGTATTCTTTTGAGTCGCAGTGTCGTGTTGGTATCGGATATGGGTTGTTTCTTTCTAGAAGCACGTTGCGGAAGAAACCTTTTGAAGTCCGACAATGGCACTTTTTAACGTTTGTAATCAATACTCGAGAGTCTTTGCTTCCAAACAAAGAAGTGCACTCGTGTTGACAATTTCCAAAGCGCTTTTTTCGACTGCGGCTTTTTAAATTTGACTCTCATATTATTATATACAGCCACGCGCAGTATAGTTCCTGCTGTATAAATTACCGTTCAGTTTACAATATCAGTGCTTAAAAGGTCATTATTTATACGGTGTTTGCGAGGTTCGTGGCGTAAATCATTTACCGCCATCGTAAATCCCATCAAGTAAAATGCCAACCAGTGAAATTTCAATCATTTAATTGCGGCCATGGCAACGGAAGGAGCTGACTAGCAGGTTCTTTTCATTCAGGTATCAGGTATTTTCCCCTTGATGTAATTTTCAAAATATTTTTTTTTTCTTTTACGTGCACGTTTCTATGAATTTTAATGCTGATTGGCCGAAAAAGCTTAAAGCATTTGCTGGGCAGCCAATGAAATCCACGCAAATTGTAAACACTCGCATGGGTCATTGTTTCTTGTGAATGGCGAGCTTGAATAGCTGACAAATGACTGTCACAAACGGTGTCGAATTTAACATGCCGTGTGTGGTCCTTTGGCGGGCAAACCACGTGCTGCAGACCCAGTTCACCTGTATAAACGCAATACCTGATCGATATCTCTGAATTCCAAATTCTGATGCGGCCACAAGATGGCAACGTAAAGGCAAACTGCCGTGAACACACACCCTTCGAAATTAACTCGCGCGGAGAAAAACAAGCGTGCACACGGAAAAAAACTTCAAATGGCTTACGTCGAAAAACGGAGGAATTTCGTGTTTTCTTTAACAGTTCAGCGTTGACGGAACTAAAAAATAATCAGAAAATATGTCGGCTGGAACTGTGGTGATCACTGTTCTTTTGGCGAGCATTATGAGGAGAAAGGTCCCCGTCGAAGCAGGTAACATGGATTTATTTGAAACAAGGGAATGTTTTCTTTAGTCGTCGGGTAATGTTTGTAGTAAAAATGTTGAATCAGCGAGTTATTACACATTTATTACTAACTCACCCACGTGTAAATATCCCGTCGCAGTTAAGAATTATAATTCCATTTGATTCTCGTTTTAGAGAAAAGCCTGCTTTCGAAATTCATGCTGAAGGGAAATTTAAAATACCTGCTAAAAACTGACAAGCCAGTTGGCGGAAAATATTGCTCGCAATTATCTACTATGCAGAATTTGATATGTTTCTTTCTTGATCCTTTAAAACTAATGGTTTGTTTGGTTGACTGTTTTACAGTTTTAACTTGAAAACCAAGATGATTGTATGTCAATCGTTGAGCTGAAATTTATCAACTCAAAAATCCGTCGTTGAGGCTCGCTTCTCTCGAAAGTGAAACGAAAACATCACAGCTATTTTTGAATGAAAACAGAATAATATTAATAAATTTTGTGATAACTGTCAGCTATGTGATTGTTCTAATTCTAGCAAACGAGCAAACACGCCGCCAAAAAATTTTTGAATTTGTGCGGGGGGAGATTCGATAGATGTACTTTAATCTTCTCTTCTTATTAATATCTCTGCTAACCAATGCGGCTAGTTCATTCTCGAGTATAAGTTATATTTGTTTCTATTTTCTCGCTAAATGTTCCCTGAAGCCTTCAGCCTCAAATCCTTTGAAAATCGTCAAGGCATACAGAGTGCGGTTTTTAAATGCGCCGAAAACATCAAGGCTGCACGAAAAAAAAAAAGAGAATAAAAATGGTTTTCCGAAAATGGAATTTTTTGATAAGACGATGGGAAAAATATTCAGAAAATTGTTACGAGAGGAATCGTAAACAGGACTTACGTATCAAGCCATTAGACAGCATTTATACATCTATTTAAAAATATGACGCTTCGACAAAACCCTAGAATTATTTCCTCAAAATTCGGTTGTCATGGAGTTCTCTTCAGTCTCGGAGAAAATTCCAATTTTATTTCAACAGCGTTAAATTTATTGCTACCAAAATATGTCTTATACTGGTCGTGTTAGTTCTAGAGGCAAACTATTGAAGTATCTTCAGAAAGTTAAGAGAGATTTTCAGGGCTGGATTCCCCCGCTTTTGACATGTAAAGGGTATAAGCGTTTTAGGCCGAGAAGATGTAAGAGCAGCGAAAATTGCTTTATCGATCAAGTAGTTCTACGCCAGTGTTTTATAGACTGCTTGATCAACTTTAAAATGAAATCCCGGATAAAAATAAGGCTGATTGTTATTTTTTTCAGGTTTTTTAGTTTTCCTTCGCAAGCAGGTTTTTCCATCCACGATTAACATCACCTTTGCATTTTATCTGTTTACCCTCGCATAAAGTGAAATAATGGAATGATAAAAGATAGCCTCAATTAGAAAACAGCAGGAGAAATACCCCACTGCAAGGCTGTTGCTTTTTTGTAATTAAAAGAGAATTGCGCCGACCGAAACTCAAATTAAATTAAATTAAATTCTGGGTTCCTTTTGCTCAAATTATATTTTTCTGTACCACGCGCGATATTCAGAAGTGATTGCTTTCCTCAAGAGGTGACATACACTAAAGGCCTTTTTTGCGCGAATAAATGCATGCAATTTTCCTTATTTATTTAAGCTCGATATTCAAGTCAAATACGTCGGAATATCCAAAAAGCTTTCATTCAAAATGACAGGCCAAGGTTGTCACATTTTTACTCCATTCTCCAAGGGGAAGGTTAATTGAAAGCTATAGTAGCTGTAAAACATTGATGAGAAAATTTGTAGTCATTTCGCGTGAAATATCGAAGTAGATTTCTTTGTCCAAGATAACACAAGAAAGTTTACAGCAAAAACGCTTTAAGCCTCACTATAGTCCAACATTAATGTGTTCATTCTTTTCTCTGAGAAATATTTCTACAGTTTCACACTACCTCAGCAAACGAATGTTTTGGTTCTGCTGGTTCAATATCTGACTTATTCACCATCGCGGAAAAAATAAACCGTGGACATTGAATATTCACACATTTTGATCTCAAAAGAAAAATATGAGGTATTTTTTGAAATACCTGTTATTTCGAAGAAAATTTACGTATTACATAGTAACACACTGTTGATGGCCTTTAAGACTAAAAAGTAGAAAGCCAGTTAGACTAATTCAAACAAGTTCACTCAAAAATATAAAATGTTGAAGTGGAGCTACAATTGAGCACAACCATTGCTGATTTTCGAAAGTGCTCCAACTGAATATTATAATTTATACTTCAAGATGGTTGGCTTTAAAGTTTCGAATCCTTCTGTGCTTTCTTCACATTGGAGCCACTCCAAACTTAGCTTATTCATTTATGGAGTAATTTTAATTTTTTTTTATCAGCTTTTCCAAACGTAATATCATATTCGTACAAGGAAGTCTTAAAGCATGTCTCTGTGTTGTTGCAAAAACTAAACATTCGAGTCACGTACGAAAACGAAACGACAATGGGATCCACAAGAGGTGTAAACAGCCGCAAATCTTTACTCACCATGAAGAAATTATTTTCCTAAACGGCGTTTATTTTCTGTCATTGAAAACTCAGACAAAAATTCTTAAATTTATTTATGAATTAGTGATAGCGTCTGCCTGAAGGAATAAACTGGTTTTGCAATATTAGAAGTCGAATGAAACAGGCAGAATTTAGAAAGCAAACCTCGAATACTTGTTTGTCCTCATGAGTGTACTTCTTTCTCTGCAAAGCAAAAACTCGCAAATAAAACTAATTTTTAATCTTTCAAAGCTTGTTAAGTAAAGGTACACGGATTTTTTAAACATTACAACCGATAAGGTGTAAGACCTCCATAAATATGCAGTATTTTTGCTTTCATTGATGGTTTTAGTACCCGAATATCTCGGAAAAACAGTTTACACTGAATTCTTTGAGTCTTGTAAATAACTAGCGATATCAAAGCTTCAAACAAAACAGAAATCAGGGAGTTAAGAGTTTATTCCATTTTATTAAAAAATCGTTAACAAGTTTTTCTAGACATGTAAATAGTTCCTTCTACTTCTCTGTTTAAAATTAATTTTGACTTTGTGAGGAGGATTCTGAAGTCACAGATGTCAACCACACAGGATATCCTTTGTGAATAAGGAAACGATAAACATTGCTAGATTCATATTGTAAAATTTTGTTATCGCGACAGCATTGTCGAAGAAATTTTTACTAAATCGTGGCCTTGTACAGAATTTTCAGGAGCACAAAGCCGACCACAAAAATGAGGAAAACAAAACCGCAGTGGTTCGGTTTCACTCTTTAAAAGCAGATGTCCACTTGGTGCCATCAATTTCACTTTTCTGATCAAGATAACAGACTTACTATAATTTATACGCCGAAAATCAAAACCGGTTACCCGAGCAAAGTTGTATTCATCAATAAATGATTGCAAAATACATGGTTTTCTTTACGGTGTGGAAATTGACTGATAGGCAATTTGTTGTAGAGAGAGTCGTATTGAAACGTAGTTACGGCAATGTTCTTTTTGTTGATTAAATGTACGAGGTGAAATTCACCTCCATTTTCAAAACGGCTAAGCGAGCAAAACTGAGAAACAAAAAAAATCGAAATTGCATTTGCAAAAGAAAATCGAGCCAACAAACAGCACCACACAAGAACTGCTCAGTAGCTTTTATTTGAATGATCACACCTCAGGATTTTATCCACAGGCTCGATAGCAAGAACCAGTTTGTACAACGTAATAAACAATACCACACGAAAGTACTGCTCAGTAGCTTTCGTTGAATAGTTAACTTCAGGATTTTATCCAAACTCAAACGTGAAGGGAAATGGACCAGAGGCACCCAACGAGAAAATTTTAGCAAAATACTTGAAATATCATTTTCTGCTTTCTTAGATTGTTTGAGAGCTTTTAGAGGCATATTTCTGTAAGCTAATGCAGATTGATCTGTTCGGATTGTTTAGGCCGCAGAAAATTTTAGGAAACAGAATCCTATCCGTGAAATTTCCGAGCTGCTGATTGCTCTCCGAAAATGCTAGCTGACCTTATTTTGCACTCTAAACGACATAACATTTGTCCCTCCGAAAACAATAGGAACTAATAAGTCCTCTTGTTACGAAAGTCCGACGTGATGTTTCGCCGAAGAAATCTTTAGCTTTTACTGCAATTAAATCCGAAAATCTCAGGCGATTTTAGGCGTTCCGAACAGATATTCCCCGAAACGAACTGCTGGGTGCTTCTGATGGACTATTAAGAAAATCAACCAACTTTGTGTTTCTGATCCTCCGACACAAAATTTCAAACATACTTCACGATCGGGTGTTTGACTGTGAAGAGGAACAGATCATAAACTACAATAGGAAGTTAACCATTACTAAACAAGTTCAATTGAAGGGAAAACGTAAAATATTTCTCGTTATATCGAATACTCGCGATCGACCCTTTACTGCCACGTTCAGGCGTATGTTGATGTACTTCTTTGTAGATGATCGCATTCGAAGGAATATGCAATCTTCGAAATGCTCTATTTATGGGAGAAGGAGTAATTTGAAAAAGGTTTATTTGAAACCCTTCTTTTTGCTTGGCTAAACTAAAAAACATTCTGATGAGTGGCAAGCTTAAAACAGAGAGGAAGAAATGTGTTTTCTTTGCAGTCACGGGGCTCACGGGTAGCTAAGCGAAGAAATCATTTGTTGAGGTGTTTATTCTTGAATACTGAATACTATAACTTGGAAATTTTTGCTTCCTAGAGGGAAGATCTGATTCCGAAACAACTTCTTTCTCGTTTAGCTCTGTGGTCAAAAAAAAATTTTGGAAGCATTGCTGCAACCCCTGCATGTAGTTATATGTGTTACCTTTCAATTACACTCCTCTCTATAATAGCTTAATGAAGACTCTTTTTCTCATAGAGTAAAGCCAGTTTTTAAAGGCTAAAGCACAAATGGATTGTCTTACTTTGCCGTATTATTTGTCCCTGTTTTTAAGAAAATCTCCCAACCTAAAACGACAGTTGCAACTTTCCGTGACAAAACAAGTTGATAGCGGAAACCTTTTCCGTGCCGCTTCTCAAAAATGCCAAAGTCCAAAACCAATTACGAAAATGGAGTGAAATAGGAAAGCACTAGTCAATAGCTTCCACCTTAAATTTAAACAACGAATCCGATAAACGTAAGCACCCTCTCGTACAGCACAATAAACAGCGTTGTAGAAAAGAACTAGTCGATAGCTTTCATTCAGGATTTCATCGCTAAAAAAACAAAAACCGGCTACAGCTCTGCTCAGCAGCTTCCCAACTTGCAAAGCAAGTGCTTGGCTTAAAACTGCGGGGCAATTTGTTGTGGCTATAAAGTTAACTCGACTGCCTGAGACCCAAAATTGCTATGCTCATTATTTTTTGATGTGTCAGCGCTTTCGAACTGCATATTAATTGTTTACAACGAGTAATATCTTAAGGTCTTAGTTCACAGAAAACTCCAAATTGTAACACAAGTCATCGTCTTCAAGAAAGAAATAACTATTGTGAAGCTTCCTTTTCAAAAAATGAGCACATCCGTGCTTTTTCGGATTGCGTGTGTATACAAATTGACTGCAGGAAGAGAAATGGCTTCCAAATGAGACAAATAACTTAATGTCTACAGTAAGTCACGAAACCTAATAAAATGAACAGTTTGTCGTATCATAGCAGAATTTGTTAAGCAGCACCAAAACACGGAGTACTTTTCTGGAATATACACGACGTGATACCAGCCTGACTGACTGAGAATATCTTTAATACTTTTTATGTTTTGATGGTTTCGATATGATGCAATGCAGGTTTCTTATTGCAATGGAGTTTTTTGGTTATTTATTTAGGACGATGTATGTACTCGAGTTTCACTTTAACCTTTTAAAATATCTCCTATCTCACACCACAATGAAAATTTTAAGTTGAAAATTACAAAATCGTATTACAAAATTTGCGATGAGATGGGTGTGACTCGAGTTACATTATATGAGCTGCATTGAAAGGGCTATCCATGGGTCTCGTATTACTAGGTAAACAGTGACATTTTGCTAGCCCGTAAAACGACATAAAATTGATTCACCCTACGTAGTGCTCAGATCGTGCGCGCAAATTTGGTTGTAAAGAGTAAAGAGCAATTTTTTAGTTATTTTGCGCATTTTAGTCCAAGGACCACTTTGCAGTATTTCACTGAGGTCTGGAGGCAACTTGAAGCCTCGACAGAAAACCAATACAAGACGTTTTGACAGTTTTTGTAGCAGTCTAGACTACAAATAACGGTATCAATTAAAGATATATTGATGATCAGGCCCTGCTCGGTAACAAAAGCTGAACAGTTAAACAAAAAAAATTTGTAATACAGTAAATATATAAATTTTTTATTTCAAAGTAGACTGGGTTATAAATGGATTTTCCAAGCAGCTATGAATATAATCATTCATAAATTATTCGATGACCTCGAACTTTATCAAGCGAAGCAACAAGTTCCTTCTATGAATAAAAAATATAATGGTAACATTGAAATAGGAAACTAAAGAAATACCATGATTGTATTGATTTTCCGACCATGCGGCCCTGTTTTTCTTTGTGAACCTAACTTAACTTATGAATCAAGAAAGCGACATTTTGCCTCAATATACCCGCTGAAAGGCCCCTGTAATACACTTAATCCTAATTTGCTCGATAAAACATCTCTTGGAATAAGTGAGCTCGCTAGATGCAGTTGTAATAAGAAAGGAAAACGCTGACAGGGTTCATTTATATTCTACATCAGCTGTTGCTAGGTTTTTGGTCAATATTGGTCTTGAAATCCGAAGCTTGTTTTAAGATCCTCTAAACCCGAGTCTTCAACACCATTGCTGAATGTATTTCCCTTGACTGAAACTATTGGTTGGTAAATTGTTAAATGACCGTGACGTTCAGGGGCAAAGCCAGTCATTTTTTCCCAGAGAAAATAATGAAAACCTCAACTGTTACTGTTCAAATGAAATAAATTGAGCAGTACTTTTCTGTGATTCTCTTTGTTTTAATATGCGGTACAAGGTGGTTCAAACTTTTGAGTCTATGGATGAAATCCTAAAGTGTTTCCACTGAACTGTAAGCTACTGCGCAGACCGTTTTTTGGTTTTGTTCTTTTCATTTGTGCGTTTGTTCTAGTAAAAACACAGGTAACCAAAGCGTAATATGAGAGTTTGTATGGAGCTGAAATTCGATCGAAAATAATCGGCGGTTTTCCGCCGAAAATACATTAAAATCGAAATAATGCTTACAAAACCTTACCTGTTGTGTGTTTGCTGTGTTTTTATCGCTTTTCCGAGCTTCCGGAGGCAGTTTTGGGCGATTTTCTGCTCAACAGTCGATGCGACGGCATGTACGTGACATGCCGTCGCATCGACCGTTAAGCAGAAAATCGCCCAAAACGGCCTCCGGAAGCTCGGAAAAGCGATAAAAACACAGCAAACACACAACAGGTAAGGTTTTTTAAACTTTATTGCGATTTTAATGTATTTTCAGCGGAAAACCGCCGATTATTTTCGATCGAATTTCAGCTCCATACAAACTCTCATATTACGCTTTGGTTACCTGTGGTAAAAATTCTTTTAAATAAGTGTAGTCAAGTAAAGACCCGTTTCAAAAGTCGAACTTTTTGCAAGTGCCGAATCTAAAGCAGATGAGCAAAAGCCGTTGTTTTGGTAATTTGCATTAGATTCGGCACATTAAAAGTTCGACGTTTGAGATGGACCTAATGCAGTGATGAGCAAACTACGAGCAAAAATTTGCTAGACTAAACGGAAACCTAAACGCTAGCGGATTTTCACTCTAATTAATGATTCTTCTTGATAAACAGTTATCTCTTATCTTATTTGAGCAAACCAACATCATTCGATAGAAACAAGACAACTCAGTGTACAAAACCTATCGCGCTATCGTAAATGACTTGCCCTGAACATCTTATTCTTGTTCACACTACGTGGGTATATTTTCTCCGGTACACGTGTGACCCTGGCCGGAGTACTGAATGAAACGAAAATGCCCGCACTTTTTTCTTTGGGTATCTTGATTTGAGCACGGTTCGTAATTTTCATTTTCACAAAAAGACGTCATATCCAGAGAAACCCTTTGTTCCGTGAAAAATTCCGAGCATTCTAGGCAAGTGGTCCATATTTACCTTTATTTCGCAACATCGTCTGAAATCGTGACTTCAATAGAATTAACAATTTAGCAGAGTGCTTGCGGAGTTGTTGCCCTCGCAAATTGTCTGACAACTCGGTGATCATGTTGCGAGGTTGTTCCTACTATGGGTCTACTATACTACTTTAGTCTTCAAAATCATCACTAAAGAAGGGACCCACTTTTCAATCAATAAAATGATGTTATAACATTCGTTTAAATTATATTTCTATTTTACTGGCCGCCACGAAGGAACATCGGATGATATGAAAATGGCAATTCGTGAAGATACCACAAACTTAACAAGAAGCGAAAATAAAAAAGCATTTTACGTTCATTTTCCCCTTTCAGTTCCAAACTGCTGCTCGGTAGGCAAATGTAAATACTCTGTTTGTCTTTAATTCTTGATGCCTTTGTAGTTTGCTTGATGCCTTTGTAGTTTGCTTATGTCTGCTTAGCACAGATGGCAGGTGCCCTTGCCTTTATGGTCAAAATACTCAGCGCGTTCCGCTTATTATTTGGGAATGACTTTCATTAATCGGGAACGGATTGCGTTATTGGAATCAAATTCCAATTTCAAATTGAATATTGTAATGCTACAACGGTAGCCTTGTTCCAAATAAGGAATGCTGATTGGTTTATTATTGACATGAGGCGAATGTTCACGTGCAAGTAGCAGACTGTTGGCGGCGTGACCTATCTGACTTGACCACAGGTCACCCAAGCTCACTCTGAGAGGAGCGCATATAATAACCTGTTAATTCTTGCATATTTTATAAGTCCTCAAACCTGAATGAATCCATAGTCGAAAAACAACTATACGCCGGAGAAGTTCCATCTTTCCCAACATTTTGTCACCATAAACGGCAATATTTTGAACTTCTTGTATAAGAAATCAACTGTCGGTATTCGACCGCCGACCTCTGCGCACAAATATATGCTAATATGCTAATCTCATCTCGCTGTTCTCTTCTCACTGGACAATTCGCACAGTGGCGTGGACATGGCAAAAGCTACTGTGTT
>Ga0126336_10001372_pt1 | contig 12544 bp, 13 predicted proteins | sample SidCmetagenome_FD_92530 | JGI IMG/M metagenome (GOLD analysis project Ga0126336, IMG submission 92530) | Coral microbial communities from El Islote,Puerto Morelos, Mexico - Siderastrea C C metagenome | ecosystem: Host-associated > Invertebrates > Cnidaria > Coral | place: El Islote,Puerto... | reverse complement strand
TGAGGAAGGTTCTATAAAGCTGTTTGCTTGGATGCGGCTGATAAACGACAGGAAAGGGCAACTTATATACATCTTCTGACTTTCGTATGAGTAGTCACTTTTTAGGGATTCTCAGTTAACAGAATTAACAGTCAATCGCTTAACTTTAGCGTGCTATAGTAAAAGTTTGAAAGTTTCTTTTTGTTTGGATGCGACTAAGAAACGACAGAAAAGTGCACCTTATGTACATCTTACTTTCATACTTTCATTTTCAGCCGGAATTTCTAAGTAGACAGAATCACCAATTAACTGCTTATGCTTAGAGTGCTTGGGTGTGTCTGATAAATGATAGGAAAGGATAGCTTACATCTAATAAGAAGGCACTTTTCAGGATTTCTTAGTGGACAGAAAAGTTAGAACAACATAGCGCATGGTCAGTTTTGTTCTAGAGAAATACTTAGATGAGTGCCATATGAAGCAAAATTGAATTAATCACAGATAAAATCTGGGTTCGTTGCACGAATTTGTAATAAATAATTAAATGAATAAATCTGCGAGTCTTTGACGTCTTATTAACTGAAATGGATAGTGCCTAAAGAACCCATTCCCCACTCCCACTCTTACATACCACAAAAGGGCGGTCTAGAAAATCTACAACGCGATGTCGGAAAGGCGTGGTGGGAGCCTGGGGGCTCCATGAAAAAAGAATGACACAGAAAGACAAGAAGAAGGGGAAATGAGAATGTCGCCTGGCCTCGATCCTGGCCTCTATCAGAAGGGATATTTAAGTCCTCCCTGATTTACACACCCTGTTTTTATTATGTTTCTAAATTCACACAAGTTACATCAGTTGTAAAATCAAGATAAAACGACCCGGTCACCCATGAAATCATCCCTTGGAGTTATTCCTGCCATTGCGCGTCGACAAGTTAAGTCCCGTTACCTGTAAAGTAAGAAAGGATTAGTTCAGTAAAAGTCCGGCTACTTACGAAAAATAGCATTAAAGTTACAAATGATGCGACATACATGATATACCTTATATGCTGATATGGTAAATGGTTTAAAACCCAGGAGCCATGCTAGTAATAAGTGCTAATGATGATGATGATGATGATGATGATGATGATGATGAGATGATGATGATGATGATGATGATGATGATGATGATGATGATGATGATGATGATGATGATGATGATGATGATGTTGCCTTCCGCACAGGTTGTCGAAACCACATCAGTCAATGTTACCAGTAATCCTTTTTAAAGTTAGGACAACACTCACACGGACTTTTATTTTCAACCTACCTGGTGAACTTATATTCTGAGAATAATATCATATCAATTTGGGAAAACAGGTAACAGGTTCTCAAAAATTAATGATTAACGTGCCCAGATTAACTCTGTGTGTGATTGCAATTCAAGACAATCGTTGGGACGGTTGTTATACCTTTGCCTCATTGTAGAAGCGATGTCCAACGTTGAGATAAAAATAAAGGAAGTAAAGGAAAATAAAGGGCACAACAACAACGACAACAACAAAATCACTTTTGTCTGCAAGGTGCAGGTTAATCATATGTCTGTGACTGTAGTGGCATCGAATTTGCTCCGTGTATCTACACTCACAGACAGACTAGCTCTAGTTAGAGGTTATACTTACTTTAGGGTTTTTTGTAGTTCAGAGGGCATGCACGTTTGGCAATCGGATCCACGTGATCCCTGACCTGCTCAAAGGATGCCTCGTAGAATAAGTCCTGAGGGCTGCTTGCAATCTTCGCCAATTCTGCTGCTTGTTGTTTCTTTTTCTCGGCGTCATACCCTTTGCCGGTTACACCGACTGCAATCACGTGACCACTGCTTTTAAGGGCGGCTGTGGCAGCCCTAAAAGTCGGGATGTCTTTTGCGTTGGTAAGGCCATCAGTTATGACAACACACGCCTGAAGGGGGAGAGGAGAGTTAAATTTGTTTTTGTCGCAGCAAACTTGATGCAAACAAGATAGTCAAAAGGTTGTAAAACGTACGCGAGGGATAACTGGTTTTGCGTGCAGTGTGTGTTGCGCCAAACCAGCCGCATTTTCTTTTGAAACAGACTTCTAAAATCGACTTGTTGCAAGAAACACGGAGCAATATTCTGATTGTCAGCCTCGCCTGGAAGCCCTACTTTTATTTTGTGGATAGGTCAGCCGTTTTTAACGTCAAAGTATGCGTAAGCGCAAGAAAATGGATAAAGGTGTGTACTTTCTTGCCCGTAAATTCTTGCGTGGCATGCACATGCTTGCTTTTGAACGCCAAGTGTGAAGCAGTCTTACAAATAGAGAAGGTCAACCCTTTCAACCCCAATATTAGCCTGAGAAAACAGCCGACGTTTCGCGAGGTCGCCACTTGAGCCCTCGCGAAACGACGTCTGAGTAATTCCATACTGATGACGTGCACTACCCAGATCTTGGTAGTGCTTCTGATTGATTGTGCCGCGAGGGAATTTTCTTTCAACCAATCAGAAGCACTACCAAGATCTGGGTAGTGCACGTCATCAGTGTGGAATTTCTGCGCTCGTTACTCAGACGTCGTTTTGCGAGGGCTCAAGTGGCGACCTCACGAAACGTCGGCTGTTTTCTCAGGCTACCCCAATATCAGCATGCATGTTTTTCTCTTTGTTCTCCCACAGGATTACCATCCTCTGTGTTGCGGACCTGTGCTGGCTGTATATTAATGGCCGCTTCGGTTGTGTACAAAGGATTTTGTGAATGCGATAATTACGGCTTTTTGAACGGATGAAAGTCACATAAAAACGTTTAGAAACATGAACACTGTGATAATGTTTGCTATTATGGGCTTGGTTTGTCGATTTAAGGCTCCGGGAGGCGGTTTTAGAAACTTGAAGTTTGACCTCCTCTATAAATATATATGTACTCACAAGGCTTGCAAGTTCAAGAACCTCAAATGACCGACCGGCTTGGGATTTTGCCAAAATTAATACACTTAAACATGTGCCTTTGGCAAAAGAATCCCGATTTCCGAAAGAACAGTCTTTGTAGTTTGATTTGGCCTGATTTTGATACATTCGAGTCCGCGCATTTAGGTTACGCGTATGGGGTAGGCGATAAATTAACGGCGCGTTCCAGCGTGCGCTCGTACTTTATTGGCTAATTTGATGCTGTCAACTCTGATTACTTTTCCCAAGGAGGCAATTGCCTGCTCAAATACTTGCGAAAGGATTGCACTTTCCCGTGCGGCCAAAAATGCAAATATATTTTCATTGGATGCGATAAATCGATACGCCATTGACTAATCGCATACCCTATACGCGTATCCCGAATGCAATGCAAATAAACAGACTGTCGAATTTCCCACCCTTCCAAGATTTTAATTATCACGGTTTTGCAAACAACCTAAATACGTTTGCTGTCATCAATGGGTTAATCAGAAGTACCCTATCATGAATTATTTCCTCCTAGAGAAATAGGAAGAAAGTACACCGTCATCTTCACTTTCACTGTCTGCTTGTGCCTACCAAATTCTAATAGCTACTTCCACCACAACAAACTAAACAGCCCAATTTCGTTCGAGGCTTAGGGGAATAAACCCGTAAAAATCCTTATTTATTGTTTTAAGTTGAATTTTAATATATCGAAATTGGGCTATTATAATAAGGTATCACGTTCCACAGCATTTAAACCCAAGTAAATCACCCAAGAAATATAATTTTTGAAGCTTTCCTTCCCCAATTTTCGCCTTGACGTTGGATGTAATAATCAAGCTAAAACAGGCGTTTCGCACGGGTAGTTTTCTGGGGGTTATCGACACATTTATTTGCAACAGGGTGCGCGTTAAGAATGCGATGAGTATACGCGTATGCTGCAAATGAATCCCCCCTTATTTTACTATTTTAATTTATGTTTATCACCATATTGTTCCGCTGCGATGCGTAGCTGCACGCGCATGTGTTTCAACTGGATTCCTTCGTGAGCCAAACAAGCCGCTTGGGACTCACGAGCTCAAATTTGCATCGAAAACTGCATTCTTGAGATGCCTTTGAGTAGGCAACTTGTGCAGATCATAGGCAGAAACAAATTTTCCATCAGATTTGAAAGTTTCTACTGGATTTTAAGGATCAGTCCGTGGACTCGAATGAGTCAAAATCAGGCCAAATCAAACTACAAAGACTGTTCTTTCGGAAACCGGGATTCTTTTGTCAAAGGCACAAGTTGAAGTGTATTAATTTTGGCGAAATCCCAAGCCGGTCGGTAATTTGAGGTTCTTGAACTTGCAAGCCTTGTGAGTACATATATTCTTATAGAGGAGGTCAAACTTCAAGTTTCTAAAACCACCTCCCGGAGCCTTAAATCGATAAACTAAGCCCATAATAACAAACTATAACACAGTGCTCATGTTTCTAAGCGTTTTTATGTGACTTTCATCCATTCAAAAAGCCGTAATTATCGTATTCACAAAATCCTTTGTACACAACCAAAGTAGAGGATGGTAAGCCTGTGGTTCTCCGCGCATTTCTTGTGTTGCTGTTTAAATTGGGCAAAATTGATTAAACATCGAGACAGTTTTGGTGATAAATTCCTTCATTCTCATGGCCTGTATGTTTGATCAAGTACTGACATCTGTGAGGAGACATTTTAAAAATGCTTGTCACATTTGAGGCTAGCAGTGTTACCAATCACTCCCTCTTCCGTTAGAACGCAGGTTCATGAAAGTTTAACCCCCGGCAGTTTGTTAGATTTGCAGAACTGTTCGTTTATACACGTGTGGCTATGGTGGTTGATGTGGCAAAGTCCTTGTTTTACACAACCTCATACCCAGAACCTGCGACCTGTTATTCAGCGGTAGGATCGCAGGGCTTAGCTACACAAGACGTAATGTTAAAAAAGCCGCGTAGCGCTGGGGACGATAATGTGTTTTACAAGTTTAGGAAGATCCTTTAAAGGAGGTCACTATATAGCTAATTTTACAGTACAAACTACTTTCCTGTGATGGTGTGATTTTAACGTTAAATCCGTGCCCTTTGAAATTGAACGTTGCATAATTTTGATATCTTGCACGTATTTCTTGCGTTTGTTTTGTTGTTCACACCCTCACGGGAACGTAATTTGTGCTGTAAAAGGTAGTTATAAATTAAATAAGTTCCTTCAAATTATTTTGTTGAAGTCCCTGAACAAGTCTGTAGTGATCAGACAAAACCTGCCAGGGAATAAACCTGTCAAGGTATCAAGATTTGTTGTTGTGACCTGCTCAACAAAAACCATTTTTAAAAAAAGCCAAAAAAAGGGCTGATTGCCAGCTGTAACTACATACCTGCTCGTGCTTGAGGACTTTACCATCAAGTTTCCTTTTAGACTTTTTGAACATTTTGTAGGCCATCGCCAGAGCTTTTCCTGTTCTCGTTCCTCCTTTCGTGTAACGCATTTTTCTAATTTTCTGCTCAAGCCTCAAGAAGCCGAGCTTCTGTGACTTATGCAAGTGAAACACCCGTTGCGGAGCATTGGAGTATTTTATGACTCCAATTCGTGCGTGGTAGTCGCTGACGGAGAAATGCCGGATAATTTTGATTAGAATATCTCTCATCATGTTGAAGTTATCTTTTCCGATGCTTCCCGAGGCATCAACGACGAACACCAAATCCACGGCAGTCGTACAATCTGAAAAAAAAAGAATAATTTTGGGTGTCTGATACCTCTTTATCATGCTACATTTGATTATTCGTAACCACATGGCACTGATTTGACGCCTTCGCCTGATAGAGACTGGCAGGAAGCAGTTGAAATCTCACAATCTACATTGTGAAGCAATACAATACGAATGGTGAAGTTTGAAACACTTCCATCAATTAAAAAATTGCATTGATCAAAAACATGCTGATTAATCAAAGAATTATCGTGTTCATGTTTCCCAAAATTAGTTTCACGTCCGATAAACGTTCAAATAAGACTTCACTGATTGATATCGCAGAAAAATGCAAAAATGCAGAAAAAAATGATATTGACTAATATTATAATAACCATCAAAGCTGATTGATTGTCTCTGATGTTAAAAGAAGGTTACTCTCAAGTTTTAGATCCCAACATCCCCAACCGGTTCCAGCCCCACGTCGTGGAGCCTGGGCAACAACGTGTTTTCGTTGGCTAACGGGGAGAAGGTGAAGCTGGATTGTCAAACACCCGTCAGGGGATTACTCTGGTTACGGAAACGCCCATGGAAACTGTAACTCTCACTATGAAAACGAAAATCTGTAAGGCAGAATTTTTGCTAATGAAGAAAATGCCGAATTTTGGCCTTTTTGAGAAATATTAAATATCTCTCTTGCAGATTTCCATTTTCTTTTGCATAGGTGTCTATTATAGCCACTTTCTAAATCCTGAAAATTCGAGGTAGTGTTGTACGGCTAGATTTTGAGAAAAAAGCCCTGAAAAGGTCTGAAAAAGTTTCTTGTCCCCTCCTAGCCTGCGGTCTGTTATATTTGGTATTTTCTAAGCTCCTCGTTCAATAGTTGTAGCAACAAATGATCCAAAAGAAAACTCCTGTTTGTTTTAAACTAAATATTTAAAAAGGTTATCTGTAATAAGCAGCCTTAAGTAAGTAAGTTATAAGCTTTACCATAATCAATAACACAAGACACGCACCTGGGCAGCCTTGAAAGTTGGGTCCCAGAGCCGGCATTGCTCCATCAGGACAGCAACCATAGACTGTACAAATATGGGAAAATTATATGGAGCTTAGTAAAATGCAATCAAAATCTGCTTCAATTAGTTAACAAGAAGGAGGGTGAGATGGAGGAAAGAAACTTAAACTGATGAAGAGTGGATGTATGAATTACTCATAAACGTGAACTTTAGTGAGCTTAAGCAACTTAAGCAGCTGATGCAACCTGAAAAAAAGTCAGGCTGTTTAATTATCTTCGACTATTTTGGGGAAAGTATTCTTATTTCCCAGTTAATGAGCCAGGAATTTCTTTGAACCGAAACTTCGGCTTTCCGGAAAACTCAGATTTACTTTTTTGTTACTCAAAATGGCTTTTTAGATCCTTCTTAAAAAGTTACGGAATTCCAGATGTCCCCATGTTACATGTAGCAAATAAAATAATTACATCAGATTACCCGTACCCCCAAGAGGGTTCTGAGCTCTTTCGCCAGAAGTAGTTGTTGTGTAAGTATTTGTCAGACAAGTTTCAGTATCATCTCTAGACGTTGCCGGTTTTCCGGGGTGGGGATCAAGTATGGGAAAACGTAGCGACATCGAAGAGTCATAGGACAACAGATTTGATTGATAAACCAAGTTTCATGACCTCCTTTACCTGATCCACATTTCGCCTTGTACACGAAGTTAGTCCAGTGGAGGCCAACACCCCTAGTACACTTTTTGGAGTCTTTATAAATGTTGTAAGTTGAACAGGCCAGGGGATCGCACCAACACTCGCCATAGAACTGGATACCAAAGCAGGTACATCCCTTGGCTTGGGCTGCCTGTGCACACGACATGATGACGTCAAAGAAGTTATCCCACGAACTTATCTTCTTTCGGTTGTTTTTGTACAAGACTTTTATTGCGCGAAGTTTGGGTTGTTTCCATGCCTTTGGTCCTTTATCCCTGTAGCAACCCACGTGATCAAACCATATTTCTTTTTCTGACGAAATAAGAAAACGGAAAACAATCAACTTTGTTGCAGCTGGGTTAACTCTGTTTTATTAATTAACACCTCTTCCTTCAAGTGTCGTTTGAGTTAACGGTTTTGAGCTTGATGATGGGGCAAAAAAAATCAAGCAACAGGCTGTAATAACTAAGCGGCGGTAGCTTTGAGAATAAAGCCGAGACCATACTGGTGAGTTTATAATTGACTAGTCCAGCACTGATTTAAGTTACATCGGAATGAGCTATTCGGCTTTACTAAGAAACTTTCTTTCGTCGTAACAAGGTCGTAGCTATGGAGGAGTATTCTGAGGCCTCGACAAAGAACTACCCAGGGAAGCATTAATGGCCCATAAATTCTAAAAGTATTTTCAAACGTCTTAGAAATTGGTAATGATGACATCGATTTGAATAATTATGCTGATACAGGCCGGACAACATCGACGGAGCTGATAGCCTCTTTTTGGACAGGGCTAGTCTTAATCAGATGAATTGTAACACCTCTAAATGTAAAGAGGTAGTTCTTAGGAAGAAATGACGGCAAAAAGAGTACCCCGAATTTATAATTTCGTGTTCTTGGTGTTACCTTCCAATCAGACTGTAATTTTCCTAAGCGCATCTTTAACTAACTACTGTATGTATTCTAGCGGTTGACGTTTTGGATTTTGACACTACAGGTGGTACTAAACCACAAATTAACTACCGACTAAAAGACATGATCAGCACTCCTGCCTTTTTGTCGGAGACTCTCGGGAACTTACCGAGACTACCAACGACCTCAACAAAACGAAGAAGCTATCGCTTGAACAATAGCATTCCATGCACTTGCTATTATCATGGTATGAAGTTTTATTCATGAAGGCTATGTGAAGCCGAAAAATTGTCAAAAAAGAGGGTGAAAAGGCACAAAAAATAAAATAAAAAACCATAAGTCCACCTAACTAAGCAGTAATTGGACAACGAAACCCATCAACTGATGATTAAGATGTTTCGTTTCTTTGGAATGTGCTAACAACGGTTATGAATCATTCGTTTATGAATTTTTGACTCACTTATACCACATCGCGTTAAGAAGCCTTCAGCACTCTTTGGAAAAGATAGAGGAGCCATCTCCGACGCCGAGTCTCATCTTCGTGATAATGTTCACTGAACATTAAATCTGGATAGTTGTAATTTCAATATTTCTATAAAGATGTCTAACTTTTAAGTTGCTCTGTCACTGTTTTCGAATCACTTGATAAATTGACTCTATTAACCTGGATGTAGTTTTATGCCAAGTGATAGCTTAGTTATGTTTCGATATTCTACTTTGTGTAATCTTACATAACGCATCGCGTTACCTTCTTCTTTAAATTTCTTCAGCTTATTCTTATTCTTCTTATTCTTCTTATTCTTCTTATTCTTCTTATCCTTCTTATCCTTCTTATCCTTCTTATTCTTCTTCTTATCCTTGTTTTTTCCTTTATTTTCTCCCTCTTCTTTATTTTTACGGTTTTTCTTTTTCCGCTGCTCTTCTTTTTCCTCTTCTTCTTTACTTCCCGCCTGGCTACTCGCTGATTTCCGTCCACGCTCCTCTAGTTCATCAAACAGGACTGGCGCCAGCCATCTGTATTTTGCCGCTTCGTCATCTAATTCACCATCATCGTTTTCTGTTTCCAAATCTGCAACTTCTTGATCGGGCTCAGTGGAGCCATGGCTGACTTCAGTTTTGCTTTCACCTCCGTAAGCGATGTGGACAGCAGCAAAAGAGATGATTAATACTAGCAACAGGTAAAACTGCATGTTGGCTTCATGAAAAACAAAAGACAAAACATTATGACAGATTTTTTTTTTTTTTTTTTTTACTTACGACTAAGTCCTCAGTTGTTCAACTCTTGGACTACCAAAAGTGCCAAAATGAAAAATTAAGAAAAAATAATTAAAGTTCAACTAGAAATTTTGTCATTTTTAATTGGGGAAAGCCAGAAACTCTGAAAGACCGATAACCAACTCTATTTGGCCCCAAGCCAGAAATTGCTCTCATTCACGTTGCATTTCGACCCCGCAATCTTCAACTCCAGGAAATAACACAAAAGTAGCATTGAGAAGAGCATTTTAAACAGAGCTGTTCTCGGAAGAAGCTTGAAACAAATCACAGATCAATATTTGCAGTGAGTTTTTAGTTCTCTGCAAACACAGGGTAATCTTTAGAAGTATTGACACTTTCTACGCCACGACAACAATCGCAGAAATATTCCTTCTCATACAAAGATTGCTGATGTCTTTGCCAAGAAAAGTTGAATTTTCTCAGTTGATTACGCGCTGAGTCGCTGTTTAGCCTAGAGTGTTCGTATACTGTGGCACTTGTAATCTGCGCGCCCTTCCTGTAGGAAAGTGCCGCCAAAGCACTCTTATTGGATTTGGCTGAGCTTGTCAATTTTCTTCCCTTTCTTGTCCGACTTTTGTGTAGCAAAAGACTTTTCACATGCCGTTAATCGCTGATTGGTTTTTGGATCCTGTTTAAAGTATATCTTTTTCGGTACTCTGTTTGGGTTAATTAAGGCGTTTGAGAAAGTAATCTTTTACAGCAAAAAGCTCCACTAAACTAACCTTGTCGGTTCTTTCCTGTGATGACCGAAGACTACAAGTGAATATGTAACGAACGATCCCTGACCTTAAACAGATTTTGGCTATACGTATTTCTTGTATCCCCGAAACTGGTGGTTCCTCTCAGGTATTTTAAAAGCATCGCCTTTGTACTTTTTCCGCTTTACAATAAGAGTGATAAAAGACAATTAATTTCCATTGTCTTTCAAAGAGTGTGACCTTTAGGTTTAACTGCAGTTTCTAGTTAAACAATATCAAAGAAAAGAAATAAGGAATTTTTTTTTTACTGATGGCTCAGAATTTTTGCGGTTTATTTCAATTCTTTCGCCCTCTTTGGTTTTCAATATCCGAAAATGAGTCAGAATTCAGTATTGATTTGGCTATGAATGCACATCCTTCGTTCCGTGAGGATTAGTCATGATTTCAGTAATCAGAAATGACTGAATACATTTGAACTCTCCTTTTCACACCATAAAAACTATTAATGATAAATAATGATGATTTAACGATGTTATCGCCGTTGCCACTTAAGTAGACAGGGAAGTTTTGTAAGTTCCTCTTTTTCAAACATAAATGGTAGTTTTCAAGGTTATAAAATGTGATATCTGCAGCAACAAGAATGTTTTTCTTTTCCCTGTGTGTGTTTATTATCAGCATCACTTTTTTTTTCAAGATTGTCGAAAAGTCGACAAGTTTTTTTCCCAAATTTCGTGCCCTTTCCTTTCTATCTGACTTTCTTTCCTCAGGCGTGCGTTTCTCAAAAGCCCCGAAACTTTGCGAGTCGATTTCGGGCACGATAACTCACACTCTATCTTGGAAAGAAAGACGTTTCTAAGCACGAAAGTTTGCTATAAGTTAAACATTACTTATCTTAAAGCCAAGCTAAAATAACAGCTTTGTAGAATGAGTGGTTCATATTATTACGAATGGTTTTTCGGGGCTTTCGAGAAACTCTCCCCTGGACACATTTGGTGCCATGGCCCGAGGGGAAGGGCGTCCGAAATCTTTATGATCAGTGAATGATATGAAGCTACAATTGTTTGAGGAGCAATTAACACTTGAAGCCATTCGAGTAAAGAGTGGTTATCACAAAATTAATTTACGCCGTCGCGAACCAATCAGATTCAAGAAGTGTAGCTGGTGCTCACTGCTCACTTCCTGTACGGCTATTTCGCAGGCCTTCGCAGTCAGGATTATCCGCTGTAAAGTAAAGGTGTTGTTACACGATGCAATTTTTCCTGCAACTTGCAACGCAACGCTGTTGCGAGACAAGTTGCAGATCAACTTACGCGTGTAGCACCCTGAATGAAATCGTAGATAAGACTTTATGCACTGTTAATTTTCCTTTTTCCGTTATATGTTACTTGTAGTTCTATGTAAATGTCTACGCCAGTTAGTTGTACGTGGCAGTGACCAACTCGAAAGCCCAAGCTCCTTTGGTCACTGCGCACATTTCACCTTTCATGATTTATGTAATTTGTTGTTTTATTTTTTCTTACTTTTGTAACATATTGTGATTTCTGTAGCAACCTTTTGGAATAATGCAAAAAATAAAAAATCTAAATCTGAATCTGTAAGTAAAAGTAAAAGTAGACTACACTTCTACTTTTCTCAACGTTGCGAGATGCATTGCAGCGTGTATCATGTATTCTGCAACTTTTATCGCAATGCTCTCCTCATCACTGCGTTGCAAGTTGCTGGAAAAATTGCTTCGTGTAACAGCGCCTTAGAGGGGAACAGTAACTATATTAAAACTACTGTATCCAACTCACGATTGGTTTGGGCTTGGGTTTTTGGTTTCTGGTTGGATAAAAGCAAACATAAAAAAGACACACACACACTTATACATACACACAACAACGACAAATCCTGAAATGGAATATAAAACGAACTGCCATACGGTACCACGTTTTCGTACCGGAAATACGAAAAAGACGGTTGTATGAAAGGCATGAAACGGAATGTAAAACAAACGGGCATACCGCCTCTTCCTACCCAAATGAGGATCTCGATCTGATGGGGAGACGGGCACAATTTCGTGCCAGCATTGCTCGCACCGGACAGGTATTTGGTTCGCTTTGGACTGGTACTATGTTTAAGGAACGAAAACCGGCAGAAACAAGGCGGAGCCGTGATTGATTCTTACCAGTATGAATCCCCTTACTGTTACGTCGGACACTGCGTCTAAGAACCACATTGAAACTGATTCCATGGCAGTTACGGATCCAGACCTTTGTGAAAGGGTTCAAGATGGGGGGGGGGGGGGGGGTGGAAGGAAAAAAGGGGGGGGTTGGGGGAGGGAAAGGGGGTTTCCAAAAGAAAAGGGGGGTTTTTTTCCCAAGGCCCCTC
>Ga0126336_10001371_pt1 | contig 12545 bp, 9 predicted proteins | sample SidCmetagenome_FD_92530 | JGI IMG/M metagenome (GOLD analysis project Ga0126336, IMG submission 92530) | Coral microbial communities from El Islote,Puerto Morelos, Mexico - Siderastrea C C metagenome | ecosystem: Host-associated > Invertebrates > Cnidaria > Coral | place: El Islote,Puerto... | reverse complement strand
TGTTGAAGAGTTTTTGCATCTTCTCGGATCTTCTCAAGGCGCTTTAGATCTCGATAACAGCGTCCGTTACGGATATAACTGTCCACGTTTACACTCGACAAATTCTGTCTCGCAAATCAGACATTTTTCCATTTGATTTAGTTCTCTTTCGAAAGTCAGTTTGTTAGCAGCCACAGAAAATGCATCCACTATTAGAGTTAAATTTTTTCGGAGTATTATGGCTTGCAATTAAGCCATCCATTCGAACATTGAACAAATTTATAGCAATTTCGCAATGTACAGAAATGTACCGAAGAAACTAATTCGAAATTTTTTGGGTAGGCACCGGTGCGTGATGCATTTTCGAGCCAAATAAACAAGAAATTTGGCGTCCGATTTCACTTCCAGTAACATCGGAGACGCATAAGTTAATTTTTTCAAATTACGTCACAGACAAGGTCAACAGGTCACGCGTCCAGCCGTCTCTCTCGGGGAGGAACAAAGACCGGACTCGAGAGAGCGGCGGAAATCGAGCCTAGCGCGCGCTGTGATACACCTGCAAACTTGTTGTACACGACAGATTTGCTTTTTTGTTACAAAATTCTTTTGTCATTTCTCCTAGCTCAGAAAATCCACAGAAAGACAAGGCAGCAATTGTCAAAACTCTTTCATTTCATAGAGTTCACAAGTTTTGTTTAAGCTAACGTATGAGCGCGCGTGCAAGAGGTAAGTGACGACGCGTATGACGAATTTTGCGCATGCACGACAGGAAATCGGACGGTTTTGCGCAGAGGTTACTTATTCGCCCGCCAGACCATAGGGCGACCAAGAAACCTCTGCTTGCAGGGTAGCTGGCGACGCGACAATTTTAAAAAAAAATTGCATCACCATCGCAAGCAAAAAATCTCTGTGTAGCCGCAGCTTAAGTACAACTTTAACCTTTCAAAAACAGAAAACCATGTACTTGGGGCTGATGACATTGGAGATTTGTGACCAATTACTTCACAGCCTAAGAACAACTATCTAGAAACCCAAACGTTGTTTACAGTTTTGTGGGGAAAGATGCAAAGGAGGATCCTAGGAAACAGATGAGCAATTTGGATAGCACAAAAAGGATATCCTACTAGACCTATAAGCCATTTGGGAATGTACTAATTGAGACCAATTGTGTAGTGTTTCTTTTATTTCCTGTGACATGTGTTTCTGCAAGCTTATTAGAATTTGACCCAACCTAATGACTTGGCCAATCAAACAGGAAACCTCTAGAAGGTCTTTGCATGAGGTTTTATACTTGACATTTGAGAATTTTTTGTTGTCTGGCAAAAGAAATTCTTCATTCTCTGAATTTGAATAAAAACCGCTGGTTGCTTCTGCAACCGAAAAAGAAATGATAAAACAAAACACAAAAGAATTCATCCCATTCGTTGTGTCAACCAGAAGGCGATACACATTTATTGATGCTTTCTTATAGACACATGCCAATATGCCAATATGCGTGGAATTTCAAAATACTGGCACTACTTTAGAAATACTGATCGCAAACAGAAACACCAAGTACACAACTCTTACTAAGCTATCGAGGGCGAAAATCATGTTTTTTCGCGTCGCAAGTGACATGAGAATAAATTTGTTTGCACAAAACAAAGACAAGACGGGCATGAGGGCTACTAATGATCGGAATTGAATTAAACCTAATGTCGACTCGTATTGATTTACGACACAAATACAGGGAAATTTTGGGAAATTCGGGTGTTATTTCTCACGGAAACTGATATGGCGCACGTATAATACCAACCCAACGTAAAATTCGAGTAATTTCACAATTCAACACACGTTCAAAGTTCAGATTACCCGTACTCACCGGGTTATATTGCAATGCCGTGGCATAAGCATTTACTGCTCCTTCTAAATCGCCAGCAGCCACCAAAGCGGCAGCTAAATTAATGTAGCCATCTATGAAATCCGGTTTTAACTTCACGGCGTGGCGATAGTTATCCAAAGCTTCTTTCAGCTGACCTCTCTCTTTAAAGACGTTACCTAAGTTTGAGTATGCCTCGGCAAGAACGGGGTTTTGTTTTATGGCGAGGGTGCTGAAATGCGCCGATCTAAACGAAGGAAAGCAAGAAAAACCCATATGATCAAATAAGGTACTCATTTCACAAGCGTCTTCTTAAAAATACGCCATGATGACAAAACGGCAGTGATGACAACAAAAACGGGTTACAAACAAATTCTAGTTTACCTGTCTAGCCGACGACATTGAAAGTGTATCGATGATAAAAGGAGCAAGACTCCAGTGTTTTCAGGCTGCTGCCTCCACAATTGCATACATATTTGTTCGGCGCGATCGTAACTCCCTGCCTGATATTCCCGATGAGCTAACTCGGCGAGAGTAGCTGTTGAAAGAGAGAGAATGGGTTGAGGTAAACACGATGAACACAGTTCAACCAAGAACAAGAAGTTTGTGGGGCGACATTTACTAACCAGCATCGTCTAGAATGGTCGTTCCCATGACCATGGCTACAAAACGAGAGGCAGAGAAACTCAAAAGTTTCCCCTTCAAGATTAAAATAAGAAAACGAGAACATGGAGAAAGATGGCGTGTATTAAGCGCTTATTGTATGCACAAACGCGACGTCATGTGCGCACACGCAAAGGAAAGACTCACCGCCATAATGAAGCATCTCTGGCGGAAATTTCATGATTTCCCACCGAAGAATACCTAGAAGCACATGATTTTCACCCTTCTCAGAAAGAAAATCATCAACAGAACGGCTGGACTGAGGAATTCTACAAATGACGAATCCTTGACGGGAACAAACTCGAGAAGTGCTTGGATCAATACCAAAATTCCTATTACCTCAATACCTCGTTGCCACAGATGACGTAATCTTAGGTCTTACTTGACAACCCACGTGGTTGACAGTTGCTCAAGAAAAAAGAAAATAGATTTTCATCAAAAATTTCGTGGGGGCTTTATTGCAAGAATTTAGTCATTTGGACAACTTGGAGAAAAAGTTAAACACGTACCTATTCAGCAATTTTATAAAAGTTTTAGAGTTAAATTATTAGCAATTTTTACTGTTTGGTGTGAAAAATATTGCCAACTACTCTGTGCAACAAATGATGCAACTTCTCTCAACCCATACACATGCCAAGCGAGCCGTCACTTGTTGTCCCGCCTACGTCTAGGGCTTTTTACAAGAAATTTGACCAAATTTTGCTCAATATTCTACCTTGTTCGACTGATAAATATTCCTAGCTTTTCTAAGTAGCGAGAAAAAGGTCTGGCACGTCGCAAAAGAAAAGAAATAGAGGGATTTAGCGGCCGCGCTCACATGTCGTGATTGAATTGAAAGAATTTCCATCTTGTCTCAGCTGACATCTGGCCTTTTGACACCGTGATATCACGTGGCTAATAATGATTGGCAGGTCCACGGAATAAAGAGGCAAGCAGTAGGATTCCCACCGGTAGCTTGCAGAGCGAGGGCAAAGCTAGAAGGGAACAGACTGTGTTGAGCGGAGAATTGCTTTCAAGGTAACCACGTTATTATCCGGTATTTTGCGCTATCAGAGTGTCACTTTATGACTTTTAAGAGGCGTTTTTCTCGAACCCTTTTTCTCTTGTTCCTCAGCGCGATTTAAAATGTCGGATAAACCAGATGTATCGGAGGTCACCAAATTCGACAAATCGAAGTTGAAGCATGCGGAAACACAGGAGAAAAATACGCTTCCAACGAAAGAGGGTGAGTTGTTTTCTGCAAATTTGTGGCTACATTTTGTCGTTTTTTTGCCGGTCGACACTAGAAGTTTAAAGCCCACTTATTATTTGGGTTTGAAGGGGTGTGTCGTTCAGTCAAGCATACTATACTTGAAACCTATACGTAATTCGAATTCCTTGGAAAAATATTAAGCCTCGCTTCGCTCGTCTCTCAGCGCGACTCATGCAAAATCTTTACTGTATACACACGATATTTTTAAACTAAGGCTCAAAGAGTGTCCTTGTGTTTTGCTGACACACCCTGTGTTCTGTTCCTTATAGTGATCGACCAGGAGAAGCAAGGATGATCAATTGAATTGAAATTAACAGCAAAGCGTTTGCAGTTCCTAATGTTCTTCAACAAATTTGTGTCTTCTTCATTTTGTGTTTGCCTCTACCTGAATTGAGCTTTGTGTCAGACAGATGAATAGTTAGCAGTTATAAAACGCAATGTTATTGTATAAAGTCTGTATTCTGTTTGTTACTGGAGCGAAGAACTTTCAATTCGCCTTCGGCGAGACCGTATGCTAATGTAAAGTCTTATATCGCTGTAAACACTTCCATTTAGGTGAAGACAAACATGCAATGTTGTAGTGAAATATTTTTGCACAATTTAAAAATAAACAGTTGAATATTGAATCTTTGGAACTTGTGGTTATCGTGTGTTTTAGTTTGTCAGCTTCGTATGTCATCCGTCTGGTAATTACAAGCATTAGCCAGGGCTTGCCGCAACAAGTCGCTGTATAAATTGTACATGCACTAAAGTACAAACTTAAAAGTTGAGTTCATTCATGCCTACATTGTTTCCTGCAGCCAAATTTACATATATTTTCGCCATTGATGCAGAAATTGGCGTTGAGAACCGAGTCTCTTGAGATTTCAATTTGTCTGAAGAATGAGTCGGGTTTTTCATTTGTCACTGAGGTATATGAGGTTGCTGGAAGTGAAAGAATCTTTGCAAGTCGTACAATATTCGTACATCTTATTCAGGCCTAGCCTTTTTTGGGAAATATTTGCCCTGTTTCGTGTTGCGAGCGTATGAATATTCCTTGCGTACATAACCGTATCGATTACACAACTGACTAGACACGGACACAGGGCAGATTCATGAGGGCTTCAAATAGAGTTAGTGAGGAAATAAAATCTTTTAAACAATTAATTGGTTTATAACACGTTTCTGCATTGTGTTAGAAACAATTCAAGTGTCGCTGTGATAAAACAGTTGATGCCAAAAATCCAGTTATTGTTTCAGGCCAGGAAGGCTTATTCAAAGAGCCTTCTCTGCACCAACTTTTATTACATGTTGGTTTTTGAATTGTTACTGAGGGTCTATAGTAACATTTAAAAGGCAATGGGCAAATCCTGTCAAATTTGTCATACTTTCTCTTGTACATTTCTATTTTGTTCAGTCCACTTCCTTGTACATGAAAATATTTAAGATTTAAAAATACCTTTACAAAACAATTTTGGTTTGGCTCTGGACTTATAGGGACAGAATGTTCCCGCAAAGACAGGTTCATTTCCTCTCATCTTTCCACTATACAGTTGACTCTCGTTATAACGGACACCATCAGGACCAAGATTTGGTGTCTATGATTGAGTCCGTAACGCCAGGAGTTATTTTCAGTAATTTTTATTCTCCGGGACTCACTCCTGTCCGTAATAACAGGGTGTCTGTAATAGTGGAATGTTCGCAAGGCGAGAGTTGATTGTATACCCCCTTTGGCTAGGCTCAATTTCCAGCCATACTGAAGGAAATGAGTTGGTGCTCAGTCCTTTAAGAGTTTTTTTGGAAATCGACCCTATTCTTCAACAGGAGATGATAAGACTGTGAGCAGTCATAATTTTTCTTCAAGAATAGAAGGAATCCGTACAAGAATCAATTTTAACACAACCCAAGCCCACAGCCCCAAGCAAAAACCTTGGACTCCACTATCCTTGAAGAAGAATAACCACTGGTCACAGTCTAGGAAATGACAAAGAAATACAAGGTTTTCTGTTCTAGAAACAAGTCCCTATCACCTATAAATATGACGAAATTTGTTATCCTAACTATGGCCATTTAATAAAACCTTTTAAGCAGATACATCCTGTGGTGTTGCTTGTTATTCATTCATATGCAAAACTTAACTATGGATATATTTTAAGGTGTGAATATAGTCCTTAGATATTATTTTAGAAGATATGTATGTTTTCAATGTAACTCATCTGTTCCTTGAGGATATCCTCTGTTTATTTCCTGGTGGAGGAAATATGAAAGTGAAATGTATGAAACACTGCCCTTTATATGTGGGCAGCTACACACTGTACAGAAAATTTCAAGGTCAGTCAATAGCCACATTAGAAATATTAAAATTTGATATTCCTTTGATGTTTTCGACACAAAATTCTGTATCCTTCTACTCAAGACTTTGGGAATTTATTGCAAAGGTAGTATGAAAAATTAGCATTGTTGCACAGAAAGCCGTGGAGCTTGTGGGGTGGGCTATTGCAAGTGGTTGTGTTGTATAGACAAATATCACTCGGGATTGTCTATAGGCTCTCTAATTGAAATCCTCAAGTGCAACCCGTTTTAAAAGCTACTGAGCAGAACTTTCTCGTGGTGCAGTTTGTTACGCTGTTATAAGGTGGTGCTCACTTTTGAGTCTGTTGGTGATCGTGCCATGTTTTCTTTTCTTTGGTGCACCCTTGCATGCATACTGTGCGTGGGGGTGCAAATGTTTGGACCCCTGCTAATACTTCATAATGGGGCTAAGAGAGATCCATTTACAAAAAAGCCTTTTTGATAGCAAAATGTTCCTTTTTTGATGGTTGTCTTTGTACAAAAACAAATTTAAATGATGGCTGAAGTGAAATGTACCCCAAGAGTGAAGGTTGCATTTCTTGTTTTCGGTGAAGTCTTGTCACCTTGGCCTTGTTTCGTTTGTCATTCTCGAGTTTCTTTCCGAGAGAGAAAAGACAAATCTGGCACCTTGACTCTATTTCCACCACAGAAAGCAAAATCAGTATTGTTTACAGTAAAACCCAAAGTGTTACATAAATACCAATAAAATTAGTATAAACACTAGCTTCCAACACTTGGGATTAAATTGGCTTACCCTGAAGTCTGAAGAAAGCCATAAAACAAGAGGGGTTCATAAATTTGGAACTAACTGGTGGTATATTTATATTTGCTCCAAATTTAAATCACTTCAAATATGGAGAAGACAAACAAAAAGGTTTCCCAGGCGTGAAGGAATTTTTTCGGGTTTTCCGCTGATTACAGATGTGAAACGTCAGTCGGGAAGTGAGGTAATCGAAAACCAACGAAATCCGATATTTTTAAAACCCAATAAATTTTCGTTTTTCTATTTTTAATCTGGGGTTGCCACGCCCAAGTTAATGGCACTCGCGGATAATCACAATGACAACTGAATATTTGACAGAAATCCAAATACGGGAGTTTTTAACCGAACAATCGAGGATTTGTCGCGCCTAAAAGGAAACCTTTATCAATTATTGATCCGTGCAATTTGCGCTTGAGTCATTCATGCAAGGCACGCGGCAATCGCAGGCCATTTCCGCAGGATTGCTGAAAGCCCCTTTAATCCCATAACAAACGCGACCTAATTTGGCTTCTTTTACCGTCTAAGGAAGTTACTTCAGAGAATACCAGTTGGTCCTCTTAGAAAGAAGGACTTCTTTGTTTAGTCGAGTGGTCTTTTCCGTCGAAATTCCCAATAACAATCGAATTTTATCCGTTTCACATGTGGTTTATTGAAAACGAAAATAACACCGGTTGGGATTTCCTCTCAAGCAGTTCTTTGTCTTCACTGACTAGATTATTTTGTTGTTTTGGCGTTGGGTTTCATTAATTAATTGCCTCCACGCACAATAAAGAATCGATCTCTTGCAATCTAAGACTAGTGCAAAATTCCATTTGACATTTCTGAAATGTCAACTTGTAAACATGAGCTCGACCAGACAAGTGCTTACGTCGCTGAAGGTGCAAGGGTTGTCGTGTTTCATACCAACTTAAGCTAAACTTGTCAATCTGCCTCCGTCATCTCAGAAGTTTTTGTTTCGAAGTTTGCTGTCATAATATTTATTTTTGAATATATATTTGTTACTGTTGGCACTGTTGACCAAGATATGGGGTAACCTTATACCGTTGAACATTGGCTTGTGAAAGCAAAAACATGAAGTGAAATACTGGCTCATTTCCTTTATCCATCTGAAAACGAAGTGCGTTTTCTAGTCTCAGCTGTAGTTGTGCCAAAAAATCTTATTGCCGGAACGAAACAGAGTATACTACGCTTTCAGGATGACTTCTGTCAGTATAGCGTTTTCAGTCAAATGTCAGCTTTATTTCCGAAAAAATTTCCAAACTTTATGGCATTCAGATTAATTCAATTTTCCCTAAAACAGTCACAAAACTGCAACTTTTTAGCGATGTTTAAGTTTATTTAATGATTTTTATATGACATTTCGTTTGTTGGGATTTTCACGATAGTTTAGGCTTTCTGAAAAGTCCTTTCCAATATTATTTTCCCCATATGTCACTTTTCGTACTACCATACGTTGTTTACAGTTCGAGGACCATGCCGGAATAAGCGAACGTCGACTTGCGGCAAGTTTAACAATAGTTTTGAAACTATCAAAAAAGGTTGAAAATATATGGAAACAGCGCTAAAAAGGTGCCGTTTCGTGATTGTTTTAGAGAAAATGCGCTGATATGAACGTTCGTCGGAATGCCAAAAAGTTTGGAAGCTTCTAATAAGAAATAAAGCTATAAAATTTGACTGAAAACACTTAACTTCCAGAAACCTTCCAAAAAAAAGACAAATACACAGTTCTGTTCGGCGCCGACCACGAAGCCGGGATACTCAGGAGAAAGCGGCGGAAATCCAGCCGGTAGATGGCCGTTAAGCCGCTATACTTACCGCGGCAACAATAGTGCAATAATAACTGGCTTGGAATTACCTGAAGGCCATCTTACAAAACAACAGAAGTGCTTTTACGTCATTTTTTTTTACGCTGAATTGAATCGTCCGTTCTTTATTGGTTGTTGGAACTCCCTGGTACGTTAGGTTAGCCAGTTTCAAATGAGTAGACGTTATAAATGAAACTTTCTTTATATTGACTAAGCTAGAGCTAGTTCGGTCAGCCATGTAGACTGTTTCCCTCGTTCTTTTGTTTGTTCAGAAACAAGAACTTAGCCAATATTTGTACATCTATCATCATCATCATCATCATCTCTCAGGAGCACTCAATGAAAACTTTATGCAAAATACTCAATGCCGTTTTCGGCATGTTTTCCCAAACTATAAAGCTGTAACACAGGTTACACAGGTTGGTCTGTCCGGATTCTTAAGGTGAAAATATAAGTCGCGGGACTTTTTAGGGAAAGGAATTTTTCTCCCCGAATTTCCGAGCTGCTGTTGGCTTCCCGAAAGTGTTGGTTCACCTTATTCCGCGCTCGAAACGACGTATTTGTCCCTCCGAAAACAAAAGGAATTTCTTTTCGACCCATGGTACGAAAGTTTGAGGTGCCAAAGCTAGTTTTTTGGCACGGACTTCAGTACAGCACGTTTGGTCAGTAACCGTAACACTACGGAGACGATGTCTCTCGACGATTTCTTGCCGTGAGTTTGCTTGCTTTTAATAAGAAAATGCGGGGTACGTTGAGCAAGAAGAAATTTAATGAAGTCAACAAGCTTTGGATCTCTCAGTGAAGAGGTTACGTGTTACAGAATTAACAGGATCGAGAGCGTTTGCCAATTTTTACAAAGCGTCAGTGTTAGAAATGTTGTTGGTTGTTTCGGCCTCCTTCTCTGACTCAAGTTTTTCGACTTTTGGAATCAGGTCGTTCCAAAAAGCCACTCTATCTGCCAAAAGACTAGTCTTGACTTTTGGCTCCAAATCAATGACCAAATATTCCTGTTTTTCAAGTGTATAAGCCGGCCACGTAACCCCTGTGGGTAGGCCTGAGGGTGCAGCTCCGTTTGGAGTTCTAAAAAAAACACAAAAGAGAAAGAGACAGGCAACCAAGTCAGTAAATTAACAAATCTTTATAGCGGAGCCAGCGCGATAGCGCGTCAGCGGAGCTCCATTGCTAAGGAAAGTTGGTAACCTATCAAGCCAAGAAATTTTGGTAGTGACGTAATAGACACGTGACCGTCCGTCCGTTACGTCTGTCCGTCCGCACCACAGCTATACCAATACACTTCATACACTGGATATAACCCTGTGCTGAATCCCGTGTGGTTTTGGCGCGAAATCGCATGTTGACCCGCATTGTAGCAAAACAAGCAAAGACAACAAAATTCAAAAACAAATTTGTTAATGAAAAAAAAAGTTCAAAAGAATACTCAGTTGTCTTTTTGGTGAAAGGGGAAAAGAAAAGTTCAATTTAGGCGACAAAAATTAGGCGATATAAAGTTCAGGCGAAAAGTTCAAATTTGCCCCATCGGTTCTGTTCGAACTCGGTCGGCACACCGCTTGAGTTCGCAGCTTTTCGCAGCGGTTTCGACGCCAAATATAGCAGAGCTAGTGCTTTTTGGTTTTTTCTGTCCACAATCATGGTTTTTACGGCGTTCCGAACACATTCTGACAGGAAAAACACCAGCATTTTCATGCTGATAGGCAGCTTGTCACGAAGAAAGAAATTAGTGTTAAAATTAACTTGAAAAATGACAATGAACGCTCATGGCCTACTGGACTAATATCCGGCTACATACGCCGACAACCCGGCTTCGGCACTCAGCGAGGATAACAATTTTTTTCTTTTTTTTTTCTTTCTTTCTTTTTGAATGAGAACTGGAACTCAGAATCTGGAATCAGGATTTTTTTCTGAGTTTCCTCTCTCCACACATCATTACATTTTCATGAATGAGAGTGTTTTCACAAATTAATAACTGCCAGCAAAAAAACAAAAACAAACAAACAAAACAAAAAGGGGGGCTCCGCTTTTAGGCTTGGCTAAATCTATATATTAATTAACATATCAACCGACTTAATAGTGGGGGCGGGGGTGGGGGTGGAAAGGGGGTTTGAACTCCCGGCTTCCTATACCTTTTTATCCCAGTTCCCGCTCCACAGTCCTGTTGGCTTCCGCCTCTTTGCACTTTTTTTCGATTGCGAAATGTTTTGTAATGCTGCGTATTTTCTCCCGCCTCCTGTACATCTCCCGCCCCATTATCTCCCGGGCTCCCGTCCCCCCCTCCCCCTTCCCCCTCCACCGCCAACAGATAACTACATCGATGCATATATAACCTTTGGATGCAGATGGGATTGTCCACATTATGCCGGCATAATTTTGAGCATAACAGTGAGGAAAAAGAATCGAGCATTATGCTGGAATAATAGTGCAAAGTTTCTTCTACTTTTTGTGCTTTATAAAAACTTTGCCAAAACCATGGGATTCCCACAAAAGACACCAGCCCAGGTACCACATTTTTTGACCAGGTCTGGTTACAAAAACATGGCTTTCAGCAGTTCCAGTTCTACAACATTGTCAGCTGCCTCCTCAGACTGTTTCCATTTACACTTGTAATCAACACAAACCTGTCTTCTGTGGTCTTTTATTTATTTTTATGTTAATTATAATGGAGCATAATAGACCCCCGCCACTTCCGACTTTTGTAACCCATAAAAACTCAAAAAGTGCAAATGATGGCTAAACGTTTTTGAAAAGTTTTATATTAGTAGAAAAGGTATTTTGGGGTTAGGTGCACTTAAACGATATCTGTACGCCTTGTTGTCAACAAGACTCTAGTTTTTCGCCTAAGGTAGGTTTTTCTCAGTTTTTAACATGACTTAATGGCTATGGAAAAAAATATTGACCGCCATAATTAACCGGCCAATTTTTCACGAGTATCGCGAATTCTAAATTCCACAAAAAGAAAATGCAAAAGGGTAGCCGTGGTAACCTCTTTTGGCTAGCATGCTAAACTTTGACAAAAAGCACTCTATGGTTTGATTGCCTATCACGGTTATAGATCAGAAAATATGACTAAGCGAAAATTGAAAGTTTTCAAATAGCTTTTTTCTAATATCAGTAGTCCGCCAAACCTTTTTAGGCGGCCGTCGTGCATATATGCACGTCACGCCGACTGATAAAATGGAAGTTGCATTCCTTTTGCATTCCTTTCGTCGTTCGTCGTCGTCTCTCGTCGTCGTCCGTCACTGGAACTCAGTCCTCTTGGCGTCGCGCGGCCAACAGAGACAACTGCACATAAGGCTTACCGAACAAAAATGGTATTGCTACTATAAATTTTACATCTATGATCGCAGAAACTTTCAGGGAATTTATTGACGAACTACATTACAATTGCTGCAGACGTGTTAAATCATGTTTTTAAGGGGAATATTGTGACAGATCGTGACAGTACACGAAGCGCTAATTGTGGCAAGCAAGTCACCGAAGGCCGATGTTAAAAGTTTGTTTTACTTCTGTTTCTCAAGTAGTAGTGGTTACGAAAAAATTAATGCTAGAGAGGAGTCTAATTCCGTTGTTTTGAGTATTGCTGCGTATGGAAGTTAAGTAAAAGTAAGCGTTTAAATGTTTATGTCGCTGTTTTTTGAGGACATTTGGTTTGGTAAGGGTCAGCGTTTACACAGGCGAGTGATTACTTAATTCCTTGCATACCGGAAGTGCAAAATGTCCACAACAGGTCACCGGAAACCAAGAACTACTAAAGTTTTAGTTTTCTTTAGGAAACGGGGAGGGGGGGGGGGGGGGGAAGCCCCCCCGCCCCCTGAAATTTTTCAAATATTTCGGGCTTTTTTTTTTTTTTTTTTGTCTTGAAAACGTAAAACGTTTCCA
>Ga0126336_10001370_pt1 | contig 12547 bp, 5 predicted proteins | sample SidCmetagenome_FD_92530 | JGI IMG/M metagenome (GOLD analysis project Ga0126336, IMG submission 92530) | Coral microbial communities from El Islote,Puerto Morelos, Mexico - Siderastrea C C metagenome | ecosystem: Host-associated > Invertebrates > Cnidaria > Coral | place: El Islote,Puerto... | reverse complement strand
TATTCTCTCAGAAACGCTGACTTCGATCTGCCTCGGTTCTCTTCAGTTCGTTATGGAAAACACTCCATCAGATATCTTGGCCCTTACCTCTGGTCCAGATTGAGCGCTGTTGACAGAAAGAGAATGACTATTGGAAATTTTAGAAACGGCATAAGAGACAAAGACCTCACCGCCCTAATCGACGACGCGTGTTCTTATTGCACCATATGTGCTACTTGAGATCTGACAATTTATTTATGTATCTACTTATCACTTCTTTTATTTTTATCTTTTTAATTGTTCCTTAGTTAAGTACAATAATGTATTTGTGAGTTTAGAAACCGTTTTTTTAAACGACCTATTCGTATTCTTATTCATTTCCCCTAATTTTAATACAGTAAAATAGTGTAATTTTTAAATGTATATTGTAAATTATAATTGATGTTAAGTAGTAGGGTGTCCCCAATTAGCTGTCACAAGCTACATACCCACCCTGACACTTTAATAAAAGTTATTCATTATTCATTCCATCAACTTTTTGAAATTCAACGGTTTGCTATTTTTTTCAGGTTTAGATCTCGAGAGAGGTGTGCAGTACATCTTTATTGTAAGGGCAGTCAACTATGCTGGACTAAAAGTTGAGGCTTCCTCCGATGGATTTACAGTCGATTTTACTCCTCCTGTAATTAGCAAGGCATGGATTGGAACTGACAGTGACAATTTCCTCTACCAGTCAGATTCCACCAAGATGATTGTAAGGTAAAGCGACTATGTTCATTCTGCTGCTAAGCCCTGAGTGTACCCTACGTGAACATGACGGGCTTGATTGTCAGCATCTATAAAGGAAAACAGAAACCTCTTTTGTTGGCAAGACTAAGCCCAAAGAGGTTTTTGTCACAAACTTTATTATTAGTCAATTGTGTACAATTCCAGCTGTATCTTAGTTGATGTCAAGAAAGGAGTCCTCCTAATGCTCTCAGCACAAGAAATCTCCCATTTTTAACTTATTAGCAACAATTTCTCCTTACAAAGATATCAAGCAAACAGGAAAAAAACATGAAATTATCACTAAGGGATAAATTGGTTGACTAACGACTTTTCAGAACAACTAGCAAAGGTAGTGTATAGTAATCGTTGACGACCATTGCCATCTGGCGTTAAATTGTTGAAAAATAAAAAAAAGAAATATTAAATTTTACATTTTCAAATTCTATCTTTATTTTATTTAAAAACTGTTATGAAATTTCAACGGCGGGAGGGGGCGGGGGGGGGGAGTGGCTAGGTTTGTGTGTGAGAAATAGAGAACCAGGAACCTTCAATCGCTCTTTTTCAGTCGCTGTTTTCTTATAAGTTTGTTGTGCATACAGATGCGATGAATACTCGTGATCAATCGTGCCCATTTGTCAATTTGCAGCTGGATTCCTTTCAAAGACTTCGAAAGTGGCATAGAGAAATATGAAGTTTGTCTGAGTTCTGTCATCCAAAACTGCACAGTCACAACCTTCATTGATGTCGGATTAAACACCAGCTGTACAATCGATGGTCTTCACCTTACCCACGGAAAAATATATTACGCTATCGTGCGAAGTACAAACGGGATCAGGATGTCATCGGAAGCAACAACTGATGGAGTCTTGATCGATCTGACGCCACCTACTCTGAAGGATGATGAAGACTTATTTGTCAGAGAACCCGTTAACTCGACGCTTCCACCATCTACAAGCGGTACTTTAGAGGGCTCTTTCCTTCAAACAAACAATCAATCAAAAGGAAATCAAAGTATCCATCGCATCATATTTAGATGCTCTGAAGAACACGTGATGTCCAGCTGGGATGAGTTTGAGGACGAAGAGAGTGCAGTGGTAGATTACAACTGGTGTATTGGAACAGAAAAGGCTTTATGTGACGTGGTGTCTTTGAGGTCAGTTGGGATGAAAACAAGGGGTGCTGCTATTGTCAGTAGGCTTCGCTCGGGTACGACACTTTACTCCTCTGTATATGCTGTCAATGGAGCGAAGCTCCAAACACATATCACATCAGATCCTTGCACGGCAATTACTGTGTCACCAAAGGTAGCCGACGTCACTGACATATCAAGGCTAAATACAAGTAATTTCACCGACATTGATTGGAAGGCTACTGTCCAAAGTTTGTCGTTGAGTTGGAAAGTCATAGGAAGATATCTAAACGAAGTCTCGCGTATGCGCATTCAAGTAGCTGTCACAAGACTGTCCTCTAACCTTTCCGTTCCACGACTTCTTGAAGAAAAGTCCTGGAATGGTGAACCTTTTAAACAGCCATATATGGACGTGTTGTCTTGGCAACGAAATGTCACTATACAAAGCTTCCCACTTCAACCTTGGAACCGTTACCGTGGCATAGTAAGGGTCTGGAACGAGGGTGGTATCTACTCGGAGGCTTCAAGCGATGGTGTAAAACTCGAACCAAGTCCTCCACCAAAGCGCAGTCTTACAATCCGAGACAAAGCTGCAGAGAAAGAGCATTTACGCTGGTGGCCAAATCTGAGGCTTCCTCCTCTCAACCAGAGTACAGTTGAACCGGACATTACGTTCATCTCATCTCCCGCAGATCTAGACCTTATGGTCAGCAGTGGGGTGTCAAATGAAACGTCTAACAAGACAGACTATATTTTCGATCACCATCTCTTTAGCCCAACGGCAGAGTTTAAGATTGTTCTCAAGAGAGCGGCAAGTGAAGTAAATAACACAAACACGACCGACCATTCCAAAACAATGAAACTAATCCCTGGCTTTTCTGACATAGAAGGACCGTGCTGTGCAAAACATTCTTCAATTACGCCGTCCGTCTTAAGTGACGCCCACTTAAAACCAACCTTACAAACGCAGGACTTTGGCGTCTCCATTGCTGTTTTACCGAATGAAAATGTGGCCATTGGATGTAAAGATAAGGTGGTTATACAGTCACTGAAACGTCAAACGGGTAGTCAATCTCTTGCACTGGAAGACAACTTTGATACTGACGCAAGAGTAAAGATAGCTTCGTATGGAAACAGAACAGGCTTGCTTCTCAATGGTAAAGTCCACCTCTATGAATATTCTCCTGGCGATAACGACCTTCAAAAGACCATTCAAATAGGAAAATGCAAAAGCGTTTCAACATCAAATTGCTCTCAAAGCGAAACATGGGCACATAAGGTTGGTGAGGTGTTCGCTGTTAACGAACAGTTAATTGCAGTAAGTGGGATTGAGACAGCCTCAAATAGCAGCGTCGTGGCTGTTTTCCGAAGGAGCGCTGGAGTATGGACGTTTGCCGAAGCACTTGGCCGGGAGATGAAAGACCCAAACTTTGGACAGTCAATTGCTTTGAATGAACGTTTTATAGCAATAGCTGCCGGAGAAGGAAAGAACTGCTGTGTTTCTATTTACTCGATACCGAAACTGGTTCGCCATAAAACAATCTGTTTAGCTGAGTCTACAAACCACACAGCACCACTGTCTATCTACCTTACTGAGACTGATGCTCTTGTAGTATTGTCAAGGACGACCAGATTGTTGAAAGTGTTCCAGTTTAACTCCACATCAAACTCCCACCATTTGGTCTGTGAGTATAGGGCCTGGAGATATAAGGAGGAACTGAGTGGGAATCTTGATGTAAACAACCGAGAGGAAGGATTTATTGCTGCTCTCGGCATCCAAACCGGAGATGGCGATGAAGGTGTACAGTTAATTGGCTTTCAAGGAATTTACTCGAACAATGTCTATCAGAATAAGAGACCTAATGAATGTCTTAACTTAGGCTGGGTGCTCGCACGGGAAAGTCGATTGCGAGTCGATGGCATAAGGACTAGGACATCGGTGTCCTTTAGAGGAAACTCTATCTTATTCGGATTACCCGGTGTCCTTACTTGGCCTCAAAATGATCAGTGGTTAAGTACGGGTAGAGTTTACATTGCAACATACTGTCCCCCAGACCACTACCGTACTCGGGTATCTAGATTAGACAGCTTACGTTCCATATCCTGCCAACCTTGCGAAAATGGAAGAAAATCATTTGGAGGCTTTGCTGAGACTTGTTCATTGTGTGCAGGAAGAATGTGTTCACCATCCAATGGTTCTTCCATCTTTAGATCTGGTATTTGTGATGCTACATCCTGTGTTTCTACATCATTTACAAGCAACAAAACAAATGGACTGAAGCTTAACTTTATGAACGGATCTTTTTTTGTTCCTGGGTCCGAAAATGTTTACACTGTCGAGTTCCTTGAAACCACACGAGCTGGTCAGTCAACAAGTTCTTTGTCGGAATCGTTCGTGATCGACGAGACAGCTCCCGAAGTTGGAGTCATTTACGATGGACTTGGCAGTGACCAAAACATGAACTGTTCCGAAAACACAACCTTTGGGGAAAACAGCCAGTGCTCTACACGTAATTTTGAGGATACTGATGTGAACTTTACCAACAACACCCGCGAGATCCACGCTAGATGGATTGACTTCCTAGATAAAGAAAGTGACATTGTCGAGTATTTCTGGTGTGTGGGGAGTCAACCAATGAAAGATGATATCCGGGTGTGCGAAAGCACGGGAATAAAGCCAAACGGAAGCCACTACGGGCTTGCTTTGCAGCATAGAGATTCGTATTATGTCACAGTTATCGCCTGCAATGGGGCCCGGGTGTGTGCAGCTGCACACAGTGACGGCGTTACAATAGATACCACACCACCTGTCATGGGATATGTGCGAGATGGAGTAATGGGACCAGACATGGACTATCAGGTAAGGAACTTGAGTTTTAGAGTTTTTTAGACCGGAGTGTTTTAGCCTGGATGACGCTCGTCTAACTAATGGGTGTTTATCTTAGTACTGAAATAGCTTTCTTGTGTGAAAAGCACATCTTAAGGTGAAAAAGAAAGACCGTGACCTAAATCATGGGCTTACGCCGACTACTTTTCAGACTGAGGAATGCTAACTGAAAATCGTTTCATTTTAATGATGACAGGTTTTCATCGATATCATTTTCGCCTACTTTTCTGCGAGCGACCCAGACAGTGGAGTGACGTCATACGAAGTAGCGTGGGGAACTGCCCCAGATTTGGTCGACATATCAGACTTTGAAGAGGTCATCAACACCACAGTATGGCGCGCCAAACTAAAAGACGGTGCACTTGAAGTCGGCAAAAAGTACTACGCCACCGTAAGAGCTACAAACGGGGCTGGATTATTGTCGGAAAGGCTATCCTCTGACGGAATTATAGTCGGGAAATCTGAATACACCTTTGATAATTCATCCACAGCGTCGTTTTTCTTCGATACTGTTAATGTTAAAGATGATGGAACTCGCGAAGATGAAGGAGTTGGCCAAACATACGGGACATTGAGTGTTCCCAAGGGAGCTGTTAAAGAGGAAGTAAAGCTACGTTGTTATAGTTTGGATGAAAAGGCGCTGAGCGCAAACAAGACTAAAGAGGGTCCTGTTAGTAATCCAACCAAGACTAAACCACAGGTATGAGATAATTATGGAATACAGGCAAGCTTGAACTGTAATGTAATGCCTTCACCTTATCACCTCATCCTCACTGGGATTTCAAGAATTACATCAATTCTGGTAAAATGACGCAATCTTAGAAATGACCTGTAAACTGCAATATGCTTTCAGTAGCCTGCGACAGTCTTGCTTCATTCCAAAGTATAATACTACTTCTCGCGCATTAACGATACAAAAAATTGCTCTTAGCAAAAGAAGTGCAGCTGGCCCAATGTTAGCTTCAAATGTAGTACATATGCCAAGTTTAAAAATGTCTTTTCAGTCGTCCAGTAGTGAACACGCTTCCATTTATTCACGTAATTATTGCTTCTTTGCAACAGCAATTCATGCTGGGAAACTACAGCTTCCAGATCAAAGCTTTGGATCCAGTAAATAATACTGTCCAAGAAGGATATAAGTTCGTCAAGCCAATCAAAATCTCTATGTTCTATGACGTTGGTAACCTGGTAAACGCCAACAGAAAGCACGTCAATAATGAGCTCACTAAAGAAGACGTAGATCCAGTGTTGTATCTTTGGGATCCGGAAAACGAAACCTGGTATGTGTGTGTTTCTGTTTGTTTGTTTGTTTTTGTTTTTGTTTTTTTGGGGGGGGGGGTGGGGGGTCCGGTTAAAGTTGCAGAGAGTCGCAAAGAGCTGTTTGTCAGGAGATCACAACTTATTTGCTCTGTCACTGGAACTAACATGGCGCATCAGTCTGATCGGACCTCGATCGAAATAGCTGAAATACATGAAAGGTCATGAAACTGGTCGCAAGCTAGGCGCAGGTAAATGATCAGGAGCCAAGTGAAGACTGCTTCCGGTTTTAATCCTGACTTATGAAAAAAAAGAAGAAAAAAAAGAGAAACTGCATGCTTTTTCTTACTAGAATTGTTGGTGACAGCGCCTTGCAAATTTTTTCCCCTTGATTTCTCGCTTTATTCGTTTCCAGGTTTGACGCGGCACTAACCTGTCCAGAACCGTGGAGTTACGTGAACCGCTCAGTTAAACTGCTGGAAGTAAATGTTTGTCACCTGACTCAGTTCGCGTTTTTCTGGTCTTTTTATGCGAAGCATGGCTTGATTCTTTTTGACAAGACTCACTCAAGTAAGTAGATACGTACAGTAAAAGAGTGTACCCGTACTCTACTCACCTTTCTCGAAACTATTTCCTTCAAACGAGGAGATACTGGTTTGATGACAGTTTTTGAAACAGTTTTGATGTTTGGGCACAGCGAACAGTTAAGGAAATCATCAAGATTTGAGGGGGGAAAAATGTACCCATTTGGTCAAGGGACCAGTTAGTGCGTGTTTTGTTATTTAGTTCATCATTGGTACCAAATATGATTGGATAGAGAAATACGGTGTGGAGTAGTCTCCTGTCCAAACAAACAACACGTGCGTTTCTCAAAAGTCCCGATACTTTTCGGGATTAATTCAGGCACGGTAATTTACACCGTACCTTGTAAACAAAGACGTTTCTAAGCCTGGAAGTTTGCCAAAGGTTAAGCATTCCTTATCTTAAGGAAATGCTGAAATGACAGCTTTGTAGAATGAATGGTTCATATTTTTACAAATGGCTTTCCAGGGAAGCGCCCCAAAATCGAACTCCAGTTCGAAAATCTGACGTACTAAACTCTAATCACCGCCGCTTGGGTCCTCAGGAATAAAATAGTGTGCTAACTTGCAGTCAATACTTGTAAATTTCTCATCCAACAGACAGATAATAATCAGTACACTACGAGGTCGAGTTCTCCTATAAAAGAGCAGTCTGCGAGTCACAGTGGTATTGAATTTAACTTCAAATTGGGTGTTCAAATATTCTAATCCCAAATGAAGTTTTTCCAACTCTTTATTTTAAGGGTTAACTTGAAGGTCAAGTAATAAGAGCAACATTTTCTTGCAACTAATCGCGCAACAACGTTGCGTTGCAAGTTTAGATTGTTTTCTGCGCGTTCAGTAGCAGTCTCCTCCGTGCTCAATAAATTCATGTTGCAAAAAGTGGAAGCGACTTCTTCTTTCTGCCATGCATGAAAATTTGTTGCGCCAGAAGGTGGTAAAACGCGCAACAAACAATCTCATTTTGCATCACAACACTTGTTGCGCGCAAGGTTGTTCTGACATGTTGCCCATGTCACTCGGCATGTACTTTTTTTTTTCCTGAGTTACAACGGCTGCAAAATAAAGAAACTCCACCATTAGGAGTTAATTCAAATACACTTCAAAAGTTGTCGTGTAAACGCTTTGAAATTATTGGCCACATATAAATGAAAAACATCACAGAAAGAAGAAATTTTACTTTCCAACCACAAAGCGACCACGATCGTTATCTATTAGCGATTAAACAACAACGACGGAGCCAGTAAGATTCGCGGGTATTTGCATTAGACCGCGGCAAATGTCTACTGCAACATTACACAAATCATTCCAGCGACCTATGATTCCTTGCTGTAAATAGTAACTGTAAATGCCAGTGATTACGAAGTGAAAATTTCATCTTTCCTTTTGGCTATAGTTTATGGTTCAGATGGCGGCATCAGAGTAAAACGGGCGCAAAAAGTTACCAAACTGGAGATTCCTGTTCGCCGATCCAAAGGTTCACAGGGTGAAATTACCGTGCAATGGTCCCTGTATCACAATCATTCAACGGACACCGTTGACCTCATATGGCCGTCATCAGGGACAATATCCATGGTTGACGGACAGTGGAATGATTCGTTCATTGTAAATGTTGCTAATAACAGAAAGGAGGTACCCGAGAGCGTGGTCTGGGTTCAACTTGAAGATACCACAGGTGGAGCTTTGTTAGCATCAAGGGATGAAACCACCACAAAGATCCTGATCGCTTCCAATATTAGAGACAACCACGGTGAATGGATTATAATTGTGGTCAGTGTATGTGTGGCTTCAGTGTTTGTACTTCTGGCGGTTTCCTGGTGTGTCAATGCATACCGAAAGAAAGGACGGAGGTAGGTCTGAGGTCTGGTTACCACTAGTTTGCACAAATCAATCGATTGGAAATTCTATGTTTAAACATGAGTGATTTGACTTCGTATAAATTTACCTCCATCAACTGGAAATAATGAGAAATTTGTTCAAAATAGCAGGAAAAGTGCATCACCTACTCCGATGCCCTGCTAACGAAATGTCGCTTACGATTTGATTCTCCGACCGGAATTTCTGGCGTATCCTAACTGTGCTACAGAGTGCCAAACGTCTATGAATCCAAACCCTCCAACAACAACAAAACACGGTTGAATAAGTAAGCATGCGGATGCCTAATAGTAAACCGTAATCGGAATATAAAACATCCCCTGATTACTTTAAAGGATATGGTGATTTATTTTTTCTGAAGTATCTCTGCGGTCCGGAATCCTAAATTCTTGGATTTGATTGGCCTAACCAGTCCAGCTTTTTCCTATCCGGACCGGGTTGCCCACCGGTCCGTTATCTGCGGGAATCATGAAGTGAAATCATTTAACTCCAGCGCAGCGAAACGTAAAGTTTTTCCCTCTTAACATGGAACTTTTTGCTCAATAACAATTGTGAAGTGAACAAAAAATCAGCCATATGAAATACAAGACTTGATTATTCGCTGAAAAGACGAGAATTCATGTGATTTTGTCGACAAAAGCTTGCTGGGTTGCTTTTCTTCAAGTTGTTGTTTTTCTTGAAGAGTTGACCCGTCATTTTCGCACGGCTTAATTACAAATTAGTCTTTTTGACCTCCGTTTCTCAGTTGAAATTTCTTTAGTTTCCTTTCGTTAGTTTCCTTTCGTTAGTTTCCTTTCGTTAGTTTCCTTGGAGGTTTCTTTCCTTATCTTGCCCCATTTAGCTTTATTTAAGACAACAAGTTTTCCGGTGTAGTCTTCTTTAGGTGTCTATTGGCGAAAATGTTGATCGAGAACAAACAGAACAGGCACGAATGTTTAAACTAATGAGACATCGGAGGCAGAGATTAAGGAGTGTGAGTAGTTTCCATTGAAAGTCTTACTTATATTCAAGAACTTTAGGTAAAACAAAATTTAAACGTGTCATTTTGGTTTTGAACAAAACAAAGGTTTACGCAAAACAAATTAAAAAAAAAACTGTAAAGAAAATACTGTAAAGCAGGGTTTCCCTATACGGACTTCCCTCCCGGTGAATAACATGTATGCATTTTTAATGACCATCTGCATAGAGTACTTACTACACATCACAATAAAACAATGGATCTCAGAGTGCGGCTTACAGCTGTTGCTGCCAGTGCCACACGAACGTCATGAAACGTATGATTTTCAAAGGAAAAGTTGTCAGCATCCCAACTCCATGCATTTTTATTGTCTGATGTCTTGTACTGAAGAGATCAGTTGATTACTGCCGTGATTTTGCAAATAGACTAGCATGATTTCTGCAAATAAACTACGTATGTTTTCTTTTAGTGAACCAGCCAACCACCCAATGCTATGAAAATGAAATAGATAATAAGTGCACAATGAAAATTCTCGGAAACAATTTCTGAGTCCCGAGCAGGAAACGAACCCACGACCTTTCAGTTAGCGGGCTCGAAAATCTTTCCGAGAATTTCATTGTGCACTCATTATCTATTTCATTTTCATAGCACTGGGTGGTTGGCTGGTTCAGTAAATGTCTAAGTGTGCACAACCGCACTTAATCAATGTGCTTGCGAGATGCAGGTAATTTAGTGAGTCATCATTGCTCAGGGGTTAGAGCATCCAGCCGGTAACTGGAAGATCGTAGAATCTATTCCTGCTGGGGGCTCAGGAAATTTTTAATTTTCCGATAACTTTCATTGTGTACTTATTATCTATTTCATTTTCATATGATTTCTTTTACTGTTTTTAGGGCAATCACAAAAGAACGAAACCGAGAAACCGAGATGCCACTTCGTAAGTATAGAGAAGAGCATTTTTCAGTTTGTTTGTCTCTGTTCGTTTGTGTCTTTCCTTTTAGAGTGAAGGTCGTCTCTAAACGTACCTTAAAGCTGTGAAAGAATAGAGTATGCAGCTTTTCCTAGTTAACGAACTGATAAATTCCTACATGTTATTTAGAATGGAAAGTGACAATCGGCCGGTATGGTTTTGTTCTGGACCTCCCTATGCAGAATGATACTGGATCTTGAAATTGTCACCTTTGTAGAGGAAGGAAAACCGACTGGAGAATTCCGGCGGAAAAGAACGCTCAACTCTCAACTAACTAGGAGTAATACGACTCCCCTAAAAACGACTGCGTGGGAGGCTATCAATCAATCAGTCACCTCTTATAAGTAATAATAAAAAATTGCCTTAGGAACGCGAATTTTCCCTACCCTTCACTCATACTCCTCATTCATTTCACTGTACTCTCTCTACTAAACTGACTTTTGCTTATTCATTATCCAGGCAAACAAGCCGCAGATGCCGCTGACGGTTGTCGTGATTCACTCATGCGCAATCTAGGATCACCCGAGGATACTGACTTTGAAATGGAGACCACATTCACTACATTCAAACCAGGTGGCGGGTTGTCTGCAGCAAACCCACTGTACGAAACATCTTGTGGTATTGCAGGGGTTGAAGCGCCTGAAGCAATTGCTAACCCACTGTATGAGTCAGCTGATAATGTAGCAGGTAAAGTGGCCGCAAAGAACGCACGTGTGTTATAGCAATAATAGAAACGATAATTTTTTCAATCTTTACATTTACAAATATTCCTAAAAAAGTTTACCAGGAGGTGTCAAAGTAGGACGGAGTAAGGAAGGAGATATCACGAAGGCAATTTTTAAAAACCAGCAATATTTTAACAATATCAAATCGCCTTACTGGAATTCAAGTACCCACTACGTCAACTAACATAATTCATAGTATAACCTACTTGTTTTGTACATATATTTTTTTTACATCTTACCACAATTCCATTATCTTGCCATAGCCAGGTCATGCCTGACAAGTAGGCTTCGAAAACATTTTATTAATTAGGGACAATCTAGACCATGTTGCTGTTACCTTTGTGCAAAGGTTTTCACTGGATGTCAGTCCAGTTGAAGGCAGAAGATGCTATAGTGCAGGTTCCCGGCAAAATGGTTGTCCTGCCTCGTTTATCGTACAGTCTTTTTACAGGAAGTTTTTAGGTACAAGTTTTTTTTTTAACTGATCTATCATTTCCGTTCTTCCAGGGCAAGGAGCAACCCAGGCAACCGACAACCCATTGTATGCGGCCGTTATCAAAGAAGAAACCGGGGAGGTGAATTACGGCGTAAAATGATTCTTCCCTCTTATATTTTGCTTTATCATCTCCCATCTCCCTTTGAGTCTTTGGGAAAAAAAAACATTCAGTGTGACATTAAAATGAAAACTATTGTGCAATGCTTTCCTGTGTGATAATGGTGTCGGGAGGCGAAAGGAAGCGGGGAGAGGTTGTGAACTTCCACACTGTTCTTCCTGTTTTCTACCTTTTCGTGGCAGTTCCCCCTTGTTTACTCTCGTGTTAGAAGTATTTGGCAACATTGTGAACACTGTTTCCTGTGTGATACCGATGTTTTGGAGCCGGGGTAAGGGGGGAGCGATTGTTGACTTCCGCCGAGGCTTATTCTGCTCTTCTTCCAATTTTCTGCCCTTTGTTGAGGTTCTCCCCTACATTGACCTTGTGCTATTGTTAAGTATTTAGCAACCTTTTGAATACCTGTTTAGCTTAGCTGCTCCTTTACCGAATTTCTTCACCAAAGTTTGTTTTCGGAGACAGGGGGACAGGAGTTTCTCTGAAATAACCACGATAATATACAGATGCTGTTGAACTCATTGATTTCTCTGTCAAGATATTCGACGATCACACTTGCTCTTTGTTATTTACCAGGAAACCAGAACTGAAGAGGAGGCTGCATGAAAGACGCTTGATCCAACATTTGAGAGAAAGCGGTCTAAACTGACTTAAGGATAATCATTCGTCTTAATTCTTCCAGCTTTATTTTAGTGAATTTAGGTTCTTTCTGGCAAAAGCCATAAGAACAGTTAATATTTACACTATTGAAAGTAGGCCTAAGGCGGACTAGCCACCAAATATCGACTTACACCAGTTTCTGGTTGTACT
>Ga0126336_10001369_pt1 | contig 12551 bp, 11 predicted proteins | sample SidCmetagenome_FD_92530 | JGI IMG/M metagenome (GOLD analysis project Ga0126336, IMG submission 92530) | Coral microbial communities from El Islote,Puerto Morelos, Mexico - Siderastrea C C metagenome | ecosystem: Host-associated > Invertebrates > Cnidaria > Coral | place: El Islote,Puerto... | reverse complement strand
CATTGGACCTTGGTATCACGCAGCTCTATTGTTTTCGGGGCTAGGGTCCATTGTTTTGTTGTTTGGTGTATTGTTTTCTCAGCAAATCAGAGAAGACCTTGTAAGAGCTGCGACATCGCCCCCCATATAGCTTACATCAGGAACAGAAATTAGCACTTGTGAGTGTCAAATTTTCCTGGGCGAACACAAATTGTGAATTTTTTGGTGATGATCTCAATGTCACTCACCAATCTGGCAAGAGCTGTCAAAATTTAGCTTTCAACCCTGTTATATATGAGAGTAACCTCACCCCTCCCCCCCTCCCTCCTCTGGGACGAGAGATACCCAGGAGAAGGGTCCCATCACAAAGAGGGAAGGAGGGTGGGATCCTTGAAGCCCTGGTGCCTTGAAATGTTTCCCATGGAAGCTGGACCCTGAAGCCTTTCTCTACTTGGATCCCTAGTTTCAACTAAAGGAGCCTTTAGAGCCATAATGTTTTTCTTAGATTTGAGTCCGAGAACCCTAAAGCCCCTTGGAGCTCTGTCGCTAAGGAATGCATGGATGGTCAGTAACGGGTAGAAAAAACAGAGTTTTACCCCCCTGTCCCCCTCCATTGCAGTGTGATCCACAGAACATTTTACTAGACTGATTTGCAAACAAGTATGGTGTCACTAAAACTATTTTTAGTTTGCTGTAAAACACGTAGGTGTATCTGATTCATTGCTTGCTCTATGTCTGTGAATTTATTTTTTCTCTTAATACCTGTCAGGATGCCTCTTCTGGAACACATCTTAAGGTGTACAAAGGCCACACTTCCTTTGTGACTTGTTGTCACACAGATCCTAATAGTGCAAGGTAAAAAGATGTACACTGTAGGTGTACAATAAACTTGTAATACTGTAGGGTAGCAGCATTGGCAGTGATTACAACACTCACCTGCCACTAAATCTTGTAACATGAGATGAGCTAGACTGAGTTTGTTGTTGCTGCTCTTGTCTTGCACACTGGATTTTTTCCTTTTGGGTCCTCCTGTTTTTTTCTCTCTACAAAAACCAACATTTCCAATTTCCAATCCAGACTGGATAAAGAAGATATACTTGATATACTTGTTCCTCCTAAATTAATTGTCTCTCTTGAATCTTAATCTTTTAAAATGAAATAATATTAAGATTTCTCTCCTCAATCTGTAAATTAATTATTTTTGTTTCTTTATCTGCTATAATTTTATTTCCCTTCTAGTCTATACCCAGTTTCCCACCTTGACCCCCTAAACTTTAAATCCTAAATGCAGGTAAAATATAATTTAAATTTATTTTTCGTTCTGATATAAAGTTGTTGTCCTTGCTGTCTAAGGGTGGTGTGGCTTTTCTTGCCCATATTTTTATTTCTAAAAAAAAAAATCACTTTTTCTTTCTGGCTGAAACTTTAGAAGTAATCTTTTTAAATGTGGCTTAATTTAATTCACAAAAAATACATTTCTGTTTAATATTTACCTTGGTAGGATTGCATCTGGCGGATGGGATAAAAGACTCCTTGTGTGGGATATCCAGACAGGTACCATTCTGGTAAGTCTGGCTAATTTTTGCATTGAGGCACAGAACTACAAAATGGCAGATCCCAGAGCTGGAGTAAAGCTGTGTTCTAGTAATGCCCGGGGACCTTAGGCTACAAACTTTTAACTTTGGTCAACTAGAAAACGTGCTTTTAGCATAAAGCTTAAGGGCTGAGCACTCCAGATTTCATGGTTGGGAGCCTATGAGCTCCCAGTGATTCTTCCAAGAGGACAGACTTGTGGGGCAAGTTGCATAAAACTTGACACTGTTTGTATTGCTAACATCAGACATTAACATTAATTTTAGTAATGATTTTGAGTGGGCAGAATGCCTGACATTATGTGTTTTGAAACAGGCCCCTGAATCTTTACGTAGACTTGCGAGGCCAGATAACTGGTCTGTAATCCATGATCCCACACCATTGTTCCCTAATCCTTTATACCTTGTTATGAACCTGTGGTCAGCTGTTGCTCTGGGGTCACAGAGGTTGCTAAGTTTATTATCATCCAGACTATATAATTATCTTTTCTATATTTAGTGGGAAGCATTGAATGAAGGTATAGTGACATCATGTCATTTTTCTCATGATGGACGCTATCTGGTCAACAGCAGTGATCTGGATTTCGCTGTTAGTGTGTGGGACGTCAGAGAGGGATCCCTCATAAAGAAACTCTTCAGTGAGTTACAATGATAACATTTTCATTAGTTAATGAGAATAGACTTGGGCCGCTAGATAAAATTACATCTATTGAGACCCTACAGAAAGAAAGTCAGAAAAGGAAACAGTTCCAAGTAAGAGTACTGTTTGACTCTTACTGCAACCTACAGTTTCTTTCAAAACAAGATGGGGAGGGGGCAGAGTTTAGAGGATCTGATCTTCATTCCCGTACCTGTTGCTCCCAGTTTGTGCTCCCTTTCCCAGATAGATCCTGCCATTTTCTCCTTCCTTATTGCACAGTTATGTTTTCCTGTCCCTTCTGTATCATTCTCACAAAATAATGTTATTTTTCTCATGCCTACCAGTTCTTTTTTTTTCTAGGTCTGTAGTCCCACTCTTCTCCCAGTTTCCTGGTTTTCTGCCCTCTGTCCCTTTCCATCACTGAGGACACTTCATAGGAGTAATGAGGGGAGATAAAAAAGTTGCAGATATTGATTTGCATGATCATTGCAGATATTGACTTGCATAATTTTTCTCTGTTGTCATAGATCATAAGAGTACAGTTACATGCTGTCGATTTGCTCCAATGGAGAACAGAATTTGTACAACTTCCATGGACAGGACAACAAAGATCACTGACATGCGAACCTTTACAGATGACTATAATGTTACTCTAACTCTTGGGTAAGGTTAAGTCCTATATTTCATTATCACTTAAAAGTCCAGATGTCCTAAACTAGTGATGATCTTCATAGAGAAAGTGAGAGTTTGACAGCTATGGCTAGTATCTAGGGAAAACAGGTCTTAGTTTAAGATGGAAAACTGTGAAGTCAGTGTTCAAGGTGACAGACTTTACTGTCATTATTATCATTGTTATCATCACCATGATTGTTGTCGTCATCACCATCATCATCATCATCATCATCATCATCACTGTCATCATCCGTGTTTCCTACTGGAGAATTGGCCTGCATGCCATCCATCTTAAAGCCATGCAGCCCAGTTTCTTTAGGCCCGTTCTCCTTAATTCTATCTCTTCCATTTTCCTCCTTTTCTTTATCCCCCCCATGAAACACAGTGTGTGGGGTCATTTTGAAAGAGTCTAGTACACCCTAAATCAAAATTTTAAGTTACTAACAAAGTGAGTTTTTTTGCCAAAAATATAATTATAATACTTGCATCCACGGTCAAATACCTTGTAATGCAAATGAGAAAAGTTAACTGTGAAAAGGGCTTTTGTTTGATTGCGTTTATTGTTCTTTAGGGGTCATATCAATGTCATCTCCAGCTGTTGTTTCAGTAAAGATGAACACTTACTAACCACAGGATCATGGGATAAGAATATTCTAATATGGGACATTGCCACTGGTGTCTACAGGTAAAGCTATATTCTAACTATTAAAGTATAGGGATATTTGGGTTATTCCTTAACAATTTTCATAACTCTGAAAAAGTAACTGAATGGTCACGAATACACCGAACATAGCCCCACTGCACCTTAAAGTCTTCTCTTCTTTCTGTTTGATAACAATCTTTATGTTAATTTTGTTGTTTTCCTGGTTGATACATATAGCTGCAACCTCGGTGAACATACATAATTATTCTGTTTGCTGGTTTGATATTAAGTCCTGGGTCCTAAGTCTGATTAACTCTCTCCTAATTTTGACCAACTGCTTGCTTTTGATTATTTGCCCTTTTGACTGCACCTTTAGCCCAAGGCCACAGATGGAGGGGCTTTTATCTAGAAATGTTGAAGATGAATGTCAGACTTCAAACGGCATGTCTTGTATTCATTTTTCACCTCTGAGAGGTTCGTGATTGTGCCAATTCTTTCTGACAAGTAGTTTGTCCCCACATATTTTTCCCCCACACACAGGATACACTGAAAGGTACTGAGATAACTCTAATAGTAGTCGTTTAAGATTTAAACCTCCTATGTGGTATGAACCCAACAATAAGTTATTAAAGGTGTGATGATTATGCCTGTCTCTTTTATATGGGAGTTCCCTTCCCGGCCTTAAGTAGTAGGTCTACTAGATGCATTTATCAAGCTGCCATTAATGTTTTTTCCACTTCAGAACTCAAGGACCAATTACATTTCCTAAAGGACACGAAGGTTCTGTTAGTGCTTGCAACTTCAGTGAAGATGGTGAGGAAACACGATTTCATAAACATACTGAAAAGTTTTGTCCACTGTACGACTGATTGCCTTCACAGGGTTTTGACCCAGAGGACAAAACCCAAGGAGGTCCAAGGAGGTATCGTGCTAGCCCCTATGTTATAATGTGACCACAGCCATTGTTTACTTGAAGATCGGATAGGGAAATGTGTAGTTTTATTTGCAGTCTTGTTTTTTTACCCAGTCATTAAGCTAAGGGTCAAGTATACAGAAGTTTTTGCCCAAGAAGTGGAGCAGTAGGAAGATATTCCAAAGTTAGATTCTGAATTGAAGAATTCGAGTGAAAATTAAGATTTGTCAGACACAAATTAATACTCTTATTACCTTTCCAAACAGCAGGGACAGCTTTAGCATTCAGTCACATTAATTTTTATTAATCTCAGTTTTTATTTGACCTTCATGCTGATCATACATTCCTTGCCCTGTTATAGGTAGTATGTTAGTTTCCTCATCATATGATGAAACTTTAGTCATCTGGGATGTTGATAATTGCTGCCAGAAGTTTGCTCTGAAGGTAAACATAAAACCCTTTTCTATAGTAGAATTGAAAGAAATTGCATTTGAGACTGCTTTTGATGACTGTACACATTTCACATTTTTTCAGATTGGCACTCTTACTTACATGTATTCTAGTGAGACTTTCAGTGCATTTTATTTTCACATGGGTTTGTTTTTCTTTTAATTTTGGGCATTGTTGAATGATTGTGAAAATGAAACATGCAAAGAATTAATCTAGAGAGAGAAAATGTTAACAACTTGCCTGTCAAAACATAAAGTAGAGTGGTAATATACATGTACTCGTGCTCCCCCAATTTACTTAATCATTTTTTATTTATTTAGCTTCGCCATGCACACAAAAAGAAAAAAAGATAGACAATTAAATAAGAACCAAAGAGAGTAAACAATTCGTGTGTTTTCTTTTTTGTATACATGTGTGTGTGACGAGTATCATGACATTTACTGGCCTTTTTTGTACTTTTTTTTTTGCAAATTTTTAACCCCACAAAACATGCAAGACATTTCTTAGTGTGTGATTACAGATCAACGTATGTGTTGATTCTGATTCTCCTTTACTAACAACACAACAAATATATTGTTTTGCAGGGTCACACAGGATGGGTAAATGACTGCAGTTTTAGCAGTGACCAGAAGTGGATAATCTCCTGCTCAAGTGTTAGTAAATTCTATAAAAAGTTTATGTTGTTTGAGTAAATCTCATTTGGAATACATAGACTGTTTTTTTATAATAAGTATCTGTATGAAGCAAATGAAAGCTGATGAGGTAGCTGGGAGAACAGAACTTGTTCAATCATCAAAATGTCCATTTCTATAAACCCCAGGTTCATTATGTTATCAGGGGATTTTGGCCCAGGTTTGTGGTTATAATAATAATAATAATAATAATAATAATATTTAACCAGGGAGCCCACTCGCCTTGGTGGTTTTCAGTGGGGCCCTGCAAATTATAATAAAAATAAAAATTAAAAACTAAGAAAAGAGATAAAAAGGAAGGAACTAATACACTGGAGCAATTCAGTAAGTAATTTATTCAAGTAAATACGCCAGTACTACCTAGTCTTCCTAGCATTTGGACTCTCTTGTTTCTCTCTAACAGTTACGTTTCATAAAATTTCCTTTTCGCTAGGCTTATTAGCAGCCTTCTCAGTGTTAACCAAAAAATGTTTTCGTTTCAGGACAAAACTGTGCGGATGTGGAACATAGAGTCAAGTGATGATATACCAGTGGTGTTAGAACACAGGAAAAATATTGGACTCAGAATTGTGCAGGTTTGTTTCAAATTAAAGGCTGGTTTCCATATGATGGCTGCGATCGCTACGTTCGTTGTGATCGCTAGAAAAAAGTTGAGCAATGCTTACGTCAACAAGTTTCCATATGATCACTACAGAATTAAAAAAATGCCCGAGAGGACCTGGAACAAACATCACAACGATCGCTACAATCTCTGGAGAGTGGTTTCCATATGATTGCAACGATTGCAACGATCGTTGAGATAGAACGGAAGTCTATCTCAGCAATTGTTGCGACAACGATCGCTATGATTGTTACGATCGCTGAAGAGTGGTTTCCACATGATCGCAACGATCGCTTCACATTTTTTTCAGCGATCGTAGCGGTCATATGGAAACCAGCCTTAAGGGGCAAATTTACATGTACTGCAGTTGGTGGCTACTGTAGCTTTTTGCACGAGGGGCTAAAAGTACCCCATGAAAAACAGAAACCTTAAAAAGGTTTCATGCGACTTTGCAGGCCAAAAATTTACTTTTTGAGTAGTGAATTGGACATCTTAAAGCTAAATTAACTTAAATCAGGCAGTTTTTTTTAATGTTAAAAAGCAATATTTTCATTGAAAGGTCACTTATCATGACGTTCCTGTCCAGAGCCCTGATTTCTGTTCCTTGTTTCATACATAACCCCTTAATGGTTTACCCTTTTTTCACGCCAAAGGTAAAAATCCATTCCCTATTCCAGACCAATAGGAAAAACAGACTCTAAAATGCTGTTTGTGTCTAGCACTGTCTTCACAAATCATTTTAAATTTCAGTGTCAAAACTGCAGCAAGCCTTTCTCAATTGCTCAACTTGAAGATGAAGCAAGTCACAAGTACTGTGTGTTCTGTCGTCTCGAGCATCCCTCAGAATTCTCATCTTCACCCATCAACTTTTGATGTAGGTTTACCATGACAAACGTCACTACAACTCACACCTCAAGCTATCAAGTGTGACAGTGGAACCTTGCTGGGGGATGTGTGATCAGGGGCACCCAACGAAAAAATGTTAGCAAAATACTTGAAATATCATTTTCTGTTTTCTTAGATTGTTTTAGAGCCTTCTAAAGGCATATTTGTGTTACAAGGTACATGTAGTACAGATTGATCTGTTCTCCGGTTTTAGCTGAAAATTTAGCCCACAGAAAATTGAAAAAAATGACCTTATTTTGCACTCTAAACGACACGTTTGTCCCTCCCAAAACAGTAGGAACCAATAAGTCCTCTTGTTATGAAAGTCCGAGGTGATGTTCTGCCAAAGAAATCTCTAGCTTTCACTGCAGTTAAATCTGAATATCTCAGGCGATTTTAGGCCTTCCGAACAGATATTCCCTGAAACGAACTGTTGGGTGCTCCTGTCTGTGATAACCAGAGCCACAATCTAGTTGTAGGGGACCAAAAGACTTAACATCCCTGGTAGAAATCCTACACAGGATCCCAGGAAGGATCCCACAATTCACAATAAGACTCATTACCATTAAGGCAATCTCCAAAAAACATTTTTTTTGTCCACTACACCAGAGTCTCTCCTAGCGACTGCCTGCTGACCAAGAAGCCTGAGGGCTCTGGGTATGACCATTTAGGATCCCAGGTAGGATTCTGTAGGATCCCTTTAGATCCTATAGGATTTCAATCAGGGACACATTCTACTGTATTTTTACTGTTTTTGAGTTTGTCTAAGTTAAAGTTTTCTCCTCTCTCACCTCACCATTTCTACCGAATGCCAGAATCCTCTCTTGTGATTTCATGATCTTAGAATTGTAAAGTACATAGTGTGTCTCTAATCTATTGTAGATGTACCAGTATTTATTTTACTTGTATTTATTTGAGTACATACAACATCTGTTCAATCATTCAATGAATCCTCTTCGTGCAAGATGCAGACAAGGTGACTATTAAATCAGTGACAGTATTAGATAATGACAGTTATTTGTGCTGATAAACAGTCATGTAAATACTTACATTATAGTAAATAGCTACCATTTGTACAGGATACATTTTTAAACTTCTTGAGGAAGATATTTGTTTAGATCTATTTCACTAATATTAAAATGTAACATTTTTTACGTGTTTATGGGTCAGCACATCTTGTCCTTTGTGTAGTAATGACAAATTCTTGTCTTTCACATAATTACATTTAGTCTTGAAAATAAATGCTGTGCAAATGCTTGTACAACTGGCTCATATATATGGTCATTTCATATATTCACTATCATTCATCTTTACTATACAAAAGTAAAATTTTTAGATAGGTCATTCCAAGTTTCAATGTTGGGTAGAGTGCCTTCAGAGCTTGAACAACAGAAAATAGTTTGCTAATTGTTGAACCTCTGAAGGCATTTCCTTTAGCTGTGGTTTACTCCTGTACCACTTTTTCTGCTGATTCCATGCAGTTGTTGTTGGAAAAAGTCTTTCACTTGCTGTGCACTAGCATTTCCCACCACCATGCAGTTGTTGTTGGAAAAAGTCTTTCACTTGCTGTGCACTAGCATTTCCCACCACTGTAGCAAGAGACTAAAACATTATATAGAAAAGAACAAACATCTTAGTTAGAAAACCTGTACATTCATTGTTTCTTGGACATGGCGGGAATTTATTTTTACCCCTAAGAGGTCCAAATCCTGATAAATGGTTACTTTTCCTGTTGAATTTTTTCCAGGAACCAGGATAAATCAAAACATGGTCACTTTCAATTTTAACACCCTAAGCCATACAAAGTCACAAATTTAACCCCTAAAAATTTTGAGTACCCCATCACTTTTATATGAGAGCTACCCACCCACCCCCCCCCTGCCCCCTGTCTTCTATATGACTGGTATGATCCAAGTAAAAGCTGTATTATAAGAAACTCAATACTCACTGCAACTGATGCTTTACTGATTTGTTCAATACCTGAAAAAAAAAACAAACAAACAAACAAACAAAGTAAACACCTACTACTGGGCATATGATGACATTCACTTTATTTGAGAATCACAGTAGCCTTATAGTGGACTGAAGGGGGGTACATTGGCTAAGCTTGAATGTGAGGATTTTTCTTTGACAAGTGAAAGATGTAAGGAACTTACTGTTGTACTTAGTTAGAAGAGCCAGTGCTTTCTTCTGTCCTAATCCTGGTACAGTTTGTAGAGTTGTTATTACAGCTTGATCTGTCGGTGTTGGTTTCATCTTGATGCGGTAAGGGTTGTTTTGGGGCTTACTTTCTAGGAACACCTGATTAAAATTTCAAAACGTGGTGTGGTTAGTTAGGTCCAGTTTTTAGACAAATTTGCTTTTAAGGTAGCAACCTTAAGAAGTGGTTCAGTTTCCATTAACAAAACATTATGTAGGTCATCAATGAACTCTTGGGTTTAATGAAATTGAAGTATTGGCCTTGTCAATGCCTAAAAATTTATACTGTAAGTTTTACATAACTATGGTCTCACCCTACAACAACCTCTTAATATGGCCACTTTATTTTGGCTAAGGAAGAGTTCACATAGTCATTTTCTTGGCAACTTGGTCATCCTGCTGATATGGCCAGTTTTCTGTGCCACATGGGTGGGCAGATCAACAAAGTTCCAATCTTCATCTTGATTTTCAAAAAATTTGAGTCACATGTGGGCCACAGGACACCCACAAAGGCGGAGCTGTACCAAGTTTCTATAGCATGAAGCAACTAAGAGTATTGCTACTCGCCCTGGACGGGATGCTGTCCATTGCAGGGTTACCCCCAGCAGTATGTCACCGGTAACTATTTATACATCCTGGTGGAGGGTGACAGTGTGGAGCAATGTTTCTCGTCTAAGGAAACAACAAAATGGCAGAGAATAGGCCTGGACCACCAACCTTCAGATCTGAAGTACAACATGCTAACCACTACACCACCATGCCCCCACTATTTTTTCCAAATTTTTCCATTTTTCCAAATTCATCGCCCACAGAATGTTGATCTGCTAGCTGGGATAAAACAAAAACCCTGCTTACCATTTGAGCCAAGGTCTTGCCTGCCTCAGTAGGTGATGCCACTGGAAGAAGTACCAGGCCCCTCTCAATCACAATGAACTTCTGCAGGTCATAGAAGTACTGGGAACTCAAGGGGGTTTTCTCTGCCAACACAACTTTTTTAAAAGAAGCCTGAAAATGGAATTAAGTAATAAGCTTCTACATGTGCACTGCTACTATTGTCATTTCTGTTTCAAAGGTTTCAAGACTGCAACAATGTCCTTTGTTTCCTAAGTAACTGTCAGATAACATGAGAGAGCAAAATGGATTCTCTTGCATAATTTGGCTTCATTTCGTCCAGTAGAAAGAGGGACTGCTTGCCTTGTTATATTGAATTTTTTGAAACAGTTTTCTTAAACTTTGAGTTTATTTAGTGGGAGTCCTCAATTATGAACCATTTTTGCAACATGATAACTCACCTTGGCTAGTTTGAGGAGCTTGGCTTTGTAACTGTCTCCTCCTACCAGATCTGCCTCGGTGAGATACATTACTCCAAGATCTGTTGATAAGTGGAAGTCCAATACCCCCATACAGTCATCCATTTGAACATTGACATGACTCTCTGACAAACAATAGAACAATTCATGATCATGAGTCATGACTGCTAATCAGTCAGACAATCAGTCAGTCAGTCAGTCAACTAACCAAGCCAACCAGCTGACTGGCCAACAGACCACCTAATCAATTAGCCAGCCAGCCAGCCAGTCAGTCAGTCAGTCAGTCAGTCAGTCAGTCAATCAATCAAACAATCATTCAATCAACCAATCAATCAATCGATCAACCAATCAGTAAAAGAAGGAACAGTCAGTTTGAATTAATCACTAACAAAATTGGCACGTTATGAAAATGAACTGTTTTGGATTGGCAGCTCGTAACAAATTGATTTTTTAACAGCTTATATTTATTTAAGGCTTGAATTTTGACACATGAGATTCAAGGATAAAATGAGGTCTCGGTCAAGGAAAATAAGATAAGGGAAAAAGAATATGTCAGTTTCTATCTACACACTCAAGTTGACTTGTTTGTACTTTTAAAATTTTGAATTTTGGCGCGAACTTGGCGCCAACCATTTTCGTCAAAGAGGGCACGTTACCAGCGAAATATTACAACACAAACCTTGTAGCGATTTGACAATCTCAGTACCATGAAATCTTTCGTTCACAAGAATGTGACCAGGGAGAATGCAAGCGCCGTGAAGCCGAGCTGGAGTGGAGGAGATTGAGGAGACTTGAGACGATGAACGCGACGCCATCTTGTTTACCTGAGTCAGCGATTCGCTAGCAGCAGTTAAACACATGGGAACAAGCGCAGACAGGTTTGCGCATAAATTCGAAAGTTGTCGTCACGTTGTAAATAAGGTTTGGTGAAAAATCCTTGGCTTTCTTCTTTTAGAATGAACGTGGCTGAGTTATTGGCATTTCAGGTAATTTGCCTTTTGTTGTGGTACCTAAATATTCTTATTATATCCGTTGTAAACGGCAGCAAGGTCAATAATTGCTGTCTACCGCAAGTACCTTACCCCGAGAAGCTGTCACCACTGAATCACCATGAACCCAAACTACAGTTGAGGAGTAGTCTTCTCAGGTTCTGGACGAATACTTTGAGTAACTGAATTGTTGGTTTAACTGTAAAAATACCTGGCCATCTACTGCAAGAATGAATAACAATGACTGCTTTTGTTTCCCTATACCTTGTTCAAGAATGCATTTCCAACAACTTTTTAGTCAACAGTGGCCTAGTATTCAACATGTAAGGCGATCCCCATAAAGTGTTTCGTTTCCCATCGCCCTCTCTCTCATGAAATTGGGTCATTTGGTCGTCCAGCAAAAAAAAAGGCAAAAAAAAAGCAATTGATAAATTGATAAATAAATCATTCCAAGCGATCCTTAATTATGTGTTCCCCATGACTGCCATAATAGCAGACATGGATAATCAGGGCTCGCATGGGATGATTTATTTTTTCTTGTAACAAGCTGCCTGTCTCATCATATTGTATTTCATTACTGTATTTTACCATTTTAGTTAAAACCTTATCTAAAGTTAAGACATCTCTAAAGAATGCTCTACTTGATTTTTTTGTCAGCCTGAAAGGGGTACAAAAAGGAAGAAAGAAGGAAAAAATGATAATCAGTCATCTAATGATTCCAAAAAGAGACAAATAGATGCAGATATTCCTACCAGCTCTGGTCTATCAGAGGAAGAAAGAATGAAGATATTGGAAATGGTAGAAAATGAACCAGAGGTAATTAGTAAGATGATGAACAAATTATCTGTTGGATTCTGTATAGTTTTCAGGTTGTCTTCTATGCCAAGCTGTACAGTAGACTTCCCCTATATGAAACGTTTGCTTAACCCTATTTTGCCTGGGCTTTTTTTGAGTTTCTGAGCCTGAGGGGGGGGGGGGCCCTTTTT
>Ga0126336_10001368_pt1 | contig 12551 bp, 11 predicted proteins | sample SidCmetagenome_FD_92530 | JGI IMG/M metagenome (GOLD analysis project Ga0126336, IMG submission 92530) | Coral microbial communities from El Islote,Puerto Morelos, Mexico - Siderastrea C C metagenome | ecosystem: Host-associated > Invertebrates > Cnidaria > Coral | place: El Islote,Puerto... | reverse complement strand
GCAGTGCACTTCCAAATATGGTCATTTACGTATATCGCAGGATATCTGTCATGTAGGATGACAGATATTGAGGGCTTCCTTACCATATATGGGCATAGTGACAATTTGTTGAATAATAAATACTTTGCTGTGATGTTGTTTGCTATGTTGTACAAGATGGTTCCAAGTTTTGAGTCTGTGGATGAAATCCTAAAGGGTGACAATTCAAACGAAAGCTATTGGACAGTACGTTCCTGTAGTACCTTTTATCTTGTTACATTGTCGGGGAAATGCGGCAGTCGGGGAACTGACCTTCACAGTGACACAAAAGGACGCCACTGGCATTAATTTTTTGGTTCGACAAGGGTTTCTGTACACTGTACAATCAACTCTCTCAAAGCGGATATCCCTAAAAGGCGGGCACCTCTCTCAGGCGGACACCAATGACTGGCTAGTTCCGCCCTACATTTTCTTAATTGTCTGTAACTAAACTCTCTATAAGGCGGACAACTCTCTAGGGCGGACGGCTAGAGCTGGTCCCGAGGGTGTCCGGCTCAGACATAATCCACTGTAGTTATAAGAACTTGACCGATGGATAATCCAACTGCTAAGATCATGCAGTGGTACTTCTCTCCATAAAAGGAGAGTTTTTGAGAAGTGCATGTTGGGAATTACTGAGATTGTGCGTTTTACTGCAGTGTCGCTTTCTAATTGGTTGCGTTGTACGCGAGCCCCAACAAATCATCTTGGTCCGCTGCACACTAACTGACAAGGTTCAGCAAGACGTTTTGAGATATAGCACTGAAAGATAGTGCCCGACAAGCCCTGATCTTGTCATAGACTTGTCTGAATTCGCCGCAAACTAGCTGACAAGTGAAGATTTTTGTCGGCCGACGAAAAATCGCTAGTATGTGGCGGGCATAACAGTTGAGTTTGTGGATGAATACTTTTCTGTGGTGCTGTTTATTATGCCATAGACGGTGGTTCCATTTTTTATGTGTGTAAATGTGACTCTTTCCAGTGATTTCCTATAATGCGTCACTTTGTTCCTGAACGTTTCCAATATGGAACCCAATCTGGTTTATTTCCACCGTGACTTTCGAACTTTTGCGTGAAGTGGTCGGTGAGGCAGTTTAGAATTTTTTTTGCCAGCAGGTTTTGTGCGGCATTTCATAATCCCTAACAGGGGTTTGTTTTAATTTAAGGTGAAACAAACTGTACACAGTTTGCAGTAAAGTCTTAATCCTAAACTCTTAGTAAAGGTGACAAAAGGCACCACACCGATGTTGCAATTAATATTCGTTGTTATGGGAAAAAACGTTCAAGGGCGATTTTTGTCCTCGAAGCCTATGGAGGTTGTTTTCACAGTCAGACAACATAAGAGTGGACCTGAAGGGAATTCCTACGTACACGTTTCACATTGTGAAATTGCGACTGGTTAATTAAAGTATCTATTTTGGAGTTGAAGTTGTTCGCGCGACAATTCTCATTATTATTCAAGGATCAGCTGAAAGATTGTCTTTTGTAAAACGTTGAAGACTATTTTTCGCCTTTTCTTATTTTAAGTTTTGACTCAGAGCAAGATTATCCTCTCTTGACATTTTCACAGCAGCAATAGCTCTTTCATTTGTCCTTAACTGTTTTCAAAACATTTTTTGCAACCAATTAATCATTCACCAAGGTTAATAACTCTTTTCTGGTTATCTTGCATCTTTGAAACTTTGTTTTGGTCATTTTAAAGCTCAATTCCTTGGTTTCGCTGTTCAAAGGTTTAATAGAAACACTTTTCGGCCAAATTTAGTTTCAAAGAATAACCTTTCTGCAAGTCTAACCTTCGCGAATGTGAATTATTAATTACTGAAATTATCGACGTTACTATAGTTTTCATTCGCCAATGTCAAAATGTCTAATATTTGTTCAAGGTACGTGGACTATAGATCATCTTGTGACATGCAAATGACTTTCAGTATTTCCCTGTCGTGTCGTGATAAACAATGATGTTTTGATGTGCATTATGTTCGCCGTGACCTGGTATTCGTTCAATCCGTTATTGCTTTGTTTCGGCTTTGCAGCTGCCTAAATGTTTTGCTGGTGTTTCAAACTTTCTAGGTGTTAGCCATCTCGAATAGTTATGCACAACTTTGCGAACAGTTTTTGAGATTCGGGAAGCACAAACGGCCTTCCGCAATTCAGAAAGTTATGCTGTAGCGAGTGAGTATACATTAAATTTTGACCTTTAGATTTTCGCTAAGATTTGACATGAAAAGCTGAGAGTCGTAGTTCTAAGTCAAGAAGATCGGACAAGTTCGTCTTCTGTTTAATTATTCATACATTTTTAGTCTTCCGTTCTTTCCAAAGTTCCGAAAAAAATTCATAAGTGGTACTATCCTAATTTTCAAAAGCTTTAGTTGACAAAATATACTATGGTTAATGTATTTTTCTTCACGACAATCTTTAGCGGAGCATGTGGCAGTTATCTCACTTCGCATATAATGTTTTCGGCAGCTTGGTAAATCAAAATAGTGTCGTGGAAGCTGGCTAGGTTCTTGAAGAATAATTTTTTGGGGGAAAATGAATTACGCGCCAGTCTCGTGACACGAGAAATTTCTCATTTCTGCGATGGGGACAATTGCAATACTTTGGCTGTGGTACGGATGTTTTTCCTAGACCCATATTTACGAGAGATGATGAGTTTTTTTATAGCTAGGTAGAGTGGTTATTTTCGTGCATCAAAGTAAAATGCATGATCCTCGGTAATTTTTGCAAACAGCCGTTTCTTAAATCATGCAAATTGCCCTTCGCCTTCAGAAAGCACTGGAACATGTCAGTTTTATGTTTAATCTAGTTCGGTATTACAGAACGCTGAGTTATGTATAATTTATTTCGTTTTATTTTGGGCGTATACAACGCTGTCAATGAACTATTCAACGTTATATTAGCCTTGTCAAAGCCTTCATCAGTTAAGTTTGTTCAAACTTTTGAGTCTGTGGATAAAATACTTGATATGACCACTCAAGTCAAAACGAATTAGCAGCACTTGCTCTTTCCTAGTGCTCTTTGTTATACTGTACGAGGTCGTTCTACCTTTTGAGTCTCTGGATGAAATCCTAGATTGTGACCATTCAAATGACAGCTGTTTAGCAATACTTAGCTGTGGTACATCTTCTTACTGTACATTTGACATCTTCTGCTGTACGAGGTTGTTTTAAGCTTTAGCTTATAGATGACAGCTATCAAGCAGTACTCTCCGGTGTGGTACTGTTTATTGTGTTTTACAAGATGGTTCCAACTTTTGAGTCTGTGGATGAAATACTCAAGTGTGACCATTTATTATGGTATAAAAGGTGGTTCCAAGTTTTTGGTCTGTGGATGAAATCCTTTAGTGTGACCAGTCAAACAGTACTTTTCTGTGGTGCTGTTTATTATGCTGCACAAGGTGGTTCAAACTTTGGAGTTTGTGGATGCAATTCTTAAGTGTGACCATTCAATTGAAAGCTACTGAGCAGTACGTTCCTTTGGTACTGTTTTATATGCTGTAAGAGATGGTTCCAACCTTTTAGTGTGTGTGTGGACAAAATCCTAAAGTTTGACCATTCAAATGAAAGTTACTGAGTAGTACTTTCCTGTGGTCCTGATTAATGTTCTGTACAAGGTAATTCTAACTATTGTGTCTATGAATAAAATCCTTAAATATGACCATTCAAACTGTGAGCTACTGCCTGAACAGATCTTGATCGTGGTGCTGTTTGTTACACTTTACGACAATGTACGAAGTGGTTCTATCGTTTGACTCTTTTTGGGTTCTTTCCCTTCATTTAGTCTTCTCAAACGTAGACCTAACATTTTTATTTTATTTCAGACGATCGCATTAACAACTACCAGGCTCGTCGGGAAAACGAGATCCGTAAAGAGGCTGAAAATAAGATAAAAGAGATCCAAGATCGCGAGGAACGAATCCGACAAGAAGCTGAACAAAGGTTCGAGAAATATCGACAACGTCAGGCGGAAATCCGACGTGAAGCCGAGAAGAAGCTGCTTGAGGAAGAGAGGAGAGCTGAAGAATTAAGGAAGGAGACTTCGACCAAGCTAAAAGAGGAGCAACAGAGAGGGGACGAGTTAAGACGTCAAACAGAAGAACGCGTTCAGGAGGAAAAAGAAAAACGGAAGTACATTCGCCAAGAAGCAGAGAGACTGCTGCGAGAGGAGAAGTTGTTGGAAACCGAGCGGACAAAAAAGGAGCCCCAACCTTCAAGTCCTGAGGCGACAAAACAGGTACCGCAACCTCTCGAGATCGTTACAAAGTACAGAACTGAAGTTGTCATCCCAGCTAACGAATCTTTGAAGAGAAGTCCTCCATTGAAGGAAAATATAGACACAGAAGACATGGCACGTGTTGTAACTGAAAAAGAACTGAGTGCGAGGACCAAGAACCGTAAAATGATGGTTTTTGACCCAGAAACAGGGTGCTATAGGAAAAAATCAGAAACTGAAGACATGGAAAATACCGTCACTGAGACTAAGACAGAGAGAGTGGAGTACCGGTTTCGTCTTCGATCGGATGAGAGGGGTGGGACAGATACAGAGACTAAAGATTCCTTCTCAAAACCTGACAAAGCGTCGGAAGACATCAAGGTATCGATGGATCCAGTCAGTACTGAGCAGACTATTGTAATAAATGGCAAAAAGAGATCGAGAAGTGAAGAAGGAGATGGTGAAGACCTCAAGAAAGCTGGAGATGTCATGAAAGCAAAGTTTGAAGAGGGTCGAAAGAAATTCGAGCAAGAGCCGTTGGAAAGGAAAGGGGGCGATTCTTCCAAGCAGAGCACGAGCAAAAGAATGTCCGATGATGCCTTAGAAGAGAAGATCAGAGAAATGGAGAAAAGACGAGAGCGACTGCTACTTCGTGGACCATCGATGGAGCTCGAGAAAAGAAGAGCTTCCGAAGAGAAGAAGGATGTTTCTCCAAGAGACGGACCTGAGAGTCCAAGAAGCCCAGGGGATGACACCGCTAAGAGGCAAAGAAGCCGAAGTGAACGAAATAAACGGCGGTTGACAGCTGAAGAGCTGAGTCTCAAAAAGACTTCGGGTAGTGAAGAAGACCTAACGGAGAGAAGCCGATCGAGCTCAAACACTGCTAAGGTAAGATAAGCCAAGATGTATTAGAAACATTTTCTCTGTGTTCGTAGAATTTGATCATGTGTACAGGTGTATTATACAACGAGTGAAAATCTGTGCATGGGTTAAAGTTCATGTCGTCAATACGTTATTTAGAACGGAAGCCAAAAGCAGGCTCCATGTCTTTTGTGAAACAACGTTGGAAACAATTTACTGTTTTCACCTGCAAAGCAGTATGACGATCTTAATGCTGTTAGAGACTGCTAGTTATGAACTTGATCAGGCTTGACAGTGTTACAAATCCATTAGGATCAGCCTTTCACGGTTCAGGGTAAAAACAATTAATCGTCCAGTGACCTTGAACAACCTACTTCGACGAAACTCCTTTCTTTTTGTACAGTTGCTTTAAGGTGGCTAGACCCGGTTTTTTACTAACCATACCTACTCTCTTTGAACAGGAATACAAAGATGCCCTCAAACGGAAAAGGAAATCGAGTTATACCTATTTGTAGGGTATAGAAAAGTGGGTGTAGAATAAAAGTGGGTTTTTTTCGAGATCGACGTAGCCATAGCGACAAGGTGACGTCATTGCTATTTTTGCTTTTCCTTAATTTGTGAGAAATCGAAACATTCGTTTTTAAAGCTATTTATAGGACTTGTAGTTCATATAATTGTCTTCAGTTGCACCGATTTTAAAGTTTTTTTAGCCGCTGCTAACAAACGAATCATAAACAATTCTTTTCGCGTTCACATTATTGGAAATGGATGAAGCGACTTCTTCCATCAATTCCTGCAGGATAACTGAAATCTCTAGAAACAATTTGAGGCCAAAGTTTTCTTTCCATGGACAGGACAAATGTCAGTTTGAGGAACGCGAAAAGAATTGTTTATGATTCGTTTGTTAGCAGGAGCTAAAAACTTCAATCAATTAATTCTCGAAAATGCTCTCGTAAAAATGTTTAAAATCGTCCTATAAATAGCACTAAAAACGAATGTCTGGATTTCTTACAAATTAAGGAAAAGTAAAAATAGCAATGACGTCACCGTGTTGCTATGGCTACGTCAATCTCGAAAAAAACACTTTTTTTAAACTTCAATCTATACCCTACAAATAGGTATAACTCGATTTCCTGTTTCGTTTGAGACATCTTTGCCCCAAAGGCCCGTCTTAGTTGACCTTATTTGTCGGTGAAAAATTTCATCAACTTGACTCCTTACCCCAGTCTAGGTGGTTCCCGTGCGTTTCCGGCTTGTTAAGACTTCTGAGACTAAGATCTCGAGCTATCTCCCTTCAGGCTTCGCGCGGACGACGAGGCAAGACACAACCCTTAGGTACTACACTGACTTTGTTCTTCGTTGACGCTTGACAATAAAAATACTACTCCACTTTGCCACTTGATACTTGACGATTAACCCCATTAAAACTTTCTCAAATCGCCAAAGTAACTGACGAACATGGCTCTTAACAAAAGCCAGCGAAGGTAAGCTGTTGATGTAGTGCTTTTCTTGAGATAACGTGTGGTAATTTTGCACATTAGGTTCCAAAACCAACACCCAGACAGAAGGCAAAGGAAAAGGAAACAGAAACGCAAAAAGAAACCTTCACGATCCAGTTAAACAGAACCGAGAAACCAGTGGACGAGGTTTTCGTGACTCAGGCAAAACCGGTTGAAGCAGGTTCTGTAGACCTGATGAGTTGGGATGACGACTCCACAGATGGCCCGTCAGTACCGGATGAGGACCCCCCTGCGGTGTTCAGAAAAAGGGCTGACAGCACTGAAGGAGAGACGTTCCCACGACCCGTGGACCTGGTGGAGATAGAAGCACCTATTACGGTTACTCAAAAGGAAAAAGTACAGAGTGAACCTGCCGCGACAGGGCACATTTTGGACCTTGATGATGAGGTATGCAGTTGTTGTATTATAACCCTCTCTTTAACTTCCGTGCGATCTCATTGGTTAAACACATCCGGGTTAAGAAATCGGATGTCGGGTCTCAGAAGAAAAACCTTGTATGTCGGTAAAACATGATCGTCCGGGTGAGGGTAGTTCTGAGGAGGCTGGACTGTCCGGACTGTTTGTAGTGACATTGACTGACGTTTCGACAACCTTGACTCTGGTGATGACTTCCGCTCAGGTTGTGGAAACGTCAGTCAATGGCACCACAAACAGTCCTGCCTTTCTTAGGGCTCATCCGTACGATCATACTTCGCCGACTAATGATATGACTCCTGGGTTCAAACCATTTTCAATACCTTGTATGTTTTGATACCATCGCCCCCTGACCGAATCAAGGGGATTGAACTGTAATCCTCTTTTGGCTTGCTGACAAATCAGAGAACAGTGCTCTTGGTTGAGAGGTTTTCCTCAAAATTTCACAGTTCCCTTGAAACTTTGCTCCAGCCCAACTGCTTACTTTTTGGACCAACTTTCAGCTTGGGTCGTTATCCTCCAACCTGTTTTAAAACAGCCACTATTAAGATTGTTTGGTTCAAATTGGCGAATATTGGTTTCCTGTTTTTTTTTTCTTTTGCGCAAAAAAGAGGGAAGAACCTCACAATATTTATATTTCAACGTGGCTTTGGCCTCGCCGGTATTGGCCCGTCTGCACTAATCAGCGTTTTCGATTGAAAACGCGTACATTTCGATTTGTTTTCGCCTATCGTTCACACTACAACGATGGAAAACGCTGATGAAAACGGAGACTTGGAAAACGGTTTCGAAAGTGGAGATTAGTGAAAACACATCGTTTTTAGTGTGGACGTGCTGCATCGTTTTGAAAATCGGCTGTAGTGTGTAAACGGGTGAAAACCGGCGGAGACTTTCAAAAACGCTGATGGCATTTTTTTTTATTGTTTAAGCGTGGGAAATATAAAAAGATGAAAAGCATAAAAAGATATCCATTTTCAAATCAAACCGCTTTATTGTGCACAGGTGTAAACGACACGAAAAAGCTGGTGTGGACGAAAATGTTTTGCTGCTTTTGGGGTAACTGAAAACGGAAACGTTTACATTGAAAACGCTTTGATGTAGACCGGGTATTGAAATGGATCCTTTCCACTTCTGGGCTACCTGTCTCGGGACGACATTGTCGAAACCAAGTCATTCTTTAATTCCTCTGAGGCTCTTTATTGTCTAATACAATACAACTTCAGTTAACGACAGCGAGATTAAAACAATAAGCTCCTAAATTTGATGCGTGGTTAATTCCTTTACTGGTACTATGTAATCTGCATAATCGGTTATACTTATGAAGCTATTAACGATCAAATCAGTGTTATCCTGTACCGCACACCGCATCGAGCATAACCGTTGAAATCAGTTTTAAAACTTCTTCATGTGATTGCTTTACCAGAGTCCCAGCATGTCTTCGCCCGTGTTTGAGTCGATCTCAACTTGGGACAACAAAGCTCGCGCTAGCAACACAGCGGATGAAGACAGGAGGCGCCGTGAGAGAGAACATGAGGAACGAAAGCGTAGGATCGAAGAAAACCAACGTAGAGCCGCGAAAGAGCTCAAGGGAAGGAAACAATCAGATAACGACGTTAATGAAAAGCAACGAAGCGATGAACCGGTCCAAGAAATGACGATGAAAGAAAAGCGACGGTCGTTAGTGGATATGTGGGAATCTTTCAGCGAGCCGCAAACGAATGTCATGTCTTTTGAAGAGGACGAAGAAATACCTCCAAAGCGAAGCAGTAAAGTACTGGCGCGAGATTCCAGGGCCATATTGGTGAGTAAAACGAATGAGCTGCGTGTTATATCGGCGGGTAGTGATTTCGTCAGGTTATGTTTGCTGCTGTCCTAAACATGAGTATTAAACGTAATTATTCGGCTTAAACTATTCACTGTCTAGAGCTGACCCAAAATCAAAATTTCAAGAAAAAAAATCCCAATTTTTTTTGGCAAAATAGCGAAAAACGAACAATACGATAGGAAAAAACTGCTCAGTAGCTCTCATTTGAATGGTCAAACTTAAGGTTTTCATCCACAGGCTCAAAAGGAACGACTACCTTGTACATGTACAGCAAAATAAACAGCACCACAGGAAAGTACTGCTCAATAGCTTTCATTTGAATGGCCACACTTTAGGATTTCACCAACAGATTCAAAAGTTTGGACCAACTTGTACAGCATAATAAACAGCACCACAGGAAAGCTCTGTTCAATAGCTATCATTTGAATGGTCACACTTTAGGATTTCACCAACAGATTCAAAAGTTTGGACCAACTTGTACAGCATAATAAACATCTCTACAGGAAAGCACTGTTCAATAGCTTTCATTTGAATGGTCACATTTTCGGACTTCATCCACAGACTCAAAAGGTAGGGCAACATTACAGGTATCATGGTTTGGTTCTAGAAGTGAGAAGGTTCATGGAAAAAAACCTTATCTTTATTGCTGTGATAGTTGTGTTAGCAAAACAAATAAAGTTCATCAGTTAACTGATATTCAGGCCGAAGTTATAGTCACTTCTGTCCACAACACAAATAGTCAATAATTATCGGTAATTATGCAACCTGTTTAAATCTATACCTCTTAAGAGTTGTTAAGTCTACAATTTGCACTTGCGAGAAGTTAACTGACAAACATTAGAAAAAAAACAAATATTTGTTCTTAATCGGCGTGGGATCAAAGTTGCACTTCTCGTACATATCAATCTTTTTTTAACAACAGTTCATTTCTCTAGTTATAATACATCATTTTTTGTTACTTTACATTTCTCAACTTGGACAGGGAGTGTCTGAATCCCTTACAGACTTTTTTAAAGAATAATCCTTGAAACAAGTTATTATTTTTAAAAATGAAAAATTCCTAATTACAATGTTTGACCGTCCACATCTAGTACAGTATCCAGCGAGCGAGCGATAGGATAAGCCTTAATCACTGAAAATATTTTAATTTGTATCGGTTATTACGCCCAAGGAAACAACCAAATTGAGCGTAAAGATCATTGAAATATCTGGAGACAGCGGGTGAAGTTTCGGCTAGGTTTTAAAGAGTTATAGAGGAATTGTTCATTAGTCACTAATTCGGAAGGTACCGCCCTTAATTGGACTATAGGGCCGCACATACCTATGTAGCTAAAATAAGGAATACCTGTCCACTGGGGGGGTGGGGGGTCATCTTAACTCTTTTTGAAACAAACGCTTGCTATTTGGTAAAGCTGTAAAGAAGCCGGTAGCAACTCGAAAGTGGAAATTTAAACGTAGTGAAACAAAGTTTGCAAACTGCTGCACCAGAAGAAAAACTTAATTTCAATGGTCACAACTCGTGTCCACTCTACAGACTCAAAAGTTAGAACCGCGATAAATGACATCTACCAAACGTTTTGACTGTATGATCGCGAAGGCAGGTGCATATTATTCATACATCTCGTGCACAACGATGTACTTGCATATTTATGCCGAAATGTTTTGAACGCACATTAAAGCACAAATTCGTGCTTGTAAGTTTCTCTTGTCGGTTCAGCAAATGAATGCTTTTGGCTTCCAAGTGTGATCGAGTGTTCGCTCCTTTATTATAAGTTGTGCTATAGTTTTTAAACAAAGGTATTTTTAAGTTTACTAATTTGTTTGCTTGTGATATTGATTTTTACACGGTCTGAAGGTCTTTTAAGAACTTAATTGTCTACTTAGATAACGGCCATCAATCGAAAAGGTTCAATATAAATTTAGGTCAACTGCACAAAAAATTTACTTGCATGGCTAAATAAAGAGAATTGGTGTCATGTGCTACAAATGCTGGTTAATGTTCTACCACAATTAATGTGAAACAATATCCGGTTAGCACTTTGTCTATTCACGTATTTTGACTCAAGAGCCTCTTATGTCTCTTGGACGAAATTTACATAGAATCACGCATGCCCTTGGGGAATTCATAATCTTAACCGCGTATTAACTTTCGCTTGGTGTGGGATCGGACCGTTTTACGAACGTTATTCTAAATGCGCTGACTTTTTTTCATCGTATAGTTGGATCCCGTGGAAGATAACAACAACGACGACGGGATGGAAGTCGAAGATGAGGAGAATTTTAGCTCAAGTCAGCCACTTGTCGTAGAGAGGAATGAGAAGTTAAGCGAAGAAGAACAGCGATGGGAGAGTGCTGGGAATTTTCAACCAGGACGACTGCAGAAAACAGTGTTTCATAGCATGTCCGAATCAGCTCCAGCGGTCGAAGAACCCAAAGTTAAACCGCGAAAAGGACCTAGTCGCTATGACTGGATGAAAGGCGAGAGCCCTTCAGACCAAGAAGCTTTGGTACCAACCAAACTGAAGCTCGACCGGCAAGACAACCAACCAACTGAAAAGTCACTAAGCCCAAGGTGAGAAAGGTTTAATTGTTTTGCTCCGTGGAATATCGCGCCATATTGACTTGACAAGCAGTAATGAAGTCGAAAATAATAATAATAACGTGCAACGGCGTTTCTGACCATTAACAGTCGCTTTCTAGAGCTTTGTTTTGATTTGCAATACTAGAATGCGTCATCTTTGTATAGTACAACTCATTTCGAGGCCAATATGCAAAGAGGAAAAAAATATGACGGCGAGTTCACGAATTGTTGGTTCAAGGATTTATGCGTGAATTCCAGAGTAGATTTGTCGTTTTGAATGTCACAGCTTTGTTTTCAGTGGTTTAAATGTTTTTGATTGAATAAATTTGTACATTTCAGCTTTTAGTACAATCATAGTTATCTCTAACGGTATCACAAAATGTGAACAATATTACCGTCGTCATAAACGACCTTCTAATGGACTACGGGACCTCTTCGGAGTTAATTAACTGACGGTAAATTTAAAATGCAAAAACAGTAAACCTTTTAAATCCCTTCATTAATCTTAGAGTGTGGTAAATTTCCCCTCTGAAACATGATCCGTTAAAACTACGATTGACATCTCTATATTGGCGACTGTTTGTATTCTATTTTGCGTTAATTATTCCAGGCAGGTTTTATTGTTGTTTATGGCTGTATCGTTTAAATTAGCATCCGGTTTACGAGTTGTCACGCTTGTCGTCACGCATTCCATAATCACGCATTTTGGTGTTATGTTGTAAATCTACTTATTTTGTAGGCTAAGTGGGGTTTAGCCCTTTATGTCAAAGAATCAATTCGTGAAAATTTCCACTTGACATAAACTGGAAAACAAACAGCACCGCACGAACGTATAGTACTGTTCAATAGCTTTCATTTGAACTGTCAAACCTGAGGATTTCAACCACAGACACAAAACTTAGAACCACCTTGTACAGCATAATAAACAGCACCGCACGGACGTACTCAATAGCTTTCATTTGAATGGTCACACTTTAGGATTTCATCCACAGACTCTAAAGTTAGAACCACCTTGTACAGCATAATAAACAGCACCACAGGAAAGTACTGCTCAGTAGCTTTCATTTGAATGGTCACACTTTAGGATTTCATCCACAGACTCAAAAGTTAGAACCACTTT
>Ga0126336_10001367_pt1 | contig 12551 bp, 5 predicted proteins | sample SidCmetagenome_FD_92530 | JGI IMG/M metagenome (GOLD analysis project Ga0126336, IMG submission 92530) | Coral microbial communities from El Islote,Puerto Morelos, Mexico - Siderastrea C C metagenome | ecosystem: Host-associated > Invertebrates > Cnidaria > Coral | place: El Islote,Puerto... | reverse complement strand
TGTTGAATAATAAAACAATTATCCTGCTCAATCTTGCGGAATATCCCCTGATTTAGCCAACTCGGCCTACGGCCTCGTCGGCTAAGTATCAGGTGATATTCCACGCGATTTCGCAGGATAATTATTAAGTATTTGTTCAAAAGTGGAAATTGCGGAAAAAATAACCTCTGTCCCGCTGAATTTACGTTAGAAAAGGAAAGTCAGACGATCGTTTCAAACGTATCAGGGTGGAAATAATTTTTCCATATTCTCGTTAAAACCACTGACACAGGCTGTAAGCTACTTGACATGAAGTTTCTCGTCCTTTCGAACTTCTACGCGTGTCTTAATAACTCAGTGAGAACGCAAGAAATTTTTTTTGTCTCTCTTGTTCAATAAATATCGAAACAAATTACACAGAAATGACAGAAATTCTGTATTCAAATTCTTCGACCTTTTTTCTGCGATAGGGTTAACAAAGTTCTTATGTAGGGCTTGTGTACGTTACATAACGCTATATGTAGCTTCCCTTAACGACCACTGGCTTAGAAGAATGCAGACAGTTATAACACGGCACTGACGAATGATTTTAAGTGCTACTGTTGTTTCTTACTGATCCGTCTAATTACTTTTTAATTGGCAAGCTGCCTTGAATGGTTAATGCGCCAAGATCCCAGAGATTAAACCCCATTGTCCACCACAGTTGTTTTCAAAGATAATAACATGGAGTTATGGACTTTAATCTAGTCACAGCTGCAATGTTCCGCCTAGTTAACTTTGTATTGTAGTTTCTTGTGTTGTGTAGTTACGTTGGGCATTTATTTCTTCTCTAGGAAATATTCTTCTGTGAAAGTTTCATTAAATTTGTCATGCTTCGTTCTTCAGTCAACTTCTATAAAATTCCACCTTTTTTGTCCCGCGAGTTTCTTGAGACCGAACTTGGAGCAAAAGTATTGCAAGTTGCGGCACCATTTGCGCTTACAATGTCTTTAAGCTATAACATCTTATTTAAAGATCCTTGTTGATTTGCGTTTCGAAGCAACTGAAGCGAAATAAAAACAAGATATCAGTAAACGTAACAGGATTAATGACATTTTGGTAAATTAAAGCAGGGTGGAACGGATGTTGTGAACTTAAAGCTGCAGTAAAACGCCGCACGCTTTGCAATGCGATTAGCACTTACTCGACGTTTTGAGTTGAGTTTTTCAAAATGAACTAGCTTGGTCTCATAATGAAGCAAATATTCTAGTGAGGATGGAAATAAGATGGTTTTAGGAAACATTTGATCGACATTTGAGGTCAGTAATTGTCTTTTAATTTGTAGGGAGCTGGTCGACAAACATTAAGGAAATTGGACCATGCGCAGGGACAAATATGTCAAGCATGGTAACGTGTTTACATCAAGTGAAAACGAAACTTCAACTTTTAAAGGAGTTGTACACTTTGTGAAAATCTTTATCTCGTAGGTACAGCATAGAACGTAAACAAGCCATTAAACAAGCGTTCTGTGGGCTGCATTTAGCATACAACTACTTGGTTTTTATGCCTTATTTTGGCCCGGTTGATGCAAAGGCCTGACATCACATTGCTTTACCTTCGGCATATTTACGAACTGTAACTAATCCTCAAGGATTTCCACTCTATAACCTGTCCAACGATATTTTCAGTTTTATTTTCCTTCAAATTGAACTTCTAGTGTTAAAATATCCATACGTTTTGGTTTTCAAAACTAGACAGTCAGCTTTCTTGTATGAAGTCGGCGAGAACCAACGCTTTCGTCTTGTAGTCGTTTCGGTTCGAGACGATGACAATATGAACTGTTTGGCCAGTTGACGAGTCAATTAAGCAATGTGGTCCTAAAGTTGGTAATTTGACTTGCTGTGGCCGGGTCTGTTTTGACTTCGTGCACGTATTAAGTAAGCGTTCATCTCAGAGTTGAAGAATTTTTCCCTCACCATACGCATGATGTGACTCTAACTTTTGAGTATGTGGGTCTGTGGATAAAATCCTAAAGGGTGATCATTCAAATGAGAGCTATTGCTAGGTGCCGTCGGGTGACGTTGTTAGTTTGTTGTTGTTTTCTTACGTTTTAGACATTTTTCCGTGTTCCGATCTTGGGAATTCTTTGGTGTGAAAGGGATTATTCGCGGTAAAACGTGTCATATGCTCGCGCGGTTGGATTTCTTCGCGCGAAAACCACGTGGAATTCGATAGTAGCTACAGCTAGAAACAGTTTTGCTACACTGAATAAGGCAACAAAAAGATTCTATGTCTAGAGTGTACGTAGGGTTTCCTCTCCAGTATATGATCCACTCAGTTTTTCGTGAAGATAGATCTAATAAGTTCATCTACAAACTAATCAATTTAATACTGTGAGATCAATTCTGAACACATATGGGAGAGCTGCAATGAGTCTTGTTTCTTTTACTAGTTAAGAACAAAAAAATTAAAAAACTAGCTTTCTTGGTTCTGAGATTTTTGTTATAAAAGAAATAAGAATCACTGATTTTCACTAAGAAGCAATGAGAGAAAATAATGAGTTTTAAGCACTTGCGACTACTTTTATTTGTTTTGTTAACCACCTACCAAAAGCACGATAACAAGCAATTCATGGTAAAACCGCAAAATTGATAGGAGGCCTCCGATTACAGTACTCTGTTCTTGCACCGAATTACGGGTTTTAAAAAGCTTTGTCTTCAGTTAAACGAAGAGAGCCACATTAAAGAAGTGAACTTAGGCTTTCATTTGAATGTTTTATTGGCTTAATTAAGATTTCATCCACAGGGGCCAACATTAGCTAATATTTGAAGCACATAAAATAACTAAGGTTTAAATTTAGAGTGGATGTGATTAATTTGCAGTGAATGGAAGTTTTGTTGCTGAGCCAGTTCATCAAAAGTGCAATAGTGTAGCCTTTTTCTTTTTCAGTTTGTTACAGTTCATTTCTACTGATACAACGAGTCCAGAGTCATTATGATAAGTTTTTGAGCACTGTACAAAGGATCTCCCTTAAATACATGGTGTGTCAGCTTAAAACGACTTCGCAACTGTTTTACTCTGAGAATCATACCCTTAGAGATATAACGCAGCCCTAGCCAAACCTATAAATGAATCCAAACCTAGCCAAAAATGTGACCATTCAAATAAGTCATCGGTAAGCATATAATTTCCTGACGCATTTTTCGTTCTCGTTCTTTTCCAAGTGCATTTTATTAAGAATTGCTGGAGATCAAAATTCTATTTTGCACTCGTACGGTAAAACGTATTGATGAAGTCGACCTTTCTCTTAGTTTGGTCAAAGGCTTTTTTAAGAGATTTTCCACGTCCTTAATCTTTCACTTGGACACCCAAACTTCGACTCGATTCGTGCAATGTGGCCCTAGCGCTTGAGTGTATGAATACAATCCTACCGAAAGACCCTTCCAATAAAATTCTCAATACTGAATACCACTTCCACTACTTATGCTGTCTGCTTTGCAGTTAAAAAAAAATCAAATTTGTGATTATCTTTGGGTATAAAGCTTGCCTTTGAAACTGAAAATTGTACTCCTGTGAAGGTTAAGGGTGTAGCACGTGGAAGCCCTTATGTACCCATTCTTCAGTGGGCATCTCTCAGATCACGATTTTGCTTCTTTGCAAACGATATCTCTACTCGTTTTGTGCACCTTCTCCGAATGAGAAAGAAACTGGGAATTAGCTTCATCGAGGGGACAAACATAGTTTACATGGATTCCTTTCTTCCTTGATTTAGAGCACAAGTGTTGTTTAATTTGGCAACAGGGACATAGCTTCAGTATTCAACTAGTTTTAGCTGTCTCTCACCTAGTTTGAACTATCTGTCGTGTATCATTCTAACTGTTGAGGAAGTTGACATAATCCTTAACTGTCTGTTAGCTAAAGCAGCACTTGCTTGTGAGACGTAGTTGATTTTTTGATTTCTCTTACGTTAATATTTTATACAATGTAAAAAGCATGTTCTCTCGTACTCACTGGCAATAAATTAGCGGTGTAAGAAAAATTCTGGAAATACTAAGTAAATGATTTTTCCTATAAACCTGAAGGGTTCTAGTGGCCTGATCTGCGACGTCTGAGTCCCTGGACTAAATTTGTGCACAGTTTAGTTGTAAATTAGTATTAACAAGCGAAATCTTACAATTAAACAAATTAATTGCTTTCTTTTTGTGGTCATATATAAGATATACAGATTCATAAGGGAAAACCACATTTTATGCAAACAATGTGGTCAGTCCCACACGATGTAAATGTTTCGTGTAATTACTCCTCAGTAAACCCTCGATTGTTTGTTGAGACAGTTGAAAAGATCTTTCTTCTGAAGCACATTGAAGGAAGTAAGGATTTTTCTTTCCATAGTTCTAAGCCCACAGAACAACATCTTTATAGCTTGGTTTGTGATTCAACTGTGACTCACAGGTCGCGTCAATCCATCTTACTCCTTTTGTCTTGGAAGAGAACAATCTTTTCTTCTTTGTGGATTTCTTAACGCATAATCTTTGGAATAAATTTAGCATGTTTAAACAAGCGTTTAGAATTAATGGTGGCTCTTTAAATTTGCGTAGTTCATTTGCTTGCAAAAGGAGTTAAATTTTAGGCATCTCGGGTTAGAATTATTACGACGGGAGATACAAATACTGAAACGTTTCGGAACTTTGTTGTGACTGTGTTTCTGTCGCCAATGCGCCAGGGAAAAAAACCAGGGCAACGAGGAAAGATTGAAGATTAAAAAGTTCCAAAAGTTACAAGTACCGTTGTTGTCAGGTCCTGGTGACGATTTCAACTCTGTTAAATCCCTTCAACAGTCAAGACTCGGGGGGCAACATTTTTTTAACAACAGACTTAAAGGATAATAAAGTTGTGAATAGACAGGATACATGGCTACGCAAGCTCACTCCTTTGATTTTTTTTAGTTCTCGTGACACTGCACCTATCAATGCTTGAGGCTTCAGCCTCGTTAAAAACCATGTGTGACGGGCGTGGTTTGGCAGATGGGCTCTCTTATAAGACACGGACTTTCGCACGGTGCAAGTACATATTTCGAGAGATTTCCCAGCAGGGGCTAAGCTAGAACTCGTCTTGTTCGTTCTAGAATCGAATAGTTAAACAAAAGATGTAATCTCGAACTTGACTTTTTTAAAGGGCGCACATGCCGGACAATGAAGAGTGCACCTTACATGCACCGTTGTTGTGCGATGCCAGTTGGAAACTAACGTGGAGTTTAATTTTAAATTTTAAAAAGAACAACGATGCATGCGCTCACTGCTCTCGGAGAACAACCCAAATGTAATTACGCGCTTTAGATTACATGATTTCGCACCGTGAAAATCAAAAGCTCAAATCAGCGGGATTGTCCTTGTTCTACTCGAAAGCAATACAAACGTCAATTTGAATTACGCAAGTATAGAAACAAGTGTGAATTTTCTTTTGTGTTACACAGCAGGTTTTCAAAAATGCTTTCATCATTCTCTGGCGCCCCTTCCAGCAAAGTCCTAGTCGAAGGGGTGATGTAACATTCATTGACATGTAGTGTGGTGTATATGTTATGGTGTCTTGCACGAGGAAGATTAAAGGCGCGGTCGTCATGCCTCATTTAAGAAACAGAAAAGCGCGTGTGTTGGCTTGATAAAAACACGCGAGAGATTGGCAGAGCTCCATAGTTGGCGTGAAGAATAGCCATAGATGAGGGCAAACAAAGTACTTTGAAGGTTTTAGAATCTTAGTCCAGTTTCTGCACAAGGATTTGGAAACACCTAGCAAAATTACTGCAGTTTTTTTTAATTTAATTATGAAAAACTGTCACGTGACGTCATAGCCACGTTTGTATTGCCTGATGTTAAACGGTAGGCAGCCAATCAGACGTCACGGTATGTGACCATCATTTTATTACAACCTTCCCACTTAAACAGTCAAAATATGAGACGAACATGTGGTTGTAACTTAAATGTTTGTGGATGTTTGAAGATGTTTTTTTGAATGTTTTTGAAGGTGTAGTTTGTTTTGCAGTGTTTTAAATTTTTGGACAACAATATTGACCTTGGAAATGAAAGGTTGAGTAGTTCACCACCTTTGTTACTTTACACAACCCAGCATGGCAACTGGCCAAACATCAACACACACCTTGGTTTTAAAGGTCCAAGCATGTGACTCCTACATGTTGAGGATTATCCAGAGTTTAGAGCAAGCGCTAGATCTGCATGACACACACACACACCTGCTCTGACACGCCAGAGCTTCGAAGGGGGAAGCTCACGCCTTTACAAAAATTCTCCTTTAGAAGAGCATATGTCCATCATGTGTCTCGCACATGCTTCTCACATGGTTCATAGTAAGACTCATTTTGCAAATTTTCATCTGTTTGTGATATGAGATGAAAGACAACGTCGCTAAGTTGAAGATTTTCACAACATCGTTCCGTGTTTGCTAGATTACCAATGCAGTGATATTGTGAATATCACCGCATATAATATGAATCACTGATAACCAAAAACTACTATTTGTAGTGTAGTTGTTTGTTCTAATGTGGATTTATGCTTCATTTTGTTGTCGGCAAGGTGTTGCTTTGGGTGAGCTCAGTTTGCTGGGACACAAACAATAAAACATCTGTATGGGATAAATTTTGGCCACGGGCGTGGTCTTTTTTTTTAATCAAGCACAGAAAGCTGGTAAAACCCATTTTATAGGATATTAACCCAGCAAAGGTGAGGGCACATCCTCCATCCAAAAACAGAAGACTATCTAGAGGGAGGTAGGAAGAGAGGGAGGGAAAATTTTTCCTGACTTGCATGGAACGGGTAGCGAAACGGACTCCTTCCTCGCTTGCACGGACTTACGGACCCAGGAAATGAAGTCCCGAGTGGCAGCAACGCTCCTAACCGGAAACTGGGACGATATTAACTAACTACGTCACCTTCAGCATAAAGATATTTATTTTATTTTCGGAAGTAAATTTCATCTAAATCTACTCCATTTAGCATTGTAATTGAAAATGACTATGTTAAAAATTTGAAAGAATGTCCCCTTTGGTGCGTCTTGAAAGACGCAGATAATCTTTTCACAAACGTACACCGTCAGCTATTCTTACATTTGTATCCGTGGATGAAATACGTAAAAGTAATGAAATTTAGCGGCTTGTACAATATTAAATTACCACTACTTGCTGTAGTCCGAACTAGCCCCTCGGTTATAATTCTGATGCCATCGAAGTTTTGCAATTCAAAGCGCATTTCAACATATATACATAAAAATGGACTATACGAATTGACAATACAGCTGCGTTTCCATAGTCCAAAACCACTCTTGTGTGTGACCTCTAAAATAAAATGTCTTTAGAAGTACTTTCTTAAATGGTGCGGTTTGTTTGTGCGGGACAGCACTCGCCTTTCACTAAAGTGGTTTCCAGATTCGCCATATGTGTGTTGTGTTAGTTGCTGGTTCTCGTAGTCAGTTGCTCCAAGAGTCTTTCAGCAGGACTGGTTTTCTTCTTGAACAAACACCAACATTTCTAAATCCTAATCCCATCTGGAAACTCTCTAGTTGTAGAGACACTCTGTGGACATGCCACTGCAAATTCAAATTCTAATTTTATGTAGTCTAACTAACGTTTGGAACTTTGGCCACTGACAGTTAACTTATGCCATCTTTTGCTCGAGAGATGGAGAGAGTCAATTATTTTTTGTTCTGCTCTTTAAGAAGGCAAACTACAACGGCCACGAGACACAAAGCCAGAATTGTTATGATCGCCCAAATTCAACACTTTTCTGCTGAATAAAAACGGTCTTTGCAGTTACTGTCTTCGGAAGATTTCACCAGTATGGAGACAACTCCTCTAGTTCATCGTAGTTAAATTAAGCGAAGAAGTCATGAAAAGCAATTTTCTTAGCACTCGAGTACCATCTTCATGAGCTTCTAAAATAAATTGGGGCAGGTTGTGTAGATGAGACATTGACATTGACATTGATATTGACCTTTTTTCATTCTGCACAAAAGCATTTTTTTTTCAAAAAGCTCTGAGTGGTGGGGAAGAAAAGAAAAGAAAAAGCGTGCTTCTGTCATTTTAACTACAGATACCATTTCAAGTACACACAGACAATATAATGAGTAATACTGATTGCGGTTGGATAATTTTAATTGCATTTTGCCTTAAGGCTCGGAAGACTGAATTTAGACTATTTTTCCCTGAGGGCTCGGAATTTGAAGGTTTTGGAATGAGAAGATAAAGGTCAAAAATAGACATTGACTGAAAAAAATAACCCGCTTAATTCTAAAACATAACAAGTACATTTACTTGATTTAACATACCCTGAAACATTCCACTTAACCAATCGATTTTTTAATCGCAAAGAGAGATTTATTATATATGAGTCTTGTTAATTGCTTTTCTCAAAAAAGAGTTACCACGTGTTGCTGGCATTGTTGAGGTCTAAAATGCCAATGTTTATAAACGTCGCTAGGTCTAGACATTTTCATACTTTTATGGAAGCAAAGGTTGGAAAAGAATTTCTCTCTTACCTTGAGCTAAATGTCTTACCTATACGCATTGGTTAAAAATTGCAAGGAATAATTGTATGTGCTGCCCAAGATACTTGACTGAGGTCCATTGGCGAGACGAATTACCACCGCATTGAAAGAACTCTATAGAGAAAAGCAATTTTAAAAAAAAGACTCTGCACTCCAAAACGACAGAAGAAAAAACTTACGAAAAAAAATTAGCTAACATTTCTCGTGGAAATAATTGTCCGTATTACACGAGATATCATAACTCGGTCTTTCATTTAGCAGAAAAACTCCTTTATCATCTTTAAAAAACCACAAAAGAGTACACAAAAAGAAATATAATAAAACAAAAGTCTGGCATTCAAAACAAAAAAATTTTATTAGAAAAGAATGAGTGAAATTTTGCGGGGAAATAATTGTCCGTATTGCACCAGATGTCGTGGAGTCTTCAAACAACCGATATTTCCTTTTTGAGAGGGAATAATAAGTACAGAAAGAAAAGTAAGAAAATAAAGAAAAAAGCGTAATGCCCTATGCTTTGAAAAAAGGTACAAATCTCTCATCATATTACTGCATGACTTATTACTGACGGTATTTTTAGATTTCTGTTTTCCCTCTTGCCTCCAGAGCAAACACCACGTATTAATTGTTGACATTGTATAACGGAGTCAAAAGGATGCAAACCATGATGCCATGATATTTGAACTACGGGTTACGTAGTTCATACTCTCTTATTTCCTTTGGTTTCCTTTGATTTGTCACGTAAGAGAGCGTTCGCGAGTTCGAAAGTGAAATTACCTGCCTGTTCCAATAAGAAAATGCACTTAGTGTTAATAAAATCAACGAAGGGAGTGTTGTTTATCTTTTCTTTATTTCAGAACAAAACTCTTTTCTGTTGTGTGAAAGCCCCTTGACAATTCTTCTTCAAAAAGAACGCCCTTACTTTACAATTTACAGCAATTATTTTACAGTTACTATCATCAAGATCCAATAGACAACTTTAAAGAACTCTGACAGCTTTTAGGTCGAAAAACTGCACTGCAGTTCATCTCGAAATATATACATGGAATTTGTTTATAAATTTACGCGTGACTATGAATCTACGAAGAAATCATCAAACAAAAAATGTTGTGATTTCGACATGATAGAAGTCTTTTTCAAATGTCTTAGGCAATGGTTTTATCCTAAAATCACTTAACTAATTTGTATAAAAGGACTCCGTAAAGAAGCTATTGTAAGCCTGATAATTACAATTGACATTTACTATTTGTTCTTCATATTCCGGCCTGTTAGAACACAATATTTCTGACAGATCTCGTATGTAATCCTGTGCGAGCCTTAACAGTTCTAGTTTGGTTAATTTTCGCTTGCCGTTTGTGTTCGGGATCACTTTTCTGAGAGCCTCCATTGCATCGTTTATGGCTTGAATCCGCCGGCGTTCTCGATTATTGGCTCTGATTCGTCGCAATCGTGAGTCCAGGGGATAGCTCTTTGTTGACTTCCTCGGGGAGCGCTCAGAAATTCCGGTTTGGTAAAAATCCTCTTTATCACAGCTTGTCAAGGGAGATGTGCCAGCAATCTCATGATTTACCATTTGTAGTGACGTTTGGTTTTCATCATGGAAATGCCATTGCGCTGGGGCTGTGATTTCTGCCTCCATGGAAAATTCAGATTTGTTTATTCTGCTTAATAAATGTACAATTTTCTACCTGTCGCCTGTAAAAGAAAGCGGAACGTAATCAGATCTAAACATAGCCAAGAAGGGGTAAAAGCGATTCACCTTTTCATCGGACCGCTTAATTTGGGGGAAAAAGGACCATGCTTCAATAATACGTTTAAGCGTTTCGACTTTTTCTGTGAAACTAATAAAACTTTAGGTTCGCAAAATACGTCTTAAAATATGTTGGGGTTAGCCATCTTTTGACAAAAATATTGTAAAAGCAAAGAAAATTCCACTTACCCAAGCTTTGGGGATATTAGTAAAAAGTGGTTAATTGACACTTCTCATAAAATGACAGAAAATATGTGACGAGCGTGCTATACGTTTTGAAGTTTAGACATCATAGACCAATTTTTATTTCTTGCCTTCTTTTTATGGCCACGGCACAAAAACGGGTTTGTTATGACCAATCACAGTTCTTCCTTTATTTAAAGCCCGGTTCCAAGACACGGCTGTAAGGAGACTAAAGAATGAATATCAAGCCAAAACATTTCGCGGCAAGTGGCAAACAATTGTTTTGTAAGCATTTTTATTCCCCTTTAATAACTTTCTATTCGCATTATCGGAACCTTGACTGTATCGCCTATTGTTAGCGCTCGCCACATGTAAATCTCAATCAATTTCAAGCATATTCCATAGCTCTCATCTTGGCAACCGCCATAAAATAATTTCTTAAAGAAATCATTCGTTTCTTTCAGTTCGTTCTTTTTGAACAAGAATTAAGTGAGATTAGCTGCTGTTTTAGCATTCCTAAAGCTGAATTGTTATTCGAAAGTCCGATGGAAGACCGCGGACTATAAGAAGAAAAACGTCAAGCTCTATTCATACCTAAGAGTGTTTCTTTGATGGCGTTGTGTGTTTCGATATGCGTAAAGGTTACAGCTTGCTTTGTTGTGTCTTTACGACATAGCAAGACAGTTTTCTCGAACAAAGGCGAGTTTCGATCCCTGCAGCTATGCGACGGGCAGGTGGCGTCATGGCTTCTGATTGGACATTGTTGAACGGTAAAAGGCCGTGGAAAAGTTCCCACGGTTAATATAGAAGATCACTTTAAGACACATGGTTGAAACAAAAGATTCTCAATCCGCACATGCTTAAGTTTAGTTGACATGGAGGCGAAACAATGCTCTCAATTTGACGAGAAAGGATGGAGGCACTTTTTACAAAGACGCGTTTCTAATTCACGCTGGCAAGGTTTGGGTGAATTTAACAAACTTTCGTTACTATTTGCAGGGTCATCGTCGTGCACTTTTGAGCCTACGCCAGAATTTGTGGAAAACGAGTAAAACTTCAAGGAGACAATGGATAATGTCAAGGAAAGGACAATGAACCATAAAATTGAGACAGATTACAAGCGGCCAAGTTCTTAGGACTTTGCTTACGTTTCAGTGGACCTGTGACACTTTTGGGTAAAAATTTAACCAGGGCAGGGCCGGCGTTATCGAGTCTGATAAGACAACGAACACGTAGAAAATCAGTATTCAAATGTTTCTCAACTGGGCCACAAAATTTAGGAAACAAAATTCAAAAGTAAAGGGCTTCAACAGCACTGCAAAACAATTAAGGAAGTAGAAAACTATGCGACACAGAAGCCTTGTGTAATATATCATGTCTACCAAAGTAAAGAAAGCATGGGAAATTTTTGTCGCTCTGTTTGCCAAAAACGATGAAACCAAAACACCACTTCTTCACTTCAAACTAGTGACTTAGTTCTCGTGACCAATCCTTCTCGATTTCCTTGATTTTTTCGATTTCGCTTGTTCTAAGAACCAAATTTTACATCATGACAGTGTCACCCACCTCCAATGACTGATTTCATAATTCCCTTTTGCTGGTCAATTTACCGAAGTTGTGTGGGGAGAAATGAGATATTGAACCCACTAAAATTAGAGGGTCAAAGAGTCAACATAGTGTTTACAAGTAAGACTTGAGTCGTGTCATGTTGTTATAACTTTTAGGTCTGTGGTTTAAACCCCACAGAGTATCTCGGTCAGCTCAAGTGAAAGCTATTTAGTGCGTAATCTGTTTGTTTTGTAACTTCAACTTCACTAATATCTTGAAATTTGATATTCCTTTGGCGAAAAAAAAGTTAAAGTATCGAGGTATTTGAATGCGCATAGGTGGAAAGACTTAAATAATGGAGTAGAGTTAAAGGGAATGTGACATTAAAAAAAGCATGTGTATCTTTCTTGTCCTTGTTCCTTTCCACTTGCAATGGTGATTGTACTTTGTTTGCAAAGGAATTGGAATATCAGGGCTTTTTAATGTCGTTTTAACGTTTTATGCCTAGTTTGTATTTAGCAGAAAGCGACTGTAAATGCTTAAGCTTCCCTTGACTCTCTCC
>Ga0126336_10001366_pt1 | contig 12552 bp, 12 predicted proteins | sample SidCmetagenome_FD_92530 | JGI IMG/M metagenome (GOLD analysis project Ga0126336, IMG submission 92530) | Coral microbial communities from El Islote,Puerto Morelos, Mexico - Siderastrea C C metagenome | ecosystem: Host-associated > Invertebrates > Cnidaria > Coral | place: El Islote,Puerto... | reverse complement strand
TTATTGATGGTCCTGTTACAACAAAATAAGATCACGGAGGCTTTGTTCACGGCTGAAAAAGGACGTGGACAAGCTCTGATGGATCTTATGGAAACACAATATGGATTAAAAACACCTTACGCTGGATCAAGTAAGGAGATACAATCAATGTCTGACATTCTTAGTTACATTTCATCGCCAACAATATTTCTAGCACTTGACAAGACAACAATCAATGTTTGGATACTCGGGAAAGAATTTCACTTCATGAGAAATCACGTCAGCAAACGGTATGCAATGGAAAACGCATTCGCCTCATTGATATCTTTGAATAAACATTTGTACTCAAAAATTGGTGTTCTTAAAAGTGTGAAGAGCGAAGATCGTTCCTTGGATGAGCCAACAGATGAAGAGATACCTATTAAGAGGACCGATGAGCAAGAGAAGGCAACCTCAGAGGACGATCCTTTAAGAGCACTGTATGACTTGGTCATTGGCCCGATTGCAGACATAATCCACGGTAATGAAATTACTATTGCACCTGATGGTCCATTGTTCCTGACTCCTTTCGCGGCGTTTGTGGATCAAAATTCCAAGTATTTATCTGAAACGTTCACAATTCGACTGATTCCGACATTAACCAGTTTGAAGATGATGGCAGAGTGTCCAGACGGTTACCGCAGCACGACTGGCGCACTTCTTGTTGGAGATCCATCGGTAGGAAGTGTGCGTATAAAGGCCAAAGGAAAGAAAAGAAGGCTGAAAAGACTTCCTCAGCTCCCGGCTGCCAAAAAAGAGGTAGAAATGATCGGAAATATTGTGAAGACTGAGCCTCTAACTGGAGAAAGAGCAACCAAAGAGGAAGTGCTTAGACGGCTATCCTCAGTTGCGTTAGTTCACATTGCAGCACTTGGAAAAGCCGAAACTGGTGAAATTACTTTGTCTCCTAATCCTTCGCTGTCATCTGGAAATCCTAAGGAGGAAGACTACCTTTTAAAATTGGAAGATGTGAAAAATGCAAAGATGCAAGCAAAACTGGTGGTTCTAAGCTGCTGCCACAGCGGTCGAGGAGAGATTAAGTCCGAGGGTGTAGTGGGTATTGCGCGTGCCTTTCTGGGTGCTGGTGCTCGTTCTGTTTTGGTGTCACTTTGGGCGATTAGTGATGAAGCCACTCAAGAGTTCATGCGACATTTCTACGGTTATCTTGCGGAAGGTTTAATTGCTAGTAAATGTCTGAACCAGGCCATGAGAGTGATGCGAGAATCCGACAATTTCAGCCGTGTGGAACATTGGGCTCCGTTTGTACTGATCGGCGATGACGTAACGATGGACTTTGGTCAAACTAGGTGAGGAATTGCCTTTGTTAATTTAAAATGTGGTACTTATAACACCTTCATGCGTCCAGTGCAATCCCCTTGCAAAGTCGACCAACCTGACCAATTCCATTTCCAAGGTGTCCCTTCTTCACGCAACCTTGGGTGAGAAGAAAGACCTGGTAAAGAGCACCAGCGAGCCAGAAACAATGGACTAACACGGAAGATGATGGCGGCTCCAATCAATCTTTATGACGACATTTCGAAATTGAAGCAAAATGTCTCTGACTTATATTCTTATAGCTAACATGTTTAGCGATAGATCAGAGATACCTAAGACGGATAATTTTTTTATCTTGACTTGAAGATGATGTTTAAAGGATCAGACTAAAAAGTGAATTGTTGGTCTAATTTTATCTTATTTAATTTAATTCAATTTAATTTTGTAGATCAGTTCCAGATAGGGAGTCACCTGAGGGAGAGGCAACAACTTAGGTAAGTTGCAATTAACTGCAGATAGCTCTTGTGTTCTTGGTATCCTAGTAAACGTTTTCCCTTTTTTCCAAATGATTTCATTTAATTCTATAGAACTGACTGACGTTTGTAGTTAATATGGTAGGTGTAGGCATATTGCACACTAACCCTCTTTCAAACTGTTAGAAACAGTTAAATCTCGTTCCCAGTAAAGAGGAATCCCGCCTAACGGCGACGTCTTTAATAATATTACGGCCAGTTTGCTTTAGCCTTAGAAAAAGCTCACAAAGTCATTTTCCGGTCACCAAGTCAATAATGTCAGATTTTCGTGGCTCCTTGGTGGCCGAGTAACACGGTTCCACTGCACTATCACGTCAGGTTCTTAGGTCTGGTCCAATTTCTTTGTGGGGGGAGACAATAGACTACCGGTAGACTCTCTCTCCACTCAGGGGTAGCCGAGCAAAAAGAACGCACAAGGGGAAATGTGAAACGCGCGTGATGAGTCTCTAGTGTAGTGAGCTGGAAAGAGAGGTTCTCTTTCCGACTTACTACATTTGGAGCTCATCACGTGCGCGTCACGTTTATACGCGGTAGGCGACTTTCGCGCTCGCTCGACTGTCCCCGAAGAGGAAAGAGAGACTGCCCGTAATGACCGGAAGTCAAACAGTAAAAGAAATTTTATTGATGTGGTTCTTAGACGCTAAAAACCACTTTCAGCCGTAAAGCTATAAACCACGTAATCACGACCCTTATCAAGCCTTTTGACAGCCTTTGATTCCGATACGAGCAACGTTCTTGACCAGTTTTATTCGCCGTTATATTCAGGTAGTTCTCTGTCGAAAAAGAAAATTGGCAAAAAAGTTCACCTTTGGGAACTTTTTTGTAAGCTCATATATGGCACCTGGTTTCAAACGCTAAGGGTATAAGGAAACAACGTTTACGTGGGTCATGTTCCAATTGGATCCGGACCGGATAGGCCTTTTGTTCATACGGCACCCGCTATCCTTACCGCCTATCCGCTCTAGTTTCGGTCCGATTTTTGCACCTGCAAAAAAGCAGGTCTGCAATAACATAGCCGCTACTTAACTTGTTATAGTTCTAGGTTCAAATCTTCAAAAGTAAAAAACAAAAAAAAAAAACAAAAACAAAAAATAGAGTTAAAGCTTTGTCTGCTATATAATTCCTGACAACTTGTAGCAGAAGGGATAATTTTTCATCTGACAAGATGGTGGGTTCAGCCTTGTTCGATCTTCTTCCGTGTCATTTTGGCATTCTGCGCATGACTAATTGAAAGACAAAGCTGATTTGCTCATGTTGATAAAGTAACGGGCCAGTAAACCGGACCGGTCTCGTGTAAACAGAAGCTTTTAATCGGGGGCCGACCTATCGGAGCTGATGAACTGCACAGTGTACTTAGCTGGCCTATTTATACCTTATTAATATTCATTAGACTTCGCACATACTATATAAGCATGTGTTAATTATTCATAGTTGTCAGTTTGACTAGCAGTTGGAGTCGCTTCGATAATGACCGCGCGAACGTCCCAGCCGAACGCCCAAGCCGAAGTCCAAGACGTTTCACAGCCTCTTCTAGGTTCTGCTCAGCAAACCGCTCCATCAACGTCGTCGACAACACAGGCTGGTGCGAATTTAGAGGCAACTGGTAATGGCGAAAATTCGTCCCAAGATAATTCCACTGTGACGAATAAGTCGAATTCGACGGAGAACCTTGAGGTATTTATACTTTCGGTGTTTCACCGTATGGTCGAGGTTTGGTGGTTATTTTTGTTGGATGTTATATTTCTCGTTTATGTATTTTCTTCGACCAAGGGAATCGCACTTGGAGCATGTGCTCGGTAATTTATTTGTTTTGCTCCTCACGGACGTGTTACGAACCTTGTGTGATAATTAGTTGCTTTAGTTATGTTATGTTGGTATTTGTCCTTTCTCGGATGTTTGGTAATTAAATTGTTTGAGGAGTTGTTTGTTTTGGTCGAGGACCGATTGATTAATTTAGGCAGCTCGTTAGCGTTTTGCTGTAATTTGTGCCATGTAGTGGCGGGGGGTTTCGGTCAGGAACCCACCAAGCGGTGAGTCACAGACTTTTGCTCTGTGCCACCAGGTGGTGTGGAAAACAAAGATTCGGCCGAGGACCGATAGAGCAGTGTGTTGAGGACCTTTTTGCTCTGTGCCATGAAGTGGCTTGAAAAAAAAATTCGGTCTAGGACCGATAGAGCAGTGGGTTGAGGACTTTTTGCTCTGTGCCACGTGGTGGCGAAAAAAAATTGGTCGCTGACCGATAGAGTGGATAGACGTGGAGCTTTGCCTTGGGCCACTATGTGGCATTTAGAAAAAGCTCCGAGAGTGCAGTGTGTTGAGGACTTTTGCCCTGTTCCACGCGGTGGCTGTGACAAGAAAGCGGAGAGAGCATGTGTATGAGAATTCGGTTAGATAACGATAAAGCTATCGTAAGTCAAGGATCCGGTTGCTCTGTGCCAAGAGGTGATATGAGAGAAAATAAAGAGCGTTACGGTAGTATATTTACGTATGTACAAACCTTAAGAGAGGTACAAGGTATCTCGTTTGAGATTGGAAGATGGACTTCTATGGAAAGGATAACAGTAGCCGACGATGTGGAAGTGGGTGTTTGAAATGACGAGAATTGATGTAGTGTTGTACGGTATTTTCTTTGTTAGGTCCCGGCCACAACGGTCGAAGCGCTCAAGAAGGAATTGGACGATTGGAAAAGGAAAATTGATTCATCGGCACTTGAATCTGCTCTATCGACCTTCCAGATGGTGATTTCGCGCCAGTGGCGTTGTTCGACACTTATACTGCGATTGCGGCACTTGATGAGGTGGTTAATGTTGCGAAGGACAAGAAGGATGACAGAGCCACTCGTTTTAAGATAATTCTAGGGCAGTGCCGCCGTTGATATATAACCCAGCCCTTCAGCAGATCCTACTCAAGATGGTTGCATCAAAGGAGGAGGCTGAGGTGGCAAAAGTCATAGCCAAGGCAACAAAAGGGCCTGTCCCCGTAAACCAAGGGCCGTTCGTGGGAGGGACGCGGAGAGATCCATACTCCAGACGTGGCAATCGGAGCTCTAGGCCACTGTCGGATAGAAAATGTTGGGTATGTGGGAATCCGGACCACATTTCCCGTACTTGCCCGGAGAGACGCAAGACCTAAGAGGAGCCAGTTAAAAGTATTTTGTTAAAATGTAATTGTGGATTGTCCCTGGATTTGACAGCAATAAAGCGTTTAGGCACTGTATTGAATACGCGCGGCTATCTGTCCCTCTTTTATTTTTTTGTAACTGTATTCTCGAGGTTGGAGAAGTGACCCCACAAACGTTTCGCCCATAGGCGTGCCCTTGAGCCCGATTACGCGGGCTACGGTGGTCATCTTCTCCGAACTCGGGTTTGCAGCTCCTATTGAGAGAGCTTCATCTTTTGATCGTTTTCCTTTCGGTATTTTTTGATTTTAGCCTAAAACAAAACGTCTCAGGCAAGAAACAATGACCTTTGTGCCCCTAGAAGCTGAGGAGAGGTCTAAGCAGAGGGAAATACGCTGGATATCCCGGGATGGAAACCCGAGTTCGGAGAAAATGACCACAAGTGATGATTGTCTGGCACATATTCATGGCATTGTTCGGGGAGAAACCACTAACCTGGGTGATCTGTCCTTTCGCGATCCGGAGACTTTTAAGTCTGATGAACTCCACACCCGCATTGATCTCTGGGAAAAAAATATTTTTGTGGGGTATGAACGGGCAAAGGACGTGCTGGAGTGGTTGGAGCATGGTGTCGACATTAAGAAATTCATGAAACCTTTTAAAGGATCGTATATGGGCATTAAGTATGCGAGCGCGGAACCTCTGACCAGAGTTTTAAAAAACCACCATTCATGTAAACAGTTTTGTAACAGACACAATCTTAAAACGCATTGAAACGGGAGCAATCCGTGTCTTGGGTAGAGTGGGAGAAGTTAGGCCGCCCCACCTTGTCCTTCCGATGACGATCGAGCCGCAGAAGCCAAGGTTATGTATTGACGCCAGGTTCTTAAATCTATGGATGATCGATACCCCTTTTCACTGAAAACGCTGGTGGGAGTTCCTTGCTTCGTGTATTCTAACTCTTACATGAGTAAAATTGATGACAAGTCTGGCTATGACCACATTTTGCTTTCCTGTGATTTACAACAGAATTTCGGTATTGAGTGGCAAGGGTGGTGGCTGGTTAAAGTTACGCTCCCTTTCGGCTGGAAGAATTCTCCCTTTGTATATTGGAGTTTAGGGGTAGCATGTACTCTTAACATCGACGATCGCTTAAACGGGGAGCTGTTTTCTTCGGAAGGTTTTTGGCACACGCCCACTTTCACAGAGAACTCCTACATACAGTTACCAGTCGGCGGGGGTGGCTTTGTACATAGTCTGTACAGTTCTTGTGAACTTGGGTTATTTTCTGGGCATCTCCAAGTGCGTTCTTGCCCCTGTAACCCAGATTCAATATTTGGGATTGATTGTGGACTCTATTGCCCAGGCCTTTCGCATACCCGACGACAAGAAGATTAAGTTTACCCAATTACGCGAACAAATGCTTCTGCGTGAATTCATTGTGTCTATAAATCTCTTCAGAGGTTAATGGGGAAATGTATTTCCTTCTGGCTGGCCTTTCCGGCGGCTAAATTCTACATAAGGGAAATGGCGGCGGCGATAGCAAAGGCTTCCAAAGGTGGCGAGGTGAATTTGTCCCCAGTTTTGCGTGAAGAGATTGTGTTTTGGAGGTTCTTGGATGGCTGCGACAAAGTGATTCGGTGGAGAAGTGAACGTCACGTCGCCATCTCCTTTACCTCGGACCCGTCGTGCTTCCGGTGGGCAGCGGTAACCAGTCTCGCCTCTTGAACCATTTCTGTTGGTAACTTCTGGAATGAAGACATAAGGGATGAGCACATAAACGTGAAGGAAATGTGGGCTGTTCTCAAGGGATTACAGTCCCTTCCTGAAAGCGTCTCTGATTGCAGGATCGATGTGCAAGTAGACAGCATGGTGGTTTTCCATGCTTGGTCGGGGCGTGGGCCTCGTTCTAGAAAGTTAACGCATATTTCGCAGCTCATTTTCCAGTTCCTGGTAGACAGAAACCTTTCCCTAGACATGTTTTTTTGTTCCTTCACACTTGAATCGAGCGAATTGGTTTTCCAGACGACTGTCTCGTTCTGATGCTGTGCTTTCCCCTAATTCGTAGGAAATTGTGCAGCGCTATTTTGGGGCCACTAACAGTCATGATTTTGACATGATGTCGTTAGACTCGAACGCTCAACGTGACAAGAAGGGAACCCACGGAGGCATTTTACGCCCTACCCTACTCCTAAGTCGTCGGGTGTCAATGTCTTCAATCAAGACCTCTCTGTTTACGATGGTGACCGTGTTAACGCCTACGTGTTTCCACTACTCTCATTGATTGGCCCTCTTTTGCGCTTCATTGCGTCAGAGAATGCAGCTGTTACAATGGTGGTACCGATGATGTCCCCTTTGCCCGGGTGGTGGCCGTTATTGAACGTGTTGGCAACTCAAAGAGTCCTGCTGGCCAAGAAAGGGGCAGCTGATGCGCTCCTTTTCCCTTTAAAACATGGCTTTATACTTGGTTCAGCCCCCCATGACCTCTGGGCGTTTTGGATTAGACGAACCACGTCGTTAACAGCCTAAAAGGACAAACTTTTTTCTTTCAGTCTCTGCCGATGGTGCCCAGACTCTTAGTACCATCAGTATCGTGCCTGGTTTGTTCCAAACCCAATGATTATGATTTTCGCTACTGTCAGAGGTGTGGCCATCAACGTCAGAAGAGGGCCTGCCAAATCTTGAAGAATCTCAAGGCGCCTATCGACCTGTCTTCGATAAGGGAGCGCAAGCAAGTTTTGGTTGCTAAGCAACAATCCACTCCGTATCAGAAGCAAAGGAGTGCATTAGAAATGGAATTTATGAAATTTTTAGAATCTACTTCACAAAGAGACATGTGCACGGCAATACCAGATGATACTGTGGACTTCTTGATTTGGAAGGACAGTTTTGGTAAGAGGGCGGTACATTGTGATACGTGCCCTTTGTTTGGTGAGAAGAGCGTTTTGTCCTGTTCGTGCCCTAAACGTTTAGCGTATAGTTTGGTTGACTCGATTATTGGGAAATTGAGAGCCATATTCAAGAAGTACGGTAGATCAGCTATTGACAGTCCTTTCCCCGGACTCGCTAACCCTGTAGCCTCAACCCTGGTCAAGTCCTATTTATCAGCCATTAAAGAGGAACAGCTGGCCGCAAGAGTCGTCTCCAAACAGGCTGAACCATTCATTTTTCAGGATTGGGTGATTTTATCGTCAGAACTAATTAAGCGCATGAACGTGCAGATTCGTTCCCCTTCTCAGCTATTTATTCTGGCAAGAGATCAGGCCTTTTTCAAAGTACAGTTCTTCGGTGGTGACAGAGCGGAAGATTTGGGTCGGGTGAAAACGAAGGAGATACGTTATGTCCCTGGAAGAAAGGGTTTGCTTTTTCAACCATACCCTCAAAAAGTTTTTGCGAGACGGCACTTCAACCCTTTTTGCCCTTAAGCGTCATGCAGACTCATCTCTATGCCCAGTCACTGCAGTGGAGGTCTACATTAGTTTGTACGACTTATTGAAGTTCCCTGTTCGACAAGGATTCTTGTTTAGGCCCCTGAACCCTTCGGGAGACGTTATTCAGGTCCCTTTTCAGTCGGCCGCGGCACAAGCGTGACTCTCGATATACGCTAGTCAGATACCAGCCTTTGCTAGTCGGAGCGTCACCCTACACGGCTTGCGAAGTAACTGTGCAGTTTCGCTGGCAATCACTGGAACAAAGCTTGATGCAATCATGGATCACGTGGGCTGGAAGTCCCCGTCCACTGCATGTCAGTCTTGGTGGAGCTGCTGACGCCTTGTCTTCTTTAAAAATAGATTTAGCAGATGTTTACAAGGAGCACAATAATTTGCATGGTTTTACTAAAGCATTCTAGTGGATTTAGTTCTCTCTTGGTTGCTGTTAGTGACAGTTCTTGTTTGGAGGCGTTTTGAAGATCAGTTAGGGTTGGGGAAATTAATTTAGTTAAGGATTTGGTAGGATTAGAGGTTTATTTTGGTATATCTATCTGGACTAGCTAGAGGATTCTACGGCGATAGGGGCAGTCTGGGGTGACTCTCCCATGACTAAATGCTAATGAGTATGCTAGAAGGATAATGGACTATTTATACCTTATTAATATTCATTAGCCTTCGCGCATACTATATAAGCATGTGGTAACTATTCATAATTGTCAGTTTGGCCAGCTTTGGTTGGAGTCGCCCCACCTGCCCACCCCTTCTGCTTACTCTGTTAGCACCTTCGTGTCTTGCTCAGCGAGCTTGCTCGTCTTGGTGACTCTCGCATAACTAAATGCTAATGAATATGCAAGAAGGATAATGGACTATCCTGCAGGCGGGTCCGATTATCTTAAGTCAGTCCGGTTGTATACGAATCTTTTTACGGTAAGCGCCTTCTTATTTATTAACCGAATTTAACTACGCGCATCAAATCCACGCCTTTAACACCAGGCACCGTGTTTGCCTTTAGCCACCTTTAATGCTCTCCCTCCAACCATTCGATTCGCAAATAATGTCAAGCAGTTCAAGGTCCAGACGTAACCCCACTTGAAGAGCTATTCTCCATCTCTGCGCTATGTGTACATTTTTGTGTGTCTTGTTCTTAGTATGTTCGTCATGTAATGTTATATCTTCTATTATAGGATTATTACTTGTTTATCTTTATTTATTTCTCTTTTTATTTATAATTTACCCAGGGCTCTATATAAACCCGGCATAGTCAATCGTACCCAATTGAACTGTATTTCAATCGAACTCAATCGAACCGCAATCGAACTCAATCGATGGATTGAGTTCGATTGAATTCGGCAATCGAACGAAATCGAACTCACACACACAAAAAAATGGACAATCGAACTCAATCGAGCGTTCAATTTCCGAACTCTTCACTTTTGTAAAACTGTGGTTGAAAATTAATAACAAAGTTTGGAGGCTCGAGTTACTTCAGTATAACAAGTGGTTTTCGTAACCGCACAATTCCCGGGGAAATGGCTTCAGATGCGCTGTGGGTTGTTAGCTTTAAATGCGTAGTAAACGGCCACCAAGAGTGCCGCTTTGACGCGAAGCAGGGCGAAGAGTTCAAAGTTTTAAAGTATATAGGCGAGAAAGGCAGTGCTTTTCGAGTTGTAAATGAGCGCGGACAATTAGGTCACCTTCAACGTGAACTGGTTGCGATAATTTGTTTGCCAGCGTTACAGATTCAGTGAATGAACATATAGAGAAACCGCGTGAGGTACCAGAGATTTCAACGAGCTCCCTCTTTCCTGAGAAAAAAAATAATTTTACTGTTGCATTCACTATTTATCCTTTCCATCATGATAGTGAGCTGTTCCCAGATGTCCAATATGCTGAAGCTTGTAGACCTTTTGCTCTCCAAGTCACTGTTAATTGTCCTCGATGAATTTGAAAAAATCATTTATATTGTTAGTCAGATGTTGAGCTGTTGTACGCCGTTGCCTGTGTCGCGGTTAGTAGTTTGCTGAAGTCTGTACTTTTTCATGAAAGTAATACTTCAAGTTGTCATCGTTTTGCAATTGCAAGTTAACTTACAATGAAAACGGTCCAGTAGTTCCAGAATACGGTACAAGGCGGGAATAATGATAACTTTGTTGTAATCTGTTCTTTTTACTGCCGTGGACAGTTTATTTTTGTTATTGAATTATCATTATAAAAGGAAGAGAAAAACGTGTTTTCAATGGGCTTGCCTTGTTTGTAGGTTCACCAGAGCTTGCGTACAGTAACCAAGCTGGCAGCATAACATGACCTTTGTCCCAGCGAATTTATTCACCGAACACAATCGAACGCAATCCATTGGACTGTGTTCGATTGAGTTCGGTACTAGCTCAATCGAACATAATCTAATGGATTGAGTTCGATTGGGTTCGATTTCTTCGATTAAATACGATTGGTTCGGAAATGGAACTCACACAAAGTTCGGTGTTCGATTTCGTTCCTGATTGCCGGAATCAATCAAACTCAATCCACGATTGAGTTCGATTTCCGAAAGTTCGACTGACTATGCCGGGTATAAACTAGACTCTATATTCGTGTGGTGGAAGGGGAATAATGAATAATAAATAACAAGTTAAAACAGTAAAGGAATAAGGAATATTAGAGCTTGAACTTTAGGAATAATGAATAATTCAGTCTCTTTAAAGGAATGATGAATATCGCAAATGTTGTATGCACTCGACTTTGTAGAATTTTTGTCAGTGTTTGCGACTATCAGACTATGGGCGAAGGCCAGCTAAAACAGTAGTCTGTAGTCAAGCATAGTAACTCTGGATGATCTGTATTCAATTAGAACAGTAACAAGATTGGTAGCGACATGTTGTCGTGGAAACGTCATGTTTCATTATCGCTTATTTTTATTCTAAAGTGTTTTGCACAATCTTTCGTTATCACATACAGTGTGACTGCCGAAAGGAAAAAATTCCTACTGCAAGACGTTCCTAGATATGGCTGACACAAGTAACGTTATTTGGTACAGACTGTAGAAAAATGTTCTTAATATTGAAGTTAGCATATACTGTTAGATCAATATGGCTGGCGCAAAAAGTGAGTTCAATTTACAGCAACTAAAACACTTTCATACACTCCTCAGACATGTCAGAATGCTGGAAATTGCCTTTCCGAGGACCAAGCTTTCAAAATTTCCCGGGGGAGCATGCCCCGGAACCCCCCCTAGATACTCTCGCCTTCGCCAGGCGTTGTTCGAACTCCTAAATCTCCATCAGGATTGTGGGTCCTATACGGGCCCTGATTTAGAGATATTTTGGACTTAGAAAACCTTGAAAAGAATGAACGTGATTTCAGCACATTTTTCTTTCTTCTTTATGACATTGCGATTTTTTGTAAAGTGCTCATTTTCCCCATATGATATGGAATTCAACAATGTGCAGCTATTTTAAACTTTGTAAATGGTCTCAATATTTAATTATCTCCTATCTCGTGCACAGGCATCCGGCAACTGAAGTTGCCCAACAAAATCTGAAGAGCAGTTGGATGCAATAATGAATAATTGAATAAAGAATATCCGTAAAATCTAAATGAATAATGAATAAGTCACAAAAAAGCAAAAGGAATAATGAATTAGTGATGCACAATTATTCCGCTTCCACCCCCGAATCTATGTAAACTTTCGTGTATCTTGTTCTTAGTGTGTTCCTCATGTAATGTTATATCTTCTATAAAAGGACTATTACTTGTTTATCTTTATTTATTTCTCTTTTTATTTATAATTTACCCAGGGCTCTGCAGTACTTAAACTAGACCTGGTCCGAACCGGTCTCGGACCTGATCCATTTGCAACCGGTCCCGTGTGAACTTAGCGTACATTAGGCGTGATGTTTCTTACAGTTGCTTTCTAGGCCCTAACATACGTTTTTAATAGTTCTTCTATTTAACAATTAGATTATGTGCTTGAGATGTCTATCACGTGATAGTTGATGAGGCCGAAGGCCGAATCAACTATCACGCATAGAAATCGAGAACGAATAATTGTTTTAGTATAAATCTAATAGACGTTCAAAACTTAACAGCAGACACTACATGTTTTTATTGAAAAATGATATAATTAGGTCACACCGCGCGCGGAAAACACTCTACTCACTATCTACAACAGAATAGATAGTGA
>Ga0126336_10001365_pt1 | contig 12553 bp, 9 predicted proteins | sample SidCmetagenome_FD_92530 | JGI IMG/M metagenome (GOLD analysis project Ga0126336, IMG submission 92530) | Coral microbial communities from El Islote,Puerto Morelos, Mexico - Siderastrea C C metagenome | ecosystem: Host-associated > Invertebrates > Cnidaria > Coral | place: El Islote,Puerto... | reverse complement strand
TTTTTTCTGGTAGATTGAGGGGTAATGCCCACTACGAACGTGGCCATAGTGCGGTATTTAGTGGCTATATTTACCTTTATCACATTTGTGCAGTATTCTGACTTTTTTAGCTGGAAAGTAACTATTCTACGCACTGAAGACCTTGTATTTGATTAGTCATATAATGTGACTAATAAAGAATAAAAATGACATTTCACGGCTTACATTTTGGGTGTGAAGGGACTACAGAATTGTTTATCTGCCTTTTAGGTTCTTCGTGTGGTGCCCTACATGCTGCTTACATCTCGGTCATCATTGTTTTGGTGATAGTCACTGTTGCTCTAAGTTTCGTGCTCTGGCGAATGCGTAAGCGTCTTGGTGAGAAATGCCCAAGATGCGGGGATCTTATAGCTATGGTTAGTGATATGGTTAGTGATATGTTAACACAAGATGCGATCTAGGGGCCATATATGTCAATAAAACCAGGGTAGTTTATTGGAGCATCACCACAGAAAAAATTCTTGGTACTTGCCTTGAATCTGTGGCAGAGAAACTATATAATGTTTCGCATTTTTGCCAGCCGAAACTTTTGGCAATTTCTTGCATTAAATAGCTGCAAAAATTCGTCCGCAGTCAGTTTTTGCCTTAATTTCTTTAAAAAAATAAGAACAATTATAATAATGCTAGACTCTTTCCGAATTGATGTATTACTGGGCACCTAGATTAGCAACTGCTACCTGTGAGCTAGTCCATTGATGTACGAATTTTTGAATGAAGTTGAAAAGTTGAGTTGAAGTTAAAGTTGCCATCTTTCGCATGTGCGTTTGACTTCGTCGACCGAGAAACTCAGCGAAATGTTACCAACGTTTTGGGGGAAATTTCGTCAACAGTAGGAACAGAAGTCTATATTAGTTCAAATTTGTTTACATTAATGACTTTTGCAAAGTCCATATGTAAACATATCAAATTATGTATTATTATTTAGTTCAGTTATATCAACTTGCATGGTTATTGCATGGTTATTCTGTTTTACCAACTTACAGCAAGTTTCCTCCTTTCATTCCGCATTTTCGTAGCATTTGATGCCCATGGAAAGGTGATACATGTACCTGGATAGTCTCTTGTGTACAGTTTACTTATTGTACTTATTACAATTATTTCTTTATTATGCTATGGCAACCAACCTAGGCAAAACATGTCTACACCTACATCCACAACTTACAAAACCCTTGTCAGAACGCATATGGTTCGTGTTATTTAAGGTCTGAAAATACTTCTCGTTTGTTTAACTTTACTAATCGTTTTGCTTCATTGAATTCCAGAATCCCGTAGCCGCCCAGGAGACAGACAACACACAACCCTCAAGCGTGAGTCAGACGAATGAAGCTCCGACTTATGCAACAATAGGTAGAGATTACATGCCACTTCATCCCCCAGCAAGAAGGTGGGAAATCAGGCGGGAACATGTCAACATTATCAAAGTCATCGGTAAAGGAGCCTTTTCTCACGTTGCCCAGGCAACAGTGTGGAACATGCGCGATAGCCAGGAATACAACACAGTTGCAGTCAAAATGCTAAAAGGTGTGTTAATTTTTAATTATTGTAGACATTGGACGCTAACTATTCGGCAGAAATGACTGGCCACTCCATTCAGTTTGTAAATGGCATGTGTCATTTTGAAGGACTCAGTTTCTATCTGTTCTGTGTAATGGAACACTCTGTAAACAGTATTCACTGTTTTAAAGGAATTGAAATGATGGGGCTTATCCTTAATATTGACCCATTCCGTCTACCAAAGGACTGTTCCCCTTAGCTCTCATTGGCACTGTGGAGCTTCTTGAATAAATAAAAATAAGCGTGGAGTTGTGAAATGTGATAATAAGCGGTTAATGTAGACGTCTATTTTAGAGAGGCTTTTAACAAGATGTAAGCGAGCATATTACGGATGGAAATTAAGTTCTTTCCTTCTACAGCGAATGCCTCAGAATCAGACCGAAAGGATTTGCTGTCAGAACTCGAGTTAATGAAGAAGCTAAAACCTCATCCTCACGTGATCAAGCTGGTGGGATGTGTCACTAAGAGTGGTAAAAGATTTTTTTCTCGTAATATCCCATGTGTATGAACAGTTTTCCTCTAACGAAATTAAAACATTCTTACAAATCCTAAACAGTCAAAAGAACAATACTACACAATTAGCAGGCAAGGCACTAAATTTGAGAGAAAGAGATCAAAAGAAGACAATGTCGTCAGGTATGTGAAATTACATTTGTCACGTGAACGAGTGTCAACACTGTTTTCAACAGACATTAATACATGAGTGCTTATAACATTCCTTTATGACTGTTCACGCCTGGGCATGCAATTCAGTTATCATTTAAAGCAATGCATTGTCATATACACATGTGCGACCCAAGACTCTTCGTGACCTAACCTTGCCTGTGGTTTAACGCCCAACGGGGACATTAATTTCTTCTTGGTCCCATGTTCCTGTAATGCTGAATATACTCTTCTTATTTTAGAAAGGTTGCTGAAGATACCCCAAGATATGAGGGTGTTTTCGCTGCCTAACTGTTGAATCACTTTCTCAATTCGCCGTCATGGGTTTTTGTTTTTTTCCGCAGAACCCCTTTTGGTCCTTATTGAGTATGTTCCTTTTGGTGACCTCCTGGGCTACTTAAGGAAGAGCCGAGGACTGAATGACACATATTTTAAGGACCCGGATGTAAAACCGCAGACCAGTCTGACTGCGGATCAGTTGATAAGGTTCGCTTGGCAGATTGCTGATGGAATGTGTTACCTGTCATCGAAAAAGGTTTGCTTTTAATTGTGTATTCATTCACCCTCCTACAAATTAAGACAAGGGAACACGGCCAGTCTGACATACAGCCAGAAAAATATTCGGATTAGAACTTCGAAATTTAAATCCTTAACCTGATACAGGAACTGAACTTTTCCTGATATATTGCAAATGCAGTCCGATAGCTTTAATGAAGCTTTCCCTCGGAAAGAAATGCTGATAATATTTAATTGCCCTCTTATTTTACATTGCATCAAGTTAAGTAATGCAACACTGAACCAATTGTTTCTTCCAGATTATCCATCGCGACTTGGCTGCGAGAAATATTCTTGTTGGCGAAGGAGAGAAATGTAAGGTGACAGATTTTGGGATGGCGAGGAATTTGCATCAGGATGACATATATACCCGAAAAAGTCGGGTGAGTGTCGGAAAACCTTTCTGATGGCAATCGAATTACGTGATTTGGGATAGCTGTTCTTATATCGCTGGAATAAATCAGCCTTGCGCTTGTTCAAAGACAAAATTTGCAGAAAACCCACTTGAGATTAAAATAGACAGCAGCTCGGAAAAAAATTCTAAAATTTTCTGCAACTTATCCTTTCAGCTCAAGAATCCTAACAAATCAATCTTCTTTCACAAATATCCCTTCAAAGAGCCTGAAACATTTCGAGAAAGCAAAAAAGGACATTTCAAGTGTTTTGCGTATTAAAATGTTCTCGTTGGGTGCCCCTTATTATTTGCAGTATACGACCAAAACATGTCATCATTGGTTTCTTGACGAACTATGTTTAGGAAATAAATATGAAGTTGTTTCAGTTTTCAGTTTTGTTTTACCAGAGCTTAAACTTGAAAGAGTAACAGGGAATACTGATCCAGTAAATAACGATTAAACAGTATAACAGCTTGTTTTCTAGAACCTGGCAATATATACCGTAAAATTCCAATCATAACCCCCTCCCCCTCCTCCCGAATATAAGCTCCCCAAATCTCATTCGCAATAAGCCCTCCTATATTAAATTTACATCCCAAAAATGATTACGGCATAATATTCTCCGATTACAAGTTTCCACAAAAACTTCCGTATTATTCTACCTACGTTAATAGCAATCTGAACACTGTACTTACAACAACGGCCTTATTTATCGCAACAGGAGCAAATTTACATTGTATAAATCAGATATTCTTGATGTAAATTTGTGTAGTGTCTCTGCGCTTGAAGTAGAAAATGTGGAAAACTCCTCAGACGTTTGGCTGCTGTCTCTTCATCAGCGAGAAATAATACCGTTAATTAGTAACGCGTATCGGTTAATTTTAAATGTTAGAATTGTATTTACGACACACGCGCGCACTAAAAAGTAACAATCAAAGAAATACAAAGTCGACGTTCATTTCACTTGGTTGTAAAGTCTTGCAAAGGAAGATTAATCTTGCTTCCATGCTGCGTCCTGAAACCCACACAGATTACAGACACTAGCATATCGTTCATACTGTGTCCTGGGGACGAGAAATGTAGAAAACGAGATAATTTCAAAGTTCGGTAGCACCATCGTTGTTTCTGTCGTATTGCATTCTTCATACTCTCTTAAATAGACTGCGAGAAAAGTCTCTAATTTTGGCGATGGCGATTGTGGGGCAGGCGAAACACACACGCGCGAGCGAAATTTCGAGGAGATGCGACACGAGGGGAGCGCTAATTTTGGTCGCTCCCCTCGTGTCGCGTCTCTTCGAAATTTCGCGCGCGCGTGTGTGTTTCTCCCGCCCCACAATCGGCATTGCCAAAATTAAAGACTACTCGCAGTCTACTCTTGAGAACGTTTACGAGGAAGTTCAATTCCTCCACTTTACACCCATACTCCTTCTGGCGCTGCGTTTTCAGACGCAACACCCCTCATTTTCACACAGACGCAAAATCCCTTTTTCAAATATAAGCCTAACCATTTTAGCATAAAACCCTCCAATAATTCCCTTCCCCCGAAAATAAGCCCACTAGAAAGGCCTTTTGGACAAATATGAGCCCACGGCTTATCATCAGAATTTTACGATACATTTTTTTGTCATATCTATATACTAGACGTTATTTTTTGTTCTTTTAAAGGGTCGTCTGCCTGTTAAGTGGACTGCTTACGAGGCTCTGTTGTATGGAATATACACAACACAAAGTGACGTGTAAGTAATCAGTTTAGAACTAGACATAGTTGGTTGCTTTCCTTGATATCGTCATAATTTGGAGATTTCATGGCACTATTCAAAATAAAAACGGTAGAGCTTACCTCGGCACTCTTTATTGTTGCGATACGAGCTAGGTTATAAAAATTTAACAACATTCACGTTATCTAAAATCGTTGAATATAACACGTTGTTGTGAGATGTGAAATGTGGTGGCCAATTGCAAGTGAAATAAACTGTTCGAATCAACATCATTAACAGCATTGAATTTAATAAAAAGTTTAATGATCTATCCTGAAGATTAATTTATTAATTAATTAATTTTTTAAATAAATTCCAATTCCAGTTCATTCATTTATTAACTTATTTCTAAATTCCAATTCGATCTGGACGCAGTGCTTGAAGAGCCACCTTGTTGATGTGCCACTTCTAACGCCCATTTGTTTATTTTATTTATTTATTTATTTATTTTGTAGTTGGAGTTATGGTGTTCTTCTTTACGAGATCCTTACTGTTGGTAAGTTATCGGTTCTACATAGTTCACGATCACGATTTAGTTCATGATCACAGTCATAATGGAAAACAAGGAGAAAAGAGATATGCAGACCAAAAACAATGCGACGCTCACGATATCGATACCTTACGATGATCGAAAGGGGTCATATTACATTGCTGTGTGTTGTGTACTGTCAAATGCCTCCGTGCAATCATTAAATCTTTGTCTTTATTTAATCTAGGTGGATCGCCATATCCGGATATAAATGCTCGTCAAATCGCCGGTAAAATTAAAGAAGGATACAGAATGCCAAAACCGAGACACCTCGATAGCAAGCTGTAAATATCTTTTATTTATTGATTGATTTATTATTGTTTTATTTTTATGTATTTATTTGTTTGTTTGGTTGTTTGTTTATTTATTTTAATTTATTTTAGTTGTAATTAAAGCAGAACATTGTTATTTAAAAAGGTTTTAAAAATGTGACTGGAGACTTGCGGAAAGGGCCTTCATCTTGTTCGGATATCTCTGTTCAGTCCATGTAAAGAACCTCCGTCAGGTGCTTTTCACGTTCAGATTAGCTTGTTGGCTGAATATGCTACCAGTTAATTAAACGCAAATGTCTTATCCTCCAATGTCCCACGTGGCCTTGGAGTTTTGCATCCTCCAGCAAGCCAAACTAAGTCATGTTAGGATATAGGCAAAGGGCGCTGTAAGATTTAGTCTCGCACGTGGTTGTTTTTAGGGAAGTCGATGCAAGAGTACTCCTTGATAGAAATCTGACGCATTCGTTAGCACCGTATGGGGGTAAAAAATTGCCCTTCCCCACCCCATCACTAAACGTTACAGTCATCGAACTCACTGCAAGTCCACAACGCTAGAATGTATTTTTGGGTGGTTTGCTTATTATAACTGTTGCGTTATTTCTATGGATTAGGTTTGATATCATGCTGAAATGTTGGGCAAAGAATCCGAATGATCGACCCACGTTTAACGACCTGAGGAAGACTATGAAAGACATGGGTAGAAACCACGAGGTAAAAGAACCAATTAAAAATATCAATTTCTTCTTGGAAAAAAAATGTGTTGAAAATACTAAAATTTACTTGCAGTATAAAATGCTGCAAAAACAAGATATTCAATGTGTAAAATTACGTGCTATGTAAGTTACAAAGCAATTAACCTAATCTCCAAATGATAAGATTGCCTGCCTTTTGCTGTGCGACTCACAGAAGTTTGACTACTTTTAATTCATTTGGATACTTGGCTCTTACCATCAATTAGCCAATCGATCGATTCGCATACTTTCGTGACATTCACTATCCGATCAGAGTTCAATGACAGCTCGCTTGTGTCCTTGAGCTAGCTTTTTGGAAGCTACCCACTATCCAATTCTGACTGGATGTCACAAAGTGGTTTCTCTTTTGAGCGTTGCGCTGTAAGACGTGTTGCGACAAATAACTGTTCCCCTATTCTTCGCACGTGATATTAAGTTTCCTTACACTGTGCTTATTTTGACAAGCTTTATTTAGTTCTAGTAAATGAATTCTGTTTATTTGAAAAATCTCTGATTAAAGACGGTGCCTCCTAATACAGATGTATTTTTGAAAAGGTTATGAATATGGGGGGAAAGTAGATCTTAGCAAGGGTTATTGGAATCCAGAAAGAAAAATGTGGGTAGCCAAAATTCTCTGAAAAATGCGTGGTTACTCCCAATTTTTTTTCTGGATTCTGATAGCCCTTGCTAAGATCTGCTTTTTCAATATAGTCATAAGCCGCGCAAAAATGTTGTTGTATTAGGGGGCAAATTCCTTAAGAAACTTTAAGATTATCCCGAGATGCGCAGAACGTATGCGCAGTTACAAAAGGAGGCATCGTCCTTAAGTGCACGATGAATAATTCGGCGTTTGGTGTTAAGAGCAGATGCCTCCATGGAATGGACAGCTACCCCTCAAGAACTATTGTGTTACCTTAAAAATCCACTTAATGTATGACCTGTCTTTTCTTCACAGACGTATGTCAACCTACACGAGTATGACTACAGTCTATACGCTAATGTCACTGATCTGGCAGCTGAGTAACTTGATTGGGACAGCCGTCTTTGTCACCAGAGATCTGTATTAAGTGAAGGAAACGTATTCTTAATTGTAAACACTTCATCTTGCTCAAGAAATTAACGAGGTTAACAAAAAGTGTACAATACTGTATTTTGCTTCAATGTAAAAAGAAAATTAGTTTCAGAAATTAAAAATTACTTTGTAAAAGAATGTTTCCATTTTGCAGCATAGTTTATTTTTTAGGTACTATTTAATATTTTGTGTCGTAGTGAGGGCCACACAGTTATCAGTGTTTTTTACTACTGTCAAGTGTTTACCCTCTATAAATAAAGCCTATTATTAATAAATACATCTTATTCGATGGTTTAACAGATAATACGCGCGGATATTTTGCGAGTTGCGTAGTTTTTTCCGAGCCCCGAAGGGGTGAGGAAAACTACGAGCAATGAGCCATGGAAGCCATCGAATAAGAGATTTATTATTCCACTTGAGAAATCACGTCAAAATTTAATTTTTCCAGTCCTTCGGCCAGCAAACCTGTGAAACCTGGATTTTGCAGTGCGATACATAATTCTACTGTGTAATACCGTGGCATATTTTGCGCGTTCTCTTGACCTTATATGGCCGGTAAAATGGCGCAAGAGTGGAATAATAAATCCTATTATTAGCATAGATCTTATTCAGTACTAAAGAAAAACCATCTGCCATCAGGAAGTGGGGGAGGAGGAATATCGGGTATGAATACTTCGAACCCTCACCCAAACTTTCGTACCCTCTTTTTGCTGGCTCCAGTCTCTTTCGGCTTTTTCGACCACGATTGAAATTTTTACTATTGATTTTTTCTTGCTCCCCGTCAACTTGGGAATCCCGCTTGCAATCCCGCTCGTAATCCCGCTTATAATCTTTCGACTTCCCGCCCCTCTCGTTCCCGGGGCTCCATCCCCCCGGTCACCATATTACTAGTTATATCCAATAACATTGTATGAAAAAATCATCTAATGTGATTACCTGAAGAACAACGGGACTTCATAAAACTGTTTACAGGAAATATGGGGCAAGTCGTTGTCGTCTATGGAGTGTGAATTATGTAATAGTACAAAGGAAACTTTACTGATTCAAAGAAATAAACTTTTCCACCATACTTCTATAAAACTCAATGCGCAAAGTGCCGGCGCTGATTTTGGACTTTTACAACTTGTTTCATATGCAGTCAAAAGCCAGAAAATTTTGTTTCCTTTTCCTAAGAACATTTATATACTTTTTGTTGTCATAAAACGACAACAAAAGACAAACACTTAAACCAATATAGTCTATTGTGACGACAAAGAACACTTAAATGATCTAAAAATGTAAAAGTTGGCCAAAATAAACTTAATCACTTTTATTAAACACAAGATATATTCAAACTTTTAGACAAGTCGCCTGACAAAAGATGGTTGCCATGGCAACAACAAATTCGTTACACGTAAGCTTAAAAAACACGTTGCCCTTAGCTCACTCTTGTGCAGGTTTTTTTGGAACATACTTGTAGGAAAGCCACAAAATATAGCATATAATGCGTGTAAAACTGCACAAGCTATGCTTCATTGACACTCTTTAGTGGAAATTGAGTACACAAATTTGATATCAAAATAACGTTTCATACAACCTTAACAATAAGGAGGAAACTTGTGTACGTAGTCTCTTCATTACGTGTTTCTTTTAGTGTGTCTTTTAGTGCCGTTGCTATGTGGTTTCTACTCTCGTATTTATGGCTCAATGACAATTGGTCTGTTTGTGAAAAAATGTTCGGCGTGCCTTAGCTAATATAAACGCATTTTTTGGTCTTCCTATATTACAATTAATGGTCCGTTATTGTTTCCGTGTTCCTTTCTGTTGAGTCATGATAGTGCATTAAACTAAGTACCACTAATGTTATTTTTGTAATTTATTCATAGCAACCTTTTGACTACATGAAAGGACAAAAAGGCTTTGAAATTACTCTGTCGGGCGCAGCAGTCATGATTTTTTACCTATAGAAAATAAAGCGCTCTCCTCGAAAGCTCTTTTAGCATGTTTGCAATATCCATCTCTGTGCAAGACGTCATGTCTTCAGAGACATCGCGTCGAATATTGAAAATGGCTTTCCCGAACTTTCTCGAGAAAGGCTTTCAAGACATCGTTGCTATAAAATTGACTTAATTAAATTGTATCGGCCTTTAATAAATAAATAAATAAATGAATAAATAAATAAATAAACAAATAAATAAATAAAAGAAACTAAGTAATCTTTTAGAAACCCGCCTGGCTTTGGTAAATATTTCAAGCAAATTAAACGCTTGTATGCCTCCGCTAAGTATGCTATGGCGGAGGCGGACAAACTCCATGTACTACAGCGTTTTTCCATCCCACTATCTGCGACAGATTTTAGTAACTCTCTTTCTGAAAAAACGTCGTGTTGTTTTAGTTGAGAATTCTTCCGATGTCTGTTTTAGTTTTGCGTTTGAAGCAGGCCAAAAATATGCCAACGTCACTGAAAACACATTACCGCAATATTTGTTACAGTCGTTTGTTCTCAAGTGGAAAGTTTAATCACTGAGCCGGAGCAAAGTACGGATTGCGATTAGACACGTTTACCAGCTGAAACATTTTAACGCAAGCGCATTTTCCTACAACACGTAAAAGTGTCCACTCTTTTCGTTCAAATGAGATGGTTGAAAGTGTGACATTGGTTTTACGTGGAGTCCTTGCCGTAGCTCTGATATTAGTAGCTCTGCAGTCGGCTGGTATGTTTTCTTAACATTAATAGAAGACACATCCTTAAGTAGAACTCCTGCTTAGTAATGGCTTTACGGTAAAGTTCTGTCATTACGGTAAACATCCTTCTTGTGGTAACCTTTGTTAAAGCGGAAACGTGAAGTTTTTCCTCGCTGTACTTAAAACCTTTCCTTCTTCAAACTATGAACTGGTGCCTTAACAGTTCGATCGCGAGATGGTGCCGAGTGTGTCCGTTTTACACGAAAGTTCACTCTGAAATATTAAACATTGGTATCGTTCCGTGATGAAAGTCGCCGCTCATTGTAACATTAACGACATCATCGTTCGTCCTGTTTTCTTTCAGAAACACTCACTATAACAAGCAAGCCTGCCAATCCCACAAAAGTGGTGATAGGAGTTAATAACATACGACTTCCCCTAGTTTGGAACTACAGCCTTGAAGTAAATGAGACAATTCTTACAGTCGCCTTTAAGAGGCAGAAACCTGGCGAAAGCCAGTCAATAGGGATAGCAAAGAGAGATGACAAATCGCCATTTACTTTAGCCAGAAGAGAGTATAGTGTTGAATACTTGGCAATACTTCCTGCAACGCTATTGTTATTAGACGCCAGTAATAATGATGGATACACATACACTATCGAAATATCTTATACGAAAGGTGTTCGCAGCTCTTTGGAAAGAGATGATGTACCCATAAAAGTTTTTGGTAAGTATTGTGCTTTGTTATTTATTTAGTTTCGTCAAAGTTGAAACTTTAGCATTTGAGAGAATGGAATGCAAATCCAAAAGTTCTGCGCGAGTGATTTTAAAATCAACACCGGTGCGTCATTTGTGATAGCTGTGCGTGCGCATCTTCTTTTTCTCCCGTGTAGCAATTGAGGTTGACCTATTAATAACAAATAAGTTTGCATGAATTTCTTTCTGTTTACTGGTAAGGTGAAATTTGTATCCAAGGTAACGGATTCAAAGAAACACATCGGGAAAGCGGGTTTTCTGATCCATTTGTGTTTTTAGCATGATGATGAGTTGATACTAGATTTTTGGATTTATCAATTGAGTTGATAAGGTAGATTGGCCACCGTAAATGGATTGAAAGCTGACGTTTCCATCGTTAGCCCTTCGCCAGAGCGAATCAAGGAATTGTGGGTTGCACTTCGTTTATGTGGTCTCGGAGAGTGGTGGAGCTACGCTATTGGTACGAACATGGCACGGGAAAAACGAATAAATTAGTTCAATGAAAAGAGTCCGTTGATACCGTGAGGAATAAATGTGGTGTTTTGAAAAATGTATTTTTGTTCTAGATTTTTACGGCTTTCCGTGTTGCCTTGGTGTAGGGAAAGGCCGCAGATGTCATGTGTTGGCTAGAATGATTAGGGAGATTGAAATACTTACTATACTTTTAATTAGGGAACGTGAAGCTGTTTGAATAAGTGCATTTTTAATTTTTTTAGTATCGCTAAAATTGGCCACATTGTGCCCCGATTAACGAAATTAACTTTGTGTACGAACGACCCTAATCCTTATTAGGCGGGTTAATTGGAGAGAAATGAAACAACAACAACAACAACCATTTTATTTTGTCAAATTAAATAGAAGAAAATTAGACTATAAACTAAATTAACTATAATAGGCAAAAAAAACTACCCAGAATAGAAGTAAACTAAACGAGCTGAGCAGTTATAAAAAAATTAAATTGCTTTGACTAGGTTGTACATAAGAGAGGACAAAAGTAAAATAAGACAACTAATAAGTGATTAAGTACAAAAAAAATTAAGTACAAGGTAACTAAATATGTATAAATAGCAATTTAAATAACAAAATAGAAAAAAAAAAGGGACATGGGAAAAAAAGAAAGGAAGAAAGAAAAGAAAACAGTACCAGTTAATGTTTGAACCAAAATTTGTTTATATAAGTTTAATATGAGCTAAAAGAAAATGAAAATACTAAGCCAGCATTAACCATAAGTACTTAAATAATGCTTATTCATAGTTTGCTTAAATGAATGCAAAGATAGACTTTTTACTTCTTCGTCCAAGTTATTCCAGATGGAAGGACCAGAAAAGTGTAAAGTAAATTTGCCATAATTAGTTCTAACACGGTTGATATAGTAGGTCGATTTTGATGCCAGCCTAGTATTATAATTGTGTTTAGATGATATACTTAAGAAGAAATTGTCAGAGGCTTTAGGTAGTAAGTTATGATGATACTGAAACATAAAAAGGGCAGTATGAATACTAACCAGATCCATTAATTTAATTAGGCCTAATTGTGAAAATAAAGGGCTGGAATGTGCATCTCGTT
>Ga0126336_10001364_pt1 | contig 12558 bp, 4 predicted proteins | sample SidCmetagenome_FD_92530 | JGI IMG/M metagenome (GOLD analysis project Ga0126336, IMG submission 92530) | Coral microbial communities from El Islote,Puerto Morelos, Mexico - Siderastrea C C metagenome | ecosystem: Host-associated > Invertebrates > Cnidaria > Coral | place: El Islote,Puerto... | reverse complement strand
TTGGACCGTTGCACACTGTCTGAAACATGTCACTGTTAACAACACAACAAGACCTCGGGGGAGTTGGCTTGGGTTTTATTCCGGGTATGAGTTTAAAAAAAAAGAAAAAAGGAAAAAGAAAAAAACTTTTATTCTCATTTCCAATTACATGCTCCAAAAACTAACCAAACTTCTTTAAACATTTTGGAAGACGAACATTTGAGCGAGATTCCAATTCAAAGGTAACTGCGCGTTCTGATTGGCTGAATGAAATGACACTTTTGTCTAGATCTGTTTGTCCATTTTGATCGGCTGTACACATACGCAAGGGTACCCAACCTCAGTTTCAAAAATAAACTTATTTTCCTTAAAAAAAAATTCCTTGTACACAAGGAAAAAGTAAATTAATAATTGTAGGGTGGCATGGCGACCCGAGCATAACCGTGTTCGCAAAATGACAATATGTCAAATGGCGTTTACTTCAACTGAAGCCAAAATTAGCTAGAGACAAAAGCTTAAACCAATTTCAGTGCAGAGACCCGATTAACTACTTCAGGACGGCGGGAAAATCTGACTGGCAAGAAGTGATAACTTAAGGCGATTCAAAAGAGGGAGATTATAGAAGCATAGAGTGAGGGACAAAAGTTTAGTCCATTACGATGCAGTTTACGCACGGAGTTTCATTCAAATGTCCGAACCTTATGTAAGCTCAAAACAAATTTAAGGCACCGTACCTTTCTCCGAGTGCTGTTTTCTTGAGGTTTGAATGATTTTGCTATCCAGTGGCGAGTTAAAGAGACTTACAGTAAAAGATTACCTTGACATTGAATTTTAAAATAGCTGGCATATTTTGCTTCCGTGCTGCAGAGCTCTTTTTTGGAAGCATTTCAAGTGGTATGCTTGGGAAAAGCAGAAGACTTCACATAGCTAGCATGAAAATGTTGACAAAATTTCTGCATTGTTATATCAAGAATTATCTTGGCTGACCGCAAAACATATAACAAGCCCTGCTCGTTGAATAAAAAACTTAACATTAAGAAGAAAAACCGGACTTCTACAAATACGTTGGCAGTGCGGATAACTAGAGCGAATGGTTTACTGACATCTAATGATTGACTAGCGTTATTGCAAACGCCAAACGGGTCAAATAGATGGAAATTTCTTGGATCTTTATAAGGTCAGGCCGAAACTTTCGTTCTCCAGATGTCATGATGTGTCGTTTTGGATTAACGATCGCCGCATTCCTAGTCATTGTTTTGAAGGTGGTGCGGTTTTGCACTAATGAGGTGTTCGGTCATAATCTGTAAAGTAACAGAACATCCAAGTGAGATATAGTACGCGTCCACTGAGGTACAAGTGCCAAGTTTGCCACACAGGATAGCTTGCATCTGAATGGTAACAAATTGACATTGTATCTAAGGCCCACAAGTTATATAATTACAGCCACCTTGTTTGGTCTCAGTGTTTTTCCTGTAAGAAACAATAGCCAAACAACAAGGACTAAATAGCTCTGAAATATATCATGATTCCCGCTTTGGAATTTTTTGCCTAGGACTCCGCAGAAGTCAGAGCCACTCTGTACTGCATATTAAACAGCATATTAAACAGTATCACGTTAATTTAGTTAATTTTTTGGATTTTCTCCACTTTCTCTTCATTTCCACGTTTCTCCATTTTCTCCACAAACGTTACAGCACGTTTCATGACTCAACGGTTTTGTGGAGCGGTACTGACACCGAACTCGAAAATCGCATAAGTTTCATGGCATTTACATATAACCAAATAAGACTCTTTCTTTCTTGAACACAAGTCAGACGATTTCACGAAACGGAACTGATTTCAAACAAGATAGAGAACGTTTTTATGAACTTTCAATCAAAGCAAACGAAAAGCAAACTTTTATTCAAAGATGTGTATCTGTCGAGAAAATGTCCATTTGGAGTTGTATTTCCTCTGTTATTACCCATTGCTTGCGTGCGCATATTTGAAGGTTTTTTAATTTCTTCTTTAGTTTAAACGGAACGCAGAAACCTGGAAAGAACAAGGAATACAGTCTCTAGATGGATACCGGCTGTTTTGGAAGCCTCCATGATAAATCTTCAAACGGACAAGACCTGCCTAGCTAAAGAATTTAATATTATCGCAACTTACCTGGTATTACAAACAAACAAATCCTCACTTTGTAAAACTGTAACTTGTCAATTTTTAGCTTGTTAGTCCTAGCCACTGGGTCGGGGTATTCGTTTTTATCAGTGGAAATTGTCGATTACGAACTTGTCGGAAACAGCCAAAATATATCTAGATTATACATACGAGCAAAAGCCAAATATTGTGGTTAACTGAGCTATGTTGTCGAACAAGGGATCGGAAGAAGGGAAACATCTTGTGATTCATCTCAGTTCTTATATTTAAAGTGCTCTTTTATTCCCGTCTCACTTTCCCTGAGAAAGGCTAGCAATATAACCAAAACATACGCTTTTAGATTAGACATTTTTATATATCGAAAGCAAAATTGTAAACCAGGGTAACGTTTTTTAGTTCTCATTATTAATCCACCAGGTTACAAGTTCATTTTCAAAATTCATTTTGTTAACACAATCAGTCTTCTACCGTTGTCAAACCTTGAATGGTGCCTTGTGGTTCAAACTAGAAAATCTGTGTAACTGAGAAACCTTTTCTCAAGCTAGTCTGACTAACTGGCTATTCAAATGTAAATAATTGAGCAGCACTTTCCGATATGGCAGTGGGAAGTGATCTGGCAAAATGGAATTTATAAACGTTCTTCCCATTATAGAAGTTGGTGGTCCTTTGAGAGCCATAGATAATACCACAATGAATACATCTGTGTTTTGTAAGTTCTGTTTTTTAAAACGCTTGTGTGTTTCTCCATGAAAGCATGCCTTATAAATTTATTCTTCACAAATGTGATTGTAAGGTAAATGGACTTCAATAGAGTATTTTGGTCAAAAATGCTTTCGAACGGCGCCCGCCACGTACGGTTTGCCCCTGATCTGAATCTTCACAAAACCCCGTTAGAAAGGACGAAGTTTCAGTGTGAAAAGCACGCTACCCAGCTTAACTTTAAAAGTTTTCCCAAAACTAAGGAGCACGTGTTTAGCAAAGTTTTATCGCTTTGCATACTGAAATATCTTTATGCTTCATGCTTTATGGAAGCGAGCTTTCGAACTTCGATCAAAGCTGAAACTCTTCAAACTCGGAATCGATAAATCAAAGAAATATTCTGTCATTTTACTAGCTTATGTGCGCAGCGTTGACTTTGTTTGATCCTTTGCTAGCAGATGAGGTTGGTTGGTTTTGCTCTTTGTTGTGGCTATAAACACCATTGTTTGTAGCGACCCTAAATGTGAAACAACACTTTTGTTTCCCAGGTTTTCAAGAATGACAATTTCATGTCGGTTTTTAGAGTTTTAAAATAGTCTTCAAATTAAGCAGAAAGTCGTTTGCATTAAATGATTAAAGAAGGAGTTATCAACGACACGTTTCCAGTTAATTTTTATTTAAATATGCCTTGAAAGACATAACACTTTTGATAAAACAAATTGACTCTTGTTCGGATCAATTGAAAATTTCCGTGCCATTGACTTTGTAGCCCTTAACTTAATTATTAAAGCCATTATAGTCAGGCAAATGAAATAGGTTTTTCCCTGGGATTTTTGGTCTATTTTGTCCAATTCTCTGCAAACTATTTTATATATACACTAATAATCAATACAATTTAAGGCATCGATAGCTATTTTTACAGTGTACACCGAGGTTCAGTTAAAATCCAAAAAGTAGTAAACACACTTCTTAAGTAGACCAGTTTAAAAATGTTGTTTTAGGTAAGAAAAACTTTCAACTTTCCTCTTTAGAAAACGAATAAAACTGTGTCTTCTTCGTTGCGTGTTTCGTGGTTAAGTTTATTATCCACATGTCAATAAAACTCGCCTCCCACAGATGTGAACTTGGCGGGAAATGTCACGCGCCGAGGGGCTGCGATTGTGTAACATCCGCTCTGTGTGAAAATTACTTGCAGTGTCCTGTTATTCCACGGAGACAGGCACGCATTATTCCCACAACTCATTTAAAACCACGAGAAGAAATTTTCATATTTTTAGCATCGTTCCCTTCAAAGATACAAGTTTTTGATATAGCAGTCACGACTTGCTGTTTATCACGGATTAAACTATTATCCCATTAGCAGCAAATAAGCATCGTAGGTCGTCAGCGTTTAAAGTAATTGGAATTATATCTCCGTTAAAAGGTGTCTCTTTGTCACCATTGTTGTCTTAGCTTTGACATTTTTTTAAACAGACAAAAGAGGCAAGTTTAGGACACGAGTTGGACAACACCAAATTAACGCGTTGCTGCTTAAACTTATGCCTGTTCTGTTTAAACTTTGAACTAGTTTGAACACACGTTAAGAATTCTAAATACCTCTATATATTTTTTGTCTATATTGAAAAGCAAATAACACTCCATTAAGGTATCACTCAGTAGCTTTTATCTAAATAGTAACACTTGGGTATTTCAGGCACATATATATTCAAAACTCAGCCCAGAAGAGCCTGGTTTTATGACTTAAAATCATGAATCTGTCAGTGAAAGATTCTTCAAGAGCAGGAAATTGGTTTTGCGCTGTGGGTTTCGCCAATATTGTTTATAGAAACGCCCCCTCGATTTACACTTCCACACAGAACGTCTGGACCGTGCATTGTCGCTGTTCCTGATTTATTGCATTAAAAATGAAACCATTGTGATAGCTAAGTTTTCTCTTTTCGGCCTGAACGAGAGTTAAAACGATTGCTAGGAGCACAGTTTGCTGTACCTTGCAAGCAGTGACGCGGAGATCTTCTCGAATGCTGTCACTTTGAACGCGTCCAAATATGGACGCCATTCATCCTCGAGCGTACTCGTTTCTCATAGGGCTGCACTGAAAACAACTGGTCTGCGCGCCTAATGAGGATTCAGGTTTTCAGAGAAGAAAGAGCCACAGAAGCGCGTACGCGTGTCAGAATTTTAAAAGCTAATGGAAGAAGACGTCTTATGCTCGTTCAATAGGCGGGCTACAAAATTAATTGGTTAGCGTTCTTGGCAGAAAGAAGAAATAAATGCTAAAATAGATCAATAGCACCTTCCAACTTTAATTAAGTTCCATCTGATCTATCTAAGATGGTACCCATGTTGAAACCCAAAACATCACGTTTATCATATCGATCCTTTATTTGGCTGTTGCTCGTTATTTATATCATGGTATGAATCGTCGTTCCTGAACGACGGGGTCGAAAGCTTCCTCGTGCACGCGTTGAATCGAACAATGATTTTTGCTCTAGAAGGTTCATTATCATTCGCTTTAAATTGTAATGTTAAACGACGAATTATAATAAATGCACGCGAGCAAATGCTAAAAATAATGTGGTTCTAGACCGATGTGATTTCAAAGTACAAAAACATTTTAATCACCCGAGGACAAACTATGATTCACCAGAAATAATTCTGTTCCTTTTCAAGCTACTGTTATTATTCAATTTTAAAAAGTCTATATATCATTTAAAGATTCAGTTCACGGTTGGAAACAAAAGTCACTCGCTCATTTGCTCCTCAGTTCAGCAGCACTACAGTGCGTCAAGTGAAATGCTTAGTCATTATGAAGTCTATTGACATTATTGAATGCAATATGGAATGAGTTGACCGAATACACACTCATCCTTCTGAATTATTTACGAACCAAAATATAGCTTATATTCACCTGCTAATGTAAGTAGTAACGGCGAACAAATACTCGGTTTACTTTCGTATTATGTTTTGCTATAATCAGCTGGCATTGTTTGTTGTTTTAGGTACATGTGCTTTGATTCTATCGCCGGATTGTAAACGTGGAACGCCCTCGGTGTCAGCAACAGGCCGAGAAAACGCTGCGGAAAGATAGAACGCGACCCGTTTACCTTTTAAATTGTTGCAAACACGCCAGACGACCTCGCTTCGCGACATTTAGAAATTCATATTCATAGCATATTCATAGGTCTGGATTTCTGGATCTTTCTTTAGGCAAAATACTTTAAACTCTGACCGCTGCATCGACTTTACAAATCAAAACAGTATTGGACTGGATGACATCAGATAAATTAAATAAACGTGTAAGATAAACTGGGACGTTGGAAAGCTCAATAAAGGAAAACACGTCATCCACGTTAACTAGGTCTAACTGGTTATCATTCTATAACCAGACTCACCCTTTAGTTTCCAATAATGAACCTTCTCTGTATAGTAACGCTTGGTAGTTTGTGTTTGTTTTCCCTCAGTGCCTTAATATCACGTTGCAATTAAGCGACAAGGTCCTTTTAAATAGCTTTGTAAACTTGGACATGTAACTGCTTCGATCTCCGTCGCAATGCTTCCAAAAAATCCCTTCCGGTGGACTTTCCTCTTTAGCTATAAGCTGTGGTGCATACGGCGCTGTGACGACTTGAGAATGAACAGAGTCTGGTAAGTTGTTCCTGCTCTGTGTCAAAACTCTTGGCTCCAAATTTAACTGGCGTGGGTCAGAGAAGTCTGTTGTGACCCCATTGTTCATGGCACTTGGTCGATAACTGTGGGGAGGGGCCACTAAAAAATTATGTCTAGACTCTTCTATGTGCTATCTCTGATTAAAGCTGCCAAAACGTCATTGTTCGAAGGTTTAAACCTTAAGAGGAAAAATTACCAATTAACCTAATTAATCAGTTCCCCTAGTTAAAAAAACCGTGAAATCACAGGAAGGGAAACGGTTAATTTCATCGGTAGTGAGCTTTCAATGGCTGGCTCAACTTTCATCCACAGACTGAAAGATGGAAAAATGATTGGAGATGGATATTTGACTTTCGATTGATAGTTTCAGTCAGCCTTTGTTTCACTTTTGTCTTGCATGCATACATATCTTTGGGAAATAAACCATTAAAAAGTGACAGGCGAGTAAAACCTGCCTTAAATTCATTTCCGTTTCATACATAAATTGAGGTATTTTTCCCTACGCTTTAACTCCTCTGAATTTTATTTTCCGCTCTTAACTTTAGGAGGTAAAAATCGTTTTCCTAATTGGTTTCGTACAAAATGGACTAAATTACAGAATACTGATGTTCTTGGAAGTTAGTCATTCTGCAACGCTGGGGAGATCGATGCTGTAGATATATTACTGAACGACGAGAGGTAGGATTTATTCAAGTGCATTTTGGAGGCGGATTATTCTCGCCTTTGTCTCGCCTGGAACTATTATTAATTTCTTTTTGTTATTGGAGAGGGCCAAGTTGCTTTGAATTCCTGAAACGTAAAATTTTGTTACAAGTTTACTGTAAAGAACTTGAAACTGAAACGTGACTTTTCTCGCAGCAAAAAAGGCACAAAAGAATTGAACCCGAAGTTCGGTTTCTTCTCGATAGTCGTCTACACCTATGCAATGAAATGCTTTTCGGAAATTTACTACATACTCTTAGCTGTGTAGAATTTAGACGCTATGTGCGTGATTGCCTTGATCATCATGATTGTAAGAGAGATTTCTTAGAAACCTTCCAGTCGTGCTTGATTCACGGCAATATCACGTTTTCTTTGCTACTTAGTACAATTTATACATTAGCTCTTTAAGCCACAAAATCAACAAGTTTATTCTTCATTCTTATTCTTCCTATTCCTCATATAATTTTTTGGTATAAATTGACAGAATGCATTTACACATCAAGACGTTTCATCTTTGATGATCATGCATGTTCTCCGCTCATGACCTGTACGTTTACCATGTAGTGATTTTGGTTGTTTTCCCAGCGGGAAACCAGTTTGTGGTTCAAGTTGCAAACAGTTTTCCCGAATGCGAAATTCCGCTTGAGATTGTCGTGTACTATTTGTGCGATTCACTCTAACTTACAAGGGGTTTTATGTACTAGTTTGAACGATCGAAAAAAAGCAAATGCAACACATTTCTCCGATTGAATACTCCGGTGTAGAATACTGAACTACGCGCACGTTCCGTTAGACATGCATGCTCCGTTTATTTTAGATATTTTCCGGTCAGGCAAACCAATTACCATTTACCGAAAAATTACCGGATTTTCATTTGTAAACGGTAAACACTCATTGTAAGGTTAAGTTAGCTGCTGGTAACTATTTGGGCCTGAAGGGTTAACGCATGTACTTAATGCTCCATTCACTCCTAGGGGGAACTTGAACCTAACAGCTAACATCAGCTAACAGATAATATCAGCTAACTTTTGAGTCAACAACAAATCGTCGTCGCTGAGTGAAACCATTTAAATGAAAGATACTGAGCCGTTCTGTCTATGCTGATCAGGTTATTATAATATTCTGTATAGGGTAGTTCTTAGTTTTTAGTACGTGGATATAAATGAAAGCTGCTTGAGCACTGTTTCGCTGTGGTGCTGTACATTAACTATACTGTACAGGTGGCTCCATCTGTTGAGTTTATGGATGAAATCCTAAAGCGGGGTATTCAGATGAAAGGTATTCTGCAAAGAAGTCAGTTAAAGACAATTTCCTTATTCAGTCAATAGTTTTCAAAATGGTTTGCCTCGATGTTAAGGGTGAAGGGGTACTTGTAAAGCAGGTAGATGACGCGGAGAAGGAAAGTAATCGTTTACAACTGCATAATCACTTGATACCAAAGTTGGAATAAACTTTTGAGATACTGTGGAATTCACAAAACTGACACCTTTACTACAGGGGGATACTGAGAAAGCTGCATACCATACACTCAAATTTCTCCCTCCGGGACCGCCCTTTAATTCCCCGTTGAACTGGTAGTTCTCAGTCAAGCCTAGGTTATGTTGTAACTGGGAACATTTCCCCTAGACGATTACGCTCTAAAGGAAACTGATTGCAAGGTTGGCTGACTACGAAGAAAGGGCAAATTTATTGGTCGTTATCAACCTCTCCTTCGTGACCAGGGCTATAAAAATAGCTATAAGCCAGGGTTTATACTCGTGACCCTAAGGACGACTAGTCTAGACTACTATCGGAAATATCGTCCATGCAATAAACATGGCCTTACAATCAGTTGTGTTTTACTTACACTTCAAGTGGTGCATCTGGGACTTGAATCTCCACCGCAAGAGATCCAGCTGGCACATAATCAGTACGGTTACAGCTTACTTTGCGTTGTGTGGTCCTTTGCATTCAAATATTTTGTCCTCACATAGCTATATAGCTAGTATAATTATAGTAGGGTGAGGCCTTGACTGTTTTAGAATGGCCGAGAAGTCGGCTTTGCGGCTTATTATCAATTTGGGTCTTCCTTCCTTAATATCTCTCTGCATTTTCATTTCTAAATTTGGAGATTGTGATAAATTTGGAGGCCGAGATAAGTAGAAGTCGCCAAAAATAGCTGATCCATTGCAGCCTCTCAAATCTAATCTGTTTGAAGCGTCTAAACTTAGGTGGCTCCCATATCAACTAGGGTGATTTCGTTATTTGTAGAATGTGGCTGAACACGTAAACAACTAATTAAGTGAGTGTATCATACGTATCATACGTGTGTCGGTTAGTACTAGATAAAGCGAATCTATCCAGTGCTTACGAGGTTGAAAAAATATAACTTGTATTTTTTTGGTTTAGAGTCCGGGAGACTCAATCAGAAAATTAACAGATTGATTATTGCAAATAATTTAAGCCAAAAAAGTTAGCCAGCTCTCGTCTTCGATTTGAAGATTAGCTCAGTAGCGTAACCCCAACTGAAGTATTCATTTAAAATCATGTTGCATCTAACTAAAATTGGTTCTGTTAGACGTGGGCGATTCAGTGAAATCGCCAACATACCCTTAAAACTCTCTATCAGGCGCGACTAACTGTCGATCTAAACAAAAAAAACGTGATAAACAATGTTCAGATACATATCGGGTAGTCACATGATACAAACGAACTCATGTTAGTACACCGAATGGAAATCCATATTCACGGTAAATAAACGATAAATGAGAGGGAAAGAGAATGTTGATCTAAGGGCGAAGTTAGGAGTGAAAAGTGAGTCTGGAAGTATATTAAAGTGCATGATAAAAACCTAAATGGAATACAACAAAGACTGACGGGCATGTACAGCAGGTTTAAAGAAACGCTGCTGACAAAAATGAACGATAAAGAGTGTCAGTGGTGAGCAACGAACTTTTTCATTAAAAGTATTACAGCTGTGACAGTTAAAAGTTTTAAAATTTACTTACCAGACGATTTGAGAGCAAAGCTTCCTATCCCCGAAGAAAAACCAAAACAAACAAACAAACAAGCCAACAAAAAAAAAAACAGAAAAAAAACGCAGTGATAGGCCTAGCAACCTATCAGCCTATTAGCGGGGGAGGGGACGCTTGGGTAACTTTTAAACCTGTTTTGTTTTTCGTCGCTAAATTATTTGTTTGCAAACTTTTCGTTCCTTCGCTATGACTTCCCGATTTTACTTGAAATCTTAAATCTTAAAATGGAACGGTTCGTTCCAGGAAGGACACGAGCCACAACTGCTTTGGTACGCTCACCGATTCACCTAAACCCCCTCCACTAACAACCTAACAAAATATTACAGCTTCTTTCAAGTCTGAATGTAATAATGTAAACAGAGATTTGCCCAACACCACGACCTCTCCAAGAGTTCAGCGACCCTTTTATTCTCTAGCGACATTTTTCTGCTGGAGCAACATGGCTGAGATATTGCTATGTTTATAAAACGTCTCATGTGCAGACCAGCGCAAAAAATTCCTTTGCCAAGAAGTCGAGATCCTTTTTTTGCGTCCCAGGAGTCTCATCTCCTATGTTCGAATTGCCTGACACATTCAGTGACAAAAGACGTCATCCCCGAGCATTATTTTCTGGTGACGAATTAATTCCTTGTTATTGGATTCTTGATGGTAAAACCCATGTAAACCCTTTTAGACCAAACGTTTAAGTTTCATCAATCTGATGCTTAACGCTTTTCCTTTCTCTGATGGTTGACGATAAAAGTCTTGAGGTAAACATTCAACCTTTTTGGCGGTTGAGAGCTAACTCCATTCCCGGGGTGGGGGGGGGGGCACTCCCTTTAGTGGACTCTACGGGGAGGCTCCGCCTCAAACGAGTTGGCTTTTTTAAGCTCAAAGTATACTAAAGGGAAGGGAAAATTGTAATTTTAGTATATGAAAGAGACACCAATATGCACTGCAAAGCAAAAGAGATAGCAGTTAAAGTAATGGATATATGTGGGTGTCAAAGTTTGGCAACAGAAAAGCTCAGGGCCTTAAGCAACCGACCCAGAGCAACTGAAAGCCCACCTAAAAACGCCACGACCATAGGAGGTATAAGAAAAAGGAACATTTTTTAGGTGTATGAAAGTGGGTGTCAAAGGGTTGAGCCGTATAAAACTTTATTGGGAAGCCCCCCTCCCGGGCCCCCCTCCCCCTTTTCAGGCCCCATTAACTGTACCTTCCTCTTGTAACGGTTAGCACTGCTTCCTTTTGTGGCAATCCTGCGCTGTTTCAACTTCACTTACTCAGACTCGACTCAGACGCGATGAAAACAAATTATTATTTTTTTATGAAACCACATTCTGTAAATCCAAAAACCAAACACAAATTTCATTTCATTTTACAACCAAAAATAAGAGGATTTATTTTACATTCGATAATGGTGTTAGGTGAACTTGAGAGGCTGCATGGTCTTGTCTAGTCCTGCTTTCTTAATATGTTTACCTGGTAACGTTAAGAGGAAATAAAATCTGCTTAAACCGAACATTACATCATCTAGTGAAAGAAGGGCGAGGGGGAATTTTTTTATTATATGTGTGGCCCCGAAGCTTATGGTATTTGCTTTTCAGTTGCCTCTGTGTTTTTCTCAGTCTAAAAACGTGCTCTTCTAACAAGCCAAAACAGGAGCCAAAATTTATTCAAGTGTTAAACTGGCAACAGTTGTAGAATTTAAAATTAAATGTGGTGTCTTATTCGAAAGTTGGTTCAAAGGCATCTCTTATTTGTGGTGTTATCTCATGATCAGGGCGAGCAAGTGGAACAAAGTGCAACTTACAAAGTTTTTAGAAATTTTCTAAAACTCAGCTTACAAATGACCAACAAGGAAACACACCAAGCAAGCAACCATCCATCCATCCATCCAGTCAGTCAGTCAGTCGGTCGGTCGGTCGGTCGGTCGGTCGGTCGGTCGGTCGGTCGGTCGGTCGGTCGGTCGGTCAGTCAGTCAGTCAGCCAACCAACCAACCAACGGGCCTAATCATAGACTCAGCATAGCCACATTAATTCCGTCGATGTTTGAATCAATTCTCCCCGGCGCATAAAGGGCAGGAAGAGGAGGAGTCGAACGGTGTTTTTCAAATAAGAAAAAATTGGCCAAGTTCACGTTATATATTAGGAATGCGTTAACATTACGCTTAAAGATGACAGAAAATCAAAACATATCTGCCAAAAAGCATTTCAACTTAAACTTCTTGAAGGAGCCAACCAATCTGCTTCAGCTAAAAGTGGCTTAAGCAAAGACACCGGGCGATGTGATTCTCCACTAAACCATGACAAATACGCCTTTATTTTTTTTTTAACAAACTTGCGAAACAAAGCGAAGAGGCGTAAAGAGCAG
>Ga0126336_10001363_pt1 | contig 12558 bp, 5 predicted proteins | sample SidCmetagenome_FD_92530 | JGI IMG/M metagenome (GOLD analysis project Ga0126336, IMG submission 92530) | Coral microbial communities from El Islote,Puerto Morelos, Mexico - Siderastrea C C metagenome | ecosystem: Host-associated > Invertebrates > Cnidaria > Coral | place: El Islote,Puerto... | reverse complement strand
TCGTTGGTTCGTTCATTCATTTATTCGTTGTCGAATTTCAACCACTCGAGTAGCAGGCAAAAAAGATGGGGTCAAGTGACTACTGCACAAAAAATGACTAAATGTGACAGTATGTTATTTGAATAAGAACTTCTTTATTTTTTTGTCTTGTTTTTGATTTTGATTGATTGTTTGTTTGTTTGTTTGTTTGTTTGCTTTTTTTCTTTTTGACCGGAAACAACTTCCGATTTTGGCGAAAAAATGACCAATTTTCGAGCCATAAATCCCAAAGTCTTTCTGCTCTATCTTCGCCTTCTAGTGCGATTAACATTTTACTTGCTGCGCTTCCTGGCAAGTTACTGTATCTGCCAAAAGCGCACACTTTATTTTTCTGTACTTTTCTATAAGCCATATGAAAACGACCCGGCATTAGTTATCTTCCTTCAATAATCTTTTTCCCTTTACAGATTGTTCGATTGGATTGTTGACTTCATAAACGCGTCTATCAGAGCACCTGCGGATTCCAAGTACTCATTCGTAGGTAACAAAGATAAAGTACTTAAAAATATTGGTGATGATCAATAAAAAGATTTCTGTGGGTGATTGTGAAAAATAATACACTGCAGATAAACAAAGAAACGAAAATTGTTCTTAAGGTTTCACATCACGGTCGACACCTACTTTTACCTGTATCTGAAGTAATCCCCCGAACTTTTACTGTTTAGAAACAAGACGCACAAGTGCTCGTGCTGTTTCTCCATGAAGTTTCCTGTTATAGCTTGCTTATTAATACGGGTACAAGTGCAACAGTTTAAAGTAATGTCGATGGTTTTTCTGCCCGCGCTGAAGTGCAAAATTTGTTACTCACTACTTGTTACTGAGGGATCAACTGTTCTTAACACTTGCAATTTGTCCCTTAGTTGTGTCCTCACAAACAAGGATTTTGGATATTTGAAAATTTATCCTTAAGATAGCACTATATTAAAATAACTGGTTTTATTTCAGGTCTTCTTGACATTTACGGATTCGAAAACTTCCTCTTCAGCAGTTTGGAGCAGTTATGTATAAACTACGCCAATGAAAAACTACAGCAACATTTCGTGTATCACTTCATGAAAAGGCAACAGGTGCAGTACTCCTTGATCACTGAGTATGGCCACGGTCACGCTCTTCCCTTGATTTTACGTAAACTGCGCAAATTGCGTCGGATAGAGAAAAATGTCGAACGGCTTTTCTTGAATATGGGACATTTGTTCGGAAGCACACAGGACAAGAACGTAATGGTTACCTAAAGTTCCACGGTTTAGGTGGTTTGCTGTTCGAAAGCACGAGTTTGCCATTGCTTTAGCTTGGAGTCTGTCGGACTTGTAAAGACACTTTCACACTTTTCTTGCGAGGATGAGTCGTCAGGTTAAAGTATTACTCAGGTCCGCGATGCGTGCATACTGAACTGGTTGTCGCCATTTCTGTTTCAGGAGGAGTATCAAAAGGAGGGTATTGACTGGTCGTTTCAAGAATTTGTTGATAATCGGCCATGTTTGGAGCTTATCGAGGGAAGGATGAGTGTCTTTTCATTGATGAACGAGGTGATGGAAATAAAAAACTAAAAAAAGTTATTACTTTTGATCACCCTCTCAGATATAACGGACCCAGAGGGTCACGTTACACCAAGCGACCTTTTCCATATCTAGAGTGAAGATTGGAAAAGGAAATCCATCCTGAATACGAGGAATATTGAGAGTGCTTTTGGTGAACCTCCTTACGTCGAGCAGCTTTTTTAAAACCAAGTTTTCGGATCAGAATTCACAACCATTCGAACAAAGAAACCCGTTGTCAGAGGATTTGGGTGGAATTCAAGGAGTTTCTTTTAAACTGTTGACATATGACTGGTCATCTTCTCAATCACCCATTTCTACACAGTTCTAAAAACCAAAACAAATAAACCGGTTATCATAGGGTTTGGATAAAATTAAATACCAAGTGATTGCAATGACCCTAGCTCCAACACATCCTATTCGCAGGAATGCCGCTTAAAGAGAGAATTGGACGCCAAATCTTTCAGTACACGCCTTGAGATGTCATTGGGTCAATGCAGCCACTTTTCCTGTCCGCGGTTTAAAACTGAGAGTCACGAATTTGCGATACATCACTTTGCCGAGAGTGTCTCTTATCAAGTGGAAGGACTTGTCAAGAAAAACAAGGTACGTGTAAACATCGCAAATTTCTTCAGCATTTAACTACTCGGTATGCGAGAACACCAACTCCTCTTTCTCCATTTTGAAAATAGCGTGGGATTTCCGAGTACTCGGAAAATTGTTTGTTTTGCTTTTGTTCTTCAGGTAGCCTGTTCCCGGCGTTCAGATAATGGCGCGCGAACGAAAAATATTGAAAGCGGAGGAAAAAACGATCTAAACGCCTGGGAAAGGCTATTCTTTAAATTGTAAATAATGCAAATACGCGGACAGAAAGGAACGAAAAGGGGGAAGAAATAAAGTAAGAGGGAATAAGGTCATAAAAAACTAGGTAGTATGCTTTTATCTATTAAGATTTTGACATTCCACTTTTTTCATTCCTAAACCAGGACTTTGTTCCCCCTGAACTAGTCGAACTGCTACAAAGTAGCAGGAACCCGTTGATGCAAGAGCTGTTTCAAACCAAGAGAAACCAGGAGAACAAAGAGGCGGGTAGTCAAGATGTAACTAGCCTTACGTCTTTGAAAAGGAAGCTGAGTGTATTGAAAATAATTAATCCTTTACTAAGCTGGTACTGAGTATGCTGGAAAAGTGCTCCCCCCCCCCCCCCCCCCCTGCCCCCTTTTTTTAAATCAGGAGAAAAACAAAAGCAGTCGTGGCTTGGCTTACGCGCGTTTTCCCGCTCTTAGCAGCCACCGGGTGCAAGTTTTCCCGCACTTTTTCTGCGCTTGGCAACTGTTATTTGTTTTCCCGCCTTTCGCACAGGTTGCAAGTTCTTCCGCGCTTGGTACCAGGTACATGCCTTTTCTTCGAGTTCTGATTAGCTTTTTTCTTATCCACTTGTGAAAGCTTATTGTATTAGACTTTCACAGAGGTGGCTTCCAAATGAGTTTCGAAAATGATTTGTGTTCGCTTTGGTTTTGCTCTAGCATGCTCCGCTCTGTGATTGGTTGAAATAAACTAGCGTTATGTTGAGGTTCTTTTACTCATAAAAAGGTAAGATCCTTCAAACGACCAACTGAAAAAAGCACTTCAAAGAACTGCACAAGAAAGGTGTTACAGATGCAGTTGTTCCAGTTATTGCCGTTGTTATGACCTGTAGAAAGCGCCTCCACTTTTCAGGAAACCGTCTCGCGACAGTTACACTGAAATATTCGTTGTTTACACTGTAATTCATGTAGAAACCTTTTAACTTGAAACCCAAACAACAAAAACTAATATTGCTATTTTCACTTACACATAAATTATCACTCGGGTCTTATTTTGTTTTAGGGTGGAGATTTAAGTACCAAGAACAGTGGGAAACACCGCCAGAGTACAGTTACTGTCGTTCACAAATTCAAGGTATCTCAAATTGACGTTACATTTTGAAGATAAAGCCTAAATTCCAATTATTTAAGTTAGCAAGTGGTGGAAAAGTTTTAATGTACAAAAAAATTGGGCACGGATAGCACCTATTTTTGCTTTTGAATTTCCCTTTCACTGCTATTTTGAATTTTTATGACGTCATACGGTTGCCCATATTGTTGCATACAAAAGAAAGTTGCTTCTTAACACTAGTGGCAAACATATGACGTCATAAAATTCATGTTGTCTGCGCGAGGGAAATTCAAAAGCGAAAGTAAGTGATACTCATATTTAACTTTTTGGTACACTAAAACTTTCTTTCCACTTGTTAACTTAAAGAATTGAGATTTAGACTTTATTTCTAACAGTTTAACGTCAATTTGTTGTAACAGTGGAGGTTCCCCTTAAGTTAATATGAGTTTTAATGTCTTTAATATCTGGGAGGTGGGAGGGAGAGTGTATGTTGCATGTACATGTGCATAAAGTTTATACCAACATACTGGAAAGTCAATATGTGTCGCCCTTCGTGTTTACACCCAACATTTTCCGGAAACCGGGAAACACTATGGGGAACATTTTCTTCGTTTGCGCACAACTTTACATTTATGTGTCCCAATTACTACGCTAGCGCCTTTTATTTTTCTGAAAATTGTTATTCTTGAAAATGGTGTAAAAGTGGACCACAGGCCTACCATCCTCTGTTTGTGTGGTGGGCTGTGCATTCAATTTTAAGTACTTGAATATTACTGGTACCACCATCGTTTTTCATTTCCCTTTTTGGTCTTTTTCTTCTTGGCCTTAGGCTGGCCTGAGTCCGCGTCTTCCAGTTTGTTTTGTTTTGAATTTTTGCGCCCAGCGACCCCTAGTCTACGAGCAGGGGAAATTTAAAAAATTGCGTGTCTTTCAACTGGGTTCTCGCCTTGTCGGTCAAACTCCCCACTCGGGTGACCACAGAGAAGATTTTGTCACAGACCAAAAGTTTCGCGTAGGGAGGCCAGGCACAGCAGTTTGTTGCACGCGAATTCAAATTTTAACGGAAAAATGCATTCTTCGAATTCCTTTGAGTTCGGATTTCTTGCAGATCATAGGGAGAAAGCAAATTGACGGTTGTATTCAAAAGTTTGGGCTCGAACGATCGAATACAACTCAAATTTGGCCTAATTTTTCTTAAAAGACTATTCTTTTGAGGGCCAAGATTTTTTTGTGTGAGTGAATATGGCAAATAATGATTTTTTTGGCGAAATGTTCGACTGGGTAGTGTAATTTGCGGGTCGCCTAGTTGCATGCCTTGTTCTCTTTCTCTACTTTTGAGCGTGTCCAACGGTTATTTTGAAAACATCGCTTTCGCGAGCCTTAAATCACCAAAATAAACACACAAACACAAATCAAAACACCATTACAGCAATTTTATGAGTTTTTATTTCATTTTCCTCAAATTTCAGTTTTAGTTTTGCTAATTTGATAAACCAACACAGCCATTACAAACGCACAGCCCACCACAAAAACAGAGGATAGTAAGCCTGTGATTGGACGATAAAGTTTTTGAGCTACTCATTGATTTTTTGAGACAGGCACAAAAATTGAAAAAAGTACAAAGCTCCCAGAAATATTTTTTTTTCATGTAAAATGAGGGAAACGATCCTTGAGTTAAGTGAACTAAAACAAAAACTTTTATCACGATAGAAAATTGGAAATATGAGAAACTGTCCTAGTACATTGAAATACTAAATAAAAAGGCGCATCCCTTTATGATCGTTTTTTTTTTTGTTTGTTTGTTTGTTTTAGTTTAGCATTGTATGTAATTTTCAGTAGTTGCTTGTGTTTAGTGAAGTGAAGTGAAGTGGAGGCGGTCTCATCCCCAATAATCTGTGGCAATAACAGTTATTAACAAGAGAGCAGGTGTACATTTAAAGGGAGTACGACAGCTATTGTTAGTGAAAACTTTGCAGAGCCAAGACACAAATCCATCAGTGGAACCTAAAAATAATGGCCCTCAGTATTTTGTTAAAATTAGTACACTGAAGTTTGAGAAGTGTTTCTGGCCCTGGCCACTGTAGCAAGTGTGGAAATGGACAGTAACTTGAAAAAGTTGGGCCAGTTTTTCAAGTTCCTCTTATGTGTCTAGGAAATTCGTTAAAACGAAGTATAGTTTGTTCTCTCTTTAAGAATAATAACAACTTCGTGTCAGTGTCAAGGTATTTAGCTGTACAGCTAATAGGAGACACTAATAAGAAATAAACGAAATAAATAAAACTGCGGCTAAAACCTATCTACATACTCGTTATGTAACCTTCGTAGTGGAATAAAATAAAATATTGACCCCTTATATGAGGATTTCTTCGTCTTCGTGTTCTTATTTTTAGCAGTGATTTTACCAAACACAACCATATCCCCATGACATTTTTTGTGAAGCAAGAAGTGAAGGATACCTTAATTTTTCTGTTCTGTGGATTAGTTCTTTCAAACCTTAAACGATAAGCGGTAAGAACATCCAAGCTAAATTAAAAGGCAATGAGTGCAACGTGATAACTGTCAAAATCTTAGTTTTATTATTATTATTATTATTATTATTATTTTTTGTTTTTGTTTTGCAGATCTCTCTTGACACTCTCATGTCCACGCTGCGCTCTACAAACGTTCACTACATTCGCTGCATTAAACCAAACGCCAGCTGCCAACCTGGAATGTTCGACAGGAAACAGGTACGTTGTAGCGAGAACATTGATAAAGTATGAAGAACAATCTATACACTGAAAGATGAACAAACTGTTTAAAGAAGAACGAGGTTCCTTTAAATTACCTCCACTGTTATACCGCTAAAGGAACGTGTAATTGGATGAACCCGAACCCTACCGTAAATTGAAATTTTCATGCGCAGTAGAATGGACCGATCAACTGTATTTTTTTTTTGCAGTTTTGTTGTTGTTGTTGTTGTTGTTGTTGTTGTTTGCTTCTTTCACCTGAAAACCACGAAGGGCGGACTCTGGCAAAGACTTCCCTAAAACTCTCTTTGCCGTCACACATGCATAAAGAAGAAAATCTCTGGAGTTGAAACATGTTATTATCTTTCGTACGAAAATAGGTTTTGGCTCAGCTGAATGCGTGCGGCGTGGTAGAGACGATTCGAATCAGCGCTGCTGGTTATCCAATCAGGTGAGAGATACAATCAGTCCCGTTTTCTGTCTTCGAAGGTCCGTTAACAAAGCCGAGTTTGATGTGGCTTTTGCGGCAACTTGAGTGGTTATTTTAGAACTGATTTCAAATTGATATTGGCGATTTCAAGGGAATATGTTCGAACAAAATCGCCCCTGATAAGCCTCAGAGAGCCTTCAAGAGAAGTTTGACGATCCCATACGCTCTTTTCTCACTGAACAAATTTTCAAAATTGAAGTCATATCGCCACTAAAATCGAATCAGTGCAAACGAAACATTATATTGGACTTAATGGCCCTGTAGTCCTTTGATCAAGACATTTCACAGTAACTCCCACCGTTTCTACTTTAGGCTGTCCCATCATGAATTTCTCAAACGATACAGCCTCGCTTTGAAACACCTCGACCCAGTGACGCGTAGTCACGTGCCTCCACCTGAAGCCCGCTCTCCGAAGAAAACCGATGCTTCTCCTCGGTGTTCGACAGTGGAACGACTGAAACGTCGTGCTCGCCGACGACACCGAAGTAGCTATAACCACACGAGGCACATTTGTCGATCAATACTGGAAGTTGTTCAGCTACACAGTGAAGAAAGCAAGGAAAATAGCCAGGCGAACGAATCTAAGGGAGTGAAAGTTGGAAGGACCAAGATTTTTCTACAAGAAGAAGCGGTACGTTAAACAAGAATTTATAAAAACAAATTCGTTATTTCCGTCTTCGTATATTATGATTCCAATTACATGTTTCGTACACTCTTCAAAAAGTTGCCTTCACTCTCGCAAGGGCCCAGGTTGGCCAGGGCCTTGAAAAATCAATTGAAAATAAAAACCCGTGAAGTTAATGCTGTTTGCGTGATAAATGTTTTGTTAAAGACATTCTGTACGCTTGGCCTCCACTACCAGTCTCTGACTGTAAAGATTGCAGAGAAAGTTCGTAGCCTCGACCATATATCATAGGATCCACACGACTGGAGTGCGTTTCTCGAAAGCCCCGAAACGTTTCGGGTAGATATTGGGCACGACAATTCAAGAACCTTCTAGGCATCAAGCTTTCAGATAAGCTTTACATTTCTAGACTGCGAGTAGTCTCTAATTTTGGCGATGTCGATTGTGGGGCGGGCGAAATACACACACCCGCGCGCGCGAAATCTCGAGGCGACGCGACGCGAAGGGAGCGCCGCTCCCTTCGCGTCGCGTCGCCTCGAAATTTCGCGCGCGCGCGTGTGTGTATTTCGCCCGCCCCACAATCGCCATCGCCAAAATTAGAGACTACTCGCAGTCTAGTACATTTCTTAACTTGAGGACATGTTAAAATAGCAGCTTTGTAGAATGAGTGGATCATATTTTTATAAATGGGTTTTCGGGACCGAAATGTTTTCGGGGCTTTTGAGAAACGCGCCCCTGGTGCTTGAAAATGCCGCTCTTCCGCCAAGATACTCGTGCTAATAACACACTAAATAGGCCTGCTCGTAGGCTAGAAAATGACCCGGAGAAAATTATGGATTTAATGGTTCCTTCAAAGTAGTGCAATTTAAAACGTGAAAGAAAAAAGAACTCAGGCAGTGTTAGCATTTAAGACAGTTTTCTTCTAAGGTATATGTTTATCATCCACTGCTGTTGATGTTTGTTCTTTTCGCGGGTTTTAGATGGAAAGGCTGGAACAAGCTCGAAACAAATGTTTGGTTAAATCAGTGCTGGCAATACAGAATTCTTGGCGCCGCCACAAGAGGCGACTGGCGAGGAAGAAAATGATGGCAGCTCTGCTGATTCAGTCTGGTACGTTGTTCATTTGTGCAGCCGCGCGGTGCTCTGCAGTGAGCGTATGAAACGCACGGGCACATGTGAAGCATATGATCTATTTTCCCATTCCCATCCATTAAGTTTTTGACCCGTGGGAAATCAGTAATTACTCATGGGGGAAGTACGTCGCGCAAAATGATGGGATTTGAACCATTTTTGGAGGTTCTCAGGGAGAAAACTTTTATGTCATGCCCCACATTTGCTCGGGTTCCCTCCTCCCCCTCTCCTCGGACTTAAAACGTTGATAGGTGCATAACAAATGAGCATCCGGTGTAAAGGTAAAATGATTTATTAATCTTAAGGACGAAATTTTTTTAAAAAGCACCTGCATCTCAGTAGTAAGTATCTATATAAGCATCTCTTGTGTCTCTCATTTTGCCCTTTACACCCAGACCGGTTAGCCCGTGTTGAGAAAATCCTGAGGGTAAACTTGGAATAACAGGGTCGATATCTGATCCGGGAGAGTAACGAAACTCTCTAATTACTTTAGAAACTGAAGTTGAGCGCCAGTCGAGAGAGCCAGGCCTGTGTCCCTAGTGTGTTTTCAGCACAAGCATAGTCCCCACAAAAGGTGTCACTGCAAAAGGATAAAAGGCTTAATAATACAATGTGTATCGTTTGTCTCACGATGTAATCACTTGAGTTGTAGATCGAGACGTTTCGACTACTTAGTGCTAGTCTTCATCAGGCGATGAGGTCGACTGGTTACGCGTCATGCACCATATGTATCACGATCGTCGGCTTTGATTAACAGTAAGCAGTCGAAATAATAAAATAATACAGTGAGTATCGTTTGTCTCACGATGTGGTCACTTGAGTTGTAGATCGAGACTTTCCGACTGCTTACTGCTAGTCTTCATCAGGCGATTAGGTCGACTGGGTACGCGTCACCATATGTATCGCGATGGACGGCTTTGATTAACAGTAAGCAGTCGAAACGTCGCGATCTACATTCCAAGTGACCACATCGTGAGACAAACGATGTACACTTTATTATTATTCTACGTGCCACGATCAACAACAACCATCTTTTTTACCATTTCGCAAAAAAGCCAGCCTCACGAACTTTCTTCTGTCTTATAGTTTGGCGAGGATGGCGAGCGAAGAAAAACTTCCAAAGGACTTTGGAGGCAACGAAGGTTATCCAACATCATGTGAGACGCTATTTAACATTGAAGCGACTCGAGGAACAACGCCTTGTGAAATTAGATGGCTGCAACGTGGCGACGGAAGAATTCAACAACGAAACCATTACTGAAGAGGACTCCGTACTGACAGAAAACACTCGTAAACCCCTCCAAGCTTTCCCGATACCACGATCATTCACGCTCGACGAAGCTACAACGCAGCAAGTCCCTTCATGTTTCGTGTCGCGTACAGTAGGTTCGTGGTTCGACTCATTAGAGATGAACGCCGAAGAATTTACGCCACAGGATTGCTTCTCCGCGCTGCGCAACAAACAAGTGACATTTAAGTTGACCAGAGGGAATATAAGCCCTCTCGCTCTGTTGATGTGTAACTTCAATATCGCAAAGACCCACCCACAAGCTCTCACAGCGGACAATCGGAGTTTAACGATGAAGAAGGTTAATAGAGGGTCGGCTATTATATCACGACGAGACATTGAAAAGGTAATTTTCTAGGCCTCTTTTTTTAGATAATTCTGCACATCGATTTTAATGCTGCATATCGTGCGACCCTAGACCATGAATATTCTCTCCTTTTGGCTCAGGAATAGTCGAGCAAATATCTTCCCAATATTCGGGGGAATATAGATGGCTCTATTCCCCCGACACACCTCTTTGCGTTGAATTTCATTGTTTAAGACGATCTTTGCGCATGCTCGACTACCTTGTTCACTTTTCCTTTCTTGTGGTTAGCCCCTCCCACAGTTTGTTTGTTTGTTTGTTTGTTTTTTACTCTTGTTTCCTGTTTGAAAACAAATAGCCTGATCGCAGGTTACAGTTTTCCTTGTTTTTGCTTTCTTGCATTCAAGAAGCTGAATGCACCTAAAAAGCGAAAAGGCTGCGTCACGATATTCAACTCTAAATTTCATTTTGACTGTGTCGAGTGGATTTCATTTTCCAACTTTCCTTTTCCAGGTCCCAGTAGCGTTTCACTGCAAAGGTACTCCTCTACCTCACGCAAACACAAGGCCACGTAAAGGAACCACAGTCAACACGGTAATAGCCTATATGCGCTCGATCACCTGCCTAAATTTTTACACTAAAATTTTGACTGGTAAGACGAGCATTGTGAGAAAACCCTGCAAAGTGCGTCTTTTAGCGATCTAATTTTAATAGTTTACATTTACTGTGGTCTATTGCGAATATGCGAATCTGATTGGCTCAAACATCATAGCCTATTCAAAAAAAAAACAATGATCGCGAGCGCTATGTCCTTGAAAAGTAAAATTCCTTATTAATAGTTGTTTTTTTTTTAATATAAAAACCTCAATATCATTGGGGCGTTTGCTGTACCGTAAAACAAAAAAAAAAGTAATCACTCAAGCCAATCACGATAGACGTCAAGAACGCAATTAACCAATCACAACTCGAACAGGCTTCAAGTGCGGGAAAACGTTTTAGAACAAGTCATGATTGGTGTTGGGTTTTACTTAGTTTTTCTGCCCAATCAGAGACCAGAGTAAAGCAAAACTAACGGGAAACCAAATAACCTTCGACACTCAATTGAAAACCGCTCTGTTGTTCGTTACAACTATTAGACTACTCTTCCTAGGATTCTTTGAGCAATATTCAAGTCGTCTGCGCCAAGCTGAATATTCGCTCACAGAAAACCTGGCTTTGTAGGCTAATTGTTAACTATTCCACCCTAACTTAGCCAATCTGGTTGTAAGTTTTGGCAGTACTCGGTCACTTTCACTGAACCCTTTGGCTAGTCTCGCAGGGCAGAGTTCATTTAAATGCTTACTACTACTTAATACTTGATTTAATGCGTCTTTCAGGGTTTAGCTGGCATAAGTGAAATGGTGGATTAAACGACAGTGAGTCACGTGATGGATGACCATCTTCGCGAACTCGAAATTACTAAAACTAAAATGGAAACTGAGGACTATTTTTAAAGGAACAAAAGAAGGCCATTGGTTTTTCTTCCAAGTTTTGGCTGAAGGGGTGTTTTAAGGAACAAAACTGTGTGAGGGACTGGGACAATTTTCTCCTTTCAGTAACAGCTGACGAAAGCCCAACCTCCTTGAGCGTGCACAGGAAGGAACAACAACACATACGAGTTGCGGCTACACTAAATCCGAAAGTCTTGTGTAGTTTCATACAATTATGCACGCATTCAATCTCCGTAAGAGCTCAGAGTTGCAGATCAAACAAGAAGAATACCGTATTTTGAATTTTCATAGATTCTCAAAGAAAGCAAGGTCTGGTGAATGAGAATCTCGTAGATTCTCATTCCCTCTCATCGACTTGACTCCATGAGAGCACATGACAGGTAAAACAAGCTCTGAACATCACGTCTTTGATGGAGTCAGCAGGGACATTTTCCGAGACAGGAATGTGGCTTTGACTGTAATATAGTATCATATAAATTTTAAATTTGCCCAAGATGAGTCTCGTAAAAAGATAGTTTATTGGTAAATAATGTACCCCGACCAAAAGTTATTAAGGTACGGTAAAAATAATAAACAAAGGGCTACGTTTTATTAAAGAATGAAAGTAAATCCGTGCTTTGTACTGTGATTTCATCTGGTGTTTCTTGTGCCGGTTTCTTTTCTCCTCGTCTTGACTGAGCCTTTTTTTTTTTCGTTCATTTAATTCCTTTCACCGTTGTTTCCCTTTGATACAAACATTATTCATGCATTTACAATACATACCACAGTGGGAGCAGTGTACATACAGTGGACTCAGTATGATCGAGTGGTTAGGGCGCCGAAATTGAAATCCGGAGCCTTCAATTTCTGCTCTGTTCACTAGTAGGAGTTCCTTGACGGTGAACACCCAGTTGGATTTCTTAACTTTGTTTCGTTCAATTTGAAGTATTTGTTTCGCTGTCCCGGAAAAGCTTATAAGAAAGCTTGTGTTAGTGTTAGTAGTGTGATGGGGGGGGGGGGGGGGGGGGGGG
>Ga0126336_10001362_pt1 | contig 12561 bp, 5 predicted proteins | sample SidCmetagenome_FD_92530 | JGI IMG/M metagenome (GOLD analysis project Ga0126336, IMG submission 92530) | Coral microbial communities from El Islote,Puerto Morelos, Mexico - Siderastrea C C metagenome | ecosystem: Host-associated > Invertebrates > Cnidaria > Coral | place: El Islote,Puerto... | reverse complement strand
TGACTCACCATAAGGTATCTCTGAGCAAAAAGTGAAGGCAGTTGATTTTGTAAGCATGTGCCACATTTTTCTGTTTTCACGCGGTCTACAAAAAAATTCGCTCTTAAAAGTTATAATTCGTAAAAGTCAGCCCCCCTCCCCCCCCTCTCAGGCTAAATAGGGTTAAGGCATGGCTTAGGCCTAATTTGCATAAAATCTACCCAAAAGTCATAACTCTGCGGAAATTTGCCTTAATACCCTAAAACTTGGCAACTGTGGAAAACCTGATGACCCTAACTCAGTTTTGACTTCAAGCGTCAATCATTTGGCTCACGTGACTAGTAAAGGTTTAACAACGGTTAAAATTTTCAGAATGAAATGGGGAATATAAAATGAAATAGAATTAAATATTTTCGGGTGTCATTCTTTTACATGCTAAGGGGTCATCATAAATTAGCCTTTTAAACGTGTCCATACTAAGTAGAAATCCTACAAATGACGAAAATAGGTCACGTGACTTAATAAATGCTTTAATAATTTCTCATAGAAATAAAAGAGACCACCTCACAAGGCGAATTTATTATAAGCTCTTTGGATGTAAAAGAAGCACCCCCATTTAAAATACTCTGCATGGTCGTAGTACTTTCATTATAAATTGCAGCACCTTTGTTATGGCCTTTGAAAATTGCAAGGTTTCATAACCAGTCCCTCGTGTCGAGTAACTATGATTGCAATGTATTCATGTGATCTTTTTAAGAGATGCTCTGCAAATGTTTTCATCTATTCATGTGTTCGTACTAACGTCTAAAGGAACCACACAGATGTTTGCTCCACAAAAGCTTTAATTACATGTCCCTTATTTTGACCATTTCGTATTCCACGCTTACTTTATGTTTAAGTTACAAAACAAACAAATCGCTACTTTATGAGAACACAGAGGCCATTTTCAACTGAAGGTCCTGACGGCTGCCTAGTTGTCTTTCTTGAACACTGAAGTGCTCCAAACTGAAAATAAAATGTGGAGGAACATAATATATAACGCAGTCAAATTCTATTCCTCATTAGTCACGCAGAGAACTGACATTTTTTTGTTTGTCACCTTGGTTTACTAAGAAGATAAATAACGTGACAGATTCTGCCATAACTTGAGTCCCAAGCTAGTCTGTCAAGGCTAAATACATTAACACTCAGAGAATAAACGTAGTTTTTGATTCGAGCTAGCGCTTTATATTGTTGTTGCCACAAAGAACTAAATTACTGCCAATTTAACATTACTACCAATACACTAACTCGGTGCATCCAGAAACTGGTGTGGCTCGGCCTGATGTGTGAATCCCCATTAAGTAGCTTAAACTCGTCTAAAATGTAGGGCGAATGTTAGTTATTTAGTAAGATGGCTCAAAGTGCTAATTTAAACAGAGTTAGTCTCCTCCAAATAATCCTAAAGTGAAATCAAGTGTGTTTGAGTTTGGCTATCAGTCGCAATCATATCTAGTACTTTTTCTTTGATTTTTTTTATCGTAGATAGTAATGGCGTGTAGAACAAAAAAATAAATTACTCTTGAAATACAAGGGTTCTTTATGATCCGCGACGTGTTTACACGTTAACCTTTTCTTTACAAGATTGCTGAGCAGCGTTGGCGAGCAAATAAGAACACATTTGACTTACTTACTACTCACTACGACGCTCCACACAGCGGCCAGTTTCCTCTTCAACCGTCATTCCTTCAAACGCACCGTCTCCTCCTGCAGAAAACAAAATCAAATAAAGAAGGAAATAAAGCATAACACAGTCTGGGGAGAGAAAAAACAAAGATATTAAAGATGTCGATAGGGGTTCAATAAACATTTAACTGCATTCTTAAAAGTAGGAAGAGGAATAAAAGTGGTGAAGTTGTCTACGCTAATTATTTCCCTCATTTTGGATGAATATTAAGGGAATAGCTCACCAAACGCGGGATTCTCCCTATTTTAACTACTCCGCTCCTAAACACGTGAAAAATTAGCCGAACACGTCATGAAAATTTGAATTTATCAACTGAGTTGGTAAGAAACATTCATTTATCTTCAAGGGAAGTGAACTGACTCATCAGTTTCACGAGTCACTATAAACATTTACTGACCAAACCAAAACCACATGTTATAGTAATATTATAGGTTTACTTACGCGACGCTGATTTCGGCGACCTGGACGTGGACGAAAGCGACGTTGACGTGGGGGACGCGGACGCGGACGGGCGCGTCGACGTTGGCCCCTTGTTCTCCATACCCTGCCTGGTCGCCGTACTCTACCAGGACGCCGTACGCCACCGGGACGCCTCTTCCTTTCCTATTAGAGCATCTACCTTCAAAATAGAGTTAAAAGTGGGGATTAGGACAATAACCTCTTACCGTTTGTAATGGAAAGCACTATGACATGCCTTTATTTATTGGTACATTAAAGGCTGGTTTTTACTAGCGAGAGAGTCGGAGTTGTAATCAGAAGAGCAGGGTGAAAACAACGTTCCGATTCCCCTTACGTCATTCCGTCGCTCACAATCTAGTGAAAACTAGGTTGTCGGAGTCGGAAGCAGAAGCGGAAGAATTAAACCAATTATAAAGCATGGGAACGAGCACTGTGATTCGTTTATCATTCCGCTTCGTCTTCCCACTCCAACAATCTGGTTTGCACAGATCGTAAGCAACAGAATCGTAAGCGGAGTTGGAAGAAAATGGAAACGTTCTGATTCTTCCGACTCCGATTCCGTCGAGATAATGACTCCGCTTACGACTCCGATTTTTTATTTTCACTAAGTCATAAGCGCTCCAACCTTTAGAGGTATGTTTATGTTCTTCTCTTAACTGGTAATGGACAGACTTTGTGTGCAGAGTTTGAATAAAATCGACGGGAGAACAATTACGACAGAAGAACTAACAGTTAACAATGTGGTATAATTATACTTCGAGACGCGTTACTTGTGCATTTCAAGAATATCGCCCAGGTTTCGTAACTGTGTAAGAAAAAGCAGAATTTCTTGTAAAAATATGAGAATTAATGGAGCAGAATTCCAGTACTGTAAGAATTGAAGTAAAAAAATATGAGTTTACACTACTAAAGCATGGGCAGCGATATTCTGAATACTTCTCCTAAAATGCACCACTGGCAGTGAAACTGGATCTCCTCAACTTGCTCCTATTTTAAATTGACTAGACGGAGGGTTGTACTAAATTCGAATTTATCCTTATAAAACGAACGAGTAAACTTCTTATCATGTTTTCTTCAAAAGAGTGGTCAAGACTCGTATTGGCCCTAAAAGATCTAAGTCACTAGCCGAGTTAATTTTATACACGATCGAAGAAGCGTTAAAACATCGCCAGAAATCAGAAGTTAAAAATATAACATTTCTTGGCGAGCATATGTTCCTGCAGACTGCAGTCCTTGGAGCGCTAGAGGATGCCCAACACAATTATTCATTTTAGAAACTGTAAGAGGACTCAAAATTTGGTTATTTTTATCTCGGTTGACAAAATCAATTGATCGATTAAGATTGTATCCTTAATCTGAAAAAAGCATCTCAAAATGGTAACTCGGTTGCATCGGTTGCATTGAAACTGAATAGATGGGTATTGGAAATCAGACACCGGGAGTACACTACAGTTTCCCAAAACTTTCCCAAACCTAATAAGGCTGCTATTAATATACTCTTGTATTTGCCAGCCAATTTTTCTGCCGTAGAAATATTTCACGATGCGTCACGATGAGTTATACCAGCATTCATTTCGTTTTTCCTTTCCTATCTAAATTTTCTTATCCCAGTGAGGTTAAAACAACAGGGACTCCAAAAACAAAAACTGGAGGATTCTGGTAGTTGTAGTGAATTGTTCACCAATCGCCAATCGCTTGATTCCCGCAGTAATTTTGATAAGTCAAAGTTTGCTAAAATTAACCAATAATTTATCACTTGCTCAATTATTCTCATGAACAATGTATAATATTTAGAGCCTTATTATTACGCTAATTTACATCTTAACTAACTTACGAGCGCTGCATATGATTTTGCATTATACCAGGCTCCCAAAATTGTTATCGTTTCCCCTGCAGCCACCATAAATGAACATCTTGCACTGACGGCTCGCCCGGTCAAAGTAGTATCTCTTGTGAATGCCTCTGCAGCGACCTCTGTTTTTAGGGAGGAGGCAGCGTTTTGGACACTTCTTTGTGGGGCTGAATGCTAACGAACCTTTAAGAAAATGAAACGAAATGAAAGAAGGAAGGAAGCAAGAAAAAAAAAAGGAAGGAAGGAAGGAAGGAAGGAAGGAAGGAAGGAAGGAAGGAAGGAAGGAAGGAGGGAAGGAAGGAAAATCCAAGGTCAAAAACGAATGAAGGGATTTAGGAGAGAATGAAGGAGGAAGCAAGGTGATTCTTTTGTGATAATAAAACTTACGAAGCTGCATGCTAGCTTAAAAAATAGCGCTGTGTTGCTGTTGCTTTTGTATCCGATCAAGACTGAATTCCTAACTTACCTTCAGTTTCTTCATTTCCTGCAAACAAAGACATGAAAAAACGAAGGTTATTCTTTCGAGTGTTTCATTCAGCATAACAGAAATAATTCATCTATGAAAGAGGAATCCAACCGGTTGAGTTCAGTTTCACATTTCCTTCTCCATTAGTTAAAATGATTGTTGAGATGAATTTGGAAAGCGACTATATGTATATACAACTGAAATATCTCATACCTTCAAAACTAGGGATAGCAGCTAGCAGCGATATTACGATCAGCGACAGTTTTAATTTCATGGCTACGAGAGCTGAAATGAGTTGGGCTTCAAAACTAAGTTGATACTGATTTCATATCTTCCTCAGCTCATATTGTAAGGTAAATGTATCTAAATTAAAACCTTATGCTGAAAGCCAAATACTATTTGTTAACTTCAAGTGCCTCTGCATAGCAACATATCGCCATGCTGTAAAACAAATAATACAGGTCAACTTTTTGCATCAATTAGGCACACGAACTGCACCATAGTAGATTACGCTTTAAGTGAATGGGGGCGTAATAAAAGGAAGCAGTATGTGCAATTTATCAGCCACTATATATCGATCGACCGTGAGATTTTATGGTGGTTTAAGTATTTCAGTCATTAATTAACCCATGGGCTCATCAGCAAGGAAGAAAATCAATCGAGAAATAATAGAAAATGAACTTTAGGTAACTGCTTCCTAGTGAGTGAAACTTTAATTTTTCTAAAACTGCTTTCGCAGGCCTCAAAGTAGCCAAAGCACAAAGACACCCTGTTGTTATTTGTGAGTGTTTTATTTAAAAACATCGCTTACGTGGAGGCTAATTTGATATGCGACACAGCCATTTAAAATAGTTGTTCAGCACTCAAATGGGAGATGGAAAGCCTTTGATGGAATAAGTCCATTAGCAATCAGCCACCCTTCCTGCGGAATTGAACTACGATCACAAAATCACACTCAGGAAATGGCTTGCGGTTAAAAATACAAAATACATTGTCAAATTGAACTCGCGGTTAATTGAGCTGGTAGCATGTTTCTGAAAGCTGATACCCTTACACTTATTTATGTCTCCTCAATCTCCTCAATATCAACTATTTGCTATACTTAGCTGAATTCACTATACCTGTAGATTACCAACATATTTTAGCAAGGAAAAAAGATTACTTTGAAGATGACAACGTACGCTTAACGAAGGACAACACAGACTTGAAAAAAGCTTGCACGTTCGGCCGACTTTAATTCTAATATTTGCCGTTTTTATAAATAAATTAATTAAACGTGATAATCTTATTATAATAACCCTTCTTTTACACATTTGTTGTCACTCATCTACACTTTCAACAATTTTAAACCATATTCAGCTCACCATGGCCAGTTGCAGTGGTACATTTTCTTTTTACTTTTGAATACTTTGGTTAAGTTATTGACATAGGTAAAACCATAAATAACGCAAACTCAGGTAAGGCTTCACCAAATAATATCATTTAATTATTGTCGTTTAATTGTAGGCGTCAAACATTGCGAAGACATGGAAGAGGGGCACACTTCCATGGCCGTAGAAAATGCAATAAACTTTATGTTCCAAAACTTTATTTGTCCGAGGCTATAGATCTCATGACTTCGAGAATATATCTCTTATTCTTGAATAACATACAAACGGCTTCTTATTTGCTTGAACACATAAGCGCGAGTGGATATGTTCTTTGAGGAAAATAAGTTATCGCTTTCGATGGCGAACATGTGCTAATAAATATTTGTCCTCCAAACGATCAACAGGTGGTTGAAAACTCAATTTTACACGAGGTCAGATTTTCCCCACTGTCACATTCAGAGACGAAGTGTGTTTCCAGGACCGTCGCACCTCCCGAGCCAAAAAGTCTCTCAAGAACTGACTTTGTGCCACCAATCAAGCCATCTTAAGGACGAGGCACAGTATAAGAGCTCACTTAACTGATGCTAATGGTGCGACTGTCTTCAAACTTTGTTTTTGCTCCGGTTATCTCCAGCTCTTGTCACACTTCTAATGACAAATTACAACGATCAGCACAAAAGGCTGAGACCGCCGCGGAATTATTCCAACATACGAACCAGACGGTGTAGCCGACTTCCCAGTTACAAAGAACATCAGCGATAACATGTGGTGTCTAGCGAAGGCCAGAGCGATCAAAACTTTGCATTAGATCAATCCCTGTAAAGGCTACACAACTTAGGCCTACATGACGAAGAATTTTGGACACGCAGGCGCAATAGATAGGTGATTGAGAACGTGTAACACAAGAAAAATGGCCGTCTTATTTACAGACTTTGTATGAGAGAAAAACGTCTGTTGGTTCTTACCTCTTTTTATTTCAAAGATTCCACAAAGTTGCATCTTAATCGAACCGAACGTTCAGATACCTCAATCGTGTTGTAAATATTACAACCCCAGAGGACGTAACTGCCAAGGTTTTAATCCCTATCGAAGACGTTCTTCTAGCGACAAATATGGCCGACTTATTCTCTGCATTGGCGTCAAGATTAGGTCACTTCTAATCCAATTCCCATCGCCATTTGGAGACATCCAAAAAGTTGCATCTGCTCTCTGCTTCCGAAAGGATGCTCTGTCAGCGACAATTAGAAAAAATTCGTTGGAATAAATATCCGCCACGGTTTTGGGATATATTTTTGGCTAATTTCTTTTAGCGTCCACGGCCATAAAGCTTGGTACAAAGCAAAAATTCGGCGAAGAAATGTCATCTCGAAGCTCACTTTCTCGTCCTCTGGGCTCCATATTTATTTCGAGAGAGCCTTTGTAACCGCTTCTTGTAGTTCCCAGGCTTGTTTGCGGCTTACAGCCTCTACAACCGAGGTGAACTGGAAATTTCAAAGCACCAAATACAAAATAAAAATTAAATTATTAGCTTTAGCACGGATTCCAACCGCGCAAGTTATCATTTTCCGGCTTGATGTGAATCGCCCTCAACGATCTGATCTTCATTTGTTTATTTTGTGAGATATGTCCGCTGAGAAAACACGATCAAAGACTGTTCGGAAGAGTCCCTCCACGAAAGTCAGTTCTTTCGTGAATGTCCGCCATCTTACTGTGATGTCGCGCATCGAATTCCAGCCAATGGTAGGCTAGATTTTTTCACGCTGGATTAGCACGTCACGAAATGGCCCAAAATAGACCCCGCCTCCTAATGTCCAAAATTTCTCCACATGAACGGGCATTATTCCAGCATAGACTTCCTTGGTCACGTCTTCATCAAAGATAGTAGCTCTAGCGGAACCCCGAAACCAGACCGACCTTCGCTCTTTTCTTGGTGTGGCTCAATATCTAGTGCCCGATGCATCAATTGTTTTGCTACGTTAACCCGACAAGAAGTCAAACAACGTGGACACGAGACATGCATCAAACCGAAGCATTTGCTATATTCAGGAACGCCCTTTCAGAAGCCACAGCCATGCCGTACATGGACCCAGACAAACCCACCAATCTCCTTGTAGACGCCAGCCCCGTTGGTCTTGCTGAAATTCTTACTGAGTGAAGTAGAAACCCGTTACTTGCAAACCGAACGTGAGGTACTGGCAGGGGTACGAGTTGCATCCTTCAAAGTTTTAGCGGAATACTACCCCATACTCAACATCTGGAAGCAGCCAAATCCTACCCTACGCATCGCAAGATGAGTCTTAAGGTTACAACCTAATGATGTGGTCATCGAGTATCGCTCAGGCACGGCAATCCTACAAATTACATGTCAAGACACCCATCAAAGCAGAACATCTGATGGAGTCGCAAAGAAAAGTTTTCAGAGGATTAAGTATAATTGATCTCTCGTGCAAACCTCGCTTCCCTAGGCTATCACTCTTGAGGGTACATAGGCCTGAGTCACTCAGAAGTCCTCTTTTAAGATTGGTGATGATGATTTTGTGCGGCATTCCAAAACCGTCCATCTGTCAACGCTCTAGAACCCAAACCCCTTGGTAGTCGCAGACGGGAAAGGCTCTGTGGTCACATCCAAAAAGGAAAGATGGAGCTACCTCAAACCTCGCAGAACAAATCACTAGACTCGCGAACTGGACCCTACCCGTTTGGAATAAGTGGATAGTATACCAACCAAAACTCAACAGAAAAAAGGGGGAACGCTTGTTTTTCTTTCCGATCTACTCCTGAAAGTCCTAAGCGAGAGAAAAAGAGACCAAAATATTGAAAAAAGTTTTAAAGGACTTCAAAAAGGAAGATGAGGACCTGTTAGAGTTCTAAAATGGATGTTACGGAGCGTTATGACCCTTTAAGAGCAACTTTCCACAATTATAGCGTGTTGTTCCAGATCTGTTTCGGGCATGAACTGAATAACAGATTTTGCAAATTTCTTTGTTAATCAGTACAAAAAAACTTGGGAAAACCAAACATGTTATTTGAAATTTCATATCTAGTTCTGGTTTGCTATTCAAATCGATCAAACCTTGGGAAAGTTCCGTTTCACCGGAAGTGGATTTTTAGCTCAACAGGGGCAAAATGGTTTTTCTTTCTATTTGGAAAAACTAACTACAGCCCGTTTAGTGTCTCACTAGGGCCTACCTATGAGCAAAATATGAGAGAAATGGATTTTTCCACTTGTGCCACCAAATGTCGATTTTGGTCGATATTTGTGGAAAGTCGGTTTTTATAACTTTAAGAACTAAGAACTTTGTGCGTTTAACGAACTCGAAGAACTTCGAGAACTTTGAAAATTTTGTAACTTTAAGGGCTTTAAGAAGTGTTGATTACGTTTGGAATCTTTAGATTATATTGGTAATAACTCCCATCGCTCCAATTTTGCTTTTTGGTGGCATTTAATTGAGTTTTTGAGCAGTAAATGGCGAAGCAAGGGTGAGCTAACAAGGATTGCAGATAGTCAACTCACTATGATGGCAGCTATCAGCCATCTTTTTTAACTAGTACGTGGCTTGCAGAGACAAAACACAGTAATGTAGATAAGGTTTTTTGGAACTACATATTTGACCAACAATGGAAAACATGCCGCCGCTTCTTCGAATAAAAAAATAGAGCCACGGCTAACGTGCAATTTTTTGCTTGCGCTGGTGGTGCAATTTTTTAAAAAATTTTCTCGTCCCCGGCGGCAGTGGTGGCTACACTTGCCGACTGAAAGTCCGTGATTTTGTCGCAAGAAATTCAACTCATTGAAATTTTCGCGATTTTTTCAGCTGTCGCATCACCTATGCGAGGGTGGTTACACATGCGATTTTTGCCGCGCGCTGGCGATGCGACAATTTAAAAAAAATAGCATCACCATCGCAAGCAAAAAAAAAAAAATCGCTCGTATAGCCGCATCTTCAATCTATAGCCAGCAAACGCAACAGGGTGCCTTGGGGCCGATTACACTTTTGAGCTAATCATAATCCAGCATTTGAGATGATATAAACGCGTTATTATATACACAGTAACACGCGCTTACAAATTTAGAAAGGTTTTAGCTTTGGTATTTGCTTTTCGGTTCGTTTAGTTTGTTTTCGCAACTCGACTTGCGTGGAGTTTAATTGTAGTCCACTTAACAAAGCAGGAATGCTGTAAACCGGTTGCTTGCATAGCTTTCAACCGCTTGTTTTACTGAGATAAGGAATGTTCCTTAAAAGCCATAAGTATTAATGCCTGCCTGAAATGTAAAACGTCACAAGCTATTCGCCCGCGTGGTGATGAGATCTCTAGAAGAAGACTGACACCATCTATCCCGTTCCCTGCATTCTCCACCATTTGCTATTCTCCAACCTACTTATTATTGGAGTTTTATACTTCTCTACAGTGTTTTTTAATTAAAGTTTTGCCGCCCACCTTTGCGTACAAGAAGCACTTTTACACTAAGTTGTAATAACTTGCTAGCCACCATTCAGCCTTAGGTTTAGAATGCTAACAGATGGGTACGAGTTGATGTCTCCATAGAAACCAGCCTCACCCCTAACGTCCCTCTTGTTTTGTTAGTCAAAAGTGTGCTTGCTTCCCGTAAACCAGGTTTGGCTCTCAGTGTGCTATGAAATGATGAAAAGGCGATTTTATTAGCTACTTTCGCAAGCATAACTTTGTATCTTTTGATTTAAAGATCGAGAACGAAACCATCGTATCTTTAGCCTTTGTTGTATCGTCATTTCAGATTTCCTTAATTATTCCATTTTTAAGAGTCTAGTTATAGATTTTGCCTTGCAGTGTCTGTTTCTTTTTTTTACCTGGTTTTAAACAACAAATCACTTTGCTTTCAAAAGTTTAACTTTATTTAAAATATCAGTGCAATATGTACCTTATTTAAATTACATGCTATTCCTACAATTAAGCGACATTCATTCTTCTTCTTCTATTTTTTCTAAGAAAAAAGAGACCGAGTCCATCTTTCACTGGAGATTGGCTGGGCATCACATAACGCTGTTTCGGTTTGCGTAAAAGCTGAAAGCATAATTAAAAGAAACAAAATTTTAAATACAATCAGGGCTAATTTTTATTAAGTTTAGTCAAACTGTAAATCAAACCTTTGGAAAATGATTCCTTTAAGTTCAGCTCTTAAACGTGACGGTTACACTTCAAACAAAGGCATTTAGAAGAACAACAAAGTGCATACTTGCAGGTTGTGCTATGAACGCAGCCAATTTAATTTTCTGTCGTTGTGCCTTTAAACACAGCATCTCCTGTAGAAAACAAAGTCAATTGCAAGTGCAAAAGAAAGTCAGAAGCAAGTACAAAGCTGACAAAGATACATTTCTTATGGTGGGTAAGAGGATTAATTGTATTTGAAATCGCTTCCTTTATTTGTCTCGTCCAAAACGACTATAGTAGTAAAGCTAAGACAGAAATTACATCCCATATGTGCATTATTTCTAAGAGGATCTTGAACTATTAGCGGAACTCGCGGAGCACCATGGGTAAGCAAATTTGGTAACCGGTTGATCCGAAAAATTTTGGTTCTGACGTCAGCGTACGTCCATCCGTCCGTCCGTCCGTCCGTACAGACTCTGGGGGAGGGGGAGGGGAGTCCCAAGGCAACCCGACCGGGGGAGGCGGAATGCCCTTTTTTTTCTTTTAGCTGAAGTAAACAAAGTAAACAATATGGCGGCTGGTTCCTCGTACGCTACATTTTTAATACGATATTAAATTGTAAAACATTCTTGGAATGAAGACTTGTACCAGTTCATCATGAAAAGGAAAAGGATTGCTTCAATCTCGATGGCGCATATAGAAGATATTGGGGAGCTTGAAGGCAAGAAATCCTTGTTCGAGGACATATTCGAATAATTATGATCTACTTAGCTAAGGAGATCTGGAAAGAACCCGGCGACTTTCGTTTAGATTTTCAAGTCCTTCTTTCAGTTCAGTAGTAAAGTAAATTTCAGATTTGATTGTGGATTTACATTGTTAACATTGTTTAATTGAGCGACTTTACATGTTCAGTAAATTACGATAATTTTCTTGAAATGTTTTAAAAACGTGTTTAAAATATCTGTGAAAATACTTTGTAGTTCCCGTTTGTCGGCTTGCGAGTAACTTCACTCGAGGGTAAAATTGAATGCAGTTTGCTTTCCTAGGCAAACAATTGCTTCGTGTGTGAATGACATTTCATGTTTTTGAAGGTTTTTTGTCCCTTTTTCTGTGTTTATTCATTAAAGGAATTTTCATTAGTGAGCAATCTGATATATATGCGCAATTTTCTTTTGGACTTTAGTGCGTAATTTTCAACATTTTTCTTTGAGCAATTCTAGTCAGTAGTGTATTTTATTCGAAAAGTAGAAATCGTGACTATTCTAGATTGAGTCTGTGTTGTTTTTTAAATCTAGGTTGTTTTTCTTCGTCACCGCAGATTGGGTTGTTTTGACTAATTCGTAATTTAGTATTCAACACCTGAAGAGTTGCTCTGTCGTCAATATTTTTTTATTAAGTTTATAGTCTTAGTGTAAAGCTCCATATGTTTTTTGTTCAGTTGTGGAATATTTTATCCTCCTTATATTTTTATATATTTTTGGTTTCTTCACTTGAAGTGAATGACATTTTTGTCCCAATTTAGCGACTAAACTTAGAATCGCCGTTTCAGTGAGTGAGTTCAGTGTGGCATGTTTTCGTG
>Ga0126336_10001361_pt1 | contig 12567 bp, 8 predicted proteins | sample SidCmetagenome_FD_92530 | JGI IMG/M metagenome (GOLD analysis project Ga0126336, IMG submission 92530) | Coral microbial communities from El Islote,Puerto Morelos, Mexico - Siderastrea C C metagenome | ecosystem: Host-associated > Invertebrates > Cnidaria > Coral | place: El Islote,Puerto... | reverse complement strand
TTTTTTTTTTTTTTTTTTTTTTTTTTTTTTTTTTTTTTTTTTTTTTTTTTTTTTTTTTTTTTTTTTTTTTTTTTTTTTTTTTTTTTTTTTTTTTTTGTTTTTTGTTTTTTGAAAACGATAAGATCTTCTACAAAGGAAATTAAAGTTCGGAGAGAAAGGTGAATGGTTTGAGTTGTCTAAATTAGTACGTAATCAGGGAACAAATAGAACCACTTCATCGGGGCATCATCTCCACAAACATTCAATTTTGCAATGTAATACGTTGAATTCGCGAGTGATTACGAATTTGTTTTTAACGAAGCGCTTTATAAATTTGTCACGGACATCATGGTTTGCAGGCGTCGCGGTTCTTGTTTAAATTGAAGGGTGGACCTTTATTGCTAAGCAACAACACGACGCGCCTTCGTACATGCGTAATTTCCATTTTGCTTTGTTAATGATCAATTTTAACTTCCTTGTAGTAAGTTATTAGATCATTTTAGTGCTTTTTATATTGGTTTTGGAAAAACCTAAACATCCAAGATGGTGGATCGAAGGTTGCCGTGGTTTCAAATCTGACGTAATACTGACGTCAGCAGTCCGTCTTGCGAACCTGTAGTTAGCATTTTTTGACGTACTTCATGCCCAATAAGTTTCATTTCCATACCTTTCGATATTCTCGGAGTTAAAAGGGAAAAGGATTCCCCCTCCGTCACAGAAGATAAAAAAGGCGAAGCATACTCTTCGGTTCGTGCACGTTATAACGTCCTGTAGACTTCGAACTAACAAGCTAAGTGAGCTGAACAGGTGGTAAAGAAATTGCATGGATTAAAAACTAGTGCCATGACGTGAACATTTCTTGCATGCTTTCCCCCTGGAACTATCTGACGAATCCGTAAGCTAGTTAGTCTACTCGTTCTATAACCGAGTAACGGAAAGCTAATAACTCTGAATAAACGTTTTGTTAATTAAAAGTCAACATCCAACTCATAGACGGGAAATTCTTGGAAAAAGCCTCCCACAATTTTGGATGAAATTCAGACAAGTTTTCGAATAGCATCTGATCATTAACTGCGCGCTTAAAATAAGCTTTAAAAGTTGCAAATGGATTAAAGCGTACAAACTGGGTTGATTACTGCTAAAAGACGTTCTACAACTTACGCAAAAAAGGTTGTAATTCATTTCCATTATTTCGTTCGCTAGTCACCCTAGCTTCCAATCCTAATCATATCGTTTCATATCATTAGTCCAATATAACTCTACTGGCACAACCCGTTAAGTAACAACGAGATAATTAGGTTTTTGGGTGAAATTATAATAAAATCAATTACACCACACCTTTAATTTAGTAATTGGTTTGCAAAAGTGAATGCCTTTTATATCAAAGATTTTTTACCTAACGTACATTGTACCGGAAGAAAAGTCCTGCCCACTTGTGGCCGCATGTCCAGTCATGAATTTGATATCCGCTGGTTTATGACGAAATTCTTTAATGTCTAAGATGTTGCCCAGCGTCAGTTTACGGCTTGAAATATTTCCCTGGTGAGTAAATCAATAATAGGCATGCCTATCGTAGATAACTAGAATAATTCATCTACACATTTCGGGAAGTATTAATTTCCGAGTAGTTTCTGAAGTGTGCAGACTGCCATCCCAAATATTACGCCAATTAGACTTTTGGTACCGAGCTCATAATACATTTATTGATTTTCCTTACTGTTTGACACGCATTTTATTTAATGCCAAATTTTGTATTTGATGGTGGGTGCCGGCTATAATATGCCATCGATTATCGCGGGGTTTTTCGTTTTCTTTTTTGAGCTTCTTTTTTCCTATTTATTTTTTTGATAATCGTATTTTCAGTAAACGGTGCACATTTAATGCTCTTCACATTTTTAGTTAATGGAAGAATAGAGAATTGAGGATTGAAATTCTAAAAGTAACTTTCCTTCCGTCATTCAATTTGTTCTACCTGAATGGGCACACAAAGCAAATATGATTGTCGAAATTCCGCCAAGAGAAAAACATACGTTTAGGACAATCATGGACTGATAATACTACATGCAGCTGTTTTTTTACGTCCGTTTATTGAACAAGGATTCCATGTCTTCGTGAAACTGACGTTCTCAGGAAAATCGCCTTACTGCTATTAAAAAAATAACAATCGGCCATTTTTCGGTCGTGAGTTAGTTGACATGTATTTTTCCTTGAGAGGATAAATTCTTCCCGGCCGGTCCGGAAGCACGGATAAGAAATTATAGTGATTTTTTCCTTGTACAACGAAATTGGGCCATTAGGAATACTATTATTTTGACACAATGATATTGATCATTTTTCTAAAAGCGACAACACACAAGCTGAATAAGATTCAGTTTCATATGTGGCAACCAAATAATGAAAACGTTTTTGGCATATCACCTGAAAGATCGCATCAATACTTTAATTAACTTTCAACAAAATGCACAAAATTGTCTGACTGCGACCTATTTCGAAGGCCCAGACTTATATTAATATACTCTGGCAAAGATTACGAAAACCAAGCAAGCTATACGGATGTAAATCCTTTTTCCGCATCCAGGTTACAATGACAACCAACTGAACTAGATCTTCAATTTTTATTCGTCCTTCGTTGGCACTAAACTGTCACATCACCAAGTTTCTACAGAAGTGACTATTCACATAAAGGTAGGACTTCTCATTTTCCGAGACTAGAGTGAATGGAGGGTGGGAAACATTCTTTATTTGGGTCTGCTATATTCATCCAAGAAAGTGTACTAAATAGAATTGAACGCAAGTTTTGCAAACCCTGATGCAATTAAGAGATAGTGTTTAGGACCTTTCAAAAGTTTTGGTGAGTGTTGGTATGGGTACTTTATCCTTGTCCAAGATTCAAAATATTACCCTCCGTTTTTTCTTAATTGCAGTCTCAAAGCAGTTTTTCTCTGAAAATCTTTCTTACAAAGACCTTACAATTGCTTTAATTTTTGTTTCCTCGTCACCGATAGCACCACATTTTGCATATTGTCTTTGGTTCCATAACCCAGTCTTTGGAGGCATTTGTAACATATGTACTCGTGTAGGTTCTGAGGCTGCCATAAGTCATTCCTCGATAAGCATATCCATGAGTTTTCGTGATGCATCCTCCGGCTTAGAAAGAAAAGCCGGGTTTCAATTGCACAAAGTGATTCGGCTAATCGTAAACAACTGAGATTTTACTTCAGAATCAGGTCCAGGTGATAGATAAGAAAGATAGTATCTACAGTATGTGTGATCCACTTACTGAAATTTTTAGAAAAAAAGTAGCAGATAAGAGAACTAGTGGTGCGTGATGATCAGTCGTATCTAGTCAAAATTGTCTTTAAAAAGTTAGTTTTCAGTGTTCGTAAGACTTTATTATACTTTTGACTAACAACACTTTATGATGTTTAATGAATGTGCTTACCTTCTCCTACAATTTTATTCACATTCTAGTTTGCTTTTTGCAGTTTACAGATTAAGGGAGAGACTCGTAACTACCACGTTGTTGCTATGAAAAGTTTCTAGCCATCATATCTTGAAAATCCTAACTTCAAAAGATAAGCTGCTTGGCCACGTTTGTTCCATGGGAAAGGTTTTCAAGATTTTTGAGTCACACTAAACATGGTAGGTCACGTGACCGGACAGAAACTAGCCTAAAACACAGATGGCGTACAGTTTTAGTTATTGCAAACGATGCCAATATTTAACAATCGAGATGCAAAACGTGACGTATCTATGTCTTGAAATTCATATTGCATTATTATAGAAATAGTGACATCATAAGTATGTATATTTATACATTTTCTTTCTTTGTGTAAACTTTAATTGCTAACGTCAGGTTATACTGAAGAAGGCTGAATTATCTCCGATAGTATGCTCAAGCTCAGAAAATTCGTCAACTACAAAACCAAATTGATTTTTTTAATTGCTTGGTTTCTCGAGCAAACTTAGGATACTCCCATGACGTCAGTTTGCATGAGAACGTCTGTCCAACTTCTGCGAGAGTTTCTGACTCTCGGGGTCAAACCACAAATATTCCGAGTGTCACAAACATTAAGCGACTTTTATAGTGTGTACAAGCTCGGAAAATGCCTCAATTACAAAACCAAAATACTCTTCTGGATCGCTTGGCAATTCTAAACAAATATCGAATACTTACAGAACATTTGAATAAGCCTTTCCGTCAAAATTCTTTGAAATTTCGGATTGCCGGGCATTTAGTCTTGAAAGATCCGTGCCCAGCTGCCGGGCATCTAGATGCTGCCCATTTTTGTAGTTTTACGCCGAAACGGCTGCTATCCATCCCGTTTTTTCGTGCAATGTCATTAGCACATTCGAGTCATCAGAAGTGCAAATGAATGCCATTGTGAACGACCACGTTTTGAATTTTACAATTTCCGTGGCGAAAAAGTTTAAAAAGAGAACCACTGACAAAATCATTTATATGAGTCTTTATCTCTTGACGTATAAATTAATGATTGACTTGTAGCTAACCCTTCAATGCAAACAAATCACCTATATTCTCGTTAATTATAAATTCGTAAAGAAAATAAGCATTAAAAATAACAGAAAGCGAATTTATTTCTGAGGACAATGCCAGACATTTTACAAACTCTCGAGAGGGAACGCCGAAAACCATTTAAGCTGAAAAGAAAACTCTTCTCTCTTCTTTGGATGTCAAATTGCCCTGTCAATTAGCCACGTTGTGAGCGTATTATGATTACATGCGGAGGTAAACAAATTATTTACCGCAGGAAACTGATATCCTGTAAGGATGAATCAAAAGCGCGCGAAACTCTGTTGTTGTGATCAACCAAAATAAATTGTCTTGATTTATTTGTATTTTGACACTGGGGATTAAAGGCATAAAACTATAAAGGCAGAGGAAGGTTTCGGTTAAGATCGAAAAGGTTTTATTTTGATTACTAGATTGATAGATTGATGGATTGATTTTAATGTTTGTTCAATGTGCAGAAACGTGAATAGGTTCTGCTAAGATCACAAGCGATAAAAATACCAGGAGAAAACAAAAAGGCTTCTTCCAATTTATAGTACTTATTTATCAAAGCCATGAAGAATTAATTGTTTTCAGAAGATTTCTTTCATAGAACATTTGTCTTTGCCTATTAGTCCATTCAAAATCGTCTTTATTTCATTGATAATGGATAATCATTTCCTCGCTTTAGTCATTAATTACCAGTTTAGTGCTGCTGAAAGATAATTTCTCCCTTCGTAATCTGTGCACTACAAGTTTTTGTATGGAAAGCAATGCTTCCGACGTTTTCTTTCTGACTCGTCATAGTGTACAGTGCGGTTAGTCAATCCAAACAATCCTTATTTTTGCAAAATAAAAGCAATGGTGCCCTGAAGTGTGTTCAAGGAAGACTGTAATTTATATTTTTTCTAGAACAAACTGATCTTGATGGTAAAATGAATTTCGGCAAAGTTTCCGGAAAACTGCTGAGCGACATAAATTTTCACAATCAGACCAATATACCATAATCTTCTGCTTGATGTAAACACGCTTTTCTCGATGACGTTTGCTTGATAATTTTCCTTTCAAGCCATTACGCTTAGATGTGAGTTTCTATAACTTATGTTCTTACTTATAACACTATGCTTGCAATAAAAATTACAAAATCTTTCATTTCTCCGTCCAAATTGCTTCATAATCCCACTAAGATATTGCTTCCAATCAGCTGACATACTCATTACCTCGGAAACCTGAGAATTGATTGGTTAAGCTATCCTTTAATATCAGGGCATAATATACAAAGACACCGATAGATTTTTTGAAAGTCTTTTGCCTTTTATTGAGGCTACTACTATTTTGCTTTTATTCGTGTGACGTGGCAAAAAATGACAACTTTTTTATCGAAGACGAGGCAATTTATTAGCGCAAAAAAGTCGCAACGATCGGATTTGCCGTAAACATTTCTCTGTTCCTAATCTATCTAAGGTTACACTACAATCTTGTCTTAAATAACCAACCTTTATTTAGTGCATAGTATAACTGATGAGGAACGTCGTTGAATAAGGTAAGCTATTATATTTTATTTCACCATATATATTCCCTGCAATTTTTGTGGCCATTACAAAAATACCAAAAAACCATGAAAAGCTCTTTGAGAGATTTCAAGTTAACTCAACACAATCAGACTACGGAAATGTAAATACTTTGTATTAGGGAAGCCAAAGCCACACGGCCTCAAAGGACCTTTAATTCAAAAACACCAATGTTAAAAAAGCCTTTTATTAAAACCGTGCATATATGTGTATATTTTAGACGAGGTCAGTTGATGTTCGAAATCGCAAAATAGCTGAACATTGGTCACCTCTAATGAGACTTGTGTAAGCAGTGAAACCAGAAATGGAATTTTGATTGAAATTCGATGCAACTAATTATGCATTTTTCTCTGCAAGCAAAACAAAATAGAAAAGTAAGTAAATTCGAAAAACTATGGCACGTTTTCAAGAATGCCTAAAATCTATGAGAGCAAGTGGTTCGCTTATAGTTCCTTTAGGGACCCTTTTCTTTTTCACTTTTTCCTTTTCGATATAATCCCGAACGTTCATTTTCTGCTTACGAAATTAACTTGCGTAAAAGCTTGCTTCTAAAGCAAATCTCAATCACTATACAAAAGCCGAGGCAAAAAGCCGACAGTTCAGAGAAATGCTACCAGATTAAGTAATAAAGATTTTACAATGAAGAGATAAGAATATAAATCTCAAACAAATAGAAAACGATTTCACTGAAAAAGTCTTACGGATGGAAAGTTATGTTTGAACGTTCCTTGCGATTTCTGTTTTGTGCGGGCAACGTTTAGTAAAAATTCAATCTCTTTATTGTAGTGAATTTGTTTGAACAAAACAAGAGCAAACCACAGAACCAAATTGCCTTCTTTTGCTAAAAACAAAAACCATTCCTACCCATTGTCTTATCTCTTTAAGGTATAAAAATGATTTATCTGAATTGAATTGATCATAATTTGTTCTTTTTTCTGGATTCGTCGACAGCTGTGCGTTGAAATGGAACCGATAAGATTTCGGGGTACGAAAATTTTGACTGCAAAATCGATAGGTGTAATTTTTTCCCCGAACTTTGCTGTACAAAAGTGCTTTTTGAAAACCTGGCTAGACGTTTAATCTCGAGGTTTCTCCTAAGGTCTTAGTTAACATAAAAACTTGGGATTTATCAGTCTGTGCACAGTTTTAGAATATATTAACCCTCTAAAAGTTTAGTTCACTAAACTGCATGTCATGAAACTCTCTTAAAGACCATTCAGTTTTAATTAACCAAAGTTGATATGTATAGAACTTTGTTCAACACATTTTGCTTTGACTAGCGTATTACATTAATTCTTCGGAACGAACGAACAATTCTTCTTTTAGCAGCTTTAATTTTTTGTTTAAGTTGAGTTTAAAGTCTTCATTTAGGTCAAAATATATTTTAGTACTATAGCTAAAATAACGATAATTTAAGAAAATACATCCTACTTTTGGCGCTCGGAAAATCACGATTTTAATTCAGCAAACTATGATGAATGATTTAAATAGACTCTATTATACAAGGTTAAAATAGGCCTAAATTTTTATGCGAGTCTGTCACAGAAAATAGCATCAGATATTGGAAAATAAAACCATAATAGTACAGAAAGTTTAAAATGTACTTATACTTTAAGAGTAAAACATATTTTAATTTGTTGTTTCCTCAGCAGAGAACGTACAAAGTGTTTGTTTTGTATTATCGCACACAGTTCGGACACAACACAATAGTTTGATGCCTAGAACTGACTTGAAGAATTTATTTTGTTTTTCCTCATGACGGGTCCCTGAGCTTGAATTTATTGTGTCAGTTCGTGAGTGTGATTTAGATGTTATTGACCCTCGCTTGTCACTTCACCGAAAACGTATTACGACCTTGACAAATCTTGACCGCACGTAACCTAAATATAAACTGTTTAGTGCTCTTTATGCTGTTTATTTGGCTTTCGTATTATCGTAAATCCCATTTACCTTGGCGAAAGTTATAATCTTTTAGCTTGCCAGAAATAAGTAAAATTTATCACGACATCTAAATAAATCAAAATTACTTCAAAGCCAAACAATTAAATAAAATTATCCTGCAAAATATGAAAACTCAACAAATTGCTAGACGTTGAGAATTAAATTATCGCATGTCAAAGGAAAAAGGGTGAATTTGATAAAAAAAATATATATATATATATATTCAATTAGAAACGCGACGTTTACTGATATCTGTGTTGGTATGTCTGCGGCAGTCGTATATATACAGCTCTCTGTAGATGATATAAATATCTTTTGAAAATGTTTTGTGAAGCCCTGCCCCAGCCTATTAATTAAGGGCTTGTAAGGAAGGAAGCCCCCCATTGTGCCTTGAGAGAGTTATTCTCGGCAGTATTTTATAAAGTAATTTATTAGCAGAATCTGATAAGCGGTATGGAGAAGGAAATATCCCATATACAATTCGGCAAATTTATCTCCTACAGTGGACTCCAGTCGTCTAACCCAGCAGTGATACGAATGAAATTCGGAGTACATTAGGACGTCATAATCGTTGTATTTAACTCCACTCAACAGCTGACAGTATTCTATTCCAAGATCAAGGTCAAAGGCAATACTTCGGGTAAGGAGACAGCTTGGAAAATGAATCTTTGCTTAGGGGCCGTGCAGTAAGAGATTCTTTCGTATTGCTTAACGCCAGGCATACCAAATCCATCACAGTGCATACAAATATACCTATTATATTAAGCCTTTTATTTTTCAAGTTTCAGATTTATTTCGCAGGGTTTTAATAATAGTACAATACTAATTTGATAGTACTAAAATTTGGAAAGTTAAAAGAGAGCATGAAACAAAAAGGGAGAGCTTTTAGTGTACAGTAATACGTAACTTAAGTAGCTGAAAGCTTTCGAGTTTACTATTATCTGCCCATTAATTTATCTTAAATTTGTTGGCACTTTTAATGCGGATAAAGGGAAAGAGGAGGGCGAAAAATCAATACACAATAAAGAAGGGAGGCTTTTATTTCCGTTGTATCCGTTTTAATTATTTCCATTTGAAGAGTTTTTATTCGATTCATAAATCACATAAACAAAAGTGAGAGTAACAAACAACAACTTTGACAGAATCGAAATGGATTTTAAAAGAAAGAAATGTTCTTATCTCTCGTATCTAAACTGTAACTGAATGTGCAGCTGTCAATGAAGTGATTAACGTCAGATATCATGAAAATCAAATTTGTACTTAAAAACAGGTTTTTTCAAAGTTGAAGTCCTCGCGGAGGTAATTCAAATCCGGCCATACAAAATTTTATGCTTTTAAAGAGAAGTTTAGCTCTTTTTAAGACTATTTTGCTCCCATGGTCAGACACCGATTTCGACCGGTGTTTGCCCATGGGCTGCTCTAGTTCTTGCAGAACACTTGAGGTTTTCCGCACCTCTGTTGAATACCTGACAAAAAAATCGGTTGCAGAATAGATTTCCAATTTGTACTCATCTGCTGGATGACTTCTCATCGCACCTATGTTATCTATAAAGTAAAATGCCGAACTCACATTTTTAGCTTGTGGGATTATTTGAAAAACCCTGTGAAAGTGCCACAATCGAATTACATTTATTACAGCAAAGTGTGGCATACGAATTGTATACACGACCTTCAAATGGGTTTATGATTCACTTTGAATTGACCAATTAAGGCATAGCATTTCCTATTACATTTTAGAATGGTCTTAAAAGTTTTCCTGATAAGATTTGTCTTTATTTCAGTTTGAAATGTCAAGCTCGGCACCAGTTACTGGAACCAACGGGACCATTATGGAGGAGAAGTTTGACGAGAAAACCATTCTCATTTCCACAACTTTCCTCGTCATCATCATTATCATGGCACTCTTCGGTAATTTTTTGGTCGTCATTGCATTCGCGGTTTTCCAAAAACTTCGGAACATGACTAACTACTTCATAGTGTCGCTTGCTGTAGCTGACATTCTCGTGGCGACCGTTTCCATGCCGGTCTGGTTTGCTTACCTCATCACTGGCCCCAAATGGATGTTTGACTCATGGATTCAACAGGTTCGTAGAAGTTGCCTTTTTCTTTACTTTTTTTAGACTAAGCGCCGCGCTTTCAGTAGGTGAACTAAAGCCTGCTGCCCAGGACTGAAAAATTTGGAGAAGACTCACACACATCTGCTTTGCAGTCGGCCGATTAGGCATGATTACGATACGTTTTTCGGACGTTTTCAAGCTCCTTTACTCCTCTTTTATTTTGTCTCTTTAGAGGTGCTGTGGTTTTTGGTCTACTGCTGTAACAATTTTATAACACGGTAGTCACCGAGTTCAACTTCTAGACCACGCTTTGTAAATGGTCCTTTGGGCAGCCCCTAACCAATTGACGCTCGTAAGCCTCTGTCTAATTTGTGACAGAGCTTTTCCTTTTTCTTTTCTTATTTCATTTTCTTGTTTATATAATCTGTTTATGCCAGGTGTGGAGTTGTGTTGACATTCTCTGTGGTGTGGCCTCCATCCTTCATCTGTGCTTCATCAGCCTCGAGCGTTATATATGCATCTCTTCGCCTCTCACTTATCACGACAAGATGACAACTTCTAAGGTACTCGTGGCTATCGTCGCAATTTGGTTGTTTTCAATTTTCATGGCTGTGCTTAAACTAATTATTTGGTCCGTACCTCCACCGGCGTACGAGTTAACCGTAAGCGTCTTGTGTTTTTTGGTTCCGTTGGTTGTCTTGTTGGTCTGTTACATGAAGATGTACAAGGCCGCTCGTCATCAGATTAAGAAAATGATTCTCACTGTTCATGGAAGCCCCAAGAGATTTCTTCTCTCCAAGGAACTTAAGGCCGCCAAAACAGTGGGTGTGGTTATCGGCGCTTTCGTCATTTGCTGGGGGCCTTTCTTTGTTTTAAACCTTATTTACGGTCTATGCGAAAGCTGTTCACCTCTCCCTGAAGAGTCCGTTCTTGCCGCGAAGTGGTTGCATTACGTCAACAGTGTGCTTAACCCAATTATCTATGCCTGCATGAACAAAGACTTCAGATCAGCGTTCAAGAAGCTTCTTGCGTTTTCTTGCTTCTTCGTTCCGGGAGTCCACCGTCAGGACATGACCCTGGAGAAGTCTTTCTATAGCGAGAGGAATTCTCTCCGCTCAACCAGGGGAAGTTCTTTTCGAGGAGTGAATAACTCCCCGGCTCGAAAAGAAAGCAGCTCACTGCGATCGTATACTTCATTCAAAGAGGTGAATGGTTACCACTCGTGGGAGAAGCCTTGTTTTGTGTGAGATGTGGACGAAGTGCATGAGGAGACGCGTTAAATTGACCTCACTGTCATAGCGTCGGCGGATGCCATATCCAGAGGCCTGGTCTCTAGGCTTTAGGAAACTTTTTGCTCTGCAAATGCTTCATTTTGCCCAGGTGTTCATTTTGCCAATGCGTCGGACTAGCGTCCGAAACTTAAGATTCCAAAACGAAGATTGCAACTTTATATAGTGGAACTCCACTTGTGGCAGTTGAAATTTCAACGACACCAAAAGAAAAACATATCACTATTGGCACGCCACCTTGTGGTAAAGGTTTGTCTTACGATTTGTGTCGCGTTAATCCTTTTAGTCCAAAAGTCAATCGAAATTTCATTCGTAACATTCTAACTTTTGGATACATTTAAATGAAAGCTGTTTCAGCAGCACATTCATGTGGTAATTATTATTTTTTTCGAAAGTTGGTTAAGTGAAATTTGGAGTCCACATTTCATGTGGGCGTGAGTAAAATTTAACCGAATCTACATTATACCGTAGTTGCTTCAATGCAGCCTTGTACGTAACGAACTTATTTTCGATTTCGTTTTGTTTCAAAGAAAAAATATCTACGGAATTCAACTTCAGATGAACAACTGATGGCTCTCCCTATATTGGCTTCACATTGTCCGTTTGGAAAAAAAGACAAAGAGAATAGCTATAGTGCGTCTGGCAAAGCGGTATAAAAACAGCCAATGAATGCGTGATTGTATACATTGTAATGAATATATCCCGTATGTCTGAGGCTTTCAACGTACACCTAACCTTCCTTTCCAAACAGATTCAATTAACGACAGAATAAGTAGTGTAAGGGAATTGACTAGTGCACGAGGGAAACATTTTAAGGTCCTAAATAATATAATAAAGCTGTTGATTTCAGAGTGGCTTTAAAAAGGAAATCACGTGTTTTCGTCTAGCTCACATGCTTCGTCAAATCCCCAAACCAATCAGAGCGAACGTAGTGTTTTCTAACCAATCGCGACCACAAGCAGCAGCAGTTCTAACTAAGGCTTAAATTGTATTTTAATTCCTGTGCCTGTTCCTATGTGGTTTTTCCTTCAAACCTTCAGAGTGGTCTATTTTGGTTTTCTTTTTGCCCCATGTCAAAGTGAGATAACAAACAAGACAGATGACGCCATTTGCCAAAGGAGAATCGGGATGCTGGCATTCTGATTGATGCGGGAAGCGGTTTCGCAGGATAAAACAAAGATTAACTGTGGGAAGCAGGATAGAAAAACCTATTTTGT
>Ga0126336_10001360_pt1 | contig 12568 bp, 7 predicted proteins | sample SidCmetagenome_FD_92530 | JGI IMG/M metagenome (GOLD analysis project Ga0126336, IMG submission 92530) | Coral microbial communities from El Islote,Puerto Morelos, Mexico - Siderastrea C C metagenome | ecosystem: Host-associated > Invertebrates > Cnidaria > Coral | place: El Islote,Puerto... | reverse complement strand
GCAACACTCGAACCCAGTTCTCTGTTCCGTGCCGGCAAAATATTAATTTATGTCAATTCTGATTAACACAAATTACATATTTTGCCTCCACTACACAACCGAACACACGAACAACACTTAGGGGCATGGGCGCGTCGGTCAGCCAGGCCCATGCTAGATAGTAAAAATAAGGGCTTCAAGCTTGCTGCGAGTTAGTGAGTATTTAACGTAAATGCTTTTAGCCTCTAAAGAGGCCCAGCGACTGAATGTTCCTCTCTGAGACACCGGAATTGGTGGCTTAAGTAGCTCCTCCCGATCTGGTGGAATGCGTACTAAACTTAGAAAAGTCAGGTACAATATCCAAAAAAATACTTCTTAAAGAAACCTCTGTAAGCATGTAGACGAACGAGTTTCAGCAATGACAACAGATCACCCTCTATTAATTGATCTGTTTTGCTTTTTCAATTACAATAGTAACGTGATGTAAACTGAACTGAACGTGCGTAATACGAATGGGACATAATACTTAACTTCTGAAAAAACGGAAAAAGCGAGAATAAATAAACATAACTAAACTTCTTAATTGTAAAAGATTGTCAAAATCAGACTTTTCGGCAAGCTGCTTGAGTTGGATCACCTCAAGGGGTTCCTTCCTCTGAGAGGCTGCAGGTTGGCTAACAAGGCGAAGGGCCCCTTCCTTCACGGCAATGACGGTGGGTGTAACGTAGAAGAGTCAACTCCGGCAATCTGATGCGGCCACTTGAAAGCGTAAAACGCGGAGTGAATGGCAGACGTTGACTTTGATGACTCTAGGAGATACAGCAAGTAGAGGGCACAATCCATAGGACTGACAGGCAAATCGGGAACGCTCAACACACCGCTGGCATACTCTCTCCACCTATTGAAGGCCCTTAAATAGTTTTCTGATGTTCTGGACGCTCTCGAAGCAAGCGCAGTAAGTTTAAGCTTCAGCTTCAGCTGGTTGACTTGAAAATCATCAAAGTTTTCTGAGTACCAAAAAAACATGACGAGAAGATATCTAAAGATAATGAAATAGGAACAAATAATTAGACGATCCGAGATTAGGACTGCTTTTGTAACACGTGCAGACCCACTGCAGAAATAAGGAGATACATAGAAAAAAAAACGGTCCTAGAAAAATCACACTGACGCAACAAATGCGACGCTGAGATATGAAGGCTGCTGAGCTGACCTATACGGCCTCTAGGGAATGACGAGTAGGCCATACGCATCCAGGGCGTGACATTAAGAAACCAACCAGGGGTACAACATTGAGCCCATCTGGGGCGTAACGTTCAGGTAATTGAGCCCATCTGGGGCATAACAATGAGTCCATCTAAGGACATAAACGTAGAATCCATCTAGGGTGTACATTTGAGGCCATCTGGGCATAACATTAAGCTCATCTAGAGCGCAAGCATTGACCCCATCCAGGGCAATATCAAGCCTGTCAAACAAACAAAAACAAAAACAAAATCGTAGCATAAAATAACATTCACCCCCCAAGGACGTAACATGGAAACCACTTAGGGTAAAGCATTGACCCCTCAAGGGCATAAAGCCCATAAACGGGAAACAATACCCTTAAATTTGACACCAAGTTAAATATGCCCCCTAGGTTTAATACTACTGAAAGCTATTAATGTGACAATTAGCTGAACTGGCACAATATTGTCAAGGAACAATAAAACTAGTATGAGATGACTCACAGTGAAAACTATGAGGGATACTAATGTCAATACGCAGAGCTACTGAAACAAATGAAAGAGGCTTACAACCAAAAATTGAATTTTTAGCGTTGCATGCAATAAATAAATTAGGAAAATTGGGCAGAATGACCCAGACTGTGGGCTACCATGAAGTTCTGGCCCAGACATGAATGAAGGTACTCCAGTGAACCCCATCAGAGCAAAGCATTGGCCAGAAGTGAGCCGAGTTCTAAACTAGAGTTCCCTTAGCGCTGCCAATCTTCATGCGCCGGATGACTTTGCACGTTAAGCATAATAGGGGACACAGCCAGTAACAGGGGTCACAGCCAATCTTGAGAAGAAGCGTTTACTCCACTTCAACGGTGTTGATAAAATCTGGAATTAAAGCACTGAACATTGGCATCGTACAGGCAAGCGAACCTATCACAGGTATGAAGACCCCATAAATCATCCAGGTCATTGAAAACAATGTCGTTGATAGTGTAATCGATAAACTTGCTTATGTCATCGGCTGCACTGTTGAGATCTCTCGGTATACACTGCATGTCAATGCTAACGCCATTAAGCAGGCAGCTCTTGGTAGATGTCCATTGCCAGATCCTGTAATGCTGGTACTTTAATTTAGACCCACAGTTAAAGATACTGACGACATTCTGATTATCGGTAAACCAAGTTACCAACTGAGCCTGTAAGGACTTGGCGAAAGCTTTCATTGATAAAGAAACAACAAGCAGCTCTCTTTGAATGTGGAAACTTTGCGATTTCTCGAAATCCGACCAATTTTAATGAAAGATTTTGCCTTCGAACTCAATGGAATTACCGCAAGCTGAAGTGGATGTATCTGAATAGACGATCTTTAGGAGGCTTATTCCCTTTCCAGCGAAATAGGAACACCATTTACACCATTGAGGCTCACTACGTTTAATCTCCAGAAAGTCAGTTCGGATGAAAGCTGAACGTAAGAATTTCAGGTCGACGCAAAGTTGATCAAGGTGAAAAGATTTCTAGTCATAAGCCTAGAGACATTGCCCACACAGTTGCCAAGTGATAACACTAGCAAGCTTGCGAACTGGGATACGAGAGAAGAAACAGACGCTATTGAATTCAAATCGTCCTGCAAACTCATAATCGGTTTGACGGTGGCGCCAATTTGCGAAGCGGCCGTATTGATCACGGTTCCAAGCCAAGAAAACACCTGAGTCAGTTTCCAGACACATTTGGATTCGTTCGTAAGAAAACCAGAACGACGTAATTCGACGTGAACTTCTAAACTTGCAATCTTGGCACTGCTACAACCCGCAGCGGATCCGAGGCCATCATCCATCATCCAAACAAACAACAATTCCCTTGGCTTCTGATGTAATATATCAAACACGAGAAAGAGTGTTTCATTAGGATATCCAAACCCCGAGAAGTGGGTTGAAAAAACGAGGCGCAGCGGAGTTTTTTTGACCGACTTCGAGGTGTTTGGATGCCTGATGAAACACTCTTTCGAGTTTTTGATATGGCTTCTCAAACCATTCATAATTCTTGGAGAAATTCAAAGCAAAAGTTTGCCATTTTTTACGCTAATTAATAGCGATATCCAAACAACCGTCACGGAAGTGATTTCCTTTGTTTTTCCTTTATGAATTATTAATGAGTTTGAGAACTCCATTTCTTAATCAGAGGTTTGAGCAATTTCGTAAACAGGTAAGGCGCTGAGCTGAACCCAAAAGGGAGAACTGAAAATTGAAAAAAACCTGTCACGACCGCAAGAAAATGTCCACGAAAAAGAAAGGTACTTTCTGCGATCGGGAAATATATCAACGTGGTGATATAAAGCGACTTAGTAAAAGAAAACATGTAATCAGCAAGACTCAAAATCTCTTTGGCAACTCGTAAATCTTCGCATCTAAACATTTTCCTGTAAAGGAATTGATTAACATGACGAGGGTCTAGAATAAGACGCTTTTTGCAGATTTTGGAATAGATACAGACAAAGGATTGATGATGATAGGTTGGCCAAAAACTACAGTAACACAGCCTTGCCTAATGAGATTGTTAATAACGTTTTCAACAAAAGCAGATTGCCCCAAAGCGGATGAGCTATTTCTGGCGGTAAAAGGCTTTGGAGTTTGGAGTAGTGGCAATATATAACCAAATTCAATAACATCGAGGATAAACTGCGGAGCGTGAATGTCTTTTCAGATTTCAAGTGCACGACTCAACCTTCCTTTCACCGACACGCATTCCTGGTCTGATTTAAATTCATATTGCAAGCAAGATTTTGAAGAAAAAATAAATCCGCAGATAATTGATCCGAAAATTTGCTGATCGTAATCCTCGTCCGGTTCAACATCAGACAGTCACTAAGAAGACTGAACCGCATTAATTTGCTGCAAGGACAGCAAGCCCTCCAATCGCCGGATTTGCGACACACCAAACAATCGTCAGAAGCAGATCTTTGGACTGATTTTTGCTGATTCACACGAGAGAAAGTATTAGGCAAATGTTAAGCCACGAGCTGAGGAGTCTTAGGCTGAATGACTGGAACAAAGTTTTGTTAGTGCTAAGCTGGGCGTGAAACGGAACGCTTAACCGCCCTGCCCCCCTTGATTCCGCTCTATAGATCTTCTTCTTGTCTTCCTCATCGTCGGCTAGGTCATGATGTTTGTATTCTAGCACTGTCTTCCAGCAAAACGGAGACTTGTCGGAGCAAGTAAGATGATCTTTTGACGCTTCTGAAGAAGGGCCATATCTATATCCAAAGCTTCCTTTGTCTTCTCGAAATCTTTCGTCTCCAAGGCAGCTTTAGCGTCTTCCACGGTTTCTGTAACTGTTTTGTTGGCCTGTACTGATCCTGGTTAATCTTTTTGTTGAACTGAGGAATGGGATCACTCTTGATCATTTTGATTTCTGCCATCTGCTGTGAAGCCGTAGTTTCATAGGCGCGCTTAAAAATGGATTCTGCAATGACAGACTTAAACTGAGTCATAAGACCATCTTTGCAACTTTAGCCTCATCCATGGCCGTGGGGATAGAAAAGAAAAAACTAAATTTCACAAAACCAAGTTGACGCGGCGAGGCTGACCGTAGAATGACACGAAATAACTCAACGGTAACTATTTCAAACCCGCGAACAGCGATCCTTCGCGCGCAACACTCGAACCCAGTTCTCTGTTCCGTGCAGGCAAAATATTAATTTATGTCAATTCTGATTAAAACAAATTACATTATATCGACAGCTTGTTCGAAAAATACATTTTCGGCAGTAGGCGAGGTCGTGAGGCATGGCTCACAACCAGGTGTTTCTGAAGACATTGAACTATATGTACCTTAAGATAAGTTTAACCTCTGCTTTGGAAATGAGCCAAACTCTACTCTAAAAAACTCTACTTAGTTTCGCCATACATAGCCATTGGCTTTTCAAATACAGGGGAAACCTGAAATGGCTGAAAACCGACCATCTTTGTAAGTAGGAACAAAAGAGAAAAATAAAGGTATAACACAAATAACTTAAGATTCTTGCATGGATAGTGCGAAGCAAAACATCCTGAAAACTAACTGCTTTGGATTTCCTGTCTGTTTTAAACTGCAACAATTAGAAAGGAATACACTTTCCTTTTCTTGGCATTAAATAACCAACCCAAGTAACATAGGAGCATGGTACATAACTTATAGTAAGTATTAAGCTAAGCCAAAGCCCTTCAGTAACAACGTAAAAGCAATTTTTTTTTCTCTCTTCCTTCCTAGAAACAATAGAAGGGCAAACTGGCATATTTAGTTGATACAGGACTAATTTCTAATTTTCCTTCACTTCGGTAACAAGAATTGTGTGTGTATTTTTATTGGAAACTAAATATATGATTTATGTCACGTTTAATCTCAGTAAAAATGTTTTTGGCATTCGTGTTATGATAAAAGTGAATCTGGGAACTTTTGTGCTTTCCTTGCTTTATTTGTTCTTCTTCCCAGTAAGATTTTAAAAAAATTGATTAGAAGTCTTGTTTTTACGAAACTTGGAGGTAGTTGGTACAACTTTATTTGAAAATACAGAAAATAGAAAATAAAGGAACCTCATAGCTAATAGTCACTCTCACAATACCAAATCTCCTTAGTATACCTTATTTACCTGAGGTTGTAGACATTTTAAAGGGTAAAGGATTTCTACTAAGAAAAGTATGAAATCAAGGATCCCTGCAGTAAAGCAGCGACACGTAGATGTTATTATTTACCGATAAGTCTACACTTTTAATAGAGTAATACACACTGCTAATAAAAACAAAAGAGAGATGGTGGTTAAGGAGACTTTTTCTAGAGCTCCTTTACTATATAACATTTCAATGATCATGTGTAACGTACACTTCTTTTCAGAATCAAAAGTACAGCTAAGATGTAAGGTACATGACTTCTACATAGAGGAGAAACAGATCAACAACAACAACAACAACAACAACCGATTCTCGAAACTCCCGATAACTTTCAGGGGCCGCAAACTATTTTAGGTGCACAATATTCTCCAATAGCTATACAATCTTTATTGATTTTGAGAGCTAAATTTTGATCTTTATAATTTCGTGAAGCATAATGCTAAGTTTGGGCCAATAATTACCATTAGCTGATAAATAAATGAGCTCGAAAAAATACTTACCGGGCCCGGCATGTTATCAAGTGTTTCCAGCTTTTTCCCAGGGGAAACTTTATTATAACCACATGTGATTATTACCAGAACTCTTTTTACCCTAGGACAATTGCGCAGTGGAACAATCTCCCACCAGAAATTATAGCATCTACTTCGCCATGCTCATTTAGGCAATCCCTGTGTAATCTTACATATTGATTAGTAAATTTTTTTTCATTGTTTGTTGTATTTTTTATTATTTAAAGCAGTCTGCAATACTCTGTTGAGTGAAGACTTAACTGGCAAATAAATAAATAAATAAATAAATAAATAAATAAATAAATAACTGATAAATAAATAAATAAATAAATAAATAAATAAACTTGAAGTGAAATCATTTTACTCCAGCGCAAAGAAATTAAACGCTAGGTTTTTTTCCCCTTAAAATGGAACTTGTTACTTAATAACAATTGTAAAGTGAAAGGAAAAATCACTGAGCAATGGAACAGAGGCTTGGTTATTCTCTAAAAAGGCAAGTATTTATGTGATTTTGTTGACAAAACCTTGCCGGTTTGCTTTTCTTCGAGTTATAGTTTTTCTTAAAGAGTCGGCCCGCCATTTGAATTGCATTGCTCCACTACAAATAAGTCTTTTGACTACCGTTTCCCAGTTGAAATTTCGTCAGTTTGCTTGGAGTTTTGTTTGCTAATCTTGCTCCACTTAGCTTTATTTAAGAAAATATGGATCTTAGCTAAAATAGTGAGATATGAACCTCACAACGTTCGTCGTGTCTTTGACAAAAACGTCTGACAACTTGTTTTCTCTTGGCTTCTATATGCGAAAATATGATCGAGAACAAAGAGAACAAACACAAACGCCGAAACTACTAAGATATCGGAGGCAGAGACTAAACAGTGTGAGTACTTTCCATTGAAATTCTTGCTTGTTTTCATGAACTTTCGGTAAAACAAAATTTAAACGTGCCATTTCATTTTGAACCAAAGAAAGCTTTACGCGGAACATTTAATTCACCTGTTAGCAAAAGTTTTTTAAAGATAATTCTTTAGTTTAATATCCTTATAAGCTTATTATGAGATTTCGGCGTTTTTTGTTCACGCTTTTTGCTTCACGATAAAATTTAAGTCGTGTTTCTCGTTAATCTATCCTTTTCCCCTAAGGTTTCGAAACGGCTCTTTCAGTCCTATAAGCTTAATTTTAACTTTGATTGCGAGTAGTAGCGCGCTTAGAAACATTGTCTGCAAACCAATTCTCAAACAATTTGCCTCGTTTCGTCTTCAAAGACAGAACAAAATAAACATGTTATTTGCCGGCCTAGGTCGCTCCGTATAGGGAAAAGTTGTGCACGAGGTCCTGAGTACTGAAGACCTCGACCGTCGACCGCCCGGTAAATAACTTAATTTGGGTAGGCTTAACCCCTTCAGCTCTTTCAGATCGAAATAAAGAAGCCAAACAACGTAGGCAACCATCTGAGATGTATCTCCGTCAGTTCATAAATGTTTTGTCGCCCCGCTTGCTCAGCGGGTGCAGTTGAGTAGTGATACGACTCAGACTGTTAACTCTACGAGCCTTACCGATGCTCGCAGTCTGCAAGCGTCGAACTCATAGTCTGTGCGCTTCGGGTGGATTTTTTTTTCAGAGTTACTAACGAATGCTTTGTTTTTATATCGTTTCGCTCTGTACGTATGCATTGGAAAATGGAAACACTGAAGTCATTAAACTGATGCGTTTAATTACAAGAAGACATAGGCTGATTCAGTTATAACAAGATCAATAACATCATTAACGGACCCTCACAAGATGGAGTTATATACAGTTGCGGGCACCTAGGTTCACTAATTTTTTCTTTTGGGTTTCAAAGATAAATAAATTTTGGGTGACCCGCTTTGGAAAAAAAAAAAAACGAGAACAATCGTGAAAGTGCAAACCCGAAGCAAAAATTTCCTACCAATCCCGTCGATGCTAGAACTAAACTTATGAATTCTCCTCCAGCCCTTACATTTCGGTATTTTCCAATACAGTAATAAATGGCAGACGTTTTTTTAATTGCGTTACCTGTATATTTGCATAACAACTTGTCGTAAGTTGATCTTGAGCTAAATGTTTTGATTCGACAAAATAAACCAAGTGTAGATTTCTAGGGTTTTCCCCTCTCTTTCAAACGCATGAAGTGGCGCGTTCGAATTGTGTACGAGAAATGTGACAGATTTTTCATATACACGGTCAGCATTTCTAAGACTGTAAGATAAAACCTCATGACATAGAATAAACCGAGAACTTAAATAACCCGGAGTCTGGTTAGGGGTTACTTTAAAAGCCTCACTTCCACACTAGCCATGTAGAGGCCATGGCCAGGCACTGCAACAAAGTCCTCGGTTAAAAAAAAAAAAAAACCTGCCGTAGATGCCCAGTTTAGAGTCCTGCTGCAAGAAAATGTGATGAATCCCAACAGGGACCTTAAGGTTGTCCTTAGCTGCCACTCCATGTCTGGTCTAGTTTTATATCTAAAATTGTATTGTCTGCTTCAATTGCTTATGACAAAGAGCTCAGCCCATTTGGACCTCCCTTATACGTTCCAGGGGTAATTCGTATTGTTACGCTGGATTAAATGTTTTAAAATTCCTTAGTTCGATTGCATTGTCTTCCTCTTCAATAACACCCAGTTTCTTCAAAGCGGGCCTGTAAGCTCTAATTTCTCCAGTTACTACCTCAGGCTGGTGGATTTCATTTTCCTTCTGCACAAAGGTTTCTTTAGAAACACTCGGAAGTCCTTCATCTGAGCATAGTAAATTATGAAGTTTATAAAAGTGCTTAAATATGAGACACCGCCAGTGCCATAACGCATTATGTAGTCAGTCGAAAACTCTCGTTGTGGCTTAGCTATTTGAGTATACCCTATATTAGTTCTAAAGAGAAAGAAGGGTATGATGAAAGCGAACGTAACAGCTACAAGAAGAGTTGTCCCTTTGATCTTTTTAGCTCTCAGATGGGCCTGGAATGGATTAGTTACTCCAACACCAACACGCCTTCTTCCTCGGGCCCACAAAGTTTTCAACAAACATATGTTGACGTAAATTACAAATACACTTGGAAGAACAAACTGCAGCGGGAAAATAATAAGTGACATTCTAAACGGATAAATATTCTGATGATACTTGCAAAAAACTGTGTAATGGGTGTCGTTAGGGGCAATCTTGCCCCATCGTATGCGGCTGCAGGAAATAACATGGCGACAAGTCTAAACACCCACGCACAAATGATCATTCTATGCACGGTGGAGACTTGGAACGTGCGAGGAACTGCACGAGTTGATAAGTACTTCTCGAGACTTATCACTGCTAGATTGTTTACCGTGATAACGGAAAAAATGAAGTTTGCATATCGCACTATTCTGCACGCCCAGCCACCTTGAAAAACATCCAACGGCGATATTTGAATGCATAAAAGGGCAGCGATATCGCACAGGAAAGGATGTCTGACAATGTTAAACTTCTCACATACAAATTCAAATTTCTGACAAAACGACTTGACTGGATGGGATTTGCCTTTGGCTTTTTCCAAAGAAAGTAAAATATCAGGCAGTTACCAAGGAGTCCCATTGCACCAATTGTCAACATAGCTGAGCAGAGGACCCGTTTTGCGGTGTCACCGGCCGGGGTGAAGAGGTAGATCGGCTCCAATGTTTTTGTTTGGTTATTGGAATAACATGAATCGTTAGCAGATGACATAGGCAGGCTGTGTCATTGCCATCCATGTCCAATGAAAGCATCTATAAAAAAGGGCAAAATGGCTGTTACTATTGCCAATTCCCTAGCCTGTGTCAGGGATATTTTCCTAGGGTACCCCAGCTAATATTTAGTTTTGTCAAAAGAACGTTTTGAGCTATCAAATTGATTAGATTTTTTCGCAAGACTCTCTCAAACTAAGAGTATGTTATAGGAGAAAACAGATTATGCTAGCAATTTAAATTGAAACTGAAATTGAAATTGAAGATGAAATTCACTTCCTCTGCTATTGCCCGAAATATTTCAAACTAAGAAATGAATTTTTCGCTCAAATACAAAGTCATCTCCATAATTCTCAGCAGCTATCTTACTCGGACCTGGTGATTAAACTGATGAAGTCCGAAGATATTTATCTTAATTTACGATTGACGAGTTATATTTCACTATTGAATAATTTGCGTGACAGTATCCTGTCATCTAAGAATGATGTCACTCGATTATTTGTTATTAATATCATAATAATTATTATTTCTTTTTCTTTTTGTTCTTGTTTTTACGTACCTTTTGCAATACTGTAAATAATTATAGTCCTGCAAATAAAGGTTACCTGTTGGGCTCATTTTCGGAATGCGAGCTGGGTGGGGGGGGGGGGTATGCGGATTAACCTATCACCCGTCATTCATCACCTTTTACTGCAAGTGATCACTTTAATAAGAACGGTTTCAAAAACGGCGGATCTTTGCACAAATGACTTTACTTTGGACAAGTTGTCCGAGTTACAACCTACTATCGTTTTCTCCCAAAACATATGTCAAATTTAGGTATCCATTTGGTAATAAAACTTGTTGTTGTTGTTGTTGTTGGTGCTCCTTCCAGGTGAAAAATTTCCCCTTTCCTGAAAAGTTAGCTAGACACCGTTCCGGAGAAAACAAATATGATAAGGACTTCAACAATATAATAACGGATAATCAAAAGAAAAGAAAACTAAGAAGGTCCAAATTTTAACCCTACTCTGCCTGGGCTTTTTTTTTTTGAGTTTCTGAGCGCCTGGGCGGGGTGAGGGGGGGGGAAAGCAAAAAGTACTGTACGTGTGATTGTGTTGTTGCAAAAAATATTAACAAATTACAAAAAAAAAACGAAGTGCCCCCCTCCCCCATAGATCTCGAAAACTATTAAGGCTCTTGCGATGAAACTTGGCACGTTTATAGCACGTCATTAGCTTAACAAATTGGGCTTATGACGTGTCAATTATGACCTGTCGTGAAGCCACAATAACGTAACAAACCTGCCATTTTGAATTTGAGGCCGCCATCTTGAATCCCGAGCCTGCAGTCATACAACTGACAATGACGTCACCAAAAATATATGAATTTGTTTTAAGAAACATACTTAGTCAAAACAAGCACAGAAAAGTAAAAAGTCATCTTCTTACAAACGAAGGGGAAAAACTGAAAAAAAGACTGCAAAAAGACAGAAAATAGTCAAAATACACTTCTGAGTAGACAGTTGCTATGGAAACGTCAATCATTATAGACATGTCATTGCCACAGGAAAGTTTTCTCTGATAGATTTTAGGAAAAGTCACGAGATTTGGTGATTATTCGTCTCGCCCTTTAAAAGTTATAATTCGTTAAAGTCAGCGCGGGCACAATGTACCGCCCACCCCCCTACCCCCAGGCTAAATAGGGTTTAGTAATGCGCATGCGTAAAAAAATGACCTTTCGTTACCTCGACCAAGATGTAAAATGTGTATTTTGTCCCCTTTTCTTGGCGTTTTAGCAATTCAACTATATAAAAAATTGCGATAAAATATTACTTAAAAAATTTTTAAGATTTAAAAAAGTTAAAACGTTGACGTTTCGACTCTAGCTTAACGTCATTATCAAGTCAAAAATTGTCGAAATGTTGAAATCTATAAATACTAAAAGGAATTATAGGTAATTAAGAAACTGTAACAAATGAAGAAGTTACAAGTTGAACAAAACGTTTAGCACGTATCGAGTCCGTCTGGATATTTATATTAGGCTTTAGCTGCTCGATGAAAAGCACCTCAAAAACTAAACAATCAAATTTGCCCTGGCGGTTTCTCAAGATTCTAAATTGGCTTTCTTTTAAAAGATTCTTGCTACCGTAAGCTTCGACGGAATGTCTACCGATTGCCGAGTTTTTGTGTTCAGCAATGCGTCGATGAAGGTGTCGGGCTGTGTACCCGACATAATCTGCATCGCACAGATCACATGAAAAACGATAGACTAGAAATACGTGACTTGCAGAACCTCACAAAGTTCGGGCAAGGGTACATCACAAAGGGTGGGGAAGGGATAGAATTTCGGTTTAACTGGAGGTGTGGATGCACAATGTTCCCAGTCGCTTCCATGTAACTTGCATCCAATCCCCTGTCATCCTAAAATCTAATGCATAGGAACTGGGTACCAGTTTCCGGGTTTAATTTGAGCTAACTGTTGTATGCGACTGTATACGAAAATACGTTCACCCCCCCCCCCCCCCCCCTT
>Ga0126336_10001359_pt1 | contig 12569 bp, 9 predicted proteins | sample SidCmetagenome_FD_92530 | JGI IMG/M metagenome (GOLD analysis project Ga0126336, IMG submission 92530) | Coral microbial communities from El Islote,Puerto Morelos, Mexico - Siderastrea C C metagenome | ecosystem: Host-associated > Invertebrates > Cnidaria > Coral | place: El Islote,Puerto... | reverse complement strand
TGGGGTATGAGAACAACATGTGCTTCCGATTACGGTTTACTGAGTAAATCAAATCAGGGCAACTACGAAACGATTTTCCGTTTCACACGAGAAGACAGAGCGTCATGCAAGGTGCTGTCCCTGTGACTTGTCCTTTGTAGTCCCACGCTGAAACATATATTGGCGCACGCAAATATTTCTCAGGAAAATTGTAGCTACAATATAGTTAACCCAATTAACAAACGAGAGTCGCAATTTTATATTCTTTATTTCACCATAAACATGGACAAGGAAACAGGTACAATATTGCAAATTTTTTACTATATACTTGCGTGTGTGTCGCCTATGAAATTGGGGAAACTGCAACAAGTAGCAACAGGGGATATTGTGCTTACCAGGGAATACAGTTATCTGCCCTAGGGGCCCGTTTCTTGAAAGTCGCGATAACTCTTCGGGCCCGGAAAGCTGTTTTATGTGCGCGATGTTTGCATTTAAGACTCAAATTCTTAGTTGATAAAACAAGTCGGGCTGATATACGCACTAAAAACTGCGCCAACTATCTATAGACTTTGATTTTAAAAAAATAGCTCCGGGCCCGAAAAGTTACCTGGATTTTCGAGAACGGGCCCCAGGCGATTTCATTGACCTTTGTTTCGTGGTTGTTATTGGGCAGTGATAACCATGCGAAGACGAACGTCCTCAGAGTAGCTGCGGGCTAAAGACCAATCTAAAGAGCCGGAGAGGGTGGTACTGGGGACAGGTTATTTTTTTCCCCTCCCTCAAAATTCCTTGATTACGTGCCCAACCTATACTTTAGAGGGGGATTTTATCCTTTCAACGCCCCGATGAAGAGAGTCTAAGCAAGGTCTTACTTGAGGATATTGGCCTATAGGTCGTGTAATGTCACCAAATGTGAAATAAAACCCTGAAAATAAAACATGCCTTAGGGTATAAAAGAAGTATAAGCCACTCACACAAAACCGGAAATCTTGAGAGATCTTCTTGACACTTTGCTTCATACAGTCTTTGCTACTTGTTTATATTACTAAGCTGTGAAACGAATTGCAACAGCTTGTAAACTGTTTTGTGGCAACTGAACGTAAAAAAACCTTTCCGTAATGTATAACAAGCGATTGTGCGTGATGGGCGTGCAAAGGATGCTTCCCACACAAATTGCGGCACCTCTGTTACGGAGTTTGAAGTTTTCAACATTGCACAACAAGTTATAAGTTACAATATCATTAGTGGCTGGTTTGGCACAAGCTACAATTCCCCTTCTTAAACTGATGCCTTGTGACCTTGATGGCTCAACGCCCAGCACATGACATTAGCGGGGTCCTCTGGCATATATATTGCTCCGGTTTTAGCTTGAATCTCTACAAAAGAGGAGATACTGATAATGAACGTAAATAAGATATCCGGTGTGCTACACGATGACGTGATTTCACGTGATCGTGATAAAATAAATACCACTATGGAGCGGGGAAGGAGACAGGGCACGAACCCAGGAGAAATGGAGGCAACAATTCCGAGGAAAAGTCTATGGAGGCTACACAAAGAGGGAACAGGAGGAAAGGGGGCGGGACGTAGGAGGTGGGAAGCGACAGAGATAGGGAATATCTTTGCAGTATTTTGCACTCAGTAGAAAAGGAGCATAAGTGTTAGGCATAGGCTACCAAAGAAAAGACAGGAAGAGAGTTTAAAAGGTACGAGAGGAGGGAAGTTTGGATTCCTGTTCCTCCGACGCAGTGAAACAACGTTAAATAGTCTTAAATGTAAGGGGTGAAAATAAACCTATCCTCTTTAACACTAGATGGGGCCCGACGGGGTCACCATTATTCTAATTGGAAACTATTAATAGAAGGTAAATTTACAGGAGGCTGTTATCCGAATTGCCTGAATTATGACATAACTCTTAGCAGCCATTCAGTCCACACACTGTCGAATACATCGTCTTTAATTCTGTGCACGAAGGGGGTTTGATTGGAAAGGAAATTTCTTTCGCGCGAATAATACCACCTGGGCCCGGCCGGTTTTTAAACTGAAACGCCCCCTCACTCTGTGTTCATTCACCATGGCATGTGCCCCATGTTTTGTCCACGCTTTTCCAGATGAAGGCTTATCAGTTCAGCCGATATTTTGGGAAATACCGTATTTTCTCGATTAAACACAGGGCCCCGAATAAACGCCGGGCACAAAAGAGGGAATTGTAAATAAGCCCCTCAGACGTCTTAAAAATTGGCGGGCCCAAATAAACTACTGATTCAAAGAAACGCCGGGTCCACCATGCCAAGTTTGAAATAAATGCTGGGGGCGTTTAATTGAGAAAATACGGTACAAAAACACAATATACCTTGAATCAGCTTTGCAGTGATCATTGGCCTTTTTTGTATAATTACTTAGTGAACTTGACTAGATCCCTTCCTCTGAGATCCAAAGTTCAAGCCAACAGGATCTTTGTTTGTGGTTTTCTGCTGTTCATCAGGCCTTTCGTCGATCCTTACTGACGGGCGGTTTGGAAGACGAGGATGATTTTGACCCCGTGCACGCAACATCATCGTCATCATGATCATGAACGCCTGCTAGATATAACCATAACTTGGGGGTAATTGTGGGCTACGTGACCTGTAAGAGATCTCCAGTCACGTTCACAATGATCATTAAATGACACGACTCAGCATTTGGCCCGGCCATTTGGCGCCTACTGGAATGTCACATGGGCACTATCTATCATCCGTGCACTGAAATTTGCTTCCGTGAATTGGCGCTGTTCCTCGGTTCACACCTACTCAACCCACCTTTCAGCTCCACTCAGACCCTGCTCTTTTTAGCACGATTTGGATTATTCTTTCTAAACTCTTAGTTCACGCCCACTCATCTCACTTTTAGCTCGGATCTTCCCCGGGTCTTTTTCGTACGATTCGGATTATTCAGTCTACTCTAACTAAATTTGGATTAACTTTTCTGTTGGGTAAACCTTACAGTTGTGAAAGATTCCGAAAACTGTCCAAGGAAGTGCTTGGATTATTAGCCAGCAAACTCAGTTTCAGTTGTAAGCATAACTTGATTTACCAGTAACCGGATACCCATGTTATGCGCAAAGGATTCCGGGATCGCTAGGGGGCAAACATTGCAAGTCGCTAGAAAGAAATGTATGGCGTAAAGTTGTTTCTTCGTCAACAGCAGTGAATTTGGACAAAGAATAACGCTTTTTCGCTGTGATTTTGTGAGAAGTGGAGTTGACTAGTGTTGGTACGTGGTAATTGTAAGTTTCTGTGTGTTTAGTGCGATAAATTAAATCTATCGACAAACACTCTTTCTCGCGTAAGGTTGATTGTGGAATCTACATCACGCCATGGTCTCGAAATAGTACACCGTTTAGGTATAAATTTGAGGGTATTGACTCAATAAAGCCTTTTCAGTTGTAATTACGTGTGCCAATATTGTTGAGTCATTTATACCACGAGTATGAATAAGAAATATGCCCGGCGGCGATCATTGTGCTGTGTGGGGTTGTGACAACGATCGGAGGTACCCAGAAAAACAAAAATTCTTCCTCAAGTTGATATATTGAGATTCTACTCGCCAAAGAACAAGCAAGTTGTTTTGTCATGGGCTAGAGCTATAAATCGTGAGAAATTCAAGGTAACAATGGTCGAGTACTAAGGTCTGTTCGAATCATTTTTCCGAGGATATATTAAACTCTCAATGTCGCACACCAACTTTGTTTATGGAAGGTTATGACTGTGAGGATAAGCCTCAAAGACCTGCTCCTAAGATTAGAAATACAAAAATATCAGAGAAAAAGACAAGAAAAAGAAAGCAAAGTGGTAACGATGACCAGTGATGGCGTGATGTAGATTTCACAATCAACCTTACGCAAGAAAGAGTGTTAATCGATGGATTTTATCGCACTAAACACTAAACACACAGCAACTTACAATTTCCCCGTACCAACACTAGTCAACTCCACTCCTCACAAAATCAAAGCGAAAAAGCGTTGTTCTTTGTCCAAATTCACTGCTTTTAACGAAGAAACAACTTTACGCCATACATTTCTTTCTAGCGACTTGCAATGTTTGCCCCCTAGCGAGCCCAGAAACCTTTGCGCATAACATGGGTATCCGGTTACTGGTAAATCATTCAATCAACACGATAAACAACTGGGAGGACATCCGGTATCCAGTTCAAATATTCATTTTGTCATGTCTGCCCCTTTAACGAGTCAAGATTCTGATTGCAGGTCTAATGGAATTAGCAATAAATTTCTCTTTTCCAACTGAAAATTTTTTTATCTGTAAATATGAAGTCAGTTTCTGTTAATTCAGATTTAACATCGATAGCTTAGACAGGTTTTCCCTATTCATCCCCTCCCTGATCGTGCAAATTTGGACCTAGTCCAAGCTCACTGGCACTCCTGTTGACTTTGTAAACACAATATAATCAGCGCTAATCGATCACTTTGGAATTAGTTAAATATTAGTTACGGTGCAGGAACATTTATAATAAGCCAACACAATTCGCGTTTCAGAAGTGAATTTTCATTCGACGAAGTAAAGACTGAAGTACTAGTTGCTTCTATCCGCAGAAATGGGAATGGGAAGCGAGGATAAAATTCCCTTCCCCCTTCGTTGCCTTTATATCAGTGTTATTGTTTTAGGATTGGAAGCGGGACTTGTCACCGGCAGACGGGATCATGATTTCGCTGTAATGGATCAGATAGAAAGGATTAACAAGAATACTGGTAGGTGATTCAAATGTAACTTTTGACGTTATGGCGAGAAATTAATAATTACGATTTATGTTATCATGTGTTGTTACATAACGGCCGTAATTTCTGTCTGAGAAGGGGTTGCATTTCATCCAGCCTATACGGTTTGTCTTTATTGCGGTATATGCCATATGCCTTGATTTTGTTACAAACAACGTAATCACTCTTGTAATTACTGTTAATTAAAGGCATCGATCTGGGGTCGACTAGTTTGTCTTTCTGAAGAGGTAAAAACTTTCTACGTGCCAGCAAATAGAATGGAAGAGACGTGCTTTTTAACACCTAACGTGTAGAGTATGAAGGTGGGATGGCGCTCTCTAGACCCACTCCTGAAGCTTGTTGACCGCCGATATTTTGCAACTCCCGTAAATGGCTGTAAAAAAACCTGTCGTCGATAATTCTGAAAATATAACCATTTTCGGGCCTCTAAAAATAATGCTAGCTAGGTAGGGAAAAGGCAAGTACGTAGGTTTGGTCAAAAGCTGTTATTTCAGTCAAGGAAGAGAGGGAAGTTTAAACAATATGTACAGGAAATCGCCCCCAAAGGAACTCTCTCTACCTCTTTCTTGTAACGTTATGACGATCATACTACATTTGAACCCGAGGAAAATACCCTGTGGAATTTTGAGCTGTCTTTTGCTGCTCAATCCCTACCTCTAATCCAGATCCAAACGTGTTAGTCTTCTAACCCTATCCAAGACATAAATCCTAAATTTTCCTTCCTCTTCAAGCCAAATTACCAAAATACATACCCTATTTCAAACCAGTTTAGCCTTTTTGGCCATTAGGGCTTTCCTAGAGGAGCACTGCCGCCCATCCCCCCTCCCCTGACATAAGTGAAAAACTGCGATTACCTGTTTAAAACATTAAAACATATTTTAATGGTTTACATTCGATTTCTAAAATTTCCAAGGTGACATTGCATTCATTTTTTAATGCTCTCGATATAAACATTTCCGATACGTGCTGGTTTGGAGGACTCTCAAAGGTTTTCGCAATATTAGAATTACTTCAACAGCAAAACACTTTGTTTGACGCCATCTTGAGGGTTTTAGGGAAAGGATTCATCAAAATCCATTAAATCTTTTCAACATGTGGTAATTTTTGTTATACAGTACTTGACCCACAGAGGTCCACAGCAACCTAGAGTGGCAACATTCTTGGCATGACTTGCCTTTTTCTCCAGACCCAGTCACGGGGAAGGCTTCTGCGTAAATTATTTCATTGGATGACAGTCTTAATTCAAATTAATGATATTAGAAATATTTTATTATCACCACACAACCACGTCTAGGACAGTCTATCATTATTTTCCCGTCACTAGTATTTCTTGAAAACCTTTAGTTACGATTCGATTCCATTCAAATGAAGACTTCTGAGCAGGACTTTTATGTCCTAGTGTTGATTTACCACTGTACTTAAAAAAAAGGTCAAAACTATACATTGGGTGCAGGATAAATTAAGGAACTTTTTATGCAGATCTAGGACATCTCTAAGGTGAACGTTCTTGACACCACTAAAGGAGAAAATCAAGGCTTGTATCACGACATAACTTTGTAGAGAAAGACTGCTAGTTGACATCTCTCTCTCTTTCTTATGTTGGTTGGATCTCCGGGAATACGTGCGGCGAGGGGTCAGGTGGATTATTTTGCGCAAAAGCATGGATCTAAAACGTGTAAACATTCAGTACTAAAAAAGAATCAAAGTCACGTCACACACCAAATCAATGTCCTAACCTGTCTTTTATCGGGCCATGTTGGTCCTTCGCCCATCAGTTTACGGTGGATTTCTAAGGCAAACCATTTAAGTAACGTTCATATACACATCCAGAAATATTCAGTGCAGGAAACCGTTGATGTGATTGAGTGGGTGAGAGAGAGAATGTGCCACTGTTTTCGAATTTTAAAGTATTTTGACTTACAGGACTTAGCGTTGCACGAGTTTCAATCTTGATAGACCACAAAAGCTTTTAATTCTGGTAAGTCGTGCATACTTTCTCCGAGCTTCTAATATGACACAATAACTTGACCAGTGCTTATCTTTGGTTTGTTTAGCACAAAAGGTATGCTTATCGTCATAACGTCAGAAATAATTTTTTGCACAGAAACTGTTTCGGTAATTATGTACCAGTCAATTCCAAAACCGCCCATCCCCCCCCCGGGCATACCCCGGGGATACCCGGGCATTTGACTTGAGTTTAGCTCCGTACAGTAGGGAATTTGACCCAAAATGAGGCCCTCCCTGTCTGGCATTTGACTTTCGTGTCAAAACGTCGGTCAGCAATCGGAAACAAAAGGATTTCGTAATTCTTTCATTCAGCACGTGCACCGCGTTCAAGGGTAATTGCTCTTGTCGATTCCACGTGGGTTTTTTCTGTTGTTTAACTGAAGAACAGGTGCAGATGTAGTAGGAGCAAGAGCGGTTGAAAAGGCAAAAGCGACTCGGCAAAGAAAAAAGCAAGAGAAAAAAAAATGACATGATGTCTGTATAGGGCGAACTTTGTTGACGTTTAAAAATGTTTACGGTATCAGGAAATACGAGAAATGATCAATCACTGTATTTTAATATATATCGATATATAGAGTTTATTATATTCGCAGTTTTGTTGGAGCATTTGAGAGCCTTTGAAAAAGCCCGTTAAATGTGGGCTTTCTTAAAAGAACATTTTTATTGAAATTAAGAAACGTCCGTAAGATAGCTTTGAGAGACTTTGGATATTTCAGTTGTGTTTTACAGCAGATCATTGTTTTATTATTAAAATTGCAGTTGACAAAAATCTTAATCCAAACAGTAGCCAGCTGTTTATTATAGAATATTTACATTTGAATAAACGGTTTGACACATGGGAAAAATAGTTGCTTCAATATACCTGGAGGCTGGGGGATTTGACGCTCTTTGAAGCTCTAACCGGTAGGGCATTTGACCGTCTAAACTGCCAAAATAGCGGGGAATTTGACCAAAATTTTTCAAAAAAGTCAAATGCCCGGAGGTTTGCCCGGGGGGGGGGATGGGCAGTTTTGGAATTGACTAGTACATTAAGAATCAGCAGTCTTTCAACCTCATGTTTAACACACCAACTGCTCAACTATGGTGTTCTCCCTTACCCTAAATAATTATATTTGCTTTATCCTTCGGTTAGATCCAAATTCTGAAGATGTCGCTATTATTGAAAGCGACATTCGTCTCCCTCCTGCCGAGTCCGCTGCAGCCAGCGGTGAATTCTCCAATGCCCTCCGTTTCAGGTCGAGGATATGGCCTGGAGGAGTGGTACCATATGTGCTAGATGACAGTATAGGTATGTACACCGTCTTACACTTCGAGATCTCATTAACTCGCTCACTTGCTAACCGTGTGGTATAGGCGGATCCTTGCTGACTTCATTGTTTACATCTTGAAAATTGAAATTCATCCGATAAAAAACAAAGATTATAACTAGAAAGAGCATTAGCATTTAGTTAACATGCGAAGTTGGAAAGAAAAAGGATGGAAACCGGTTTCAAATGATGCTTTCAAAATTTACAACATTTACAGACGTTTGTATGACTGGTCTGTAAATTTGACCTTCTTCAAAAAGGAATATCTCCAATTTTCAACATTCTCCTCTCATATTCGCTATTTTTACTAATTGTACCAGTTTCTTTCAATTTTTCGTGTTTTCATTTGCTAAGCTAACAATAAAATGTTCGATAATTTATGATAATGCTTAGATCAAAGACTGCCGACATAAACAAGGATCCGCCTATACAACTTTGCTCTACCCCAATTAAGTATGTAAGCCTGCGGCTACGATTGTCGCAGGGTTTTAAAATACGTTTCAAAATCATACGAAATTTTTCTCGTGGTACACACACTTGTAAGCGAGTTGAACTCTGATCTACACGAAACAATTCGCGACGTCGGTTTTCAGTAAGCATATCGCATGCGACCGTAAAGTTGTACCGTCTAAATAGTCCCTCAATTAATGATGCCTACAATTTGAAGAAACAGTAGACCCTGACTCATCCCCAGTCGTCTTCATGTCACCCGACGCGCGCGGCACGGGAGCGCGACCACCCCTTGCTATCACACCTCGCGCTCCCGTTCCGTGCGCGTCGCTTTACATGAAAACGACGGAGGACGAGTCAGCAGTAGTCCAGTCTCGACCTCTCGTTTTCTCGGACAATTCAGTTTCGTTTCCCTTGCATGTTTGTGAGAGTGGGACTCTACCATGTTGTTAAAAATTCCATGACAAGGCTCTTACTTTCTCGTTGTCATCTCTTCTTCAGTAAACCGTACAAGCCACCTGGAGGCGTTGCGTAAGGGGATGGAAACATGGGAAAACAATACCTGCGTCAAGTTTGTGAAGCGGACAAATGAGCTTCGGTATGCGCGCATTTTCTATGGCTCTAAAGGGTAAGATCGCTTTCCATCGTTTTTGTGATAGCTGAAGTCAACATCGCATTTAATGACATAGAACATGAACTTTATTTAAACTTTGTAACCTTCTAACAAGCTTCATTTAAACACAAACGAAAAAGAAGTACAAAAAAATGAACACTGTTTTACAACACTGCTGTGTGGAGGTCAAATAGAAAAATATGCAGTTGAGCAGCTGTCGAACGACTTTTGCTTTCCCTTGCGAGCTCGAGACTGCGGGAGTCTGCTGTACATTAATTATACTGTATGACAAACATAAACGGACAAACTACTAAAGGCAGTTACCACTGCTTGCAAGAAATGCACTATAAGTCCGTCATCCCTTATTCCTTTTTTGCTTGGTTTTTTTTTCTATTCTTTTTTTTTGAACCTGTTTTGTTTCGGTTTTTGTGACTCTTCCCGTGTTATAATTTAGCACCCGATATGTACCGTTACTTAGAGTTCTACATGGTTCGCACATGATTGTTTGCCACTGTTTGACCGATTTTCAGATGTAATTCCAATATTGGCGCGCTATGGACCAGACCCTCACAACTGTCTCTTGGGCTTAGATGCAATCTGGGTTCCATAGCAACACATGAGCTAGGCCATCTCCTCGGCTTTGCGCATGAGCAGAATAGGCCTGACAGGGATCAATATATCAACATTTTATGGGAGAATGTTGATCCAGGTATATTTAACGTGTCAGAACTGTTGATTTGGAGTAAGATTAATGTAAACGTTAGCTTGCGTACGTTTATAAATAAGATGCGAAGCACTAAGGAAATGATTGCGATAGTGCCAACATTTGATCCAGAAATGCTGCATGAAGAGCCACGTCTTGGATATGCCACTGACAATTTTTTTTTGTAGGGAAGAATTTTTTCTTTTAGTTTTTCTCGGATTTAGTTACTTTCTTTACTTTCATGGCGTATTCATTACTTATTTATTTATTTATTTCCCTATATTTGACAGCTCATCATAAGATCTTCATAAAACAGAACCATTGGATCTTTCACACTTTCGGTACCCCGTATGACTACAATTCCATAATGCATTATGGGCGCTACCATTTCTCCAAAAATGGTGAACCAACCATGGTATCACGTGATCCCAAAATCAAGTGGTTCGGGAGCAGGTACCCAAGCAAGTTGGACATAAAAGAGGTTTGTCTTGTTCTTCTATGCCACTCCGAATGACTGTACTCATCTCGTCCAAAAAAAGTAACCCACGCAAGCAGAATTTTTGCCTCATAATATCGATTTGTATTGCTGGTTTGCACGTGACGTCATAAAATTCTAAAATCAAAACTCGCTAGGCCTGCTTAATTTTTATCGTCACCAGGTATAGGAACACCTAAAAATGTATCTTTTCACGAGTTTCCAGCTCGGTATCATCCTTTGTGTTTAAAATAAAACATACTGATTTTTCGAAATTGCCGGCCAGTAAGTGATATCAAGATGGCGCCGTGACAAAGCTGCCTCGTTTGAAAAAAGGTCGTTTCTTATGATTTTTGGCAGTTTAAACAGTTCAAGTATTATGAGAGGTGTTTATGTGTTTGTATACTAGCTCACGAGCAAAAAGTAATCGCTCTCATAGCAAAAGTGAGTTCCAGATTTTTTCATTGATTTCAGACCGCCATGTTGGTGTCCCTCGGAAGGACATCAATATGGCGTCTGTATACTGAGCTCTATAAATTTGCGTGGAACGTTTCGGCAAATAACTCAAGAATGGTGTACTGCACAGACCTGAGACTTGGAGAAGTTGTTTATTTATTAATCTTTTGTAACATTTGAAATTCTTAGCTTCTGTTATTGAACGGTTTCGACTGATTTATTTTTTGATGGCGTGAGAGTGAAAATCGGCCATAAAGTCGTTATTCAAGAAAGCTGGTTTCACCACGCATTACAACCCCGCAAATACGAACTTACTGGGTGAAGAACCTGTAGATGAAGAACCTGTTGAAACCTAAAATGAACCAGTTTTTTGTTTAGAAAAATAAAGGACATCTTGTGGGTGTAAATAAATCAGAGAACCCAGAGCATGGTCTGTGCTTGTTTAGAATGTAGTCCAAGAGAGGATGAAGCAAGAGAGTGAATCCCCTTGCCCCATGATAACGATCCTGCGAAGGTTATTTATATTTATTGTTCCCATGTCAGCAATCTAAAATTACATGACGTCATTTCAACTGAGTAATGAGGTGTCGTCCTTAAAATAACCGCGCAGTATAACACAGAACCAAAAATAGATTTCAAATAATTTTCATCGGAAGAGGCCCATGTATGGGGCATTCGCTCTCTCCCTTCATCCTCCAATCATAATAGGCATGTAGCATGGGACCATTACCCATAATGAATCTGTTTTCTGACAACTGCAACAAGCACTTGTCGTTTAAAAATAAGAAATTATTTCAGAGCCTAATATAACCTAATTTCCAATTTATTAGTAGAAACCACATAAGTAAGAATCTTTGTGCGGGTCTTAACTGTATTCAAATGAATTTCTTTTTCCTCTTATTCTTCTTATTCTTCTTTTTAGATGAACCTCCTGTACTCGTGCCCAGGTATGATCCACTGGAAACTTTGAAATCTTTTTTGTTTTTGTTTTTTAAGAAGAACGAAATTTGTAACCTTGTCCAAGAGCTGTAGCAATGGGTCTAGATGTGGCGGCAAGAGTTGCGTTTGGCCCTTGTTTAATTCAAGGATGACGCACTAAAATATGCTCATATTTTATGCCATCCATACATTCATCTTTAAGGCCGCGGGTGACAAGCTGCTCATGAATAAATTTATAAGGCAAAATTTTGGTGGAGGTCGTACGTTAAAAAACTTTAGATTTTGATCGTTTAGGGGCCGATTTCGTTGAAACTTAATATAGGGCTTGAGGAATGTTGGAAGTACAATAAGATTGTTTTTTCTTTGATAAATTGCGTTTCTTTGCGATGCTTTGAGCTTCCAAAATTAAGATTTGGTAAAACGCGACTCCGTGTCCAAGTTTTCTCCTCGTGGAGAAGACAACGCCTCTTGATTTTGCTACTAATTGATCATTTAAAACCTCTATTGTGTCACATCAGAAGCCGATTTTGTGATTTCAAGTTCCACTGATAGTTATAAGCCTTTAAATTAGTAAAATCGTCCTTGTTTAAATTTGAAGACTTAAAACTTCTGTTAAAAAGCCTGTTTTAAGAAAGTGCTTCTGTTATGACAACCTACAACACACCTATTTTACCTGTCTGCTGTGTCAGTTCAGGAAATTTTATATCCGCGCTGTATTCTTGGACACAAAATTGGTGGTTTTAGGGCTTCCGAACGCTTATCGAAGAAACACGATTGTCACCAAGAATATTTTATTATGCAAATTATGGATATAAAAATTAAGAAGCTATTGTTAACACTCCAGAAACAAACAATAGGTTGCATGCAAT
>Ga0126336_10001358_pt1:10000-12570 | contig 12570 bp, 5 predicted proteins | sample SidCmetagenome_FD_92530 | JGI IMG/M metagenome (GOLD analysis project Ga0126336, IMG submission 92530) | Coral microbial communities from El Islote,Puerto Morelos, Mexico - Siderastrea C C metagenome | ecosystem: Host-associated > Invertebrates > Cnidaria > Coral | place: El... | reverse complement strand
TTCTTGATTTTTTTTAATAGTGGTTAAGTTTTTAATAAAACAATTATTCTACTCGGGCTTGCTGGATATCAAATGATTATAACCAACTCGGCGCTACGCGCCTCGTTGGTTATCTATCATTTGTTATCCAGTGCGCCCTCGTAGAATATATTGTTAAATATCATCGGTAGAATGAACCTTGAGGTTTGTATCGTGAGTTTAACCCACCGTTTGACCATTCCTCACATACAAGGAACTTATCCGTGAGCATTAAAAGCTATTAGTTTGTAGCTTTCAGTGTTTTTAGGACTATTCAATTTCAAAAGTATCGCCAAACAATCAAAAAACATCATTAAATATATTTGCAGCCTAATTCCTTGGCCAAAGATGAATAGAATAATTGATTTAATTGCTTCGCCTTTCGTCTACTGGTTTATTAATTGCTTTCAGCTTTTTTCCTTGTTCAGGGTAAAGGATTGAGTCTCGATGAATTCCGGAGTCCTGTCTTTCACTGATATTTTCTTCGGAAAGCCGGGTTTTCTTATTTAATGTTTGCACAGAGAGAAATAAACATCCAAATGTGGTCCCATATTTACATTTCAGCCTCCAAAGCGTGAAAAACCCATGGGCACCGAGAGAGAAAATTTAAGCAGAATACTTGTAGTGTTGTTTTCTGTTTTCTTAGCTTGTTTCAAGGCCTTTTGATTGCGTATTAGTGAAAGCTAACACAGCGGGTTGTTCTGGTTGGATGAACTTTTATCTAAACATTTACGTCGCAGAAAATTTTAGGGAACAGATTCTCACTCGCTGCTGGCTTTCCAAAAATGCTAGCTGATCTAATTTAACACTCTAAAGGGCCATATTTCATGATGTCTGTCAGCTCCGAAAATAAAAGGAACTAAATTTTAAGAAAGTATAGGTGAAATTTCGCCGAAGAAAACTCTAGTGTTTGATCACAATTGAATCCGAATTTCTCAGGCGTTTAAGGTCTTCCGAACAGACATTTCACCGAAACAATCCGTTGTGTGCCCCTGACAAACTAATCTCGACTCCATATGAACCCTTTTAGAAAGTCTACATGCGAAGAGTTGTCCGGGCTGTGAGGAGTAAAAACCGAATAAACCGAGATAAATCCAACTAGAAACTTAGAACTCAATTCGGTAATACACAACAAAAAGCTCTGACATTCGGTTAACAGTATGAACTTCGATTTGCTTTATAACTGAACAGTTCAACATTTCAGTGAAATTAATTTGCCTGCCATTTTAGAGGGCCGAAACATGCATAAGCACAAAATGCAGTTTTCGTTTGGGAATCCAATGAAATGAATGATGGGACAAATACGAATGAGGATTAGCAGACATTTTACAGGCTCTCTGACGGATGCGCTATCAGAACTGTAGTTTGCCGTGACGTGGCGATACGTTCGTTTTCTGTCTCATGTACTATAAACATGACGATACTTTTATAACAAATTATACTGTAAAGATCAATAAGTCGCTTTGAACTGGTTTGGTTCAAGCCGAGGTTTATGATGGCAGGTCGATTTTTCCACTTTAAACGATCGGGAAAGCACTGATTCTGAACGGGCCGATGTGCAGCTAACTATGACACGTCTTGGGATGAATTAGATTAAAACGGGGGAATAGCTTGCTAGAAATAGTCGATATTCTCTTGAAACTATGATCTAAACAAATCCACACTGCAGCAAGCAACAACTACAACTTGACTTTGGTTCCAACAGTAGTTTATTCCGCTTCAAAGCGTTATGGATACGTTGTACAATCAGGTTGCTAATATACGACTTGAACTGGCATGCTTCTGTTGTTAATAGCAAAGTACAATAAACCCCCTAACATAAAGAAGTCAAAAGTAACTACACCGGAAAAGAAAGTCCTTTGACGGTAGCGCAACTTTGCATTAAACTGACTCATCGTTCAGAATAACTACTGTCGGCCTTTTAAGTATAGTTTCCATTGGGAGTAACATAATTGACAAAGCCAAAGATTAAAGCAATTATGCAAATAATGTAAATATAGCATTGACAAAGACTACGAGCAGTCTCTCTTTTCGCTCAGCTTGGGATAGTCGAACAAACGAACACGCGCGAGAATCGCCAGCCGAGTGGAAACGTGACGCGCGTGTGGTGAGCCGCGCGTGTAGTTGGCTGGCTTGTTCTTTTCGCCCGACCTTCCCAGAGCGGAAAAAGAGACTGTTCGTAATCTACGTTGACAATAACGATATACGTCGAGAAACCAACTAACATCTATGAATACGTTAGTCACGTCTCCTCGGCTAAAGCTAGACATTTAAAACAAAAGCCAAGAGCAAATTATCGAATAAAATGCCGAAAACCTGACACAAAGTTAAATACGATTAATTCTTCCTTCATCTAACACCCATGACAAGCACCTATGTAATGCTAATGGTCACTGAAACAGGGTATAGCAATTTGAGGGATGGCCTGTATAAATCTTGTTTATTTATCTGTTAAAGCACAAAATAGGATAAATTAAGAGAGAAATTACTGTGATAACTAATTTTACGATTTGCCAAAAAGTCGCTAAATTCGCGAAAACTGGCTGTCGCAA
>Ga0126336_10001358_pt1:0-5000 | contig 12570 bp, 5 predicted proteins | sample SidCmetagenome_FD_92530 | JGI IMG/M metagenome (GOLD analysis project Ga0126336, IMG submission 92530) | Coral microbial communities from El Islote,Puerto Morelos, Mexico - Siderastrea C C metagenome | ecosystem: Host-associated > Invertebrates > Cnidaria > Coral | place: El Islote,Puerto... | reverse complement strand
TTACTCACAGCACTAAGCAAATTAAAATTACAGTTGAAAGAAAACACAAAATAGGAAGTTGTTTGGAAGCCTCATTATAAAAACGCAGGTGATTGATTTTTGATCTCAGATCAAAACTTTAAAGTTCCTAATCTGGTGTTTCAAAATTCATCCACCTGCCCCAAATGGGCGCCATTCATTGGCTTGTCACTTCAGTATGTACAAGTCACTAATAGGTTTAAGAGCATTGCACTTGTTGCGAATCACACACATCTTGACAAATTTAGTCCAACTTATCAAAAAGCAAAATGGTTACTGCCCTCGTCATTTTTCTATGACAACCTTGTATATTTATGGGTGGTGAATTGAGCTGGACCGAACTTTTCAAAGGCTTCGATTTTAAAAACCGTACTTCTCTAAGAGAGAGCTAACAAAAAGTATCAGTCCACATTGTGCATCGCTGTTTGTTAAGAGATATTACAGGCTAGCATATATTTACCTCCGCGCTTTGTGTTGTCTTGATCACTCGAAATTAAAAGCAAGTCTTTTTTTCCCTGTGTCAGTAGAGGAGAGAATTTGGTTTAGTGTCAAACGTGTAGAAAGAGCATGAACAGTTTAAAACGGCATTCTTGTTCTGCAAGGACTAAACAGCCCCTTGTCATTTTACTATCTTATTCATGTATTTATCAATTAGGTGGGCTGACTTTCCTAAATGAGGACTCAAAATACCTCATTTCGCTTTGACACTCTTAAAACGTCAGCTCTTTTAATTTTTATTGGTGGGTTTAGGGTTAGGGTTAGGGTTACGCGTTTTTGAAATAGATGCTCTGCAAGTGCGATTCATATGCTTTTGATAGCGGAGCTCCTTTGCGGCCGAAGGTCGCAGAGCGGAGAACCACGGGTAAGGAAATCTGGTAACCTATCGATCCGAGAAATTTTAGTTCTGACGTCAGCGTACGTCCGTACGCAAGCACAGACTCTAAGCGGGGAGGGGGAGGGGAGTCCCAAGGCAACCCGACGGGGAGAGAAGAATGAGATCTTTTCTTGGCGGGAAATCGCGCGGTGCTTTTGGGTAACTAGCGTTTTTCTTGGCGGGAAATCGCATGACCATCGTCGCTTTTGAAAAAGAGGTTTCTTCAAAAGCTTAAGCTTATTTAGCAAAACGATTGTTCGAGAGTGATGAAGTTTTATACTTGAGAATAAAAAACATCTGATATCTATAAATGGAAAGAAAAAGTTCAAAAGAATAGTCAATTGTCTTTTTGGTGGAAGGCGAAAAGTTCAAGTTTCGAAATTTGCCTTAGCTTCGACTTCATCTTTGTCACGGCGTTCTGTCGGCACATCGCTTTGGTTTGCAGCATTTGGCAGCGGTCGGGGACGCCAAATATAGCTGAGCTAGTGCCTTCTGTTTTTTTTTCTGTCCACAACCATGGTTTTTGCGGCGGTCCGAACACATTTTCTCAGGAAAAACACCCGCTTGCTTATCTCGATCAAGCTCCGATCAATAAACAGTCGTATATTAAGTATTAAAAATGAACGCCACTTTCGTCGTCGTGTTAGCTTAGCTCAATGGTAACGCGCGTGGATCCGACGCGAAAGGTACAGGGTTCGACTCTCAGACGACGAATTTCTTTAGAGATTAATAAGTACCAGCGAAAAAAACCTGTGGAGCTTCGCTTTTAGCCTTGGCTAAATCTATATCGACGACAGACTCCAGACTTAAAAAGTGCTGATCGAGCCTTACTCTGCCATGGTGGTTGTATCGGTAAACTTACTTTACGAGCTCCTAGTTAGTTACGTTACTAAACTATATGATACACTTGCCTACGACAAACTCTTTAGGTTGCTCAATTATAAATGAAACGTTTGATTCACAAATGTCACAAATTTCAACTTTATATTTACAAGAAACAACAAAACTATTGTAATTATTGTTACCTGGCTGTTTGGAGACATTTCACCATCCTTTTCCATGATTGGGTTTGATAGATTTGATCGCATAAGCAGGGCCTTAAGTTCCTTTGTAGGGAAGAAAATGGTCATCAATAACATTCAGGCAGCATTCACATTTTTTCTACACTTTACACTTTACCTTTACTCTAATGGAGCCTCCTTTCCAGGACCAAGCTATCGCCCTGAAAACGAAGTTGTCTCAAACGCTGCTTTCACGTGGAGTCCTGTAAACTTACCAATCAAAAGCTGGATATTTGAAGTTCCAACATTTTCCAGACAAAGTCGTTTTAAAATGTTGTTTATTTTGTATTGAACTACTTAAAAATAAATAACCTTTTTTATTGACGTCATAGGTTTACCACTCTAATATATATAGATAGATAGGCTAGCCTAACAACGGAGCTCCTCAAAACCCCTGCTGTAAGGAATCCTGCATTGTTTTATAACTTGGTACCTAGTCTCTGATTAATACCCAAGTGGTCGCCAACCTAGTGTTATAATTTTGGATAAAAAAATAAGCAAGTTATCACTGGCTTACCCTTGATTTGTATCGCTATGAATTGGCATAAAATAATATTGAGGCAAGTTTAAACTTGGAATTAAGTGAAGGTGATGAATGTCAATGAAATTTCAGTTTCGTCTCAGGTAATAAGTTGGCCAATTCGAGGCCAGTCTTTACATTCTCAGCTCAAATTGAAGTGGAAATGCAGAGATAGAGTCATATATGTGATCAAGCTTTGTCAAGGCGTTTAGCGAATCTTTCAACTTGTACAATATTCGCGGGAGTTGGCTCTGCAGTGACATGTCGTATTTAAAGTGAGGTAACCCCTTCCACGTGAATAGCAAATGGTAAACAAGGTATACAAACTGCGTGCGCTGACTCGTTCGCGCCATTTTCGAGGGCGGGCGCAAGCGGAGAGACTGGAGACTTCGGTACACCCGACTTGTCTACCCGCCTAGATTAGCCTTTGCTATTTGCGGGTAAAGGAGTATGTATTGTTTAAATTTAATGTTGTTGAATAAACTTGAAAAAACGTGAATGGCCTTGGATTCAAGAGAAACCATTTGGGGAAAGATGGCGGCAATAACATTTCCCGGTATACGTTTTCATCATGTTCATTTCGCGGAGATAAGGCCGTCACGAAACAGATAAGATTTTAACCTTGAAGACAGTTAAGCTAGAAGCTTGTGGGGTAGTGCCTAAACTACAATACATTACAATAAAATATATACATTATACATATAACTGTTCCTCGAGAGTCTTCTTTCACATATCTTTCTTAGCAAAATAACTGTCTTCGCAAATTAGTAAATTTTTCGCACGAAGACAAGCACTCGTATGTAAAACACGAATTGTGTCAGATAAGCTTAATATTTTTGTCGTAGTGGTGCCTGCTTTCGGTTTTTGGCCAAAAATTCTGTTGTTTTAGGGCTAAAACTTGGGTTAAATCCATCTGCAAGGGGAGGATGATTGCAAAAGCTGGTAGTCAAAATTAAAGCCAAAGAAAAACTCGCCGCACTAGGCTATATTAAAAGCGAAAACAGCATGCGGACCGCTGAGGAAACGAAACTTTTGCTTGCTTTAATCGTCTCTGAAGTATTAAATAGATTATTCCTTTTTCGTCTCTCTAAGTGTTTAGTTAACTTGGATTGGCATGGTAGCTGCAGGAATAAAATTCTGAAACCTTTAGGCAAATGTTGCTATGTCTTTTTTTTTCTACGCTCAATTTCCATGCTAGACAAGGTGTCCTTTAAGTCACAACTCAAACTTAATTACAATCAATCGAGTTTTTACAGACAGAGAGCAAAGAGAGGAAAGTTTGTTATTTCAGGAACCTTTTTATAAAGAAATAAAAGGGAGAACTACTTTAGAACACAAGGGATTTCTTTAAAATGGAGACGTTAAAGTTATTGAATAAATGTGCAAAATAGAATCTTAGCTTACGGCATTCTTGCATCATACAGCAGTACGGGAAGAGTTTTCTACAAATCTATGACTGTGAATTAAAATTTAAATGATTTGGGATATAAAAAGCTTCACGTAATGGCGCATTCGTTGCAAAAAGAGCCCATATAATAATAGCTGAAGGTTTATATAACTTGAGCCCATTCACAAAATTGCGATCCAGCTGTTTCAAATATCCCTTGACTGGTAGTCGGGTTTCTATAACTGATGCGTGATAATTTTTCCTTCTTAGCAAGCACTCGCAATACACTATGTACCTTGTATCGGTGCAAATTTAACCTCAACTTGAATTTGCCATGTCATCCCAAAACAAAAATTCCTGCGGGAATTAGATGTTTTCTTAGTGCTCGTGATCGTGAGCAAAGTGCAGAGCTCATTGTTTTCACCAATTTTATTAAAGAGTTGTTAACAAACATGACAAGTTTGTGGCCTCCACCTCAAATTTTCTTAGCTGATTGAGGCGGGTGGAGACTACTTTATATATAAAAAAATAACTAAATATATCAATACCGAATATTACTTCGTTGAAAAACAAAAGAAAGCTTAACTAAGAAAGATTGCGTTAAAAAGTAGCCGTGTACAAAGCTCGTACCAAGAATAGAAAAACACGTATAACCCAAAGTTTTAACTTTAAGTTTAAGATCTGGCTTAAAAGCCAGATCTTAAAACGTTATAGATATGAGAACGGAGTACCATCTGAAATTTGTCATGGCAAGCAAGTAGGTAAAAATTGCACCAAATCGGAAACAACAACAAATTAAAAAAAAAAGGAAAAAAAGACAAAAATTGGAGAGAAAAATAGTGAAGTTGTGAAGTTTTGAACGCGCGTCACCTGAAAAAGAAAAGAAACCAAAAAATCTCATTGATCGCACGTCTACCCACCGCGCCACCACAACAGAGCTGAAAGTGAGAAGTTATTTTATGTACGTAAACATGGTAAACTTGGTGATAACAGTTTGCATTGACATCGTACACATGGATAAATGCTTTCCAACGTAACAGCGTGTAGTTGGAAAGCGTTTTCATTACGGTTCGTAGCATTTTCATCACGTTTGTGATAGCCTTTTGTTCTTAATTATTTTGACACTTAAGATTACGTAAC
>Ga0126336_10001357_pt1 | contig 12573 bp, 7 predicted proteins | sample SidCmetagenome_FD_92530 | JGI IMG/M metagenome (GOLD analysis project Ga0126336, IMG submission 92530) | Coral microbial communities from El Islote,Puerto Morelos, Mexico - Siderastrea C C metagenome | ecosystem: Host-associated > Invertebrates > Cnidaria > Coral | place: El Islote,Puerto... | reverse complement strand
GGGGGGTGGGGGGGGGGCCGGGGAGCCTTTTTTGTGTGTGGGGGATCCTTGGGGGGGGGGGGTGTCGTTAAGTTTTCTGTGGAATACATTAACGTCCTCGACGTCCAAGCCTATTGCCTGGTTCTCATGAATAAAATGCTGTGGAATCTAGTTATTTTAAATGCGGGGGAGAAATACATTTTCAAAGGCTATTCTCTTATATTAATATGATTCAGAATCACTGAACCGTGACGTAATTACGCCTATGTTCATTATTCACTGCAGACTAATTAAAAATAATAATAATAATAATAATAATAATAATAATAATAATAATAATAATAAACTAAACAAGTGGAATTATTTTAAATTTTCAGGTTGGATACATCTACCGAGGTGACGACAAGTTCTTAAGGATGTATGTCGTGAACTTACATAACAGGTATAAATGACTTCACATCAAGGATCCAGATTACAATCATTTGGTCATTATGTCACCCACACATTCTCGCTTAAAAATCATTTTAAACGGTGATTCTAAACAAAATAGCTTAAAATTCCATAACATTTCTGGGAATTGTATTTGGTAGAACTCTTCACACTCTGGTTAATGTCAGTTTGCAGAAGCCTGCATGCCCAGTGGAGCAAGTCTGGGACTCACTACACTGGAAGCGCAAGTCAATGAGTAGCAACTGGTTAACTTTAATTTCTTAATATAAAATGATAAAAAAGTGTTCTTACACATTGGTTCCTGAAGTTTCGTTCGAATAAAATACATTTACTACAAAAGAATTTGCTAGCGTATTGCTAGGAATCATCAGTTGAATTGTTTCCCCCACCCACTAGTGATGGAATTGTCTTGGCCGAGTTCTGGATGGTTTTCGACTCTGATGCAGTCCTGCCGATCAGGCGTCTTAACCTGGCTGTCAAGAGAGGAAGACTTAGAAACCTGGCCGTAGAGATGGATGATTATGACGTCAAGCAAGTAGTTGGTATGTGTAAATTACTGTTCTAAAAGGAAGACAAAGAGAACCGTGAACTTGAAACCTAAAACGAAAACCTTTTTCCTCTTCACAAATAGAGAGAGAAGATTGTCCTGAGAAATGCTCCGAGTACGCTTTTTGTGCCAGAAACGTAACTTCCTTTCAGTGTGTCTGCGCAAGAGGTTATGTTGGTGACGGAAAGGAGTGTATTGGTGAGTACCTAATCTAAAGCATGGATTTAACAAAATCATCAGTGCGATGGGCTAAGTAACGAAAAAAAACCCAGGTTTCTTCACAGAACGCGTCTTATATGCTTGGGTAAGAACCCATCTCTCCAACCACATGTGTCCACCAAATGATAACGGCGAAAATGACGTGAAATGCCCTACGATAGGATTTATCCCGTCCAAGGAAAACGTCTTTCTCAAGTGATAAATTGATGCATGTTAACCAGTGACATTACTTTCAGGACCACTACACACCTAAACTTCTCGCAATCCCACACACTGCTTGAAAGATTCATCAATATGAAGCCAGAAAATCGAAAATATTTCGTCGGCGAACAGTAATATACAAGAAGAAGCCACGTTTGTAGTTGTTTCTGCTTTCAGAGCTAAAACTGTGCTTTGGTTTCATGGGCCACTGTTATGACCTTGCCCTTACCTTATCATTTTTGCTTTTAATCGTCAGACCTTGATGAGTGCACTGTTAACAATGGCGGCTGTCAGCATGTGTGCATCAACAGTCCAGAGGGCAGCTACCACTGTTTGTGTAACCGAGGCTTTCTTCTTCACAGCGACAGGAAGCAATGCCGGGGTAAGGCAGCTCTGTAAATTATGCTTATAACGGTCTCACTAACTGTATAGGTAAGTGTCATTACCTGACCTGCAGTGTCTCAGAGTGACTTGTTCTGCTGGGCTGATAGACCTATGTAGGCTGCAAAGTAACTGACTTTTGTTTTCTCTGATCTGCAGCATCTGACGGTGACTTGGCCTACTGTGCGTCTGAATGGCGTCAGGATGTTTTATGGAGTCATACTGTAGCCAGCGGCATTGACATCAAGGCCTGTCCTCAAGATTATTTGACTGGTGAATCTCAACTCTCTTCTACGAAATAATTACCTTGATAACAAACAAGAAAAAAATCTAGCTTAACAACAAGTTGTGCTCATCATTACCGGTGATTCGGCACTCTGTTGGTTGGCCACTTAGACGAAAATGGTACCCATATTTTATTATCTTGCACTGCGAATACAAATCACGCCAATTTTTGGTTTGCGCCATTGCGCATTTCAGTGAAGAGACTGTTGTAGTGCTATTACGTTTTACAGGGCTTGTGATTTAGTGCCTGCCAATTTCGTAACATTCGTTTCATGATTTATATTTTGGGCAGACTGTCAGAAGGAATGATTTTCATTTGCTGAGAAGAGGCAATTTTGTCCTTGTTAACTTGAATTTTGTCTCCCAGTCGACGATGTGATCACAACTACTCTCTTCTAACTTCACGCACTTAGTTTATTCGTCATAATCTGTAGGTGAGGCACAGAGGACATGTTACCAGGGAATTACCAGGGGAGTGTGGGGTGTACCAGACCTCACGCACTGCATCACAAAGGCCATGTTTCAACTTCAACTAAAGGCAAGATACACGCTGATGGGTTTATAATCAGGGGCACCCAACGAGAAAATTTTAACAAAATACTTGAAATATAATTTTCTGTGTTCTTAGATTGTTTGAGATCTTTTTAAGGGCATTTTTGTGTAAGCTAATACAGATTGATCTGTTCGGGTTATTTAGCTCAAATTTAGGCCGCAGAAAATTTTAGGAAACAGAATCCTATCCGCCGAATTTCCCAGCTGCTGATCGCTCTCCGAAAATGCTAGCTGACCATATTTTGCACTCTAGACGACATATTTGTCCCTCCGAAAACAAGGAACTAAATAGGAAAGTCCGATGTGATGTATCGCCGAAGAAATCTCTAGCTTTCACTGCAATTAAATCCGAAAATTTCGGGCGATTTTAGGCCTTCGAACAGATATTCCCGGCCGAAACAAACCGTTGGGTGACCTTGTTATAATTGGCTCAAACACGTGTTAGTTCTGGAACCGAACAACTCTCTCCACGTTCAGCTTTCTTTTATACTAAAATACCAAATCAAGGAGGTGAACTTTTCGTGATATTTCTCTGTTAATCAAACTTCAATGGACTCAAAGGACCAGTGCTCTCTTTAAAAGCAGAATTGATGAAAACAAACAAATGATAAGCATTGCTGGTTTTAAAGTAGTCAAGAAAGGAAAACGTTCAGAATTCAGATATACCTGCAGCATATAATTGGGTACGCTGTTTTCGAAATCTGCAAATTACCGGTAACCTGTAAATAGCAAAAGAATGTATGTAATATGTATAATGTATAGCAATTAGTATTAAGAGGTGAAAAAGCAGATCTGATATATCGACGATAGAATTAGCAGATATTAGCAAATATTTTGTGAAGAACATAACTTTTATTACCCTTGTACAACAAGAATGGCAAGAACGGTTTTGGAACAATCGTATCCCATCACAGCTGGTTATAGGCTAAGTAGTATTTTTTAACTTCAGAAAGTAGTGTTCGTCATAAAACTTTACCACTAAAACGTATCGTCAGTTGGCAGCACCGTAAAATACTACTTGAAATTTCAGGACATCGTATCTCATTAGACAATAAGAATGTAGAGAATAACAATACACACATTTCCTTATATAATTTTTGTGACTTTTTCATTTAATTCTGATCTCCCAACTCCTCCAGCTTGCACAACTGCTGAAAGGAGACGTCAGCTTTTCAGATTTACTCGACATTGGCAAGGAACTACGTAATATTCTAGATCCCAGAGTCGACAAGATTTACGCAGGAGACATACATGCTACAATAGATATTATGAATATTCTGAATCTACAAGCTAACCGTACGATACAGAACGTTACCAAAGAGGAACTAACTTGTTTTCTAGAGGTAAGTTGTCTGATTAAATATAAAATACCCCGTTATTTATTTATTTATTTATTTATTCAGTTATATTTATTTGTTTATTTATTTATTCAGTTATTCATTTATCTATTTATCTGTTTGATTGTTTATTTTTTGTTTGTTTGTTTTTGTTTATTTTGAAACAAGAAGAATATTGAAATAACTACGGTACTTATCAATTCATTCCCTCACAGTCATTACGGATGTGCCTTTTTTTAATGTAATATACTTTATTTGCACAACAGTTTCAACTTATTTACATGCAATATATCAAAAATACAACATTTTACAATGTGCAATATTAAGTACAAATGTTCTTTGGAAAATAGATAGAAAGTAAAATTGCTAGGGTATAGGAATAGACAGTGCGCGAAAGGAAAAAAAAGAGCAGAAAAAAAAGGAAAGAAAAAATAGATCAGATGAAATTCTTCCACTTATTATTAAAATTATGTCTTTGTCTTTGACCACACATATCTTGTAGCAGGGGAGACTTTGAAACGTTGTAGGTGTGGTCAATCGTTACCTTTCTTTGTTATTACTTTTGGCCAGCGGAGGCTAGGTTAGATGGGACAAACGAAAACACTCTTTTGAAAGCAATAAAATGGATAAGCAATAAATCGCCACAATGCATGAGGCTAGATCACATGTTACAGAAAGCTTAGAAGGGATAAGCCAACTACCTCGAGATCCTGGTTAACAATTAACAGCTACCGATAACATAAAATTCTTATTACTCACTTAATATTGCTTGCATTCGTTAGTGTTTTAAAATTCTTTGGTTGATGGTAATTTTCCAGAACATGGGTGAAGCAGTGACCAATCTTCTAGACTATGAAAACAGACAGGCATGGAACGGTATGGAAAAGGTGAGATAGTCACAGTCTCTTTTCCTGCGGCTACTAATCACGTTTCTGATTTAGGAAAATAGAAATAAAAAGAATTAGAAAAATTTTTTTATGTTTATTAATTTTCCCGCTGACGCTCATGACCACCAGCTAGTAATCAACATTTGCAAACTAACCAATGTCAAATTTTATTTCGCAACTGAGATACGAAACAGCTCGTAACATGAATTGCTCATCTGTAACACTGCAGGTTGCACTCAGGGTCACGGAGATGGTGCAGGCATTAGAGAATACCGCTGAAGTAGTCGCCCATCAGCAGCTTCAAGACATGTCGAATAACGCAATTACTGATCCGGACAAGTTCCACAGTCTTGGACTGAGAACAAAAACTTCTAATGTTGGTGAGAATATCGGAATTAACTTAGCCAAACTTGGGTTAACTAAAGTACAAGTAAATTTTCATCCATTGCCAACCATTGTAATTAAAAAGAAAATAATTTGTCTTAAGTTTGAACTAATTATCGGCATTTAATCGCCCTTTGCTAAGAAACATTATTTACACTGGGATCAAATCAATTCCGGACTCTTAAAAGTTATGTTAAATGGTGACTTAGTTAAAACTTTGTCTAAAGAATCACAGCCTCGATTTCCAGCCGCTTTTTGCGCCTCGTTCCTCCGCGCACGCCATTGGAGAAGACGATTAGAATTACACTCACTCAACGATCTCTCTCGACATTTCCTCTAGAAAGGAACCATTTAGCTTAGAAATTTACACCTTTATGTTTATTGGCAATGAATAATTACTTTATTGTTTCACTCTTTTACGATTGATCCAGAAATATCAATTGATGTGGTTGAGATGATCGAGTTCAAGGGCCTTTCGCTTTCGATGATACGCAACATGTCAGAAGAGGGTGGAAATGGGACGCTCGTTCGCAATCAGATATCTTTTCCGTCTTCTTTGTTGAGAGATGCACTCAAAGATAAGTTAGCTTCAGGTGAGCAAGCAGGTTTGTTACAATTGTGCCACTGCATTGCTCACAGAATGGCCTCCAAAGAAAACTGAAAAGGGACAAAAAAAGGTATAAATGGAATAGGGCTTGTTTCGTGTAGCCTGGGTGTACAGTATGATGTCTTTGTCGCGAAATCAATTTATAACTTCTGTATCCCTGAGTGAAATAACTGTTTAACTACATTCTCGACTTTGAATTCGGTAATGGTAGCTGATTTGATTGGTAAAATTTTTTTTGAACGCTGCAGCACTTGACGTGGTAGCCAATTTCCTTATAAGGCAAAAAAGCAGGGTTAAACGCTAATAACGTGTGTGCGATGAACCAATGGGAAAGCTAGAAATTCAATAACTGAGATTGAGAATTTAACATTGGTGACTGCCCTGATTGTTGTGCACTCTTGCTCTTGTGTTACAGGATTCTACTCAAGCCTTGGTTGTTTTCGCGATAATGATCAGGACCGAGCAGTACCCACCATGGAAGGAACTCATCAGTTGTTAAAAGGAAGCTTTCTCACTCGTAAAGATGCTGTGGAAAAGTGTGCACAGGTCACCAGGAGTCGGGGATGGAAAGTGTTTGCTGTCCAAGATGGTGGTTGGTGTGCGTCGAGTCCTACTGCGCATCTCACTTACAACAAATATGGGACAGCGATCAACTGTGTTGATGGCAAAGGCGGCATGTTTGCTAACGATGTGTACATCATAAATGGTTAGGCTTTGATAAAACACTTCTTAGATCGATTATCAAATAAAAGGCACAGCAATGTTAATGACTGCCCGAGGGTGTTACTGTTCGTAGGACGCCCAGCTATCTGACCACACGCAGAAATACTGGAGTTCAGACTAAAACAAAATAATTGTTGTTATCATTATTTTTATTATCGTTTTTCTTTTAGTTCTTCTTTTATGTTAAATGTAAGTTAGACTATTTGCTAAGTTTTGCTAAGTATGTTCCTGGGTATGCCCTGTCTTTATTTCAGTGGTAGCGTTCAAGCCGGTTGTCGTAGATGCTTAAAAAAAAACTTATGGATATCTATAAAGAGATGAACGTCACGCACATCTCAACATTCAGTGAAATGAGCTATTCTGTATGCGTACGATCATTCTCATGGAAGCATGGCAAACATTGTAAACATCCGAAACGCACATTTAAAAAAATCTACATAAAAAGTGAGCCAACAACCAAATCCATTACTTGTACTGATACTTCTTTCTTTTGTAGCATATTACACATGCGTGTATTCAATATTTTACAAGAACTTGGAGGGTTTACTAACATCTGATCCCCTGCTAGAGATAAGGTGAAGAACTATTTGATGGTATTTAGTGAATCAAAACTAGCTTGTTCAATTAGCCTGCACCTCCAGTCAGAGGTGAGACACTATAAGCCTTAATATGAAACTAAAATTAAAAATGGCATTTTGGAAAACTAAAATTGAGATTTTCGTACAAGCGGTAAATAATTTCATCAATTTTTTGATGAAATTTATTTGGCACTTTTACAAAATCTCTCAATTTTATTTTTCCAAATTTTAGATTTATGTTAAGAAATGTCAAGCGTCGGTGCGAATTCAACTTTTAGATTCATTCGTGTTGTTTCAACCATTTATATACTTGCCATGAATGAAAATGAATATAATTGATGTGGTAATTAATCTTCCTTTTTTATTGCGTTGCCATTTGAATAGAGTTAAACCAATGGTTTAAATACGACATCTTGGCGGTGGAGCGAATCAAACTGCTACTTGTGCGTTATATTTTCAGGTCCCTGGAGGAAATGGGGGCCCAGGAGCCTTACAACAAATCAGAGCCAAACTCCATTATCATATCAGGCCAAATAGTCACAGAAGAACCAAAGTTTTATCAATCTTTGGCGGACCCAATAGTATTGGTGTTTGAACACTTGGTAAGGGAAATACACCACACCCATGTATCATCAAATAAGACAATAAAAAGCTCAGCGGTATCTGGTACTTACCAAACGACAACTGAAAAGATCGCCTCCATCAATTGGCGCAAGTTGTTGGATTTTCGTTTTTGATGTGTAAAGAGCATGTATACTTTTCATGTAAGTACCGTACAAAACATTTATAAGCTATAGCTCGTTTACGACAGTTCGTCAAGGTAAGAAAAGTTTAACATAAGCATTCTTGTAATTGGAATGAAATACAGCCGCCATCTTGAAAGACTAAAATGTGTTTACTGTTTTTGACCTAACCAACCAAAGTAAACTATACGGTAATTTCTGTTCAGATCATTTTCCTTTTTTTTTTGTCAATTTGCTGTGTGCCTTGTAGGATCCTAACAACACTACACCTGTTCTGTGCAGTTTCCTAAACATGGAATCAAAGTAAGTGCAAGTTTCGGTTCATTTTATGTGTGGTCATATCTCTTCTTACGGACACTTTCAGAGAATTCCTTATCAAACATTCATATAAACTCATCCTCCATAACACAGACATGTTTTGTTTTGTTTTTTTTTTACGGATAGTTTAGTTCACTTGGTCCAATTAAATACACAAAACTCATCGGAACTCCTCCGCAAGGCTATAAATACCTGGGTTTACAGTCTTCAGTGTCCCCATCGAACAGCTGTAACTATACTTCTTTTTATTAATGCATTCCCGCTAGTTTCCTATTTCATTTGTAAGCAGCTGGGTTAATTTCGGTCTCAGCTTTACTTTAGATTCGTCTTAAATATACAGTTGTGTTACCTCTCTTGCCTTGTAGCAGCCCGGATGATCGATGGCTTGGCAATGGATGTTTCATTTTCCAGACAAACAGGACTCACACTGTATGCCACTGTTCTCAACAGACCAACTTTGCACTCCTTTTTGATTTACATGGCTCTGTGGTAAGAGGTCAAATCTGAGGACTATTTTATTGGAGTTAAGATGTTTAATACAACAGCACTACATTAGGTGCGGCTGCTTATGTTCAATGGCATTGATCATCGTGAAAAGTAAATAAATAGAAGTTGTATTTTCTCCCGGAGTACATTGTAACAAAATAGCATTAGTTCTTAACTTGATTTACACATTGCAATAGAAGGTCGATCGCGACAGATCGATCTCGCGATGGAAGGTCGTTCTCCAACTCAGAAGTATTGTTTTTTGTAAGTAAGATGGGTATTTGATCTTCCGAGTGAGTGTAGTCTGACGTTGGACTGTTGTTGGTGACAGTGAGTGAAATTTTGACAATGTGTGCGCAAGTCATCATCACACTCTGATAAGGACTTTTGCGCAGGTTGACAACTCTTCAGTCAATTGACGACAACAGTACTTTTCAGGAATATGCTCACCCGGATGATCAGATACTCAACCTGCTTATGACACTACCCCTAGGCTTAAACCATTTACCAAGAACTATTTTCTTAGGATAGTCTTTTCTGTTTGTCTTGAGAGAGCGACCCAGCGTTTGACAATTGTTTCACCTTTATTTTTTTTGTTTTTTCCTAATAGGCCAACATCCCTGAAGATCATGATATGACACTGTCTGTAATGTCATACGTGGGATGCAGTTTGTCAGCCACCTGTTGTTTCCTCACCATATTTATCTATAGTATCCTACAGTAAGTGGGTTATTTATCTATAGCATCTTACAGTAAGTAGGTTATACCTCTGGTTTTCAAAACACTATCGTCCTTCCAATGTTCCCAATGCAGGTCGCATGTATAATTTTCTATTTAAACCATCGCGCATGTTGTATTTCTGTTTTTCAGTCTGAAGGGAGATCGCATTCACGTGCACAAAAATCTGGCGTTTAATATGGGTGCGGTTCAACTTGTTTTCCTGTTTGGAGCAGATCAGACTGATAACAAGGTATTACATTGATTTTAAACCATAGGATACTAATTTACTTGGGTTGCTAATACTATGTTTCAAAAAGCTTTTCTGCTCATTGTACGTTATGTTGATAATCAACATCGAGCATTTAGGTAGTTCGTCCGTGAATCTGGTTTGTCATCAAAATGATCATTCAAGGTACAGTTAGTAGACGGCCCCCCGCGTAGCGGAGCCGTCTATAGTTTTGCTGTAGTCGCATTCCTTTGGTAGGTTCTTGAAGGTCACATATGATTGATTGGTATGTTAATGATATATTGGGACGGGAGGGGTGAATGTGGGTTGTATTTCTGGGGATAGGTGAAAACAATAATAAATAACAATTTGACAACTTTTAAAACCAAAATTCTAGAGCGAAACATTTGTATATTTTTAAGTGTTACACATCAAATTGTCTCATGTTAAAAATAATTGCGACATCGCTTAGGCGCTCTCGCCTTTGCTGTCTGTTAGAAATTTCGCAAAATCTTGGTGGAGGGAGACGATAAAGAAAATTGTTGCGAAGAGGTACCAATTCATGGAAAATTTTAGGCTACTTTTTGGACTACTGACACCGTGTTGTGTTGCCGAAGAAGTTCCCAGAGCTGATTTAATACAACCAGACGAAATTTAGTCCTTTCATGTAAGTTTAAAATCACGATTACAAATGTCAAGCGGAAACACTTGAATAGGACTTTCTAGAAAACGTAACAACTTCAACGAGTTAGTTGGGAATCACCTTTTCACAAGAAGGTAGTCACGTAAACTGGAAAAGGTGGTACAGTTAACACAATTCTATAAAATGCATAGCATTTTTGATATTGACAAAAAAGAGCTGTAGAAGAATTCGGAGATTTCATTCTAGTGGCTCACAAATTAACTTTAGGTTGTAAGGGTCGTCTCTGATAAACCACAGGTTTTCTTGTTTCGCATTTACATTATATCTTCAATTGCTTTGGCGTTTGCCGATAAACATAGTGCAAGGTAGCTAGCCCATATTTCAGGCGACCCTTAGTAGTTTTTTTTTTTTTTGAAGGAAACAGGTGTCACTTTTAAGACAGTGTGAAGTTCATTAATGCGTTTTGTTCTCCTAGCAGTATGTTTAAGCCCCACTTATTTGTTAATCTCCACAGTGGCTGTGCAAGGCTGTGGGCATCGCATTGCATTTTTTCCTGACCGCCATGTTTTCCTGGATGCTAGTAGAAGGATGGCATCTTTATTTAGCTCTTATCAAAGTGTTCTCTGCTCAAAAGAAAAGTTTTCTCGAGAGATACTACATATTGGGATATGGTAAGACTGTTTTGTTTATTATTGTTGTTGTTGTTGTTGTTGTTATGGTAAATGAAGGGTGCATTTAGGAGCAATAGTTACAGAAACCTCGTTACACTTACACGGGATGAAAGGTTAAAAGGTTTGACGAATCTAGTGGCTTACAACTGCCGGATTCTCAAGCATGATGTGAATTGGAGCTTTACTACTCCCCCAAGAGAGAATGTGAGTATCGTTCCGGGAAACAACACCAAAATGCAGAGACCATTCTTCAAACAGTCACCATCAAATCGAAAAGTCCGCTAGAAAGCGTAACGTGATAACCAACCCATACACCACCCCCACGCCTCCAACAAATGATGAACCAATGTCGAACATTTCATAAAGTGGATTAATTGCTACAGTTTAAGGTTAAAACTGATGACCAGTTTACCTTCAAACAAGGCGTTAGCCCACGCGATAAGGGTACTGGAGCATGATACAATCCTTTTAATCTCCAAAAAAGAAAACCTAAATAAGTTTCCTTCTTTCAGGTTTACCTACCGGTATGACTGCATTATCCATGGCTATTTTCTGGGACAATTATGGGACAGGAAAAATGTGAGTATTTTAAAATTTCTTTGTCTTTTTTCGCCTGTTTTTCACCTATGTTTTTAACGGTCATACTCGGATTTTTAAGTCTGTGGGGTATGATGGTTTGGGTGAGTGTAGTCCTGAGAACAACCTGAGCGGAAAGTCATTATCAGAGTCAAATAATTTGTGAATTGTCAGTAGATGCTATAAGTCTCTTGTTATTGTCCTGCGGATCGATTGATGAACTCACGATGTTCTTGGTCGTCTGTTAGTTAAGCCGTTGTGTTATTGGTTGTGAAGACTGCAAAACGTGATTGGTGCGTTTCGATCCGTCTTTGTTAGTCAAATGTTAGTTGGTCTATTGTTAGTAAAATTAGTCGGTTTGTCTATTGTTTGTCTGTCTTGCTGGTGTCGTCAATAAGTTGTTTGTAAGGCGTAGGTAGTTGTTGGCAACGGTTCAGTGGTGTTTGTTCTAAGTTAGTAAAACAGCTTTCCAGAGTGGTTCGTTAATAGTAGTCCGTACTGTACGTAACACATTTAGTTGAGTCCCAGTCGATTCTTTGGTTTGTTTGTAAATGGTCTATTGTTTGTCCGACTTGATGGTGTCGTAAATAAGTCGTTTGTAAGGTGCAGGTAGTTTTGGCAACGGTTCAGTGGTGTTCTAATGAGGAAGAGTACAGTACAACGATTCGTAAGGTAATAATTAATTCCTGCATTGCTTGTAGATGCTGGATGACAGATATTGTGCTGTTTTCTCTCTTCCTTCCACCAGTTGTGGTTGTTATTTTGGTAAGAAAATGTACTTTTCCTTCACTGAAAACCAATTAATAAGTTTTCAATACGTTATCGCTTTAAAGTGTGCCTACAACAAATAGTCGTCAACAAATAAGTAGTTCTTGCAATGTACAAAAGCCGTATGCAGCACTTATACTTAACGACTACTATTAACTATCGACCATGTTTAGTTATCAAACAGCATTAACTGTGAGGTCTCTTTTTAATATTTAACGCAGTCCTTTATATTCAGCATTGAATTCGGACTTACACGGTAAATAATAATAATAATAATAATAATAATAATAAT
>Ga0126336_10001356_pt1 | contig 12574 bp, 9 predicted proteins | sample SidCmetagenome_FD_92530 | JGI IMG/M metagenome (GOLD analysis project Ga0126336, IMG submission 92530) | Coral microbial communities from El Islote,Puerto Morelos, Mexico - Siderastrea C C metagenome | ecosystem: Host-associated > Invertebrates > Cnidaria > Coral | place: El Islote,Puerto... | reverse complement strand
TACCCCCAAATATGATTCCTTTGAGTCCGCAACGTGAGCCGATGAAATCAGGTGACGAGGACGTGGTGTGGTGGAGACTGTCCCAGATGGGACATCTTTGATTTCATGATATTTTGCCAAAAGGTCAGACAGTATAAAATGAATACTAAAATAATATAATAATTTTAAGACAACGCAAGATAGTTCAATTAAAAACTAAAGAAAGAATCTAACTAATGAGAAAAAATTTAGGAAAGTGACACAGTTTGGTGGCTTTTGATGCCCTTCAATATCAAAAAACCGAGTTTAGTCTTAGAGCTTTCCTTCTCGGAGACCGTTAATCAGTAAAATTTAGTTGCTCATTCCTCTGGAGAATAAAAAATGTTAATTGAGCGAAAGTTTTAGAAAGATTTAACGATAGCACAGTTAGAGAATAAAACCTACCAGGTTTCAGTTTGCTACCTTCTCAAGGTGCTCCTCCGATTCCAACTGATGTTGATAACAATATGGAAAGATTTTGAAAAGCCTAGTGCTTAAATCAGCTCATATTACTTCATTTGCCTGGCCTGGAGGAGCATTTCGTTACCAGATCCATTGTTCTCGGCCACTCCCCGTTGCTGGTATCTTTGTCGAAAGAGGTGTCTTTTGAGGTGTTTAACCACATCATAACATATTTTAAATTTTATTTGTGTGTTTTATGTCCTCACTAAAATGTCAGAATAGTCGCACTTATAACTTTTCCAAAATCCTTCTAAGTTACTGTTTTTCGATAAATCGACCATTTTATCGATGGCAATGGGAGGTTTAAAAACTGTAGGCTTTTATTGGTTATTTCGCGAATCTGTGAATTTTGAGAAAGTTATTTTTATTTGAAGCCCTCTAAATTAAAAAAAATCTTTATTAGTAGCAAATTGTGAAACATCAAGCCTAAAATAAGATTTTGATTCATTTTCGTCAGTTGCGTCTTGGATTGTTCTCTCGGTTAGAATCTCGATCGTAGTATCCATTTGCTTGGTTTCCAAAAACGTTTGCTACCCGTTCTAGTCTTCCGAACCATTCTCTTTACGGGTATTACAAACAGAAGTAGTTTCGCTTCGGGTGTCTTAAACACATCATACCATACGTTCGACGAGTCCTCTTTTTATTTTCTAAAATGGAAATAGAAAGACATTGAAAACACAGATGACATGAACTAAAACTTTTTCCAGGTCATACCAAAAGATAAACGTTACTTTTGTCCTTGTTGGTAAATCTAAAACTGAAAGAAACGCGATAAGGGAACTCAGTCTTTTATTGTTGTGTCTGTCTCACGTGATTTTGTGCAAGATACTTTAACTTGTTACTATTTTTGATTATTTTTGATTAGTTGACCATTTGGTGACGATAAAAATAAAATTAAAGTGGGTATCATTTGGGTAATTTATATCTCTGACCGTATAATAACTACACACTTAATACCTGAGGCAAAAAAAGTTTTTGTCAGCAGCGAATTGGAATAAGAACACAGTTATTGCACCTTTTTCCGACTAGTAAGTTTCATTTCGTTTTCTTAAGCTGCTTCTTTTATTCCAGCAATTGCTGTTTAACGGATGTTATTTAAGCCCAAATTGCTTGGATTTTCATGAGTAGTTCGTTACCAACTCCAGTGTTACAGACGGCTACCCTTTGATGGTGTATTATTAAAATAAACTCCGCCTTAGTCGGGAGTTTTAACCATTAAGCAATGCATATATTTTTTTTATTCCACAGAAAACGGAACGTTTCAGTACTTCTATTTGTTCCTACGCTGCGTCTTAAAAGTCAACTTTTCGTCGATCTAATGCTTTTCTCCAGTTCAAACGAAAACATAGTCCTTAATCTGATACTTCGTACTTTCGTGGGAAAAAAACGTAAAATACATGATCTTGCTCAAAATTCTTGCAGGTTATCTTTTCTGATATTTGGCCATTTTTTTATTTCAATAATAAAGGAAAAAGTAGAAGATTTAAGCTTCATCTGGCTAAGTCACAATCCTTCTGGGAACAAAAACTCTCGCATGTTAAATTTTAGCCAATTACACATTATCAAAAAACTATATTAATAGTCATATTTATCCGTCGCAAATTTTAGTGATCATAGGAGCACAGCTACTGCATCAATGCTGTACTAGTAGATTTTGTTTCTTCAAGCTTCTCCTTCAATTTCAATCGCTTGAATTTTTCAAAAATTTCCCTAACGGCTCCATTGCCCTCGGCTCCTCCCTTTGCTGGTATTAGAAATCACACCTCAACCTATTTGAATTTTAAGGAAATGTTCCAGTGCTTCTTAAAAATAATGCTTGTAGATCTGTGGTGTTTAGACCATTCGGGTATTATAATATCGGTCAATTATTATCAAATCGCTTCCCGTCATTTTGTTAAGACATCAACAACAACATCATGAACAGCGGAAACAAATTACTGTGGGGTGAAAAGTATAGCAGTCAGGCGAAACACCTTTCTATTTTTTTTTATTTGTTTGGCTAGAGATTTTCCGGCAACTGAGTACGGTTTAAAACGAATGGGATCCGAAGTAAACACCACAGATGCAATATTCTTTTTCAGATTGTGGAATTTATTTTTCGGAAAGCAGCTGAGAGATCTGAAATAATTTGATCTACACCTGAAATAAAGAGGATTTAACAACTGAACTGTTAAAGATCCAACCAAGCGTACAGTAAAATCAGATGGACATTTAGTGCAGTCAAACGTTTAATTTGAACAGAGGGATGGTTATTCCTGAACCCAAAACAATGCAACAAAACATAAGTCAGAGAATAGTTTCAATAGATTTTTTATCAATCTTTCCTTCCGCCGGCAGGACAGAAAAATCCTTGCGTGTTACCCTTTCTACCACGTCGACGAGCCAGAAAACAAACTCAAAGATCATTTGTGTAGCTTATTTACACCACTGTCAGTGGTATCATGAATCCTTTCTCGGTCTAAGGGCCTTAACTGTATCGCAAGTGTTCTGGTCGGTAACCTGTTCCAGACGTTCAGATTGTTGCTAGTAGGTTATGCGCGAAGAAAATTTGGCGCCAAGAAAAAGGAAAGACGCCTTTGTAGGGGGAGGGGGCTGAGAACCCCTGTGGTCTTGTTTTAACGACAGCTCATACTGGCATATCAGATTCAACTATATATGTCTTCTAATTGGTGGATTTTGGGCCAGTCCACACGAATTGGTATACAATTTAAGACGGCGGTTTCGCATCGAAGAGGCATTAAAATTTTCTTTTTACACTACGTATACCGTTTTTGCTACCTACACTAAAATGCTAAAACGATCGAAAAACGCTGAACGTCTGAATTAAACTTTTTGACAAACTGGTTAAAATTGACGAAAAAATAATCAAGGTTTGAAGGATTGCTGACTGTTCGATTATAAATTTTCCCGCTATACGCGGTAGTTTCTCTAGTTCAGACTCGTTCCAAGTTCCTATCTATTTGTTATTCTGAAAGACGATGAAAGGCTCGGGAGAAAAGACGTCATGCCGAAGGTTATGAGGGATGCTGGTTTAAGGCCAAAGGAAAAGTAAGAACTTGGCGATAAAAGCCGTGGTATACACAATACGTTTCCCTGTGGAAAGTAACGTTTTCCCGTGTAACCGGATCAGGCAGCCGGGCTATTTCACCGTCCATCTCCTCGCGGCACTTAATTCACCAACTAATGGTTTTGAGATCACAACTTGGGTCTTCCGAAAACATAAAAACCTTAGCTCAACCACAGCTTAGTTCAACCACATTTTGATTATTGTAATGTTGTTTGGGGCAACTGCGGCATCGGTCTTTCTGAAAAACTGCAGAAGCTCCGCCAGTATTTTAATGTCCGCCAGTTATGAATGTAATGTCGAAGATTTGTTCCGGGCACTGGGTTGGCCTAAACTTAAGCACAAAAGATTAGTATCGACATCTATTATAATGTACAAAACTGTATACGGGATGACTCCCGAGTATCTGAGATCTAGATTTGTGTCTCGAGACGACATCACTTCTTATCGTTTAAGGAATACTGAAAATGAATTGGCTCTTCCACAGCCCCGTACTAATTATTTAAAGAAAAGCTTCTCTTATAGTGGAGCTAAGTTGTGGAACAGCCTATCCCATGATCTACGATCTGCAGCGTCTTTAAATTATTTTAAACGTAAACTGCGTCGCCACAGTTTTGAATGAGTTCAATACCCTTCACACGGCATCCTTGAAAAGCAGCTTGAGTATGTAATTGGTTGTAATTTTGTTTAATTATTAGTTAGTTTAGTTAGGTGTATTCATTTTATTTTTTTATTATTGCATGCTGAAGGATATTTTACCGTGTCTAATTAAAGTTATCTTATCTCTTATCTTATCTTTATCTTATTTATTTATACCAGGGTGTTCCAGTCAGAGTCAAAACTGACTCTGTTATCAAAAGGAGCCCTGGCAAACTAAACTATTACAATTACAAACTATGCATCAAAAGCGAGGAGAAAGAAAAAAAGAGGAAAACATGAAAACGATAATAATGCTATAATAAAAATACAAAATTAAAAAAAAGTAATTATGCCTAACTAGCGTAATAATTAGAACTTATTTAAAAATTTATTATAAATGATAACACCATTATAAAAAAAGGCCCTCTTGGAGGCTTCGGTCCTAACTTGTGGGATACGGAGACAATTAATCTGTCGAGTTATCCTTGGAACGACATCCCGATTAAAATTTAAGTAATTTTGTAAGAACTGTGAAACAGTATTAGCAATGCATTACTTGACAAACTGTAAACACTATTTTCTTTACGACTTTCACGTGTATTCCGATTTAAAATTTGGATAGCATTGTCACTTGAGTCAGACATTGCCACAATTCTAGCCGCTCGACGTTGTAGGCGTTCAAGGCGATCTGTATCGCATTTGTTACAACAGGGCCAAACACTATCACAAACACTAACGCAATTGAAATCGTTCCGTTAGACAGCAGCAACGAGCACAATGTATTCAGACGTTTACAAAGAACTATAATATTGCTTGAAAAAGGCGAAAGGCAATATTTAACTCCAGACGAGCGATAATACCGACAATAACAAAAGTACAATTACATTTTAATGCCCGTCATTTTTTTAGTAATGGAGGAGAGAAACTGGAGCAAACATCACATTATTGCCATGAAGGAAGCGTTTTCAAAGAGATCCGTTTTTGACATCCACACTAAAATGGAAAGGGGGCAGTTTATCTACTCTGGGGAACTTTAGTGTGGATGCATGTTCCAAAACGGATAAAAAGATGCCTTTACTATTTATCCGGATTAGTGCATGTGGATAAGACGTTAGACACTCCATGTCAACACTTGAGCATTCTTGATGTTGAGGAGTATAGTACTATATGGTGGAGTTCTACAAGGGGTTTGGAATCATAATGAACAACGCGCTTCTCGCTTGTGGATTCTCTTAAAAAAACAAAGAGGACAAAGACTGCCAAGGGATTTTGACGTAAAACAGACCATGTCTTCCGAAACAAAGAGAATGAAGGTTTATGAAATAGGATGTGACTTAAGATAGAAATAAAAGTTTTTTTTTTTACACGTCACCCGGACAGACCACTTGGCCCAACGCGAGAAACCTTCGGGTTGATAGGGGGCTGTTTGGGTACCAATCTAATAGTTTTTAACGGTAAGTGTTAATTTTAGATAACTTTTAATCTCATTATTTTCAGCTTCTGTAAAAGTCATGAAATAGCCTTGCACTTCAAAACTGTGTGAGCGCTTTTGGATGGCATGAAACTGCAAATAGTTGTTAAACTGCAAAGGCTGAAACTGAAGAAGAACATGGCTTTATTTGTCCCATTTGCTCTTCGTCACTGGTAGATATGTTGATTACCAATTGAAAACGATCTTTTATATTTGAAAAAAAAATGCTGACCAAATGAACAAGGAAGATTCTTTGAATGAAAGCATTATCAATGACATCGAATCGGATTTCAACTTTCTATTCACTCTCTAATTGCCGGCTTGTCACTCTCATAAATACCTCTGTATGTAGCTGATAACTAGTTAAGTAATAATGAATTAGTCAAAAGATATACTCGAGCAATCACTTTTTATTGAACATTCAGGCGGTACATTGACAATTTTGAACAGCTTCAGTTCTGTTTTTACTCACTCAACGTGTACCCACTTTAAACATTTCTGGAATTGAATTTCTAAGGCGTGAGAAGGATGACTTACTTTAATCGTTGCGTCTTCTCATAAATTGAAGAAATCCAAATGGACGATGCTTAGTGGTGCTCAAGTCACGTGATTTGTGTGAGAAATATTGAGGCAAGGTGAATAGACTTACTGAGATTTTTGTACATTATTATTATCTAAAGAAACAATTCGGCGTAAAGACATAGGCTGAATTCTTAGTTGGTTGCTTGGAGTAGTCTTAAGCATTTTATAATGAAGAAACGGATTTCCAACATAAGTGAAATTAGTAAAAGTCAGCGTTATTAGTTTGACTACTCTCATCTTTTCCCTATCAACGTCGCTGAATCTTGCAGCTGTGTGAGAAATTATAATCGGAAACCAGGACAAAATAAATATAGCGCAGGTCTTGTATGTGAGTTTTGTGATTTGCGACTCGTATCTCTGATGCAGTGATCTGGACTCAGGCAAAGGACACGACCGAAGTCTTTTTACGATGCGTAGGAAGGTTATGATTATGATAAGAATAGCGGCGACATTGAATCCTGTCCCAAAAACCGTGATATAGACGCTAAATAAACTGCTTGAGTTGGAAGAAGAAGACCCTAAGTTGAATGGATCCGAGATTGAACACTGAGAGCCGTCTTTTGCCAGTACGATAGCAAAGAGAACGGAAAGAACGAGAACACTACTCCACACAGCTAGAAGAACTTTCCTGACGTTACTTTGATGGATACGTCGTCGTAATGGACGAAAAACACAGTCTTGTCGATCAATCGCCATCAGTGACAAAATCAAGGCGTTGGTTGCGCTACAGAATAACGAAGAAAACAACCGAATATTGCAGAGAATTTTCATTGATTCACTTTGCTTCATCATGTAGGCTCCTGCAGCGATTGATATCATAAACGGCATCACAAAAAACGAAGACAACAGTCCGATTACCGCAAGGTTGGCAAACAAGAAATGCGGCACTTTTCTCAGGTCACGTCGTGTTGTGATTAGGAGGCAAACGAGGACATTTCCGAAAGTTCCTGCGAGGAAAAATGTAGCTGTCATTACGAGAACTGTGACCACAGCACTTTCTGGAAGTGGCAATAAGGTGTCAGCGTCTGGCAAGGTTGGAGATTTCGTCAGTGACAAGTTCATGTTTGTTTTGTCGATACGGAAGCCTCTTTTGTGGACCTCTTGTCTGCGAGACGAATCGAATAATATTCCGTTCAAACAGTTGTTACTTTTCCTCCAAGCACAATTTTGTACTGTTAGATTCTCGAAGAGTCTTGTCGTTTGGAATAAATACTGATTCGGTTGCTCAGGTGACTTCGTTCTAGTTACAAAGTAGTCTAACTGGACAAAATATTTTCCTTATAGTAACAATGTAGGCTGTAATGATTGGAAATTAAAATGTAACGATATCCTTGGTAATTAACTCCTTCCTGTCAAGTATATTGACTGCCTCATTGCTATTGTAATATCTCAATATTAGAAACATTAAAGGATGACTCACGTTGACTTTAATTTATTTAAAGCGGTATTACCGATGGATAAGTAAACTTAAATAATTTAATGTTGCCTTTGTAAAATTAACAGACGACTGAAACTTCTGCAAAAGCTGGCAATAACACATGAGAAATTGCACAATTGGAGATTATAATTTATTACTCATGGCCAAACTATATTTCCAAGTTTCCCAATATCATTACACTCTTTAGACGAGTGCACGTAATTTGCGAAATGTCAAAATGTCATGAGTGATGCAAATAGCTCAAAATTAAAGGAAAGAGAATAGAGTTTTATCAACGTGGAAAATGTTGTCACTCCACTACTCCTTTGCTGCCAGGTTCAAGGTAAGACCAAACAGTAAACACTTTTTTCATTGTTTTTTGAAATAAAGTTTATTTAGTTATCAGAATGATTGAAGAGCCTACGAGATTAAGATTAGAAAAGCACAATATCAGGAACAATTTAGAACCAGATAAGCAAGTGACACCAATATAGGACCATGCGGTAACAAAAGGCTCAAGTCAACTAATGATACCCGTCTCTGCTTTGGGGGGTCGCTAGACGATGGCAAGATTGCGTCCTTAATTTAATTGCTTCGGATGCAATTCCTGAGTTGTTTGCAGTGGCAAATTTCGTGTCGCAGAAGTTGCTGTTATCTTTCTTGTTACTTTTAGGGTCGATTACTAGTTTGTGTTCTTGAGATTTATCAGTGCAGTCCTTCGTTCACCACAATGATCTCTATTTTAAAAAGCCGAAGTTACTTAACTTCACTTTTAAAATGTTACTCACACAATATAATAAATGGTTTTGCCTTCAACTCTATATCTATTTTATGATACAGAATTTAAGCTAAACGGAAACTGCATGAAAAGAGGTCTTGAAGCTTCGCTTCTTCTTTTGCATTTTTCCAACTCAGTTGTTTCAGATATTGCACAGGAAATACCAGCAAATAATTATACTTCAAAACGTTTCCTTTCAATGAAGGTTTCAGTTTTGTCTCAAGGAAAGTACCTCAGTTACAATTGGTAAAATCCGTGTTTTCCATGCAAGCCTAATTGTAGTCTGATAAAGCAAGGGAAGGTTTTAGTCCAGCTAATGAGAGCGCGCTGCTTCCATCGATATTATAAAATTAATGTGAAATTAATTATATATAACGATGTTGTCCTACTTTGCATTCACATCAAAAAGGCTGAAGATTACTCGATCTTTCGATCTCACTTATGTTTGTACTTTGGCGAAATAATAGTGTGACTCGATGTTGACACTAAAGACAATTCGTTTGACAAAAATTATTTGCGCAAGCGAAAAATGAAGAACATTTCCGTGCATTCAAAGCCTTGGATATTGGCAACTTGTCTGATGTTTTCACTCGCACTACGTAACAACAATTAAGAGATCATTTTGAAAAGCACCTTTAAGTATATCAGATTACTTGGCATCTCCATCCACGCAAAGGTGAAGTTACCGAGAGTACATGAAAACCCTGAGAGTTTCTTCAATTCTTGTATATTCTTAGGGGAAAAAAAGAAGTGGCACGAAAGTCGAGTGACATTTGTGGATCATTCATGGCGCTTAAGGCATTTTCAAGTCTGTCGGTTAATTTACAGTGACAAAATCATTAAAATACAACCACCTTATTACATATTACCACTTGAAATGCTTGGTGGCTAAGATGGGACAAGTTCTCTTATTTATTCTGTCTAGTCATCTTCTGTTGTTTTCTCTGTGTGCCTCCTTCGTTTTTGATTTGACAAAGCCTCGTTAATACCGGTTCCGCTGTATCATAGGTATAGCTCAATTCAGACAATATTTATACGACAGCTTGGCACTCTCAAACTTTCTGTTGGAAAATTAAACTAGATATAAACACTTCCTTATGCTGAAGGCCAGTAAATGATTTCTGTGATTCCAATGCTCCATATTTCCTGGCTTGGTAAGGTAAAGTTGTCTTCCATTTCCAGTGATGCCTTCTATAAAAAAAACCCCTTAGAGTAATTGATTTCTAAGGGAGGGTTCATAATTTATGTAGAGGGGGGGGGGGCTATGGTGATTTTAGATTTTTTCCCTTGCATTTTTTGGAAGCCCCCCTATCATTTGATGTGTTTTTTCCCTGCCCCACCCCCTCCCCCCTCATTGCAAAAACCCCAGCCGTGGGCAAAATACCATGACCCCCGCCCTCCTCCACCACCACCACCCAAAATACCCTGATGATTAAAACATTTTTAGACTCAAAACTAACTACATTATGACAATTGTTTAATAAGCAAAACTACTAATTCGTTTACTGAGAATGAAAAACTTAGATTTATCAAACTGATAAGCATAAATAAAAGGATACAGCTTACATTAACTGCATTCTTCTAAACCAGCTAAAAATGGCCATTTGGTTTGTTGAGGCATCATTCCAGTAACATTTCACGTGAAAAATACACACAGAATTTGTTGATACACACACAGTGTGCTAACGTCATACAAATAGAACTCAGCTTTCTAAAATACCTCAAGATTGTACAGATTACTGAGGTTAAAAATATTATCTTATAATGGAATCCATTGCTTTCCGTTGAGTTTTGTACAATTGAGGCCGTCTAGCTTCACCACCAATTGTAATATAAACTTAAGAACACGAACTCTTTCCTCCGCAGAGGCTCCAGCTGGTATCCCATTAATAAAATTTTGAATAAAAATTAAAAATTAATAAGTGCGCGGGACGCGTTCGGAAGAGTGAAAGGTGCGGTCTCCCTCCTTCCCTTTACCCTTCCCCGCCTCTTAGTGACGCAAAGAGACCCCTGCAGAGAATAGAGGAACACGGAATTATAAAAAAATGTTCTGAGAAAGCAAGCATCGGTGTGAGTTTATTATTCATTGACATCGACTGCTATTTATAAGCTCCAGCTGTACTAGAACTTTATTTACATATCTTTCTGCTAAACATGAGTAAACTGATGGTAGCGGTTTTTATCAAATTTTTTTATGGTCCCCCTTATAACTTCTTTCACATCAGGAGACATTTTTGATAGCCTCCCCCCTAAAACCTTACAGGAAAAAATCATGCCCCCCATCCTAAAAATTGCCATAGCCCCCCTCTACATAAATTATGAACCCTCCCTAACATAACAGCTTTTGCAGAAGGTGTTTGGTCTGTCTCTTCAGCAATGTCTTAGTTCTGAAAAGGCCAAAGTGTTTTTTTAATTGTAACAACCCAAGCATAAAAGAGTTGAATTATCCCGTATTTTGTGCCGCTAAGAGGAATACTTCAGTACTAATAACAGGTGTTATTCAAATGACCTACCATAAGTGATTGTTTTTTCAGGATTGTAATCCGTGAGTTGTACTAGGAACCCTGGGACTTTTATGGCGTGTAGGCTCAACTTCGATCGATCAAGGGATGTAGACCTGACTAAGACCCTCTGCTGCTTTTCCAGCTTAGGTGTTTGGTATGGGGACCAATCCATGGCCAGTCAACAAGACCCAAATAAACAACAACCCGTTTGTCGGGTCAACAGATGATGGCACATCAAGCACATAAAAATCACCCCCAAAGTGCCCAGACCAAGGCCCTACTTAATTTGCTTAAAGCTGGATGTTTATGGATGGAATTCAGTTTGGAAGCCGGGCTCGTGTCCCTGGCCTGCTGCTGCGTGCAGTGTACAGCACGTATCATTGGATAGGCTATCACGATGCAACTTCCCAAAGCATTTGAAGTTATAAAGGTACAGACCTGCCTTGCGAGAGGTACAATGTGCCTAAACCGTCCTACTAATTATAAGCAGTTATGAACACTGAATAGCCTCGACCCCCGAACTCTGAACATTCGTTTCTGAGTCAAGTAAAAACAATGGTTTTGTCATCAGACCACTCTAAACTAACCGACATTTCACGGTCGAAGTTGGAAAACTGCGGTTATTGTGAACCCGTATTAAAGTAAACGAACCAAAGCAATTCTTTTTCTTAAATAACATCTGTTTATTAACACTCTTTATTGCCCTTACCACTCAATAACTATAAAAAATCGTGACCCACGAATATTAACTTTCGCAGAACCTAGGTATTAACCAACCAGCAAATTACGCATGGCGTGAATGTTTTGGAACTTGTGCCTTTCTTTCTAAGTCTTCCTCCTCCTCCTCATCATCGTCATCATCATCATCGATTTCTGCATCCTCACTATTTATGAGAGGAATAAGGCTCGGAGTAAACCTCTCGTGTTTTAGATACTGGTCGTTATTACCCACTCCATATTCTCTTTTTCCAGCAGGATCATCTCCCTCAATAAACTCTTCCAAGACTTCGGCTTGTTTCGGGTAGTATTCTGACGTTGTCGTCGAAAGTCGCGATCGGTAACCGTTGACAGTGCCCCGTGCGTTTCCAGCGTAATAGCTCAGTTTATCGTTTCGCTGGCCTTTTCCTTGAGGGTAATTTCTTGCAATGTTCAGGTATCCATTCCTATATCTTCCATAATTTGGCTGAGAGGTACTCTGGAAATTAAAGCTTTTAGGCGGAAGTCGAGAATTACTCGACAGCGGTTGGAAATTCGCAAACTTGTTAGCGAAAAATCGTGGCTGTTTTGGGAAGCTTTCTGATGGTTTATTCTCAAATCTCGAGTTGGTTTTGTTTAGAAGCGAGTCTGATTTGAAAGAGGGGACGAGATTTCTACAAAACGAAGGGTTAAACCTGCCTTTGAATACATTTTTCAAAGCATCAAAGGTGATACCTGGCTTGTAACGGGCCACAATGTATGTGTATGGTCGGCCATTTTTCATTCCTTCCGCCTTTCCAATTCCTAAATCTGTGGCACTTTTCCAGACGAGCTGCATGAAATGGGCAGCTTTCGGCTCATAACCTCCTTTCCGCCAGTCATATGAGCATACTTCGTTATACCTGTTAAACATAATCAATAACAGTGAGTGAATGTGGTCTTA
>Ga0126336_10001355_pt1 | contig 12577 bp, 11 predicted proteins | sample SidCmetagenome_FD_92530 | JGI IMG/M metagenome (GOLD analysis project Ga0126336, IMG submission 92530) | Coral microbial communities from El Islote,Puerto Morelos, Mexico - Siderastrea C C metagenome | ecosystem: Host-associated > Invertebrates > Cnidaria > Coral | place: El Islote,Puerto... | reverse complement strand
TATTGGGGAGACTGGGCGCAGGATGGCAGACCGTTTCAGGGAACACCGCAGGGATGTGATCAACGGCAGGAATGACCTTCCTGTACCTGCACATTTTAACCAGCCGGATCACTCCCTGCAGGACATGAAGGTCGCTGTTCTGAAGGCAGGCCTGTTAAACCAACAGCACCGCAAGAAACAGGAGATGCGATATATCTTCAAGCACGGAACTCTGGCTCCGAGTGGACTAAACCACGTCTTTAGCTTCACGTGAATTGACTTCTTTGTCTTATCGCGCGCTGTCGCGCGAGCGGCAACGTGCGCGAGCTTTTATTTAATACGCGAGATATACAATGGACTTTTTAACGGTGAAATAGTTTTTTCCCCCTGAAGAAGGCAGCATTGCCGAAACGTCTGGAAAAGTATTTTGACTACAGCGTAGTATTTACCTCTTTTGTCATTCATACATTTAGCACCTACGCTGCGCAGGGATTCTAATTTTTATCACGACTGGTTTGGGTAACTTCCTGGAATCATGTTTCAGTTTCTGTGTCCTCAGAACAGAAGAAATCAGTTGCTCCTTAAAAATGTGACCAGGAATAGGGTCTTTCTCCTTTTACGAGACCTGACGATAACACTGGTACCCTCTGTTTTGCACCTTTGGTGGTCGACGTTTGTATCACCATAAAACAGGATGGTACATTACAGACGAAACAAGGCTTACCGGCTTCTGAAATTAGAAGGATTTCTTAAGTTCAATGCCCAACGTCCTCTTGCACTAATGACAAAAACTTCCCTTGAAGTAAGATATTTAAGCAGAATTTATAATTATCATTTAAAGAAGGACAGAGCTCAAAGAATGACGTGCTGTTTTATTGTTCGGTTGTTTCGGGTCGTCACGATACTTGCGCTTTGAAGACACGTTTTTTCCTTGTCTACGGTCTATCTACGTGCCTAACACGTAGATAAATCAAACATGTTTAAACTACTTTTTTCATCCAGTATATATGTTATGTATTTTTTTAGTATATATGGTGTACATCAGCTTTATGAGCTCCCAGCTTTCTGTCCTACTTTATGAAACAGGTTATGTACGAGTGTATGAACTAACCGTGTGTAGGTACGTATGTACGTGCTGAAGTGCGTACGTACGTATATTGACCGGCTATCAAATGAACTTGCTGGGTGTTTTTTATTCTTCAATTGTTTTCCGTTCTTAGCCTCGACGAACACAAACCACAATAGGTTTTGAACTGTGTTGGAGCAACTAACCAATAAAATCGTTTCTGTGAACTCATACCCCCCTAATGTGTAAATGTGTAACAAAAGATTGTGCTTGGTTGTGGTGCTTACAACATAAATTCTCAGTTCCAGAAATATGCATACATGTTATAGAGTTGTAATTAAGGCGCATTAATAGGCACATCTACATCAGCTTTGTGAGCTGCCAGTATTCTGTTCTTCTTTGTGAAACAAGCTATATACGTGCATGTGTATGCGCTGGCCGCGTACACGTGTGGGTAAGCACCTACGTATTGAAGTGCATACGTACGTATATATATTGACTGGTTATTAAATAGACTTAATTGTTGGGTGCTGTTTTTAGTTCTTCAATGCGAATTATATTATGTTCTATCAAAACGGGATTTTTAGTGATGATAAGGCTCTGTATCATGGTTGAAGTTTCTACTAGGAAGGTTAGAAGTAAAGTCGCAAAAGTCCCCAAGCAGCCCGTTCTTCCGGGGACTAAGCACTGGTTTCTCTAGCATCAACTAGCATTATTACAACCCCTCCCTGGTGGAATGCCAGTCCGAAGCCACCTTCTAGCCATCATGTCAGCAAAAATGTAGCCACCCGGTAATCAGACGTGAATATTTTGCTACGTTTTCGGTCAAACGGATCATTTATGCTAAAGAACAATAGAATCAAACAGTAGCACACTCACTTTATTTTAATGTTTAGAACAAAGCTTTGGGGGTTTTTTTGGTGCAATTACAGCTGTACCACTCAGCTAATGACACATTTTTCCGAAACGAGGACCGGCTTGGCTGAATTAATTTTAAAGTCTTGGCTGTTTATAGTTTGCCACCTGTTGCAACATTGTAACATTTATTCTCAAATGAAACGAAAAACGTTTGCTTAGGTATACCCTACCCCCCCCCCCCTCCATTTAGCCAGCGTTGCAAGGTTTGAACTTGTCATCTGACAAACAAATGCAACCACTTCCGTCACTGCAAGGAAAAAGGGAGGTGTGATTAGAACTTTAAGGAAGCAGGATCAGGGGACAACAGCATAGTTTCGACGCTACGGCTTGCATCTCACAACCGAACTGTCACCCACATAAACGGCTGCGAAGCTACAAGCCGGAAGTTTGTTGGGGATGTGATAGAGGCCGTTCCCATAAAAGAGTTCGGTGCAACGCCCCAATGAGCTTGGAGCTAAGGAGGTAAGAAACAACGGTAATTTTTAACCCCAGCTTTATAAGAAAAATCACTTTGTAGCTTCTTCTAGCTAGATTACATATATTTTGTTTTTGTCTAAATCGTATTACTTTCAAAAGAGTTAAAAAGCGGTTCCCAGTAGGTTTAGAACTATTTTGTAGGCATCTAAACATTTCTTAAAACTTGCGTTTCAAACAAATTTTTACAATGGTTTTGAGACTTTGCTTCTACCAAGTCGTACAATTGTTGAGGTTTCCTATTCCAAAAACTCTGTCCTAAAATGGTGGATGAAACCTGATGACGAAGAGAGATCTTACCAGACACGTGGCTTGCAGCACAGCTTTGGTCCACCGGCGCAATATTCGCATCCCGGAGGGACATAATCTCGCTTGTAGCGAGATGATTCTTCCTCTTGTACCTGATCATCAAACCAAACGAAAAATAATAATTGGAGAGTTCCACCGTATAAAGATGTTTTACAGGCACTGAAACCAACAACAATTTGGTTACGTACTTTACACAAGGGATCCCGAAAGAAAAATTCAAACCTAGAGTCATTAGTGAGTTTTTCTTCTCTTACCTTGGAATCCTTGTCATCATAAAGTGGACGAAACCGTTCCCTCAAACTCAAGGCTGTTGCCATGGAAACAAGGCAAAGCAGAACAAGTACCACACGCATGTTCACGATGTCTGAAAAAAGAAATTGTCCGGGAATTCCATTAGCCTCGACCTAGAGCCTACGTTTTCGTTACCCCTTAAGACGCAAAATGGGCAAAATGGTTTTAGTTTCCTTGTTGTGGAATTTGTACATTATGTCCTTCACCATTTTGCGAAGAAAGAAACTAGGGATGGCGGTCTAGTGGTTAAGGACGGACGGGGGGAGGGAGTTGTTGGGCATTTCTTGCAGCCCCATTTTTTTACGACTAAGTTGCTTTGCATGAATTTTCTTTTGCAAGGTGTAACTTTTGCTTCATTCCGCTGTGTACAATTTGTTTCTTCTGCAAAAGCTTTGTAGGAAATTTTTGCATTTTTTCAACTTCACCCCTTCAAAACAAAATTAATTACCCTTTTCTATAAAGAACGTAAGGCTGTCGACCCAGGCGGTTCCTGGTTCGAGTTCTGAGGCGCGTTGCGTCGCCAGGTTCAACTTCTACCATCAGACGTTCAGACTTAGTCAAAACCACGATTTTGATGCCTGACGTTGGAAGTTATGCCCGGCGATAAGTTTTATGCAACTAATTAAAACAGTTAAACAGGTTGTTAGCCAGCTGTCGCCATTATGGTGGCGACCGGGTCTAGCAATAACCGTTTTTTTGTTCGTTCCTCTGTGGTTTTCTTTGTAGGTTCTAGCCCCAGATTTCCTGTGTTTGTTCGGCCAAACAAATACTCTTCGCAATTTTTCGGTAAACATCAGCATTATCTTTGGTCATTTACCGTCGATTCCCCAAAATTCTCATGAAAGTCGGGATAGAAAATTACTAGGGATTCAATGGCATAAAAATGCCTTCGACAAGAGCAAGGGCGAACATAATGACGAGCTTTGAAAGTCACCGATTCCACCTTGTCTACCCAAGTTCTCCCACACAGATAATGCCTCGAGCTCCCTAGTATAAAAACGACCACTGTCAGTAAAACTGTGACAGAAATTGCAAAATGCTCTACTCCATGACCCAGGAAAAGTGTTTCTTACTGGCTAACCAAGAAAGGTTCTCCGAGTAACAGAACGAAACCAACTCACAAATTGAAGGTGAATGAGTTTTTTTCTGTGGCCGTCCCTTTCTCAGAAGAAATTTCGTTTTTTTATCCCTGTTGGTCAATACGTGTTGACGTTTTGATTGTCAAAAGCTTCATAGTTTCGTTTGTTGAGAATTGAAAGATAAAACCACGTCATTCTTGTAGTCCAATATATATTTGTTTTAAGAAGAACGCACTGAATTATAACTATTTGATCTGATTCTCTTATTGATAATAAAAATTCACCACTTATAACGTCAATGCTTGTTGCGGACAAGGGCACAAACTGTGCAATATCTTGCCGTACGAGAGGTTTAACCACCTCCAATAGGAATTACAGTGTATTAATAATCATAAAAAACTAGAACCTTCTTTAATAAAATGTTGCCTGGAACTTTCGTCAGAGGAGGAATTGATATCGTTTTAGCTACAAATAATTCTGAGAGAGGCAATAGCTGGTCGTTCAGTATATACGTATTTCAGCAGGACTCCTGCCAGTGATCCATATCTCTGATATTTAGCTTACATTAACTATAGGCTTAAGATATTGATTGCTCACACACATCTCCGTGTCCAGATTACAAATACTGATCTAAAAGTCTTTTAAAATGTCCAGTCAAATTAATATCTCTTTAATTAAAAGTTTCTTAACACAGGCCCAATACACTATTTCAAAACAGGAAATCGACATCCAAAGTCTTTTGCTGAAAATGCGCTTGGTGAGCTGATCCAAACTTGCGAAGTTCCCTTCAACTTTGACAATTTTACAACCGCAACTTAACGTCATTGAAGGGAAATAATGATAAAAATCTGACTTCTCTCAATTTTTTAAACCTGTTTACGAATACAAGGTAGTCAGGTAAATAACCCGCCATTTTCAGTTGTAGAAGAAGGCATGAGTATTTTCTGAAAACAGTTTTGTAATGAGCAAGAAAGACCATAGAGAACTTTAAAACCAGATGTTCTCCTTTTGCAAATATCCGTCTTTGTACTTCGTACTTGTGTTAATTTGTGCTCGATACTGAGAACAACTGAATAGCTGTTTCAAATAGCAGCACGTAAGACGTCATTAGAGGATCATTAATAGTCAATCACGCACCCAGCAGACTAGGTGAAACTGCAAATACTCCAGAGTTTCGGCTTCGAGATTAGTTTGTCTTTTTACGTGTGAGATAAGAACAGAAATCAGAAGTAGTATTGCCATTTGCAATGCATCGCAGTTTCTTTTTGCCTGTTTATACCTTGGTGCTTCTCGTCTGGGAGCTTATAATTTTTGAGAATTCCTTTATTGCCATGTTTGTGTGGTTCAGTCGTTAATACTTAGATGTTGGTTGTTGATTTTTTTCGGGTCCCTCACAATTACTGTTTATAAATAAGTCATTTCAAATGTGGGATTCGAGAAATGTCGCCACCAGTAACGCTGGCTATTGTAGCAGAATGTTTGAAAAACAAATACTGCAATATTGCTTCGTTAAAAGGTAGCCATAAGCTGTTGGAAAGGCCTTAATGTAATATCGTCTTTAAATCATTTTAGAGGTGTAAGAAACACCAGGATTTGGACTCCATGATATAATTCATTGGGGTGGAAGGATTGACCATCAGTCGAGATGATTGGTTTGGGTATACCCGCTACGTATCGTTTTTGAGCACAGATCGCGCGTATATACGCATAATTGTTGCTAGTGAATTTGGAAGAAGAGGGTCTTACACTCTCCGTTTTCAAAACCTGCTGCCCTTTGTTTTCCACCTTTGATGGTCGAATTTTGTATCGCCTAGCTAACAAGTTGGTTATTTACAGACAAAACAAAGCTCACCTTCTGAAATTGGAAGGATCAGATTCCTAAGTTCAATGTCCAGCGTCTTCTTACCCCAATAACAAAAACTTTCTTTGAAGTCAGAGATTTAAGAAGTATTAATTATCATTTAAAGAAGGACAGGATCAAAGAATGAAGTGATATATTTTTTTCGGGGTCACGATGCTTGGACTTTGAAGTGTTTGCGGTGTTAAAAACAGTCAAAAAAGGAAAACATTGGACATTTTTTCCTCTTTAACCGTCTATCTACTTGCCTATAGCACGTAGACAAATCCAACATCTTTTGTCTACTTTTTTCAACCAGTATATATGTTACGTATTTGTTCAACTAAATCTAGTGTTGTAATTAGTGTTATTTGATAGGTACGTGTAGGTAAGCCTTATGGAGCTGCCAACATTCTGTCCTACTTTATGAAACAAGATATGTAGGTGTGTATGCTCTGACCGTGTGTAGATACGCACGTACGTACTGCTCTTCATACGTACACATATTGACCAGCTATCAAATAAACTTAATTGTTGGTTGTTTTTTTTCTGTTTTTTCTTTTAACTTTTTCAAGCCGTTATTTTTCAGTGGATTACGCCCTATCAAGTGAGAATAAGTCTTTGATAACGATACTTTCTGAAATTTTTTTATCTGTTTGAGTCGACTTATGTTCTAAGGAATTGCAAAAGTAAAACCACTGTAAAGCCATAGGTAATAACAAGAGAAAATTAGGTAATAAAGAAGATCGCTGTGACTACATTTTTCAGTTACTGTTTCTAGCCTTGGAGGTGCATTATTGAACTCCCGGTTGGAACAAATAAGTTATTCATCCATAGAGTGTGAAAGTGTAACAAATGATTGCGTTTGGTTTGGTTTCAAAATAAATTCTGGCGCCTTTGTTATGGCCTATGAAACTTTTAAGGTTTCATTACCAGTCCCTCGGCTAACTCTGGTAAAGCTTTGCAAATCGTGTCCCCATCGAATTAACAAAAATAAGTAAGTGCGAAAATTAATGCAAGCATTGTAGCACGTTAAGGACGAGTCAGTGACAGCACCCTACAAACCCTAATTGATATGTCAAGAAGTTTCGTTACTTTTTTCCTCCTAGAATTACTTCTTTCGTAATAAATCATATATGTTAATGCAAGCAATAATAAAAAGAAAAGTATTTCTCTATCTAGGAAGGTTAAGGTAAAGTTGCACAAAGGCTGCAAGCAGTCCATTCGTTCGGGGCGAAACTTCGGTTTATGCCTGTCGCTTGTATGAATAAACTAGCAGAATTACCACTCCTCCCTGGAGGAAAGGTATGGTCTAAAAAAGGCTTCCCTCTCCCCTTTAACAAATGTTGATCCTGGCTAACAGTCGTTATAGTACAACACTAAATTTTGGCGTGTTTCAGTTGGTCGAAATCGATCACGTGACGCGATAGTGCCTCTCCTCAGCGGGCGCCTATCAGCGCATAGTGCCTGTTTTTGGCAATTTCGCTCAAAATTTAACGTTGTACAGTAAAAGCAATAGAGTCCTTCTGTCTCAGGCCCTATGTGTGATAGGTTCCCTCGGAAATTTGATGTTCAAACCTCATATAAGCCCTCGAGCTACGTTCTCGGGCTAATATTTGTTGTGAACATCAAATTTCCTCGGGCAACCTATCACACGATAGTGCCTTCGACAGAAGAACTCTATTGTTTTTATAACTAGTACCCATTTATGGTCTTGAGTGGGAAGGGACAATGAGGAATACAGTTTCTTGTTGAAGGAAGTAGCACGACAAAGTGTAAAGACCAAGCATCCCTGCCGACCTTCCAATCTCCTGATCGGAAGATCAGTGGCCAGTGTAAGGCATTCTCTTTTCACAGTTTTCCCAATACTTTAGTTTCGTAAGGACAAGTCATGTTCACGTCCAAAACCTGGAAATTGAGCAAGAGAAAATTGCCCACTCTAATACGTTGTATAAATGTCAGAGTTTTCGAGTAGTTTTAATTTTTTGCTGTAATGAGTATATCACTTAGTTGTGTTACATTTTTAAAAATTTATTCCTCGACATTTCCTTCCTTAGGCTGGAAGTTGAATATTTTTAACAAACCCTTTTCTAGTTATCCTTGGCTTATTTAAATTTAGCTACAAAGTTGCTTTCCGTGAAAGTGCAGCAGTACCACTGTGGTTAGCGTCACGAGAAATTCTTTCCACTGAAGGAGTTAAATTGCCTGTTGGGAGATTATCCCCTGGTGACGTTAGATACACACCATCCACAAAAAATGCAAAGAAAAAGAAAATTAAACAACTGTTAACATTCATTTGTTTGAATTTAAAATTTTTTGCCACAAGCGTAAGAGAAAAAGTGAAAGCGAAACTAAAACTTTTTTCATTGTGCGCGTGTGTTCTGTGTTCCCTTGAATTTTACTATTGTTCAGTACTGCTTGTCCACGTCTAAACTCCTGGTTATAAGCCCTGGGTCATGCAATATCATAAGGTCTTACTTTTAGTTTGCAAGAACCAAATATGGTAGTAGTGAACCGTTATTTTAGTCGATTTAGAGTAATTTTATAGTAAAGCTTAATCAATCAATACTTCATAAAGTTTGATTTACTTACTTATTTACTTTGCTTTGGAAAGAGAATTGGATTTGGATACATGTTGGGATACATAAGGTGAGCAAAAATAAGACGAGCAACACTTTGTCAGCGTCGTCATACTATTGCCACATGGTTGGCATGGTGGACCTCGCCTGTAGCGAGATAATTCTTTGTCTTGTAACTGATCATTATCAAACTAAACAAAAACGTGTGAGGTTGTTATCAACTAGCCCTAAAACAGAAATTTAAGGTCATTACCCTGTATTGCATTGCGCATCCTTACTGCGCATGATTTGCTGCGTCATTAGCGCGCGCTCATAGCGCGCGCACGTCCAGGGAGTAATAGATTTCCTATGAGGCTAAGCTGACCAGTGAAAAGATAAGTCATTTACTCTTAAACAAGCACGGTGACCTATCTTTTTTTCCACTTATTTTTGACCCATTCATCCTCTTTTTGTTCAAAGAGTTAGAAAAAATCACATGTTCAAAAAAAAAGTTATTACTATGAATGCGTTACTCAGGGCGATGAAATCACGACCTCGAGAACACGCACGTAAGGAAGGTTTTAAGTCAATTTCGTCTGAAGCTTCGAGCATCTGCCATAAAACTTCCAGTAAATTGTTCCTTGTTGTCGATATTTTACATCTAGTACGTTGTTTCAAGATTTACTTTAATCATTTGCTTCCTATTCCTACGGAAAGTAACATAAACTGATCAAATAAACATGTGTTCGTTAGGCGAAATTGCAAGGAATAATGGGGTAACTTTAGACGATGATATCTCGTAAACGGACATGGCGACCTATTATTTTTATTTTACATTACAAAACATTGCACGATAGGTAACAACTTGTGAAAGTTTGACAAAAATCTTATGTTAAATTTTATTTCGGGGGAATGACCTTAAGGCATTTATAGGTCAAGAAGTAAAATAACAACGATTTTGATACTTTAGACAGGGACATTCAAACGGATAGACACTCCTTTGGTGCTCCATAATGCATATACCTAATAGTTCAAATCCGGTACATCCAACTGAAATAAAGTTATCACTATTATATAATATTATTATATTATTGAGTGTCTCTTTACTGTCTCGTTTGCTTCCTGAGCGGTTCGGACATGAATCCGTTTCACGTTACGTACTCTTTCCGAACGATTCTGTAACCACCTTCCCAGTACCCCCGATACCCCAGGTTCTCTACACTTGGCTATCAGGATATCATAATTAATAACATCGAAGGGTTTCTTCAAAAATATGCGAAAGTGTTTGAAGCCAAGTTGTGTTACTGCCATATAGTACGACAGAGTTTGTGGTTGGCTATCAGTACGACAGTGGAGGCGAGCTTGGGTTATCCCTTATATATGTCTGTAGATTTTAGGACAGGTATCCCTCCCTTATCATTATCCTTGGTGGGGTCTCCCGGCGATCTGACGGATTAGATCACTTCCCGACTTGAATCTTTTTGGATATGAAGACCACACCGTGAAGCACGAGGTCGTCTGCGACATTGCACTGGTGGGATAGAATTCCGTGAGGAGGGTGGTGCTGAGGAAAACAGAACACGGAAGTTACTTTAAACTACCAAAGCTGCAGTCGTCCCCAACATCAGTGTTTTTGTAAATTGGGATATTTCTTACCCTTAAAAGTGTTTTGCGAGTTTATGATATCCCTTATTAGCCCTTTATTACCCCAAACAGGGCCTCGCAGTTGAACGACTTGGTTTCAAACTCCGTGCTACTACAAAGCCAAAGTCAGTTTATTTCGGCACGGCCATAGCACAACGTATAAAAAGGGGCTTTCCTAACGTCTCTATAGACGACACACTTTGTTATGCTATGCTTGTTATTTCGGTTGTACATGTTGTAGTTCGATTTTATCCTTGGTTCAGTTTTTATTAACCGACTGTAAATGGAAGGATTTGTGAATGTGAGGAGCATATCACGCTTCTGTGAACGTGATTTGCTTTGAAAGTTGCATTTTGTATAGCAGCAGTGTAATATTGTGCTGCGTGACAGGCAGTTTCCCTTGGTGTCTTATGGGGGGACGGTTTCCGAAGTGGATTGTAAGTTTTCTCATTCTCTCACGACAGCTGTGTTTGTAGCTTATTAGCGCGGTAAGGAACGGTGGCTTAGGAAGAGAAGGGATTGGCACTAATATGATGATGCAATTAGTGGACTGCACCATTGATACCTCATAGTTCTTGAGAAGGGAGAGAGATGAGTGTTTATTTGACGCGAGAAGTTGATTTTAAATGCATAAAGACAAAGGAATCGGTCATTAAAAAGGAGATCAATTAATAAGGTAGCTGTAACGAGTCTTTAAGTTAGAAAATAGCTGAATATTATCAAGCGATGCGTGTGGTTTGCGTGTGGTGTTGGTTGGGTTTGAGGTAATTTTGTAATTGCGTAGTCTGGTACGTCAACATGTTTACTTTGCATGGGCATTCCCGGGTGAGCAAAACGGATTTAAACATCACATCATGATATATGCCTTAACGTGCCCCAGACTGACGATCTGCTCGAGCTCGTGTTTATCAAGCGTTAAATTTTGATTCTACTGCTATGTTCACAGTTTGTATTCACGGTCTAGGCACAACAGTAACTATTTCGTCACCCCTTTGTAAGCATCCTCAGTTGTGGGCAAATTTATACCGATATTCAACGTTTGAGTGAATTTGCGTTTTTCAGCAAAAATAAAAGCGATAAGAAAGATAAGCTGAGTCATCAGAGTTTAAACATTACGTCATCCAGTAACGCTATAGTCAAAATATTGTGTCACACAATCACACTTTTCGCCACCCCGGTTCGTATAAATACAGGATCGCGCTAACATTTGTGAAACCTAGGGGTAGGGAGGGTCAGAACGGCCGGTTAAAATGCCCATTAGGCTTTCTTGTTTTTTTTTTGGATCATATTCATTATCATAAATTAACATAAAAAAGAACAGAGGAAAATAACAATTGAACCAGGGATGAAATTGAACTACATCATACACACTGCCAGTCAGATTGAGTCCACAAACAGGACAGTGTAATTGAAATGAAAACATCTGGCATGTTCCAAAACGTACAATGGCACTTATAAAAGTCTACAGCCCCCATGAATCACCTATGTGATCCGACGTCCTTATCAATCCTCACCAGCGAATTTTCTTCTCACTGTAAAGATGGCGAAACCGTTCATGCAAATGTAAAGCCATTGTCATGGAAACGAGACAACAACAACAACAACAACAACAAGCTTTATTTGCATGACTATAACAAAGTATTACAGCATTGCAAAAGCCACTTTAATTTAATTATTAATTAATTAATTAATTAATTAATTAATTGAAATAACTAAAGAGATTACTACTATTTCTTACTTTTAACCATTCAAAGAGGTAGCTATTGTAACTAGTTTGTCTCTCAGTTCAAAACATGACGAGAAGAATGAAATTAATTGAATATTTATAAAATAATCAGTACAATTCATAAAACGTGACAATAAGGTCTCATGTGATAATAGTCGTAGAAATCGGATTTTAGGTTCTATTTTAGAAAAGAACCTCTCTCTTATCGAAGAATAGCTTGGGCAATCTAGTAAAAAATGAGTTTCATCTTTAATTTTGTTACAATTGCAGAGACAGAGCAGGACAAGAGCGACCCATAGCACACGCGTGTTGACGTCTGGAAGTGCCAAGAAGTCAATATTCAAAGACTTGAGTGATTGCCCTCTGAATAGTCGTGCTACGCTTCAACTTTTAACTTGAAAGTTGAGAATAAAGACACCCAATCTTAGGAAGTTAGCGTAGTTTTCTTCCATGGATTTTATTTAGCCGGGAATGAACTCCTAGATTCTTTTCATATCACTAGTGCTAATGGTGTGTACATACTTTGCTCCTGGCTCCTCAACTCCCCCCCCCCCCCCCCCCCCCCCCCCCCCCCCCCCCCCCCCCACCCCGCCCCTTTTTTCTTTCCCAACCCCCTCCTCCACCACACAACCCCCTCCCCACCAAGGGCCCCCGCGCCCCGGGGGGCGGCAGAGCAGCAAAGATGGCCGTGCACTT
>Ga0126336_10001354_pt1 | contig 12586 bp, 7 predicted proteins | sample SidCmetagenome_FD_92530 | JGI IMG/M metagenome (GOLD analysis project Ga0126336, IMG submission 92530) | Coral microbial communities from El Islote,Puerto Morelos, Mexico - Siderastrea C C metagenome | ecosystem: Host-associated > Invertebrates > Cnidaria > Coral | place: El Islote,Puerto... | reverse complement strand
CTAAGAGCATAAATAACTCTTCAAAGCTATTAAACCTGATTCTCTTTGCTGATGATACTAATGTTTTCTTCTCCCATAAGGACCCGGAACGCTCAGTCGATACATTGAACACGGAAATAAATAAGCTGTCGAACTGGTTTAAGGCAAATAAATTGTCGCTGGGCATTAGAAAGACCAAATTTGTGGTATTTAAACCGAGACAGAAACGACTAAATCTTACCGGACAATTGCACGGATAATCAAATAATCGATCAAGTTAAAGAAATAATCTTCTTAGTGTTGTAATAGATAAAAATTTCTCTTGGAAAGCGCAAATCTCTTCTGTGGCGTACAAAGTATCAAAAACGATCGGCATAATTTACAAATCCAGCTTCTACCTCTCCATAGCCTCACTGCACCTCTTATACTACTCAGTGATCTATCCGTGTCTTTCGTATTGTAATATAGTGTGGGGTTTTACGTATGCATCTTATCTCCGTTGTGTTGTAATTTTACAGAAACGGGTAATTAGAATCATTAATAAATCCAACTTTGATACCCACACAGAGACATGCATCCTAAAATTTCATGACATAAGTTTTCGTCAATAAGGTCTCTCTTTTGCCTGAAAAGTTTGATAACACTTTTCCCTTAAATATGCAATTCCATAGTTACAATACTCGAAACGCAAATGATTTCCATGTTCTTCTCTGCAAAACTAATACTAGGCAATTTTCTGTATACTATCAAGGCCCTAAGGTTTATAATTTTCTGGACTCTGACATAGTTCATGCGATTTCTATAACTTCCTTTAAGAAAAGTCTTTATTTTTTTAGAAACTACTAGATTATGTGTTGGTAAAATTTAACGACTTTTGTATTCTAAGATCGAGGAGGCTTAATATTCACAAGCCCCATGGTTTCTTTTAAGCCTCCTCGCCACTAATTCGATGTATTTCTTTCTTCTTCTGTCATTTGTATGTGTGGCAAAGAAAGAAAGAAAGAAAGAAAGACAGACAGGCAGAAAGAGAGAAAGAAAGAAAGAAAGACAGACAGATCGATTGATTGATTCACTTTTATTTGAATACGGTAATTTCATAAGTTTACAAAAAAAAACCAAACTTCTTTACATGAAAGCCGTATTGAAACAGAAGTAAATACTGTAAACTACACTAAAAAATATGTACCGATAATAAAAACTAGTCAACAGTTTGCTTGCCTATTAGCCAGTTTTCTTTTTAAAATAGCTTTAGATTCGGACGTTTTTAAGTCAGTTGGTAATGAAACTACAGACAGACAGACAGACAGACAGATAGACAGACAGACAGACAGGCAGACAGACAGACAGACAGACAGAAAGAAAGAAAGAAAGAAAGAAAGAAAGAAAGAAAGAAAGAAAGAAAGAAAGAAAGAAAGAAAAAAGAAAGAAAATATAAATTAAACTAAAAAAGACCGCTCTTTAATGTGATTTAATATACTGTAAAGGGAAGGAAAAAGATTTTCGGAGGATTGGATAAGTAAAAACATGCGCTACTAGGGCTATGCTGCTTGAAAAAGAAAATAAATATGGTAGTTACAAACAACTCAACGAATTTATCTCATATAAAAGGGAGTACCTGAGCGAGGGAAAACTGAGAACCTTTTTACACACTGCTCGCTTGTCATTTTGATTTGACTGCCATTATGAACATTTGACAGTTTGATAATGAAAAGTGGGTGGAGCTTTGCCCTTTTATAGAGAATCTCCGCGTTTCATTTACCAAAATCAATATAATGTAATTAAGCGCAATTGTATCTCGTCTGTGAAGCAGGGTTCGACTTTCCTCCTCGATTTTCATTAAGATGTGCTGTCCCGTCTTTTACGAAGCAAATGTAAGGGGACAAAATACTCTCCTTGGTCATAGAGGGAAAAGGTTTTTTTGAAGGAAGCTCACGAAAATGTGTAGTGTCCTACATTTTCCTACATGGGTGGCCTTTTGGGTACCATGTGAGAAAATACATCAGTGGTTTTTATTAATTTGTTTTTGGTTTCTCTATTGTGAATTAGATGTTATTGTTATAGCTCAGTGTAAGTGCACCGGTCTATTCAGATTCAAGTGTTGCATTATACGGTTGTGTTTGTTAATGTACTAACTCGTCTTTGTTTCTTTACCATTTCAGTACATTTGCACAGCATCTCAGTACTTGAACTGCTCATGTACCAGAACAAGAAACAAAATGATAACCATTTCTCAAAACTCAGAAGACCGTAATTTGGATGATACTGCAGAAACAAAAAAGCTAATTAATTTCAATGAAATAACTGCAGGAATTTCACAGATCACAGGGCATATCAATGTCGTAAACAGAGCTGGACACTTGCTGGGTGCAGGAAAAGAATGGAGTTTTCCATTGTTATTACCACACAAGACCACATGCCAGTCGTTACAAGTTCCAAAGCAAAGTAACCTAGAGAACAAGCGCAATATCTGTGACATATGTCACACGTGTCAGAATTGCTACGATAATATGAGTCCTGGATTACAAAGCTTTACAAACAGTGATATTGTGACTGCTCTGACATCTCTTAAAAATGGCTGCAGTAGCTTTAGATCTGATTATTATCTGTTTGCTACAAGAAGTATCTGCTGCACTGTACAAACTGTGGAAACAACCAACAATTTCTCTTCTATAAAACAATTCAGACCTGTGTACCTGAAACACTTAAGGCAAATGAGAAGTTTGGACGATTTGTTTGGTGATTTAGTTGCCTCGATTATTCCACCCGGTAAGAAACCTGGCTTTGGAAAAGGTCATGACCAGGAAGCAAGGTCATTAGGTGCAAAAAATCCTAGACAACAGGCAGTTCCTACTGAAGAATACTGCAATTCCCTCCACACATTTTCTTGTAATGAAAACAACAGCAACTCGTGTACAGCTACAGTTAGTGTGATGCAGTTCACTGGAGCGGGTTGCTACAGCAACAGATCAGTCAATTTCTTCCTAATGGATTCCACAGATAACTGGGAAGTGGCAGAGAGGCTTGGTGTTCGTAACACATGTAAAGACAAGACTGCTTTGGTAATTGCTGATTTAGAGGTAAAGTCTATTGGCTGTTTAGTGGATCATCATGTAGGAGTGAAAGTTCTTACAAGGTACTATGAATGAGTTCAGTTAGAAAACAAAGGTAGCTATAATTTAATTATAACTTCATCATTACATCAACTTATCACTGTTCATTACCAGCAATTGCCAACTTGAGTATAAGGAGGCTTCGTTCATTTAATACACCGTGCAGGTATTTTGATGGATGCGTTAAGACTTCTCCTTCTGAGTTCCAGTTGCCACAAGTAAAAACTAAATGTAAACACAGGTGTTTTAATTGAATGGCGTGAACATTCTGAGGATACTGGAAATCATTTTGCAATTTGCACTGACATCTCAACCTATAACGCGTTCGTTTTAACTGGTATTCTGGCTGGAATTCATTCATTTAAATGTCCTGATAAGCTTTATTGTAAATACCACTCAGTTGTTACCAATTTGCGCTTGTACTTTATAAATAATAATAATCAACTTTATTTAAAAGAGGGTTACGACAAACAGTAAAAACTGAGAAACGTGCGGCCCTCAAATTACAAATTACAACTATTAAATAGAGCTTAACATATGCGATAATTATACAATTTGCAAATTCTAAAAATAAAAATAACATTAAATTGAAAAACTGTAAAATAATGAATGTCCTTAAAGCAAGATGCATAAAAATCAATTAGGCCCTTTTTAAAACTATGTAATTTTTTGGTTTTCTTTAAGAAATTAGGAAGAGTGTTCCAAAGTCTAGCTGCTCTCACGCTAAATGATCGCTTCTGGAGGCGAAAGACCCTCTGTAAATTCCCAAGAGAACACAACGACCATACCGTGGAGGCATAGAGCATTTCTCGCTTGATCATCGCGTTGTAATATGCTATCCGCTGTTGAAGACAGAGAAATCTCTTAATTCTACTCAGCACAGAGATGCGCTAATATTTGGAGAGAGCTTCCTACAGAGGTCATCGATATGCTCATCGAAGGACAGCTTGCAGTCAATTTTCACTCCCAGCAGTTTTTGTGAATTTACTTGTTCATGTTCGGTAGCATTTAATTTAACTTGCCCCAGTCTTTTGTCAAGCCATTTACCCGAAGCGAGCATTGCTTTGGTCTTCGTTTCATTAAGAATCGTCTTGTTGTTATCTGACCACCCGGGTCTGACCATTTCTGTAGTCTATTCAAGTCCGACTGGAGACCATAACTGACAGCCTGGGGTGCTACCTTGTAATCGGTGGAATAACTACTACTTAAACTAGTGGTTTCCACTGGAAAGTGAAGTGCTGCGGGTAAAGCTCATACAGAGGAACAGTGGTTTAACGGCCAAAAGTGAATTTTCTTTTATACAGACAACAGATGGCCTCGAACACAAAAATCTTGGTCGTTGGTGAAAGGCGTGACGGTCAAGTACCCGTGACGGACGTCAGTGACGCATCCGTGACACATACGTGACGAGTACGTGTTTCCCCAAAATCTTGAATGGAAGAACGGAGAACAAAGAACAACAATCATTTTTAGGCAAATATTTTACTCAGATAAGAACTGCTTTGCTCAAAAAAGCGTTTGCTCAGATAAGAACTGCTTTACCCCCCCCCAAAAAAAAACGAATCGCGTTCAATCTTCGCTTCATCGTGTAAACGTTTTCTTCACTTGCTTTCAAACCCTTCGCTGCCTTCCCAACAACGTGGCTTTCTACACGAAACAGGATTTCTCCGCTATAAGTTTTCGACATCCCACTTTATCGACGGTCGAGTGTTCTTTAGAGTTCCAACGTTAAAATGGCGTGTTTTCTTTCTAAATCGATTGATTCAATGAAATAAATACAACAAAATAAATCCTCGATAAAACATCGAATTTGATAATACCGCAGAGTTCCAGGAATTGCTTGAAATATTCTGAGAAACGTATCGGCTGCAATTCAAGGGAATTTCCCTTCACTTGCTTTCAAGCTTTTCGCCGCCTTCGCAAACACGTGGCTTTCTACACGAAACAGGATTTCTCCGCTTTTAGGAACGGACCATTATAAAAGTTATTGGGGGGGGGGGAATTTTCGAGCTGCACGGATTTTTTTCCTTAACATTTCCCTTGCAGGAATTTTTTTTTCCGTATGCAGGAACTTTTTTCTGGGCTACTCGCTGTGCACGAATTTTTTTTTTCACTCGACTTTCCCTTGCACAATTTTTTTTTGTTCTTCCCCCCCCATAGCTTTTCTGATGGTCCATCCCTAAGTTTTCCTTATCCCACTTTACTCGACAACGGCCTCGATTCGAGGGCCACGAAATCGAGGCAAATTTGGTGATAAACATACATATTTACATCCAAAAAATCTCAAAATCGTCTGGCTTCGGGCGCAGGCAACCCATGCTGGTCACGTACGCAGCCTGAATTACTATCAAAATCACTAGAGTGGTAAATCTGCCGTTAGAAATTTGAAATGCGGGCTGCACAAAACTTAACATGTGATCCACGAAAAAGTTGTCACACGAGCTAGAAAAATTGTCACGTGGTTCGCGTGAGTGTCTTGGTAGTCATGGCATTCAACAAGAAAGGAAGATTTTATGAAAGAGGAAAAGGCCTATCGGAAGAATTGAAAGGACAGATAATTCTTGAAACTGGTGGCGATAGGATATCGGGATACTTTCCCGCAAAGAGGACAGAACTTGGTGATAAATTTGGTATTTCTGGAAAGACTGCTTAAGACGAATGGCAGAAGTTCGTAAATGATGGTACGGTTAGTCCCAAAAAAGAATCTCAGGGAATCCACCGAAATTAAGTACCGGAGATCTACAGCTGACAGAAACTATGAAAAAAACCATTAAACCATCCACGTCTTTCAAAAACATCAAAGAACAGCTTCTACTACGTGGAAATTTTCCAAGTGGCATTTCAAGCAGCGCTATTAACCGCACAATTAGAACATCTTTGAGCGAAGGAAAATGGAGTTGGAAGCGGATGAGCAGAAATGTAGCGCATAGTTTACCAGAGCAAACGTAGACTATTGCCAGAATTTCTTGAACTATATGTCAAATGTTGATCCTTGCAAGTTGACATTTTTTGATGAGTGTGGTGTTGTTACAAGGGAAACACAATGATTGTAACAAGAGATGTGGACATTCACCTGTCAACACTGCATGCGTTGAATTAGGGAGACATTTAAAATCTCCTAACACTACCCTCAACTTCTTGGCAGGTTTAGATGGTGTTTTGTATGCAAACACTTTAGACGGAGCATCCAGTACGAACTCAATCCCGTTGAATTTGCATTTAACAAGTTAAAAATTGATCATAAAATGGAGGAAATGCAACCGTTAGTCAAGCGAATCTCGACGCTGCCGTTTACAGTGCACTGGATCAAATTACTGTGAATTTGTAGAAAAACTGGTTCCATCGCTATCTAAACTTGTACAGAACGTGGGATACTCTGAGTAGGTTTCCCTGATACATGATTGTAAATAATGGTGTTCTTTAATTTTTCTAAGCATACACTCGTTGTAGTTATTCGGAACTTTATAAGCTAAGTTCCAATTAACAGCTGTAGTGGCTATCTGTTCTAAAGTAAAAGCCTAAAAACATTTGCACGAAAATAATTTTTGCCCATGTTGTGTGTACAAGACCAGAGACTTTTCCCTGCATAATGCTATCATTCCGTTATCTAAACAGAGAATTATTTATTACAAGGCGAAGAGAAGCCAAAGGAACGAGCTCGTCGAGAACTACTGCAGGTTGTTGGCAAAGCAAGATCGTTATCTCGAAATACCAGGCACGCAAATATCATGATAAAAAATATTCTTGGTAGAAATGTGCGACAATCTCAATCAAAGACAAAAGAGCATATTCCACCACTTTAGTCTTGATATCAGTCGCATTTTTGTGATGTACCAATTTGTAATCTACAACTTTTCAAAAGCACTCACAAGTCAAGCTTCTCTCATGTTTCCATTTTTCTATAAGAAATGTGAACATTGATGTTTCCGAGTAAAAGTATGTAAACCGTATCCTATAGAAGGAATCCCGGTCTATTTAAAAGAAACATTTCTGGGCGCAAGGGTGTTTTTTGCATCAATCAGTAACAAGCAGCGAGAGAAAATCTATTTCAGTTCCCAGCTTAGCAGGTGGTTGTGGTGAAGTCTCAGGAAACAATATTTTCGAACAACGCGCACGTTCCTAATTTTTTCGGGGTAAAAACAAACTTTTATTGATTTTACAGTGGCCAATAACATACTTATGGTCAATTATTTAGTATAGTCAGTATAAAGCAGATTCGAACAGTAATTTAGTACAAATTTATTTGCTATCAATGTTACACAGAATGTAGACGGGAAGTCACAAAAGCCACAATAAAGTTAATGTTCGCCGACGGTGAAAACTAACCAACAATAGTGTGCCGCACAGGTTGGCAGGTAAAAAAAACAACAACAACCAAACAGGGTGAAACAGCAAAGGGTTGAAAAGGACGGGTTCGTTTTAGCACCCTTCCATACAATTTTCAACATTACATGAATTAAACGCAAAGGCGGGCCCGTAAAGGCGTAATGAACAAACTGTATCAGTTTGCAGCCTACTGAAGGAGCAGCTTGTCCAGCAGACGTACAGCATCAGCAAGTGTATCTTAATTCAAAGGAGCAGGAGGTGTGGGGCAATCGCTTGAATAGTTGGGTTTGTAGACATCGCTTGTTCATCCACCGCGCTCGATTCTGATGCATTAAATTCCACTCGAACGCTTGGCTGGGAGCCTCCGAATTCTTTCACGTCAAGTCCCGGTGGTAATGTCTTAAAACTTTCTTGTACGGCAAGTGCGAACTGGTAATCATCATAACCGTGGTCAAGGGATTTTACGATAGCAGATTTTTTTCTCAGGAGGGATTTGACAGGAGAAGGATCTTGAAACCTCGCAAAGGCATCGCAAATGAGCGAAAACGACTCGGTTTGTGCAAAGCGTTCCCTCTCTGCGCCCTGTCTTTGAGAATAGGTCCTAACTGTGGAGAACCGATTTACACTGACCCGTGGCCATAAAACACCATGGGAGTTCCACAACATCTTATAAGGATTGTGAACAGGTGTCTTACTGGCGCTGAGATGAGGTGGACTCGAACTCGGAGACAACACTTTTTTTCGCTTCTTCAGGCGATGGAATTTTTTTCTTGCAGCTCTTTTCAAGTATTTTGGCGTCTCTGCTATCTTGCGCCAGTCTTCGATAACTTTTCCACTTACTTCTCTGGTGTATTTCTCTGGATCAGTTGCAATTATTGTGTCCTTTACTCCGTTAACATACTGCGAGGCCACTCTAGCTGCCGCTTGTTGCTTGAGATTTAACTCTTCTCGCATTGATGCCAGCTTATTTCCCCTTCTCGGTCCCTTTCATGAGTTCCTTAAGGAATGTTCTTCTGGGTGTTTGTTGATATTTTTGTAAAACACTGAAGACGTACAGGCCAAAGGGAAAGGGCAATTTAACCGATGAGGTCCTTCACGCAGGTGGCATTTGCTGCAGACCGGGAGTGAACTTATCAACGCTGTTGGGGTGCGTTCACCTTTGTGAGCTGCGATCTTTCTTTGTATGGCCTCCACCTTTAGAGTTTGTTGATTTATTTGTTCCTGCAGGGAATCAACATACCACTCTAAAGGGCTTGAAACAGTCGTTGCTTGGCGGCTCTCCTTCAAGGATGTGTGCTCACAGTGTGCCCGTTTTTCGTCGTGGACAAAACTTAAGTTTTTTCTGCTCTGTCGGACCGCGGCGCCGTGAGCTGAACGAGAGAAGATGTTGGGAGGCAATTTTTCTTCTTTGACAGGTGATGGTTCGGTTGCCGTTATTTTGAGGTTTAATCTGTAACAGCTGGAAACTGAACCAGTGAGTTTTGCGCAATTTAACATTTCTTGAAATGACTGTTCATCGTCACCCAAAACGCAGTAGTCTCCTTCATCATCCAAATATTCCAAGATCATTTGGGTCATCATCTTATTCAGTTTTGGAATTCTTCGTTTTAGTTCGAAGACAAGACTTTCTTTCCTTGGCGGGATAATGTTGAGAAAAATAACTTTTCCCCTCTCTGATCATGATGAACCTTCACTTGTAAATCCATCTCCTCGTTCGCCGCTGTTTTTGAGCAAGCACGTGGAGGCTTCTGTAGAGCATATTTTTCGGATCACGTGACAAATTTTTCTCGTCACGTGACAAGACTCGTATCACCTCAATTTCAAAGTCTAAATTTACCATTCTAGCGATTATTTGTGTCTGCTGCGAAGTCTGGTGGCTTCGCGGCAACAGGAAAGCCCAACGGGCATTTTAACCGGCCGTTCTGACCCATCCTACCTCTAGGTTAACAAATGTTAGCGCAACTCAACGTGTTATGAATAGATAGACACGAGCAGATCGTCAGAGTCTGGGGAAAGCGAAAAATCGTTCCTCCACGCTTAAACACGTTAAAGCAAATGTCATGACGTATGTTTAAATCCGGTTTGTTAACCCGGGAATCCGCTAGCAAAAGTAAACAAGTTGACTCGGAATTTGTAACGATTTGGTCAAATTGAAAATCGAAACGATTTTCTCTAAAAACGAACAATTAGGTTTGAAAGTGAAAATAGATAATACGAAACAAACTTAACATTTAGCGAGAATTGGAGCTCGTTTCTATTTTTTGTGACAGCGGTGAAATATTCATTCAAACAAACGAAATATGTGTGAGAAGGGCCTCCGCCGGCAAAGAGGGCCAGGCCGCTCTAGGGACGAGAATGCCCAATTTATAAACCTGCGGTCGCCTGATGTTGTTGACCGTTTAAAAAGGTACAAATACAGGTGTAAATCAATTCTAACAACTGAATATTTTCATCGAATGAAATTCTAAAAAGTGTGATTATAGCACGTTCATCGCATTCAGCTCTTAGAGACAACTCAGGTAGGTATAGTCGTCTACACGGTTTGCCTGGTTTTCCCGACAAGAACTAAATTATTGCCTGGATAGAATTTGTAAACCTACCGAGATAAGCTGCATTACACTGAGTGTATTGAGAAGTATATGCACAGGAGCTGAATGAAAAATGTCTAGCGTTTTATCTGGCCCACAGCGTTGCTTGTCTTCTGCATTCGTGCAGTGGTTTGAATTGGTTCTGAAAGGGAATTTTTACATTTTTCTCCGAGATTGACACTTTGTGTTGAGAACGTGAACGTTTATGCATTATGTGCAGTCCACTCAAATCAAACAAACAGGTCAAAAACTTAGATTTTATGAAAGAATGCAGTCAAATCTTTGTGGTCACAAGGATACTTCGTAGAAAGAAAACAGAGTGGAAAATACACGCATTAGGTCAGGTGAGCAGTATCGAGCAGTGTTACTCGATTGTTGTTTATTAATATTTGCAAAATAGGAATTGAGTAGGTTAACCAAAGTCATATTTAGACAAACTCCGTGCAAATTCTCTAAATGGTCCTTCCAGTCGGATTAACCCAGAATGACTGAAATAATAAGAAAAGCACAGGTATGTAAAGAACCCTCTTGGAGAAGTACAAACCTCAGTCACCGAGTTTGAGCCATCGTTACAAGAAAAACTCTCACAGCAAAGGATATCACTCCAGGACAAAATTAACGCGCCAAAAACTCTGGACAGCGAGATTTTGGAGCTCGAATAAAGTCACCGAATCAAGTGGCATTACAGATAAAATCACATGGATGATAGTATGGATTGACTCAAAACTTAAATCAGTGTGCATCAGTACCACACTAGCTGTTCCAAATTATTCTGCGTTTTCTCCAAGCTCGCTTGCTAGAGACTCAAATGGTCACATAAGTTGCCTGCTTGCTGGAGACTCAAAAGGTCACTTAAGTTTCAAGGATGCTAATTCAGCTCCACAAGTTGAAGTTCCTGCAAAATTTCTCAGACTTGAGATGAAAGGTTCTATGGCAGACAGACCAAATGGCGGTTAAACACTGAATGTTTGACAGCGCCGTTCACTCAAACTCAAGGCTCAGCGCCACCAATAAGATGAATTATTTGAAAGCTGTTGCTGCTGCTGCTGCTGCTGCTGCTGCTGCTGCTGCTGCTGCTGCTGCTGCAATCAAAGGGCTGACCTCGCGATCAATAAACTATAAAACAGCTAGGGAACTACCAGAACAAAGGTATGGAAAAAGGCAGTTGATAGTTAGCCCCCATTTGGGTGATTTGCTAAAATTACTAGACGAGTATTCAATGCTGTCAGTGGTGTCAAAGGGATAAGGCGACTCTGTGGAATGAAAGACGTTCATATCAGGGGCTTACAGTCTTTGGGGTTAGAGTGTGATCAATATGGTAGTTTACTCGTCCCAATCGTTCTCAACAAGGTACCACATTAACTTCGATTTATAATCTGTAGTACGATCTGGATGAGTTGCTAAAGGTATTTAAACCAGAACTGGAAGCTAGAGAAAGAGAGAATGGGGTACTCTAAGGTAGCGTCCAATAACAGTTTTGTCCCCAGAAACAAAAGACATTACATTTACCTTCTGTAAGCCAGGTCATCGCTTATAGACTGTGATGTTGTAACCAGTATCAAGGAAAGAAGAGGAATTGTCAAAAATCACGGGCGTTGCTTTGGTTAACTCAAGTGTACTCATCCCGCTAAGGGTTGTGATTCTCAACGCTTTCTTCAAGTATTCCCAACAGGCACCATTCAAGCTTCAAGCTCGCCCCATTTAAGAAGAAAACTTCTATCTATTGGTGCCTCTCTTTTCAAGAAGATACTGGAACCATGGCTTACGATTAGTCTCACCACTTTTGGACAGACTCGAAGATTGTTCTCTTCTAGAAAAAGAAAAATGGAAGCAGTTCGTCAACAACGGAGTGGGATAGTTTTGAAGGTTTTTGTCAGGAATAGCCGGTGTGGAAAACCCAACTGACCTAGGAACAAGCCAATGAGCACTGATGACCAGTACTCTCTGGTGGAACGATCCATCGTGGCTTCTAAGTCTTCAAGATACTGGTAAAACTTTAGACATACTGAATCTGTCAACCCACCTTTGGAATGCCTGAGAGAAATCAAGGTTCAAACAACACGCTAAGAAAAGGACACAGAATTCATCGCAAGGGGGGATCTCTCAAGTCATAAATGTGGACTTCGGTGACGTTTTCAAACTCTGTTGGTGTAACGGCCTACATCTTGCGTTTTGTGAGGGGTCGCAAGACAAGATGTGCGAAACTCAACAATGTTGTCTATTAGCTCCTGTTGATAAGAGAGATGAAAGGCGCCTTGAAATCAAAATGCGTCGTTCGCACTCAGCAGTGTATTCAGTTGGGAGTGGACACATATTTAATTGATTTGTTCACACTATACAGGATTAGTATAAATCTACTAGCGTTCTATCACTAATGCTGTTCTCTGATTGGCTACGCTAGTCACTATCTATTCTGTTGTAGATAGTGAGTAGAGTGTTTTCCGCGCGCGGTGTGACTAATTATATCATTTTTCAATAAAAACATGTAGTGTCTGCTGTTAAGTTTTGAACGTCTAGTAGATTTATACTAAAACAATTAGATTATTCGCTCTCGATTTCTATGCGTGATAGTTGATTCGGCCT
>Ga0126336_10001353_pt1 | contig 12587 bp, 7 predicted proteins | sample SidCmetagenome_FD_92530 | JGI IMG/M metagenome (GOLD analysis project Ga0126336, IMG submission 92530) | Coral microbial communities from El Islote,Puerto Morelos, Mexico - Siderastrea C C metagenome | ecosystem: Host-associated > Invertebrates > Cnidaria > Coral | place: El Islote,Puerto... | reverse complement strand
ATAATTTGGAACCCAAGAAAGTCTTGTCCAAGAGCGCAGAGTTGAACTTCCAGGATGACAAACTGGGCTTCAAAGTGGAAGATGTAAAAGAAGCAATTGAGAAAAAGAGAAAGAAGAAGCGAGAGGAAGAAATAATCAAGAAACCTCATCTATCTGCACAATGAGAAATTAGGCAAATGATCCTTTTTTTTCATTAAGACGGTCATTTAAGACTGTACGCAATGTTATCAAGTTACCTTATTGATGTAGTCTCACATATAGCTAGGCAATAATTATATGCTTTTACATGCAATAATTTTGTCTGTTTTTAACTGAAACGGTTCAGCTACTGACTCTTCCACTCTTTTGCCATTTCAGTCAGCATCAACCCCTTTTGTCAATAGGCATCATGAGAATCAAACAGCCAACGCACATAACAGACCGACCCATTGGTAGCTGTTCTATTGCCTTTACAAGATTAAGAGCCCTTTATAAGTAAAGTTTGGCTAAATGTATCTGTTAAAAAAAACTACCTACCACACTCATTTTCAGGGCAAAATTCCCTCAAATTTCACCCCATCTTCCATCAAACAGTCCAGTTATTTTGCACATGCAAGTCTCTTTCCCATATGGGAAGTTGGTGGGTGGGTGCATTGATAGATATTTTAGTACAACTAGTGATTCTCTATTGCTGAAGAGTTTGGTACTATAAGAAACATTTGGCTGAATAAGCCAATAGACAGCTCACAAGAAGATGGTATACAAATTAAAACTGTAAATTCCAAGGGGGCCAAAGTTGTAAAAACAAACAAACAATTTCGCACAAAGTACTTCTCGGTGCATCCAAAAGTTAAACTTGAAAATTTCATTTAAATTAAGCTGCCAAAAAACTTTCATCTAACGGTTTTAAACTGAGGGAGTTTGTCGACGCTGTAACCAAGTCAACACCTTGTTTTTGATAAGCTGACCGCGCTCACAATGCACTCTTTCATTAGCATTCTGCTACCGTAATTTTAGTCCACTTTGCTCAAATGTAGAAATCTTACTACCACCGATCAGTTTTGAACATATTTCTACCCAGTCCCCTGGTAGTTTTGTTATGTTTTGTCATAACTAATGAGTTTTATGAGGTCTCAGATGACCTTCAGGTTTGCATCAAGGCCCACAGTGCATTCGAAAGGGCAAAAAAGATGGAAAACGTGCGCAGTTTGAAACAAATCGCGTATATACAATGGGGTTAGAGAGCGAACACTCCATATTCACGTAAGTGAAAAGGCTTAGTTTGAATCGGCCATGCATAGAGGAACGAGGAGACTTGGTGCGAGGGCTCAGTCATCCTTGTTCCCAGACTCTTTCTTAAAAGCAGTTACTCTAGTACCCGGGATCTTCGCGTCTCGCCTCACTCTGACCAAAAGGATCGGGGGCTCTCATGATGACATGACAGCCCTGGCCATGTGGGGGAGGGGGAGTACCTCGTCTCCCTTCTGCTCCCTATTTCTTTGTTTTCTAGCCTACACCCCCTTCCCCCAACTCCCATGCTCTGCTCTGTGACTTGCCCCAATTCTCCCGTTTCCTTTCCCCTCCAGTTTCTCCCAGAATCCAAACTTAAGACAATTACTGGCTTTTGACTCAGTTCTGGATGAAACGATCCTACTCTCATACCGCGCTCTCAGTTTTTTAGTATTCTGCGACAAAAATATCTGTGTATTCCTTGCTCTCTAATGCGCACTGATTAAGAGGTTAAGAAAAATCTGTGTATTCCTTACTTCGACGCAAAAAGTCAAAAGAAACACGAATATCTTCTTCCACAAGGCACGTTGCGCGAGCAAAATAAAGATCTATATATTCCTTGCTCTACAAACCTGTTACGTGAAAGGCACAGAGGAATTTCTGTCCCTTGTCCTACATTTGCGAATTGGGCGCAACACATTTAGTGATATTTGTGTATTCCTTGATGCACAATTGCGCTTTACGCAGTAGGCAACTTTATTCTCAAACACGGTTTGAGACATTAGCGAAAAATAAATCAAAGCCTGTGTACTCATTGTTCGCTAATTACGCGTTTGAGCGGCAAACAGAAACTTTTGTTACATTTTTACGTTGAGCAAGTACCAAAACAAAAAAAAACTGTGTATCCCTAATTGTTCCCTAGTTATGTTTTTAGCGGAACACAAAGGCAAATCTCTTCGTCCCTTGTACCTCAGTTGTTCTGAGTTGCGCTTTGGGAAAAACAGAGAAGAATAACTGTGTTTCTTCTTCTTCTACGTTTGCCCGTCGGGCATGAAAGCAACTAGTAATCAATCCATCCCTTCCGTTGTTTTACATTTCCATGCGATTTGCGTGAAGTGAGGAGAAATCTGTTCATACCTTGCTCTACAAAGTGCGCTAGGCGAAAAGCGTAGAGAAATCTGTAAATTTCGTGTTTGGCATAGAGTCAAAGCGCGTTGTAAGATAAGGAAAGGAGAAAAACTGCGTTGTGTATTCCTTGTTTGGCAAAGCGCGTTGAGCGAAAATTAAAGAAAAATTTGTATATTCCGCCTTGTTGGCAAAGCGCGTTGAGCAAAAAGCAAACAACAATTTGTATATTCCGTCTTGTTCGGCAAAGCGCGTTGAGCGAAAAGTAAACAACAATCTGTATATTCTTTGTTTGGCAAAGCGCGTTGAGCGAAAAAGAAGGAGAAATAAATGTATTCATTGTTAAACAAATCGCGTTGAGCGAAAAGCAAAGATAAATACGTATATTCCTTATTCGACAAACAGCGCTGCGCGAAAAGTGAAGAGAAATCTTTCTATCGTTTAAAAGCAAAGAAACTCTTAATTTCATGTTTCTTTTACGTTTCAAAGAGAAATCTGTATATAAAAAGTACAACCCAAAATGCAAGGAGAAGTGAGATTGAGACTTCACCTCGCGCGCTTAAGAGGAACGCTGTTTAGCTGCCATTGTTTGTATATATTAACTAGCGTTAAGCTGGCTGGTTTACTCATTCTAGTAGCATCTTCCTTCTGTTCGTAAAACCTCTGGGAAAAAGCACGGTGTTTTCGAAAACAGGAATGAAGTTTTTGCTTTTGAAGTCAGTGAATTTTCAGTATGAATTTCTGGGCGCAATAGCCATAGGCCACAAAATAACGGCAAATACCTTCCCCGATAGTGCCACGTTTAATTGACTTTTGTGACTTGAAAATGCAAGCAAGCTGTTACCTCTTTGAGGGATTTTTTCGGTAAAACATTTAATTGTACGAGACCCTACTTTTCGCTACAATAACAGCAACGTTGCAATAGTTTTTCAAGCATTGCCTTGTGTAACTGACCGACGGCGCAACAAAACTGATTTAGCGCGTGAAGCGAAGCATTAGGTAAATCATCAAACGACGTCAGCTTTCGACAACAAGAATTAACAATGCGAAAATTTAATAACAAATAAAATGGCTCTGCATGTGTGTTGTCCTTTGTGGTACATTCATAAATCCGTACTCTTGAAAACAACAGGGCGAAACCCTAATGGCGCTACACTCGCTATATTGTTGCGCGCGAAGAAGACCAAATTTTGACTTTTATTAAGAACGTGATTATAGACATGCACAACAGTGAATTTCAATTTGAGTGTTTTTATTTGAACACGAAGGTTCACTTTACATATTCAGCGATTCAATAGTTTTGTTACCAAGCTATGAAGAACTGAGCGGATGCAGATTCAAGTTCTAATACTACCAAGAAACTTGAGAAAAATATGAATTCATGATTTTAAAAATCGGTTCCGTGTGACTCCGTGGTAGATTAATTAATAAATGGAAAGGAAAAAAAAGAAGTGACTATTTCACTGCTGACATGGAAACACAAGTATCCATTAATGAGAAAAACTTGATAAACATTCACGCAGTGATGAATCACAAATTTCTATCGAGTTTGAAGAGTAAGGCGATCGAGAATTTGTAAAGAAAAACGAATCAAATTGTGAACAGAGTCGAAAGAAAGGTTGAAAATGACAGTTTCCGTGAAGGCTGGAAAGAATAAGACTCGCTTCCGAGCGAACTCACTTCGAACTGAGGAGACAGGCTGACGAATAGGCAGCTCATGAAAGCATGCTCGCTGTAGCTCCGTCTATGGTGGATGAGAACTGAAACGAGCGAGATAACCTTGAGAACTAGAGTGGGCCCGAAAACGACAAACAACATGCCTCCAGTTTCCAGAAAGTTACCTTGAAAGCTTGTTGAGGAATGTAAAAACTGTGACTGATCTTTTGAAATCAGAAAACATTGGCAAATTTTAATCTCGAAGACGAAATTGGAATGGAGTTTAACTAGGAGGAAAAAAGAGAGAAGAGGCAAGGAAAAAAAAAGGACGGAGAGGATGAAGAAACAGAACAAGCTTCGATTTCACCTTACAGCAATTAAGTTGATCGGCGGGTTAGAATAGCAACACAGATCCTGAAACTGCCTGTTAAACTGCATGAGAGACACAGATGAGGAAGAGATATTTCCTCACAAGCAGTGGAACCGAAATCAGGGAAATTTAAGGTATGAGAACAGCTCTACAACTTAGCGAAGTAAGACGAAGAAAACAAAATTGTTAGCCAACCAAAATGTACGAAAATTGTTACTAACAGCGAATTTGAAATGCCAGCTAGATTACCGCTATTTTGTCCATTCTGTTACATACAACCTGGTTTTGAAATCACTGAATTAAATGGATTCCTTAAATAATATTCTAACTTCCTCAAAGCTGATAAACGCAAAGCTTCGTGAAGTCTTAAACTCTCCTCCTGACTTAAAAGAGTGTGGAAATTTCCGAGTTCATCAAAATAGTTTCTCAAAATGATGACATGGCTTCAAATATTCTTTTCTCTAGAGATTGGGCCACATAAAAATAACTATTATAAACAACAACAGCTGAAATTAAATAACAAACGCAACAAGTATCAGAGAAAAAACGCACACTGGCACAGCCAAAATCTCGAAAATATTTCATTCTAAGTAAAATTGTCTCTCCATTTGGTCCATCATGTCACATAAAACATTTTCTTGAAGTGATTGAATATCGTCCACTGTCTATAGCCAGAGAAACTGAGTAGAACAAAAGAAGCACAACACCAGTGAATCTGTCTATCGTCGATTAACAATACTTGTGTATATATAGCCTTGAAATATCATAATTTTGATAAGATTTCTTAAAAGTCAGATTTACTAGAAATTATGGTGTGTTACATTTTTGTGTTTTCGTCTCAAATTTTTGTCGTATATGTTATCATAGCCTCTTAAAATTTTGGCGTATCAGAACTAAAAAAGTCTCACCTAAAATTTGCCGGTGGAATCAAGTCTCAAAATCTCGGCGTATTACAGCTAAACCATATTCTCGAAATCGGTTTGACTTATTAAAATATTGCAGACCCTCGATAATTTGGTGTTAATCTAATTTGTGATATTTTGGTATATATTTCTTGAAATGTGGAATGTTGAAATTAAGGACAAAAGATTTGCCACCAATTTGGTTGCTAAGCGATCTAGAATCTCTGTATTAAATAGAGTATCGTAATCTTAGACTCTCCAGCTGAAAGAGCTCAGTCTAAAAAGCGCCACTTAAAGTGACTGTCCACAAGTCTTGAATCGCGTATACTAAAACCTCAAAGATGCTAGGACTGGCTTGGTGCAGATTCAGCGGCAACGCTTTTCGATTTTACAGCGACCCAAGCACGTAAACAGGCCCATTCAGAGCTGTGCTTCGCAAGAACGTTTGAAGAACGTTAATCGGCACGTGAAACATGTCCAGCGTACTTCCAGACGAACACAGTAAAACCAAATACTGTTGCTTTGAAAAGCCGTTTTGCGTTTTGCCGTCACGAAGGTTAGCTCTCACAATTTCTTCATGAATATTCTTCATGACAAACGCACGTTTTCAATTAGCTTACGGTGGCAACTTTTATAAATTGCTGACGGAAAGTTACGATAAGAGGGCAAAATAAAACATTTTGTTTGAAGAACTGCCTCAACTGACTTATTCCTTTTACAGAGTAAGCTACTTTAAAAAATGGAACAATGAAATGACTGTATGAGTGCTGTTTTAAGACAAACATTTGTTCAGTTTGTTTTCTCAGTTACGAGACTGACAGTCTGAGAATAATTCAAACAAATGTGTTCTCTCACAACTTTTTGACAAGCCACACATAACTAGATTTCATTCTGAGAATTCTTTTTCTTTCCTTCAAAAAAGTAACCTTTCAAACTCACGAGGAAGTATATAGCTAAGTATCGTACAAAGACTTACATAATAGCCTCGTGTTCTTGCCACGGTTTTCCCGGTGCGACAAAAAAATTTGCATAACAAGGAAGTTAAAAACGTGGAACAAGTTTAGGTCCCCAGAATGTTTGCGTTTTACGCTGACTGTTTGCCAATGTTATTGTTTAGGCTTTTCGCAGTAACTGTTTATTCAAGAAGTCGGAACATGTATGTTAATTCGTCGGAATCGAACTAAAACCGGCTTTCCAGATTATTTCACGATCTGATAAATTCCCTTAAATGGCCATGGTACACGGTGTTTTTACAAAGTCCAATAAGCAGTAAATGTACATTAAAGTCAGTAGAGGAAAATTAGCAAGCGAGATCTCAATTTTGTGGTGGGGTGCTGGGATAGATAAACAAAAAATCCATTTTCTCGCTTTATTCGTGCGGTTCGCCTCCCCAGACTTAACTGGGCGTGGTTAGAAACAGGGCACACGCTTTCGAAGTTACACGCGGTTGACAAACTGAAATTCACTGGGATGCATGTTGGATGCAGGTTGTGCTTCCGATCAATTACCTTAGAAAGGGCAGCAGACTTTTGTTCATTTTTGCGAGAGTTGTATAAACTTTTTGGGCGAATTCCGTCAAACGCTCAGTGAACGCTAATCAGATCCTGAAACAGTTTACTTCTAGAGGAAACGTTGTTGTAAAGAATAACAGATTTGGGGGAAATTACTTAAGCTTTCACTTCATAGTAACACAAATGTCAGTTTTCTTCAGAAAACTGTATCTACATTTAAATATGTGGTCAATTCCAATAAAGAATAAGAGGCACCCAACCAGACAATATTTGCCGAAATGCCGTTTTCTGTTTTTCAAATTGTTTCAGGGTCTTTAAAAGGAATAGATTTGTGTATGCTAACTCAGGTTGGTCTGTTCGGATTCTTTAGCTGAAAATTTACTTTGCAGAGAATTAAATCCGAATGTCTCAGGCGATTTACGTCTTCGGAACACATATCCTGCCTATAACCGAACTGTTGCGCGCCCATGAAAAATGTTCCTCGATGTTACTGCGAATCGTATTGATCGCTGTGCCGGCTGGGCGAAACCAAAAATCGCGAAACCAAAATTTAGAGGCAATTCAAACGCGTGACAAGAAGGTCGTGGTTAAGAATTTTGAGATGTCACAATCTCACCAGTTTTCAAGTCAGGAGCCCATGTCAAGTTCATAAAGGGAGTGCATGTTTATTTGGTGTATACTTTTCTAGAAGAGTTTTCAAAACGCCCATCTAAGAAGTCTTTGGATACGCGTCCGAGTTAGGGAGACGTAATTTGTCAATGTTTTTAGCTGAAGGATTTCAAACAAGAAAAATGTCCTCATTTCTTATTTGTTTAAACAAAAATATGCGTTCACGTTCTCTGAAACATTTCTGGCTCAATTGATTGACTCGGCCTTGACATTCAATTCTTAGACGGCGAACATTTTGAATTAATAACGCCATTAACATTAACCTGTTTTGAAAGAGATCAGTAAACAAATGGAAGATTTTGCCACTTCGTTTAATTCAACTGATGAATTCCATGCTAGCAGAGGCCCCTTTTCCTTTTGTATCCGTCAGCTCAGCGAATACAAAGGAAAAGGGGCCTCTGCTAGCAGGGAAACTGATGAAAAGATTTTTTTTTTCGGTTTGATCAATTGCCCTGGATATGAAACACGTACTAAATTATCCATTTCTCGGAGATAAATTTTCCTTTTTTTTTCGAAGTTATGTGTTCGAGTTAGGAAGAGAGAATTAAGTTTTTTTTTGTCGTTGAAGGTTTTCAAACAAGAAAAATGCCGGCAATTCTTATTTGCTTAATCAATAATACGCGTTTCACGTGGGATACGTACTTTGAACTGATATTTTTGGCTCAATTGATTGATTTGGCGTTGGCATTCACTTCTTAGACAGCCAAGCATTTTGAATTAATAGTTCAGTAAACATCAACCTGTTTTGAAAGAGATAAGTAAACAAATGGAAGATTTTGCCACCGTGTTTCAACTGATAAAGTGTTTTTCGGCCGGATTATTAATTGACCCAAATATGAAATAATGAAATTGTCCGTTTTTCAGAGCAAGTATCCTAGGTACTTTTGAGTTTGAGAAACAAAGCGTTCTGTAGATGGATTATTTTCGGTTGCGGCCGGCACATTAAAACTATTTCCAAGTTGGTAAGTTAAACATTACACTATCTTCAGTGACAGTTCAATAGTCTCTTTACGTTACTGACAACGCACGAAACATGTTTTCGAGCTGAAAACAAGTTTCGCCTCAAGTGTGTCGACAAACAAATCATCATAAAGAAACTTTACTTTTCTCTTTTCATATCAGTTGGCGTTTGGCCTTCAGAGAGTGCACAGAGTTCACCTATAAACCGAAGAACAAAATCCTTTCCCCCCAAGAGATTCCTGATCATGAAGTTTGTCGCAGTCAGCGTTTTCTTGACTCTCTGTTTGGCGGTTGGAGTGGAATCAGGGTCTCTTCAGCTCCCCAACAATGGCTTGACGCTTTCGGGTAACGCTAACGTTCAGTTTTACGGGCCTAAAGAGGACGTTTGGGCTGGTTTGTCTAACGGTAAAAACTTCAAAATGATTCAGTTCTTTGGTGTTCGCTACTCAAGTAGCCAAAGCCATTGCATTCCCTCCTGATTAATCAAACTAACTAAAGCAGGTACAACTGGAATATGAAGTTGACACAATTTCATACAAGCTACTGAAACAGTTATTCTGCACACCAGTCGTTAAATCTTGCATTTTTATTTATTATTAGCCACAGGAGAGACACAACAGTTCCTTCCGAAATATATTAAACCAAAATAGTCAGTTAAAGAAAGATCGAAAAAGATCTGTGAATGCTGTTATTTTTCAGTTATTGTTATTCATCACCTTTCCATATTTTTTTTAGGGGGTTGAAATGTTAAAGAAAACCCTTAAATTAACGGTGAGTTGTTCTGTTTTCGTTTGCAAGGTAAGCGATATCCCACCATCAACAGTGGTGACTACATTGCTTTGCGGCTGGCCTATACTTCTGGCAGTAACTCCGTGTATTGGCTGATGTGCAATTATAACTGTCAACATTATACTTGCCCAGGTAAACTGATGTCTTCATCCAAATGGTCTTCTTGTACATCCGCCATGATGTTCAGGATCACGGCCATGGGAAGGATGGACGGAGAGGCTATCAACAGTGGAGACACAGTGTCTCTTAGCTCTAAAGGCTATGGAACAGGTCGCCGACTGAGATGCAGCACGTCTTCCAGTGGCAAATGCCACCTTGAATCGTACGTGTTATATTCAATGTTTTAACTCACACCATACCCATAGCTCTTATGCGTGTTTATGTCAGAGTAGTTAATTTCACCACCCTACCTCGCTTTCAGAGTAGAAACTTGTATATTTTACCATGAACAAGATCCCAAAGCAGCAATAATGAAAAGAATATCCACATGCAACGTGCCAGAGGATGAGAGTAATTTAGTGGAAACGAGGCTTGGTGGTGAATTTTGGGCAAGTGACGTAATCATGCACAAGACCCATTACAGATCACGCTAGGGAGACCCCTAAAACACCAAAAACAAAACTTGATTTCAGACATTAAAGGCAGCCAGTGGATTTAAATAGATTAAAATGTGTTTCAATTTTTCAAGGCAATGCCATAAAGATAATTAAGTTAATTTCAGTGTATACTTCCTCCTATCGTTGCATTTACAGAAGCAAAAGTAACGTTCAAAACTCCGAGGTTAGATACCCTAAAAACAGTTTTCTTGTGGCTCCATTTTCTCAGCACAGTTGAATCAGTACCAGCTAGAAATCATCCACTCATTTATTGGCACCCAGTTTCACTTATTTATGGTTCAATTTAAATGCCACTGATTGGTTTTACTTGCAGGACAATCAGTTCGATAAAAGGTAACAACTGGTTCAAATACAGCTGGCTAACTTTCCAGATTTTCTCCAGAGATGCTGTTGATGGTACCCCTGTCCAATACAATGATGTTGTGGGCTTCAAATACATGTACGGTGGCAACAGTGCCTGGCTTTACTACAGCAGCCCATACTTCTACTCCCGTAGCTGTAGCTACTACAACAAATTGGCGTGCGCAAAAGAAAACTATCCCACTGGCCTCAGGATCTTTAAGAAGCTGCCGTGAACCTTAAATGTTGCGACTAAACTGTAAAATACAGTTTAACTTGCCACAACTTCATGGATTAAAGCTGCTAAAATGATTTTAGTCATGATGTTCAAGCTTACCAAGTTGGGCTTGTAGTGTGGAAAGTGTTGCTGAAGACAATCCAGATGTTTAGCAACTCTATTCCTCAGTTCAAGCTAGCACAACTTGACAACCTTAAACATTGTGTTTCAAATCCTTTTAGGAGCTTTGGCCAAGGCACTCTTGTATGTTAAACTGTACCTTACGCTTTATAAACAATAAAAGTGTTTTAAACTTGAAACAAATGCCTGGACCATCTCAATCGTGTGTTGCTTTTGTTTTCGAAAACTCAACTAAAAGGAGAAAAGCTCAATGTCGTGGGCCAAATTAAAAAGTAAACACTAAATCTTCAGCTAAAGGCTGCCCCCAAAAAACTGACATGGCCTTTAGGCTTTTATAAAGGGCCTCTGTGCCATTTTATTTCATTTTGAAGCCAAAAAATTGAAAAAAAAAAAAGGATGGAGAGAGAACACAAGGGAATAGGAAGAAAGACAGAGGGAAAACTGAAGCCTTTCCACTTTCCCTTTTTCGATGAAGGGAGGGGGTGTGGGAAAGGTGTGCCCCTGAGACCTACCCCTAAAAGTTTTGGAATAAATATTGGCAAATAATTTGTTTCTCCTGATGAGTGAACAAGGGTGTTTCCCCGAAGAGGAAGTGTCACCTTTTCCCAAACTCGAAGAATAAAACACCGCCCCAACCCCATTTTCCTACATCCGAGGGCACACGACCATACAACTTAAACAGGGAAGCTCCCCACCCCACTCCCCCAAAAATGTGAGGTCGATATTTGACAGTTCTCCTCGAATGCTACCCAAGTGGTACAGGAGGCAACAGTCCTCCCTGACAATACAACTTCAAGCACGTAACTTGTGTCACCATCAGATTTCATGTGCATCCCATCCTATTCCAATTTTTGATTCACTGGGTGTCAAACATCAAACCTATCAAAACAGTTGTGCTTCAAGATTTCTACATATTTGATACACGTAAACCCTTTCCCATAAAAACGCTGTAGAAAACCATTGAGCCCACCTCTCGATTAAAACCCTCCGTGTAAGTCATCAATAGTGTTGCCAGAAGCACTGCTTCATGTTTGAAATTATTTTGATTTTGAGATAAATATTTCACGTACATGTTGTTTAACACCTTCTGTTGGAAACGAGTTTTTGTCATTTCAAGAATGGTAAATCTGACGAACTTTTTGACGGGCTTCTCCTTTTTGTCATTACTTTAAAAAATTCAAGGAAACTTTAAGTTTAAACTACGTTTTCTTTTTCATTCTTTCCACCTTCACATTGTCTACAAATATCTCTGTCTATCTCACACTGCCTACAAATAACACATTTAGGTTACTATGCTGGTTGTAAACCACAGTTATATTACGTTAATTATATTATTTTGGCAACATGCACATCTAGCAGCCCACGAATTATAGTGTTTGTGGAGAGGGACTCAAAAACGTTCTATAACCTGCCTACAATCATCCACCAAATCTACATGCGCTATAATTTAAATTCTCTCTACTAATATTTAAAATAATTTATTTCCTATAAAATTAATTGTCTTTAGATCTTAAAGATCCCTTCATTGATAAGGTTTTGCCATTCTGATCCGTTGGGAAATTCATAACCGTCTAAGGATTCCTTCTTCATTTCTACACTGTAGCCTGGACTCTGAGAATAACAGAGACATGATAACTTTTGTTTGTAACAGAAGTGAACTTAGCTACCCTATTAGTTTGCAGGCATTACTTCCCTCAAATTTAAACATTAGAAACAAGCATTACAAACCAAACATTAACAAGTCAAAATCTCAACTGGCAGGAGGCAGGCCAGTTGGCCATTGACAGGTGTGACTGAGGAGTTAAACTTGCGTTAAAAAGTCAGTGGAAGAACGTCAGCCGGCACTCAGCAGGGACCTTAAACCCAAGTTCAGCGCCCTAAACACTAGGCCACATTTCTTCCCTGCTACTACCTGTTTCGGCCTACGAAAGCAATTTCTGACATTTTCTTAAATACGTGTTATGCGACGTAATAAACGATAATTAGAGAGAACGAACTTAATCATCTTCACTAGTCGCGGATCCGTTCCACAGACACCAATGGGTAAGCTGTAACTTTTTATTCATTTATTATATATTTCTT
>Ga0126336_10001352_pt1 | contig 12589 bp, 5 predicted proteins | sample SidCmetagenome_FD_92530 | JGI IMG/M metagenome (GOLD analysis project Ga0126336, IMG submission 92530) | Coral microbial communities from El Islote,Puerto Morelos, Mexico - Siderastrea C C metagenome | ecosystem: Host-associated > Invertebrates > Cnidaria > Coral | place: El Islote,Puerto... | reverse complement strand
TAAGCAGAAGTAAACAAGATTTATTTCGTGAATTAAAGATTTATTTCGTGCTATTACATATATTTTCACCCTTTTCTATTTTTAAATGAACTCCACTTACAACGCGTCTGGGCTGCCTGTGATCTGTCAAAAAATAAATTCACCATTCAACGGCACCCACTCCGTAATAACACCATATTGTTTACTTTGTATGATATGACCGAACTATGCAAGAAACGAATTCGTACACACGGCAAAACTAAGGGACTTTTAAAGACAAAGAAAAGTCCAAAAGTCGCGGTAAAACCTTCAAATTGGTCATTTCCCGTTGGGTCGTTGTAGAGAATGGGAATGAAATGTACCAGAATGCACATTGCACGTGAAGAACCATTGTTTTGCTCATTAAAGTCTATTGTTTTACACCGGTTTGTGTTGTCGTCGCTGTCTTGGTTTTTCAAAGTCTCTTCTAACGAGTAGGCGAGTAAAGCAAGCCGGCGAGGAGAGATGGTCTCTCCGCTCGTCGGGCTCCGCCCCGGAGCTTCTTGATATGTCAACAACGAAATGAAATGCAGCAATACCTCGTTCATTCTATCCATTGTTACGTTAATTTGTCTTTTGTGTTCAATCTTTTTATGGAATATTCACAGAATGCTAAGCAATGGTTGTTGTTGATATGTCGAGAAAAAACCATCCGCACGCCGCGCCTCGCTCAAGCAACATTCACCGGCGAGTGTGTTGGCGTTCTTCATGAAACCTTAATATGGTAAAGAATTTTCATACGCTCTAACCCAGGCTTCTAATTTGCGCAACACTGTAAAGAATTTTTCTATAGAAGAAAAGTAGAGAATGTTTTCGTTTTTCGTTCGATCACTCAAATTCACTGTTCAGATAAAAGTGTAGCAAAGATTACGCGCACGGCGATACTGACAAAATATTGTTAGGAGCGGGAACGCTTACAACATTGTTCCTTTGCCTACAGTGACAGGTAAATTCAACTCTTTGGTTGTTTATCGTTCTGCGACGATAAAACTTTGAGCGCCGTGCGACTGCGTTTATGATTGTCTTATTTGCTTAAATTTTTCTTCATTTGGGAATGAAGGAAAATTTAACACGAACGAAATGACAAATTGACGTGACAGCAAAAGTTTTCATAACTAGTGATGGTTCCTGCTTCATTTTAGTCTGATTCACTTAACTGAAACTTCTCCTATATGGAAGTCTAAAAGTTGTCCAAAGCGTGGTTGACGTAGCAGCTTAGTTCCTAGCTGTTTTCATCTTTCGTGGCGGCGAGAGCGAAGTCGTGAAATTTTGCACCAATTCGAGTGAGCAGAAAGGAAACGCCTAAGTACTAGGCTGGTAAGAGATCAATTTTGTCCCATCCATCCGCTGACCAAACAGATCGTAGGCTCTGGGTATGAGGATGGAGGGTGAAAGATCCATTTGAAAGATCTAGGACAATTCTGCCTGTCTCTCTTAGCTGGGGAACCTGGGCATGAAGAACAACTAATCCTCATGCCCAGGTGTCGCCTCCTAAGAAGGCCAGGCGTCTATGGAAACGACAGTGATCTAGAAGTAGTATACACTTCCCACAGGCAATTTATTATTATTATTTTTTTCATTGAATTACTTAATTTTTCTACCCACAGCTTCACAAGTTACCAGTCATCGGTCCTCCTTTCTCCAACTGGAAAATGCGTCATCGGCAGAATTTCAGGTAACGCGTTATCACAGTACAGGATATCAAGCTACCGCATGTCACGCAAGTGAATATCATGCCACTGAATGTAACGCAACCTGTTGTCAAGGTACAGAACGTTACGCTGCCAAATATCAACAATCTACGGGATGTCACGCAACCGGATATCACCCTTCAGGCTCTGAAAATAGAATAGCTCAGCGACTTGGTGGATTGACGTACGATCACGGAGAATTTCCGAAGATAATTTCGGTACACTCTATGGCTAAAGGCAGTAATACAATGCAGCCCGCGGAATATTCTGACCATTCTGCTACGAATGGCGAAACCAATCCCAGTCCATGCCACGAGATCTGCGATGACACAGATCGTCACGGAAACTCAGATGACAAGCAATCAACTTGCAGCTCTATGGAGAACAATCTGGCTGAAAGGAAACTTGAGTGTGAATCTACTGCGGACAACAAGCCATCTGATCATTCCATATCTACAATCTTGTCCTCTTCAGGACAGACTGTTTTTCAGTCCAGTCCAATTCAAGATGATGGGCGTCTTAAATCTTTCACTGGCGTATTCAGCCGTCCTCCTGATGAGTCCGACCGTTCAGACGCAGAGAATAGCAAGGTAAGAACGAGAGACAAAGTCGGACAATACTAAACAGGCAGCGCGTTAATAACTGTTAATGATTGCGCATACTTTGTGGGATCAAATATCAAATCAAGATTCTAAGTGAGTTCTTAGAATAACAACTCCATGCGGTTAACTTATGGCCTACACTTAAATTCGCTGAAGACGCAATTTTCCAAATAGCTATTTAAATTAAGCATCGCGATCGCTAAGAGTAGAAGCCAATGTTTTGCTGTGTTGTTTGAAAGTAATCCACTTGGGTAATTAAGCCTGTTAATTCTGGGTAAGCTTATGGCTGCCTTGAATCAGAGGCTCCTGCCTTTTGTTTTTATGCCGCCTTTGTACACCGAACTGTGGCTACCTCAAGAAAATGTTTCTTTTCCCATCTAATCCTCTCTTCGTCTGCCGCGCGGGCTTATACGAGGTTGCCTTTATAGCTAGTTCCTTAATTAGCTTTTCCAGGCTTCCACGGCTTAAGGAGGGCTAAGATGGGAGGGTGATTTAGATGTCAGATTCACTTTAATATTCATAAAAAGCATTTTGAAACTTAAAGCACCAGAACAACCTAGAATGGGGAGCTATGGAAGCAGGTAATGATTTAGGTCACTAACTAGCAGAGTGTTAGGTGACATTAGTTTTCTGTTCTCTTTTATGTCTAAAAAGACACAAAAAAGGCGGTCTCGTGATAGGAAACGAAAAACTTACCCGAAGACCCTCTAAGACCTCTCCGCCTAGAGCACTGTACACCTAATAGCCATATAAGAGCACAATCGCAAATGAGTTCGAAGCACTTTTCTTTTCTTTTCTTTTTTTTTAATGTTACTTTGTATTTATTTGCCACACATACATATGCATTCACGCACAAAAAATGGGAAGATTGTAAAAAAAGGAAGATTGTGTGATTTTGGTTCGTGATGGGAAACGAAATACTTACCCGAAGGCCCTCTAAAAACCCCTCCGCCTAGAGCACTGTACATCTAACAGGAAGATTGTGTGATGTTGTAGTTTTTTCCCCCCGAAATTGCCTTATATCCACGTTCACTGACACATATGTTGTAATAAAAATAAGAAATATTATATGTGAAAACGGCTATTGGCCCTAAGCACTTTTGGTATGCACAATTCTTTGTTTTTGTTTTTTTTTTTCGTTTGTTTGTTTGCCGGTGTATTTTCTTTTCATTTCTTGTTATAACTGTATTAAAAGATGACTGAAATTGCAGATGTCAAGCAGTGGACCCAGATCACTAAATCGTTCTGACGGTTCTTCAAGTTCAACACTTCCAAAGAATGAAAAGGGTCAGGGTGCGACAATTCCAGCAAAAGATACACGCAAGACAGCTTGTGAAAAATCCTGGGAACAGTTGGTGAAAGACAAGAAAAATGCTTTGATTCTACATCGCATTGACAAAATCAACAACATCCAGAAAAGCTTAAGACAAAGGCAATCGCACATCAGTAAAACACGCTTACTGAAAAAGATTACGATCCTAAGAAAGGAAATTCAGCACCTCTCAGGCGGATCAAGTCGTATTCAGAGAGAAAGCCCTTTGAATTCCGAGCCTGTCAAAATGTCATCATCGCCATCACCAAATAAGGAGATGATGGAAGGAATGAAAGAAGTCGCGGATCGAACAACTGAAGTTCACAAAACGTGTTCGGAAAAGACAGAAATTCACGTTGTGGGCGCAAATAACTCTGCCATGGGCGATTCCTTTAGTTCGGAGCGGTCAGATGACAGATTCTCTGAACCTGACTTTAGAATGAACGTGTTTGAAAAGCTGGGGCTTTTGCACGGGCAAAATTATTCGTGTACTGAGCTGGCCAGTTCATCGGCCGACGAACAGGCGAAGAATTCCCAAACGTCAAAAGTTAGAAGCGTTGAAAACGTCTTAGCGATAGCTTTAAAGGACAAAGGTGAACGTTTGACCACACCATATAATTTTGTTTGCTCTGAAGATGGCCAGGAACCGACAGAAAACGGGCAAATCTGGGTCAAGTCTGTAAACACAAACGCCAAATATAAACAGCTTACCAAAGCAGCCAACCTGGTTGAAGAACCTGGTTGTGGATTACCCAACAGCTGGTCTTCTGCTTTCATCTCCGAAAATCAGCCTGAAGTGAAAGAAATTGGTTATCGTCTGAAGAGAAAACAAACTGAAATAGATACTTTGAATGAAGAACCTGCCATCAAACGAAGGTGCAAAACTTTGCCGAGGAAAATTGTCAGGACAAATCACTTGGGCCAGTTGGTGATGCCTTTCAAACCTGATGCCTGCTGCGATGAGACGTCTTCAGGGCAGGAATGCGAAGGTAATATCAGCTAAGATTTTATAAGAAACAACACACTTCGGTCGTGAGTTCGATCGGAAGAAAAGTAAGCTTTAGAGTACCAAATATGGCGCGAAATTGAATGCTAACTTTACAGTAATGTACTGGTCAAATTGAAGCTTCAACATCCCCTCCCCCCCGGGCATTTGAACTTTTGAAGATTGGCTTGTTCAAATTCCCTCCCTTCGGGGTAAAAAGGCTCTTCAAATGCCCCACCAATTAGTACTGAAATACCTCTCCTCAAAGGCAAATTTCGTCTTCAATCAAACACTGTTTACGCTTTTCAGAGTGAGATATGCCGTAATGACACCTTCAAACTTCTTTTAAAGACCCTTTTGAAAGAATTAGTCACTAACAAAGGCGAAATTCTATCTTGGAAATCCGTCAAACCCTCAAAAACCGAAAAAAATCACAGGCATATGACGCTAGAACAAGAAACAAATATGGTTCAAATTCCCCACCCTTTCAAGGCAACGTTCAAATTCCCCCCCTCCCCGGGCAAGAATCACAGTCAAATGTCCGGGGTATGCCCGGCGGGGTGTTGAAGCTTCAATTTGACCGGTACATAAGTTTAGCTTATGCCTGCCAATATGTAATCGTTGAAAGTTGCTGTTGATAACTTATTTCTGCTAGCACCTTTTTATAGTCCTAGCTACTTTGCTCACATTGTGCTTGGTGAAATATGAAATATGATGAACTTTATTGGCCCCTTTTCAACCCTTTTTATTCTTTGTAGCCAATCAGTGGACATCTATTTCTTTCAGTTTAAATCACTACATTTTTTTTCGCTTTGTTTTGGTAAGCTTATATCAGCTTATATACAGTTTCTTTTTTTCATTTGTTAACATCATTTTTAGCATTATGACCTCTGTTTTAAGTTTAATTACCAATTTCTCCGTCGTAAGTTTATTATCCAAATTCTTCTCGAAAATTGCTTATTATGTCAGCAGAAATTATGGTCGCCCCCGCATGCGGAGAAAAAGGGCTTTATTTGTTATGTTATCGAAACTCGTCCAATTAAGACACAGTGGATAAGAAATTATAATTTGATGTCAATAATTTATAGTCGGACACCAAATATGTTAAGGAAGTATTTTTTGAAAAAGTGGTGGGTGGATTAACTATAAATGCATGTGATCTTTTACTTGGGTTTAGATTACATTGTCATCATCATTAATGCATGGTTCAATTCTACCTGTTACCATCCCCCCCGGGGCATACCCTCGGGGATTTGCATTTTTTTCTCACTTGGCAGTCTATTCCCCACCCCCGGGCACGCAGAACGAGACAATTCCCCACCCCCGCCCCCGGGACTCCTCATCGACCACAAATACGTTGTTTTGTGTACAAAATATAAATGACGATGTTGATTTCCGTACAATAGCAAAACCAGACGTTTTTGACAAGAACTTAAACGCTTTTCTAGAGCTTATTGAACAAAGGATTCTACACGTATAATGTAATAGAAACATGAACACTATATCTGCAAAAGAAAACTGAAGAAAAAACTCCAACCGCACTGGTGAACGGCTGGCTAGTAGAGAAATGTTCTTCGCCACGTGTTTTATTCTCTATAGAGCGCATACGCACAAGAGGCCCGTGAACAAATTGATGGCAGCATTTAAAGGAGTTTCTCTTAACTTGTTTTATAAGAACAGTGGACTGAGATCTCTGTTTATCATAAAGCCGTGCATCTGTTTTTATATAGAGTCTATTTAAGTCGTCTTATTATTTATAAATATGCTGAAGAAATATTTCTTTGTTTGTGACGAACGCCATCCTTTTGAATACGCATCAAACACTATAATTAACGGACCTTCGAATACAGATTTTAATTTTTGAGAGTAAGTAGTCTTCTCTAACTAGTCTGCTATTTACAAATTCTAGAGATTTTCCCTGGAAATAGGCAGTCTTTTCAAGGTTGTCCGGCACCATTGTGTCACGACAAGTGAAACAACAGGAAGTTTATATTTTCTGCCCCCTACCCCCGGGACGAGACCGCTTCAAACAATTCCCCACCCCCGGGCCTGAAGGGCTGGACTTGTCCCCGGGGTTGCCCGGGGGATGGTGACAGGTAAAATTGAACCATGCATTAAAATTTGATGCTAAGTAAATTTTTTGATGTGTGGTTTTTCCGTTATGATAGAGCACTGTTGCCTTTAAGTTTAAACTGCATTTTGGTGGCTTTCATCAACGTAAATCCCATTTAGTCACCAGTCAGAAAATGACATTTATTAGAGGCTCAGGGTAGCCTCCATCACCAGGCATTCTAGCAGGCAAGTGGCAAAGCCCCCATGAGGGTGACACCACCACAAGGAGTGTTAAGAGAGTCGAAATATCTGGCCACACCAGTGTTGCAGCAATTTATAGATCTTTGACAAGCTGAATTAGGGGCTGAGCCAAAGGTGCAACGTTTTTTAGCCTACTGTTTTCAGTCCGATAGTACATTGTAATCCATTTCTAGTCTTGCCTTTTTATAATTGAGTCACCTTCATCTCTCAATGGGTTCTTGCCATTTGTTGATTACTGCTCTCCAAAACAAATATATGCTCTGGGAGATTCTCTGCAAGTAGGAAGGTGCTTAACATTTGCTAGATGACATCTTTTTTTTACGTGTACTAACCACATTTCTCCATTAGAAACTGTACAAGAATGGGAAAAAGCCTCAACCGAGCCTGAAGTAGGCGCCGAGGATGGAAACGGCGACTCCAAGATTGTAACGACTGTAGACAGTGGAGACATTGGTAACGATGACAAAGATGATGTAAACAGATCACACTTGTCAATCAAAAGCGGTACCGAGTTTATCACGCCGAGGATCTATGATGATGACACGCTTCAAAGAAGTCATGAGTTACGGGAGAGTAAGATTTCCGAGCTTATTCGTAAACAAGAAGGGCTGTTGCAGACGCTTGAAAAAATGTCTTCCAAATCTCGGCCCAACAACTAACTCGCCTCACGGACGGTTTAAGTTATTTTTTTTTTATCATTGCATTTGTTGTTCTTTTTGTGAGCAGTTAGGATGGTTGCATTTTGAAGGTTTACTTGTTAAAGGGACCTTTGTTTCCTACCATGAGTACGAGATTGAATATGATCCCGTGATGCTCCAAGGGCGTTACTATACACAGGAATGGAAGGGAGTGCACGGGAATGGTACGAGAATGAACCGGTGTGATACCGGAATGATACCAGAATGTACAGGGGTGAAGCAAAATGATACCAGAATGACCCGGAATTTACCGGATGATTCCAGTTACTTCTGGTGTATTCTTTTTCATTCCGTTCCTATGTTAAGCAATGCCCAATGCACCAGAGCCCTAATGTTTCACCATGTTACTGACCAGTGTAAAGGAGTCTCTTGGATGAGAACAATATCTAATGCAGGCAAACCACGTTTAAAAAGTCATAGTCGTACTCAATATCGCACTCCTATTTTGCGATAGGAGACGTCACATGCTAAGTACTGCAGATATGAAGAATTGGAGCACACATTTGCTCGCACACCTGCCCGATTTGGTCTGTCGCTAACTCTTTAATCGGTTTTATCGCATTAGATAATCTAGTCGTTATTATTTGTTCTCGTTGCTCTACGCATACCCTTTCCTCGAGCAAACGGAACTTCTTTACGTTGCGTTGAGTTTTCAACTGCATGGCTTTTGATTTTCTCCTTTTTAGAGCTCTTTCTAGTGAATTATTTTGACTTGCGTATGCTACGCCTTGTTCAGCATGTTCTAACCAATCAGAGAGCACGCGTAATTTGGTCGGCCACTCACTTTAAAACTGAACTACTCTTTATGTCGTCTAGTTCCCTTATTTTTTTGTTTGTCTTCCCGTCGACCACTTACACGTTTTCCTGCGTAATGCCACTCGATCCACGTTTTTGTGGGTTTTTATTGGTTTAGACGTCGCTTGCATCTGTACCTGTCTCCGTAATTACTCAGGGAGCTTTTTATTAAGTGTTTCTGAATTTACCGAAATTAGAGATAACAGCTCTGTTTTCCAAGGATAATTATAGCAGTACAAGTTATGCTGGGGAATCTAACATTAATATTGCCAACGTAATATTGTCATGTATCAGTCGATTCCAGCAGTGCCCATCCCCCCGGGCATTAGTGGGGCATTTTTCTTCATTCCCTGGGGCATTTGACGGTCTCGTGATTTTCACGTCACAGCACTGTTACTTCCTTGATAAGTTCATCAGGCAAGGGCGATATTTGTGATTAACTTTGTCTGAGGAGGACAAAATGAGACGGTAGATCCACGGAACGATTGGTCATTGGAGCAATACAGAGATAATGACTTCTTAGACTTAGTTTGGCCTGAATTAGCTTTGATTAGAACGAAGATAAGCCCGAAAACTAAGAAATGAACTTACTTTTTTTATCTGTACTGCGGGGCATTTGAACAGCTCGTTTGTCCCCGCCGTGGGGCATTTGCAGGTTTGTTTTCAAAAAATCCTAATGCCGGGGCTCGGCCTAGGGAGGGGGGGATGGGCACTGCTGGAAATGGCTGATGGCATTATGCTAAAACTACTTATGTTTTCATTTTTTAGTTGCCAGAACTACGTCTGTTGTCTAGACTACTCGTCGAGAGACACGACTATCGCTAGTTTTTAATTGCAAATAAAAAATAAATTTATGATTACTTCAAGAGTTTTAATTGCAGTCACAAGTAACTATAAAAGTGTAAACGATTAATCAATTTATTAATTTAACAATACTTCAAGTTTTTGGATTGCACTTTTTCGAATTTACAATCTGCTTCATTTAGATCGGAAATAGTCAGTATACTGATGCCAATATTAATTGGGACGCACAGAAGCACAAACCTAAGATCTCAAAAGGAGGTTAAATGGGTTAAAACATAGACCAAGCTATAATTAGGAATTCTATTTCTAAAGGGTCGTGACAACAGCAAATTCACAATGGTTTTAATAGAATTCCTAATTATAGCTTAGTCCATGTTTTAACCTCCTCTTTAATAAAAAGCACGATGTTCCTAACACTTGAAAACATGTTTCAACAGAAACGTCTGTCGTCTTCAGTTCTTTTATAACGGTAACGCGAATTGAAAGAGAATTGGATAAGTCAGACGTTTTTGTTGAAACATGTTTTCAAATCTTAGAAATATCGTGCTTTTCCTCAAAATCATTATGAATTCTATTTCCTGATTAAAACTAACTTTTTGCCAGTGTACCATGACAATACTGTAGTCGACACCATGCACAGTACAGGTACTGATGTACTTAGAAAGAAATGTACGTTGGCTTGCAACATATTTCCCTATTTCTGACAGAATACGGGAAAATTCTCCACCAACATGGTGGGTTTCTCGTGATTATTTCACCCTGCCACCTGTCAATTTACCGATACAAGTTCTTCTTCCACTGACATACGCCCGGTTGAAAAGCTCACGTGACTAGCCACTGCCACGATCAGTTGGATTTGTCTTCTTATCGTGGAAGATGTCTGGACAGTTGCTTCTTTGAATTACAATCCCTGTCATAATATCTCTTCAATATCTTGTGTGAAGATGACGTATTTTCTCTTCTTTCGCCCTTCTACTATGGCATAACTGAAAGACGAGAAAAAATCGCGTTCAAACTGGACCATCCTCTCTTTTCTTGGGTTTGCGCACCCTAAGCTATTTATTCATTTTCTCTAAAACTGTTTTCTTTCCTTTCCTTTCCATTCATTCCTTTCGTCTCACTCGTTTTATTTTCTCTGGGAAAAACCATTTCTTAAAGGGGCAGTGTCACGGTGATTTTCCTCGCGTTTCGTGAAAACTTCGCTGAAATTGAGATTAAATGCCTTCACTCGCACACAAAATGCTCCTGAAACACCAAGAGGAAGATATCAAGTGAATTTTTGCAAGGAGAGCAAACCATAATAAGTTTTCAATGATTTTTGCAAGATACAAGCACAGAATTTGAAAACGTTCGCCAGACGTTTTCAAATTGTAATCCATTTCCGTCTTGGCCATCCGTGGCCAAAGACACTTAGTGATAGCTTCACTGAATTAGTATCCTGTCTGAACACTGAATTAGTATGGTTTCGTATATGTTAACGTGACGACTGGCTTTTCAGTGGGGTCAAACGCGAGCAAAATCCTCGTGATACTGCCCCTTTAACCCTTGAAGTCAATAGTGATCAACATCAAATTTGTCCTCATCATACCAGTGCATTATACACAGGTCATAAGAAAGAAGGAAATCATCACCAAAGATACATTGTCTTAACAAGTTCTCCCAATTAGTACTCAGTGAAATGTATGGAGACCAGTAAGGAGAATTTGTATAATGATGCCGGAGCTTAAGGGTCACAGGTTTGTCAGTCGCAAGAGTGTTAAGTGTCACCCTTGTTAAACAACGTTGATTTACTTGATTTAAAGCTGAACAGGAGGTAGTTCGCCATTATCCGTGAAAGGTAGGGAAGAAGGAAAATTCAAATCAAGCCTGTTGACATCCTCATCATGAGCCGAGCTTTACTTAACACGACCAAGCCATATACTCGAACATTTATTAACAAACAAGTCATGCGTTTGCGATACCGGTTTTAGTATTCTTCCACTGAGGTATCAAGCCTCACATGCAATTTAGTAACCACTTTATTGGACTTCCTTTCGCAAAGAACGTGACGCAGTCTAACAAACTACTAATAATAAATATAATAACAAATTTTTAGACTGGATAACCCACCAGCGCAAAGAGCGCTGTTATCAAAGGGAACTTTGCATAACTGAAAGTAAGAACAAAATTACACTACTAAATCGCTGCAAAATGAAGACAAGGAAAACACAAAAGCAAGAGACTGAGAGTGATGAAATTAGTTTGGTTATGAAAAGTGTTCGTCCAGAGACTTGAATAAAATCGTGGAGCTCAGGTTTCTTACCTTTCTTTTCTCTAAAAATTTCTGTATAAATTCTTCTGGAGTTATTTTTTCTGTAAATGGAAAAGAAAAGGAGCACAAAACCGGTCAAGGTAATAATGACGAGAGCACAATATTTGTTTGAGAACAATGTGAAACAAAAATCTATCTACGGAGTAAATCTCATAACAGTACCTAGTTTGCTGAATGAAGAAAATTGTTTATGAAGGAGCCATTGTAATCCACACAAAAGAAGGATCACGGCAATTTATTTGTTTGTTTATTCATTTATTTATTTTATTTACCATTACTCACGCAATCGTTTATAAACTAAGTGAAATTTAACAGATATTACAAAGGAGCAGGGTTCGGTTTGTTACTAGTTTTCATTCTCCGGGCTTTTCTTCCAGTTCTGCAGTCCTTCTTACTTCACAAAAGAAATTGACATTATAAAAATTGATTCCTAAATTTCGATTCAATGTGGGAACTTGGGACCACAGGGTTGTCAGTCGTCCAACAAATATTACAGTGCAGTAAACAATTCCTTATTAAACGAGGTTGAGTTACCTCTCTTTAACATTTTAACAGGATGACGATACTCATACTCACTTGAGAGAAATTCATCTGCGATGGCCTTAAAAAGATAAAAGAAGCACGTCATGTTAACAAATGGACGAGTGTGAAGCTGTCTTTAAATTAAAACGTAGTAATTTCTGTCGTACACGAAATTTTCCTAAAACACCAAGCGGGATGTATTTAGTGATTTCGCAAAGGGTGAACAAACGGTAACCATTATTTAGCAATTTTTTTCAGGACACAACAGAAGAATTCATTTTCCCACAGCCCTTGCATTCGTGAACGTAAATCAGGCCAAAAAAAGACAGAAATTAACACAAAATATGAGCATTATGAATACAAGCAGCAGAGACACTAGAAGCAGAGTCCATTTTTAATCTCAGGGACCAAACCTTTCCATGAGGTAGCCCCTTTAAAGGGGTTATGTCACAAGGATTTTGCTATTTTAGGGCAATTCTGTGCTTAAATCATAACCTAGTGCCTTTATTCATGCACAAAATGCTCCTTTAAAACTATG
>Ga0126336_10001351_pt1 | contig 12589 bp, 7 predicted proteins | sample SidCmetagenome_FD_92530 | JGI IMG/M metagenome (GOLD analysis project Ga0126336, IMG submission 92530) | Coral microbial communities from El Islote,Puerto Morelos, Mexico - Siderastrea C C metagenome | ecosystem: Host-associated > Invertebrates > Cnidaria > Coral | place: El Islote,Puerto... | reverse complement strand
TGCCAATTAATTTTTAAATGTATTTCAAGTTTCTCTTTGTCCTGATTAGTTGTGTTTTTCTCTTCTTGGTCGCAATTATCTTTCCTCCGATTTTTCCTGCAACCAGCAGTGTAGTCATAATATATTAATTAACTGATTTGTCCTTTGCTATATGATAATTTTATTAAAGGTGAAAACCTTTTTTTGTTTTTGTAGTTTTTTTTGTTTTAGTTTAATACAACAGCATCAAAAATAGTGCTTGCTTGTTCAACTTCTTTTATAATTCTGGTTTATTAGTGCTTTTTATGAAATATTCAACCCTTTAAAAAAATTTTATCTAAAGGAAAGAAGTCGTGCGATGTCGACATGTCAGATCATCTTTTGGTTTCCCGGGAAGTCTACAACGGTTTTGATTGACAATTGAAAACCACAACTAGCAAAATCTGGGTTCATGTTACCGGGCCACTGTTGGCGGTCTAAAAGTGGGTGGAATGGCTTCCTTTGAGAAAATTACACAGGCTTTCCCTCATCCTCTCCCCCAGTCTCCCCTCGTTTTTTCCCACTCTTCGTTCGCTTTATTTTTCGCTCGCGCTCCACTATCTGAACGCCTGGAACAGGCTACCACGCAATGTCTACACCAGTCTTGAGCCAGTACAACACTGAAAAAGCTGGTTAGCATCTGTAGCACTGAGGATGCAGCAATGCTTTTACAGTAATATATTTGTTATAATATTGCACTCAATTATACATTAATAATAATAATAACAATAATAATAACAATAATAATCGATGGTGTGATTTTGCACAATTGATCTTGAATCGCATCCAATCGCATAATCCATGATAAATCTTATAATTGATACAAAATGCCTAAGTTGGACAAAATGACAAACAGAAAATGCTAATTTAAGGTTATTTAGCATTGGAAACATCATGCAGAGCCTCTGAAATCTTCAATGTTGTTGTGAATCTAACGACAGTATGTGTTCTATGTGAAATCTTCTCCAAAGAAATCGCATAATTTGCCGCATAATCGAACTTTTCTGTCGTATAACGTGACCTCCTGGAAATTCCGCATAATTACAATTTCCCAGTACTTTTAGCACACTATCAGAGCGCCTGGATTAATATTCACATTGAACTGAACTGTACGTTGAATCCGCTTGGCTGGTGCCTAAGCTTTATAATCTAGTATATTAAGCGGCAAGTAATTCATGTTAGGGTTGTAAAACATACAGTCTACTGTAATGTCCTTATGTACCCTTGACGGTAAGTAGACTATAAATACACGCACAGGAGACTGTTGAGCACTTGTAGCAAGACAAGCTTAATCAAAGCAAAATAAGGTATTCCAAACTAGTTCCCCACCGTATTTATAGCACTAGCCATCCGGCACCTCCATAGGTATGTCGACGTGTTAGTACTAAGCCATCTAGTCCTTGTAAAGCAGCGTGAAGACATACAAACTCTGAAGGACAAGCGTGCACCAAGCCGAACACCGGACGCCATGTTGGATTTGCAGCAACAGCGCCCGCGAGTGGACGGAAATCAGCGGGTGTTTATCAAAGTTACCCCTTCGTATAAACCAATCACACACTGAAGCAAGGGGACAGTGAAACTAATAGGGAGTCGTCCGTAAGATGGGAGTATGAAGTATACTCCAAGTGTTAGTCCGGCCATGACCCTCTCACAGAGATTATTACTCAAACGGTATGAGCTGGAATGACGACAGGCAGATGCCAAAATGGAAAAAAATGGGGAACTGACGAAAGGGATTTTTAAAAACAGTCTAGCCTGATTGCAATTAAATGTGCGGTCTGTTCACATCACGTGCACCCACGATTGTGACCATCCATTCCCTAAAAGTATATTGCAGATTTCCTTGCCGAGGGATGGAGGGGGTGGGGGGGGGGGTAATCCAACCTCGTTCCCAGGACTTTTTCCCGTAAAAATTTCCCGCCTCCTCAAATTTAAAAACGGAAAAAGTCCTGGGAACGAGGTTGGTAGCTCGAAGGAGGCAAGCTTTCGTATATATATATTTTTGCGTTGCGATTTCTGGCAACACTGCAAAACTCTTTGGTGTTTACACTTGGCTGCTACCTCTTTGAGTTAATTAAAGGTGTAATTCGGTGATCCATTAAGACACTAAGACAACAAAAAAAAGTTGCTTGACTGTGCAAAAAGGGAAACCTTTCGAGAGTAGCCTCCCTACAGAGCCTACCGTAGGGAGTACCCCCTGAGAGTTCTGCTTTCGCACAACGATTTTGAATAAGTGTTATCTCACGGCCAGCCTGTGCCCCTCTCTCCAGCCTCCCCTCATTTTTTCCTCTTGCGCCCGATTTTTCTTTCGCGCGCAGTTTTTCGCTGCTCGCCACAATCTTAACGCCTAAAACAGGCTAATTATCTCCCTTTGCTTAGTTCTAAGCGATGGTTTATGAGTACTTAACAACAGGCTAGGTATTCACTGCTTCTTTCCGCTTCATGAACCACTGGCAAGTCATCGATACGCATGGTAAGGTGATCAACTTCAAATGTCAGTCGTGCGTAAAAATTGGACAAAAACGTCAAAATCGTTCACTGATCTCGAGTTGACAGTCCAGCCGTTTATTAAATTAGATTCCCCAGATAGTTCGAATTGTTCTTAGCAGAGCCTATCGTCGTTTCACAGCGAATAGAAATTTTGTCGCTCTCTAATGTCTATCTGACTACAGAGTTACCTGAAAACCACTAAAATTCACTACACGAATCAACATGTCGTCTCATTTTTTCCAACCGGTTGCCTTGTATTATATTGCAAACGCTTATTCACATGCAGCGATGATATGTGATGTCTTCTTTTTTTCCACGCAGGCGAGTGTTTTACGTTTGAGCGAGGTATCTTCATTGTGGGCGTGTTTGGGCCCACAGTAATTGGTTCTTACTGTTGTGGTGTCCCTGCCTGGTTTTGTAATTGTCTTCAATGTTTTTTATATACGTAACTCCCAGGCGAAGCAAAATAAATAAATAAATAAAAGTTTGTAGTGTCTCAAGGCAACATCGTCCACGAGAGATACACAAGCGAATTTTTACCTCAGGCATGTCAGGTAACGCGACTCGGATTCTTTATCAGTTTTAAAACTCAACGTTAGCTCACCTTGCGTCTTGAGGCGCTTAAAAGAAACTCATTCGCCTCACTGGTCGGAAGTGCCATGAATAAATTTGAAACGAATTTCAAATCGTTCCCCCTTGAATAAGCTTAGCAGTTCAGAAGAATGTTTGGTTTGGATTATTGAAGGGTTGGTGCTTATCCCATGTTAACTGTTTACACTGACAAATTCAACAAACAGGGACACCCAGCGAGCAACTGTAAGCAAAATGCTTAAAAAGTGCTTCTTGGGGTCTTAGATTATTTCCTGGCCACTTTATTAAAAGGGATATTTGTGTAGGCTGCCACGGATTGATCTGCTCGTATTCATTAACTGAAATTTAAGTTGCAGATAATTTTAGGGAAGGGATGCTTATTCCCTGAATTTTCTAGCCGCTGAAATGCTAGCCGGCTGAACTTATTGCATACTCTAAAAAATATTTTCCCCCCGAAAACAAAATGAATTGATTTACCCACCGGTTACGAAAGTTTGATAAAACATGTCGGGTTTCAGCTTTGTTAGTCTTCGCAATTTGTGCTCTGACGGCAAGATATATATTACAATTAATAGAATTGCTGACCGGCTACATTTTCTCCTATGGAAGAAAAATTAGTACGCGCATGCGCTCCACAAGTCAAAAAGCTCATGCCTCATCTGTTTTTCCTTTCCCAAGCGATTTTTGTAGCTTGATGAACCATGCATTTCCTAACAACCTTTAATAAACCTTCGTAAAACTCGACAAACATTAAAACCTTGAAATTTATAACTATGGAAACATAACCTAACTTAACTGACGACGACTTATCCGGGTGTAAATTAAATAAGCGTGTAAATCGACGTGTGAAAATACTTTCCTCTTCTGTGATCTGCTAAAATGCTAAGCCTTAACAGCGTTAACGGTGTTCCATGATTATTCATGCTTATTTGAGCGTAGCAGATGACAAGAAATTTTTAAATAAACGGAGAGAAATATTTTCACGCACCAACATCATCATCGCATCACTAAAATTTTACGCTCTCCGGTCCTTAATCGCACGGGAATTCTCCAACGCTTAATTAGTTAACCTAAAATTCAAACGGGTCACTAACCGACACGCGTTATTGACGCGACTGAATCCGTATATTCATTAGATGACTCAACGCTTGCTCTCTGTACATGTACTTGTAAATCTCAGTAAAATATTGGACAGCGTGTCTTTGTCGCGAAAGCCTTGGCTTCAATGGCTACAACCTAAGTTTCCATCTACAGACACAGAAGTAACGGTTAAAGCTTTTTCGTTGTAGAATAGTAAACCGCAGTACAGAAAATTGCTTCAATCTTTTCATGGTCAACTTTAGGGATTCATAAAAACTTACAACTTATGGAACGTTAGAAAAGTAGAAAAGACGTTCTGAATGCATTCTGAGCGGGCAGAAAGAAACAAATATCTCGATTACATCGATCACATTTTTGTGTGCTTGTTTTTTTATGATTTAAACGAGTCTTGCATCTTTGTGTGCCTTTCGCGCGCTTTCCACACGATTACCAAATAAGGAAGGAAGAGGATTCTAATATCACACTTGAAGGCACATCAAAACGAGGCTCAATTTCCATTGAGTAAGAATTAAAAATGACCGGTAGCACTTAATGTCTGACAGTCCCAGAGTATTAAGGAATCCCCAATGTCTAACACATCGATATGCGAACTGTGGGTGCCGTCTTTCTTCTGGCATGGTTTGTTTTAGCGTACTCGAACGAAGAAAGCGACGATGACATCCACTTTACTAACTCTTGGGCGGTCCACATTGAAAACGATGACATCGAAGCAGTGAACGACATCGCACAAAAACACGGCTTTGTAAATCAAGGACAGGTGGGTATACGGAGACGCAATCAACTTGTCAGCGTTGAGACGATCTGAACGTTATAAACCCATTTTCTTTAACAGAGGTTTAGTTTTGCAAGGATCAGTTTTAAACGCTCAATTTATTTGTTTAGTCGAGAGCAGTACCGGCGACCGGTTGCGGTGACTTTTTATTATAAAAACAAGGTACCAGAAATAATGTCACATTTTAAGGATCAACAGCTATAGACATGTCAGTGTTGATGTTATGTTTTCGCAGATAGGAAGCCTTCCAGGCTTCTACCACTTTGTCAAACACACTGTCAGGGAAAGATCGCGAAGGAGTTTGGACGAACATAGCGAGACCTTGTTATCTGAACCTAGGGTAAGGTTTCAACCGTGTATTTTTCTTTCATTATTTTCGCGTTGCTGGTGGATTTTTAATCAATTCACTATCATCGCTGCTGGTAGACAATAGACGTCTTAATTTGTAACTCTACTGAGAATCTGCAATGACAGTGTAAAAGAATAATAAAAAGTTTCGAGTTAAAATGATTTTTTTCTCTTTGTTTTCTTAAAGACATTTTTGCGAAGTCACGGTTCTTTGAATTGATTCTTGTTTTGTTAACTGCTCATTGACTATGGCGACACCAGCTCTGATCTTCAAGAGAGCGAAACAGTGAAGCAATCCGGCCGAGGTGACAACAAATCACCGACTCGTAAAATTTGCGGATGGTAAAAATAAAACTCATGCTACTTTGTGTCTTATAACCACGTTAGCGTTGTTAGCTACCGTTGGGAAACAAACCTCAATTTTAAAAAGTTTCTTTTTAATTTATCAGGGACCAAAGGGAGCTTACGGCTCCAGGGCTCAAAGCTGAAAAATGTAGGGCTCCAGGGCTCAAAGCTGAAAAATGTAGGGCTCCAGGGCTCAAAGCTGAAAAATGTAGGGCTCCAGGGCTTCAAGACCGAAAAGTTGGGGCCCTGAGGCTCCGTTTTGCTCGGGCTCCGGACTCCACGGCAAGAATTTCAGGGCTCCCTGGCTCCAAACGCCCCCCTTTGAAACCCTTGTAGGTTATAAGACAGACATATATTTGATTGTCAGTGTTGAAAGTAATTTGATGTTCAGGGGCGTGTTCTTGCAAAAGTCTAATTACCTTATGTTTGTTAAGCTGTTTAGTTATTCCAGATATGCATGTTCTAGACTAAATTTTAATCTCGTATTTAAAAGAAAGTCTTTTTTTTGGTTTACTCGAGACCTTTACCAAGTTCTTAATTGTTTCAGTTTTTTTTTCAAGAAATTTTCAGTTAATAAGGTAAACGCTCAATGTTGCCACTTGATGCCTCATGAAGTTAATGAAACCGTTAAGGCCAACACTATACCCATTCTCCCTGGCGCCCATCCTTCATCAGTACTCCCCTCTCGATGCCGTTCATCGCCATTCTGAATTCTTATTTTGCGAGACAACACTAGAAGGGAAGGGACATCATATTTTTCCAACAATTGCTTCTTACTTTGATAATTCATGGCTTTTAAGTGAAGTGAAACAGTAACATCTGTGCACCCACTCTCTGTTCTTCTCTCTCGATGTTTTTATCACTATTTTTCTAGCAAGCAATCGTGCTCGTTAATCAACTGAACATTAATTGAGAAGGTACGTTGCATCTTTTAAAGCAATTGTCTCGCGCGCTGTAGATAAGGGCCGTTTCTTTCATTGTTTTCTCTTTTTGATGGGCTTCAGCGAGGCCCTACTGAAGCATGTCTTGATGTTTGCTTTCCACTTAGCCTCAAGCCTTTCATTAGGTCACCTGTCTTTTTGTACTTGTAAAAGACGAGTGGGGGAAAGAAACAAAGAAAAAATTATTTACAGTCAATATGGGATGATGAGCCCCTTAGTTTGCCATGTAGGGGCCGATTAACGGTGCGATTGTTGCTTACGACTGTCTCATGCGACTTTTGGAGCGCGGGCTGCCTGCGTCACCTAAAAAATCGTAAACAACTCTGTTGTAAGCTTTAAAACATATATATGTCAAAATCCTACGACATGACAATCGTGAGCAAGTTGCAGTTTGGATTTACTGCGAAACAACTAGCGTAGCAGGCTATCTGTGACATCCGTCAGCATCTAAATCGGCCCTAAAGAAGCAAAGAATAATTGGCTGCTGTTTACAGACAACGTTTCGTGCAACGTACTTCTCGCTAAAATTGCAAAACAAGTTGAGCCTTAAAAGTGTCTAGTATACCAATTGCCAGGGTAATTGGTATGGTTTGGGCTAGGGACTTTTCTCGCAAATTTTCCGTTTGCGTTATTATCGTTGCACAAAGTAGCTAGAATCGCGTTGCGGTGATGCAAAGATAGCACGAAAATTTCTAGCGAAGAGCATATCACGCCCCGCAATTTTAACTCACAGCTTGAGATTTTGTTACACCAAACGTTGCTTCGTTTGATAGTGTCCAACAACCAGAAGCACGCACCTGCTGCAGAACAATTTTGCATCTCTACCAAAATGAAACTGCCAATAGCACTAACCTCTTTTTAGTAGTTCACAAATTAGCTCATTCATTCTGATCTTAGGTGAAATGGGTGGAACAGCAAAGGATTCTGGAACGAAGCAAACGTGACGTCATACCCGGCGAGGATGAATTGGTAGAAAGGTCGGTAGCAAGACTGAGACGAGATACAGCTGTCACCATACGCGATCCTTTCTTTAAAGATCAGTGGTACTTGGTAAGTAGTAGGATCTTTAAGCAAGCATATCGTTGACGCCTGCCTAAGTCCTCCTACGTTGTTATCTATCCTCAATGTTAACCCGTTTCGAATTCGGAACTGTTGGGATATATGTGTTTATGTATATGTATTTTACCTAAAATGGGTGAACATTGAGATCAGTAAAACGGCTTGTTTCTTTTTCCAAGTTCTTTTTTTTTTTTTCATGGCTACAGGCCTCTAACCTTGTGTCAAAGGCCTGAACACTCAAGGCTTGCTTGGCTTAGCGGACCGGTTACTCTGGCTCACGAGACTTCAATCCAATGTCTAAAAAAAAACGGTATTCCAGGAAAGCCTGTGAAACCAGGTTGTCAGAATGACCAGAATACCAGGATTGCTTCCTGATCCAAGCATAGAAAGACTGACGATGTTATCAATTTTAAAGCTACCCTATCCTCTAACCACTTCCCAAAGATTCTCGTGTGTAATCAGCCAAAATCCACGGTGCAATGGAACTCACACGCTGTCAGTTACGCGTTACTACATCTTTGCTAAAATAGCGCAACCTTGTTTTCTCCTGTCATCCTGGAATGCCAAAGTATAACCGGAAAGTCGGCTTGTGCTTAAATTTTTTGCATCCCTGGTAGTCTATTTTCTGTGTTACCAATTGTTGTTTTTCGGTCTTAACATTCCAAAAAATATAAATTAATACATGATGTTTATATTTATAATCACATTATGGGGCGTTGTACTCAATAACAACAAGTTCCACTTTATACCCTTTATGCGCTTGACCAGTTTTTGAGCTTAAGAATACTTGTCATTTTGATCTTCAGCAAAATATCGGACAATCTTCCGGACCCCATGGGATTGATATCAACGTGTTGCCCGTGTGGGCACAAGGTTATTCCGGTAAAGGAGTAGTGGTGTCCGTACTGGATGATGGTGAGTCCAATAAGAGCCCTCAAATTTAACGTGACTGTTAATAGTTATTCCGCAGTGGTCAAGCTATCCTGTTCATTCGTTTGTTTTGTCGTTTGTCCTTTCGTTCATGCCGACTTCTAAGTAGTAATTCCTTTTCTTTTAATTCCCAGGGGTTGACCATACTCATCCGGATTTAAGAAACAACTATGTAAGTTTTATATCTGTTAACTAAAATAACATAAGAATGGTATGGTAAATTGTGCTAAAAAAAAAAAACGGGGACGATCGTTAGACGTTTTCTATTACTGTGAGTTTCTGAACATACCGTTTGTACACTAGTGCTTAGATCAGAATTCGGAAAATAGTAACGGGACACACGAGTTGCAGTACGACGGGTGTCTCACTTGGTGCCAATTACGGTTTCATTTTGAATTTCTCAATGTTTGGCATCATGCTGAAGCACCTACACGTGACAATGTAATTTTGCGATCTCGTGTTGGCAAATCAACATCCCGTATGTGTGCTAACGTCGAATTAAAAAGTTGGCAATTTATTAGTGAGGACTAGAACTTCACGCCTGTTTTGTCATCTTTTCTTCTAGGATCCTGACGCAAGCTTTGACTTCAACGACTTTGATGGCGATCCAAAACCTCGCGACGAAAACTTGGAAAACTGGTAATAATAATGAAAGCTAACAGTAATGGAAGTGAGTCGTGGGATGTGGTCGGTTTCCAACTGACTGAGTTTCTTTTGGGCCAATCACGTGCACAGAGGTCACTCAGTTGACCTCTATCAACGACACACAACTCATTTCTTACCAAATGTGTGACCTGTGACCCGTTTCTTTCGCCTCGCAGCTTAACACAAACTAGTCAACTTTCTTTGTACAAAATGCTTTTTAAATCACTCAGAATTCAGGAACTTAACTGTGAACTGGTTTTGAGTATCCTTTCTTTTTCATTTCTCTTGTGTTGTACTGATACTCTTTGTCCTGTCTAGTGAGTTCATCTAGGGGAGAATAGTCCTGCGAAGGACTGTCGTTGGTGACACTGACCAACGTTTTGACAACCTACAACCTTCGACAAAAATCTTTTGGACAATTCAATAAAAATCGCCTATTTTTCATGAATTCAACTTTAAAAAATCAATTTCACTATAACCAGTGTTGAAATGTCCCCCAACCCCGCTTAAACAGTGTTGTGCAACGGGTAAACTGCTTTGGATGGGAAAATCAACATTGTACGAAGGGGGTGGGGGGGTGTTCCAAGAATCGCCCTTGGTAATTGCAGAAACGTGAAAGTGTCCCAAAATTACTGACGAAGGTTGTAGGCGGAATTACGTGTGTTGTCTTCAGAGTCTTTAGCGTCGGATGACTCTGGTGAGGTTGTCGAGACATTAGTCAATGTTGCTAACGACTCCCCTCACTTGGAACGGAAGTCCACACTGGAAAGACTGCTGATCCTCCTAGGTTAAATCGTATATTATTAAGTCAAATTCTAATTAATTTACTATTTCAAAGCCATGGCACAAAATGTGCAGGAGAAGTAGCAGCCCAAGCGGACAACGGCATCTGCGGGGTAGGAGTGTCCTTCAACGCCAGTATTGGAGGTGAGGTTTTCTTGGTTTGGTCTTTTTCAGTTGAGGAACAACTACCACCAAGGAAACGTATACTTGCGTTGAAAACAAATTTCGATCTCGCTGCCATATAGTTTGCTCGGCCAAATGAATTCGTCATTGCGTTCAACAACATCTGATTCGTTTAGGCACGATTTTGGGTTAAGTCAGACGACCTTTGATTCGTTCGATCCCGCCTGAATCATTTGTGACCTCAGCTAATCGCCTTGAGAATTTGTCATCAAACTAAATAATCACCAAACCAGTGTGACTTAAATTTTGCAGGTATCCGCATGCTAGATGGTAAAGCTACAGACACTCTTGAGGGAAGTTCTCTGAGTTACCGCTCAGATTACATCGACATCTACAGCTGTTGTTGGGGACCAAAGGATGATGGAAAGAGATTCGGCAAACCGGGTTACTTGGCTGGTAAAGCGCTTCAGATTGGTGCCGAGCGGGTAAATGGACCTCTTTGCTCATAGATGACCCTTAATCTTTTGAGCGACTTACTAATGATACAGTGTTGTCCACTGTTAAGTCTTGAGTTGAAAGCGGTGAACTTATTAAGTTAGTCAATTCATTTGCCTGACTTACTCTATTCCTATTCTTACACATGGTGAGGGGGGGGGGGGTAATCGGTTATTTGAACGAAATCTTAGTTTGACGTGGTTTAATGGCTACACACGATCAAGATCAATGTCAAGACTCTATAAACCACATCTAAGCCGGGTTTTAGATTCTATGATAAGAATTTAACCGAGCTGCCTTTTACAAACACCATGTTTAAACGTGGCCTAACAGATACGGAAGACGGCACAAAACCCGCTCAAAATTGAATAAGATCGTGGGTGTTTGAAAACCCGTCACCGTGAAACTGAACCAAATGCCTTGGTTAATGCCAATGTGTATCGTTCTTGTGAGCGCTGCTTTCGTTCTTCTTCCACCAAGTTTTCGCTGAGAGGTAAATAAGGTCTACAAAACAAATTTTAAACCTAACCTTCCTGAACTTGGCCTTATCTCTAGCTTTTGCTATAAGACATCGCTTATAATCAAACCGCTTGCTCTTCATCTGTTTTTTCTACAGGGTCGTGGTGGTAAAGGTAACATTTATGTTTGGGCGACAGGTAATGGAGGTCTAACAGATGACGACTGTAACTGTGATGGCTACACTACCAGTATATATACCATATCAATTGGCGCTATCAGTGATCACGGTCTTTCAACGTATTACACAGAGCACTGTGCGTCTACCTTGGCTGTCACATTTTCTGGAGGATCGCACAGAGAAACCTTAGAAAACAAAGTTGTAAGTGGTTGCAATTATGTAATTGTCAGCTACCAAAGAATAGTTATGCCGAAAGCTCTGTTAAGGACGGTGCCTCCTAATACGGAGGTATTTTTGCACAGGTCATGACTGTGGGAAAAAAGACGATCTTACCAAGGGCTATTTGAATCCAACAATAAAATTCTGGGTAACCAAGCATTTTTCAAAGCAAACATAATTCTGAAATAGAACAATGTATGGCATTTTCTTTCTAAATTTAAGCTCAATTATTTTTGAAAAATGTGCGGTTACCCCCAATTTTCTTTTTGGATTCGAACAGCTCGTGCTAAGGTCTCCTTTTCCCGTACAGTCATAAGCCGCGCAAAAATACCTTTGTATTAGTAGGCACTGTCCTTAAGAATCCCGAGTCTCTCAGACCATCCAGAGATGCACAGAATATGTGCGCAGTAGTGTGTGCAGTAAGAAAAAGGAGGTACCGGTAGTCAAGCCAAGCTCAGGGGAGGAGAGGACGATAAAGTCGTACACAAGTCGCAAGTGGTCCACACGGCAGGCACTCTACTAAGGTTTCCGTGGCATAAAGCAAACTACGAGCGTTATTACTCCCCCCTGGATGGGATGTCTCTCGATCTGGTTACTGTCCGTCCTGGTGACCTACAGCAATTTGACACCGGTACCTTGATACATCTGAGTGGAGAGAGTCAATCTTCCGATCGAATAATCCTCCAGTCGTCTGATTATATCCACGCGATGAAAAGTCTCGTTGCGCGTGGTGCAATAGTCAAATCATTAAGACGCTTAATTTGGAATTTCTTCTGCGTTCTGGGGTGCTGGCTAGGAAAGTTATAAACTCTTGCTGTTTCAGCAGTTTCATAGAGAACTGAAAGTCATGCCATCCTGAAAAGAGATCACACAAAAATGAACTGGAATTACCTCGTAAGGACATAAAAGTAATGAAGGTCTCATACAAACGAAGTCAATAGTTCCATTCAACATTGTTGAATTCGATATGTTAAATGCCTTTGACCACCCTGTTGAATAATGTTCAATCGGTCTAACCGAGGCCTAAGATTTAAGAAGAGAGATGCAAACACCTCCCCAAATTATGTCTTAAGTTAAACGAGGAGATAACAT
>Ga0126336_10001350_pt1 | contig 12593 bp, 8 predicted proteins | sample SidCmetagenome_FD_92530 | JGI IMG/M metagenome (GOLD analysis project Ga0126336, IMG submission 92530) | Coral microbial communities from El Islote,Puerto Morelos, Mexico - Siderastrea C C metagenome | ecosystem: Host-associated > Invertebrates > Cnidaria > Coral | place: El Islote,Puerto... | reverse complement strand
TCGGAAATAAAACGTTATGCGTGGAAGCCAAAAAATTTTTACGTTATTGCGCATACAGTTTGAATCGGCCAATCAAAAAAAATTAATTTTTGGCCGTTACCAGAGCTACAAGAGACGTAATTTTAAAAAGGCCGCGTAGCTCTGGGGACGAGAATGTGTGAATCCCGGAGGAAAGGCATCACACCCAGCGAACCGGGAATGAGTACTTTTGATGTCGCTCGAAAGCCCCCAGGGGTAATTCTGGCAGGTAGATTCTCCGAAGGATCAGTTCGACAACCTTCAAAACAGCAGGGGAAGCCTTTAGAACTCGTAAGAAGCACCCCATTTTTTCAACAAAAATTGACAAATGAACAAACATTATGACAGTCATAATGCGCAAACTCGTTGGTGTCATTACTTGCACGGCGGAGCCTGGTCGTTCGAAAGCCGATTATCGCTAACCCTGGCGTTAAACGTTGTCCAAGGTCTCTGATTCTCTTATTTAAAAGCGTTACCGAAAATCTGAAACCCAATTGAAAGCAGCCAAACTCAAATGATGCTAATCCTAAGTTAGCTTAACTCTACTTTGAACAGCCGGGCCCAGTTCTCTTCGAATCGGTATTCATCACTCTATGAATTGTGATTGAGTACAGCTCTTTCCCGAAGATTTCCGAATTTTGGGGGTAAACATCCGAGGATGTTTCCATACAAATGTTATCCTCTTAAGCTATATCACAGAATCCCCAATTTATAACAAAATTTAAAGGTTAAACTCAGTATACCTGAGTAGAATTCAGCAGGATAAACAAATATTCCAAGGCATCAGAACCAAAGTCCAGAAAAAAGCCCACTAACCACGTGACACCCAACAGAGGAAGGAGGGCAATAATACTCCTTAGACCTCTCCTGTAAAAAAGAAAGCAGCGGTATATAGTCGGCAATTCTGAGGAACTAACTACACGAACTTCTCCCGTTTATCAGGATAAGTAGGATATGTGACCGTGACACCATATTCTCCTACTTAACATGTGGAGAATTTCTGAACATTTTCTTCTAGTGAAGTAAACGGCTTCCTTTTTAGCTTTGTAACATTTAAAAAAAAGCTAAAATGTGAAACTTTGATGAAATAGAGTGTTATTTATTAGCCATTACATTGCAAACATTCCTTCATTTTACTGAAGGAAGGTGGTGATTTCTTTTTTAAGAAAGGGGAAGAGGAACCGCTTTTTTAAAATCACAATTCATAGTATTCTTTTTCGCTAAGACATCATTATCAAGGTGCTAGCTTCTCAAATCATTCAAAATTTTTAATACGTCTTCATGAATAAGTTGGTTCGCCCTACTGACTGTCCGTTTCCTAATCCTAAACTATCAAACGCTTGCCTAAATATTGATCATCTAATCCATGACCTATTTCAAGCAGAAAACGCTTATTTATAACCTAGTGTACTAAGCCAATTATATAGAGGTGACACAGTGAATGGCCGCTAGCGCTGGTAAAGATTGAGGCGGAAAAAATCGCTCGGCCAGGCTGACGTATTTACCATTCAACTCGCGTATAGACATCGTGGGATGAGGTCTGAAGCTGCGCTGGAGTAACATTTAAACAAAAGGTGGTTACTGATGTGCAGAAGGTCACGGGTTCGATTCCCTGGACAAGTTGAAAATACTTTTCTTAAAGTTTAGTCAGTTTAAAAGGTTGGTCTCCTTACTTCGCAGCAGTCAAGTGATTGGTGCCATATTTAGAGGCTATTTTCCCAAATATAACGCGAAGAAGAACGACAAACAACACCAAATTTACCTGCAAAACAAACAAACAAACAAACAGTCTTTCAACTGATCTGATTAAATATAAGGTACTTTGTTTTAAAAAAGCAAGAAGATTCATTGACCCTAGTTGGCGATCGGATTTTGCGAAAAGACGTGTATAAATAATTACAATATGGTTGAAATATGTATTTCCACCCAGTCGCTTTGATTTTGTGATGCTAACTCATTCAATTTTCCAATACTTTTGTTTATAAATCGCGGTAATGTTTAATTCGACTCCACCAAGGTAATATTTTGGGTAGGTTCAAGGTGTTTATTTATTTTAAGGCTTCGGTTTGGATTCAGTTTTAACTGATGTAAATTAAAGAAATTGTCCCTAAGTATAGATTTTAAATCTTCTGTAATTTTGGCTACGTTGTCGTATTCAAACAAGCATTCATACCACAAGTATGACCAAAATGGGTCCTTTGTAAATCCACAGGCTTCCATTCATCCAGCATCTAAGAAAAACAATTGGTCTCGCGTGAATTAAAGCATCCAACATGGACACTGAGTTCTTTACTGCACCGTGGGGGATTTGAACAGGTTATTTGTTTCCGCCGTGGAGATTTCCCAGTTTTTTTTATGGTAATGCAGCTTACGCCCACGAGAGGGATGAGCACTGTTGAAAATGTCTGATGCATAATCACTAAAAGAGATCATTCGATCTTGCTGATTTTTGAGCTTAAGGGTAGATGATGAAAGAAATAGAAACTCATCAATCGTAAGATATTGTATCGACTTGGAACCAAATTCTCAGAGGATGAATTGCAATTTAGTTCCTGAGTTCGAAAATACATTTAAAAAAGCGGCAAAATAGCATACCTGTTCCGCTCGATCTGTGGAGTCAGTTTCAGATATCCACACGTGACGTTGGTGGTCTCAACCTCACTCATGTCAAACGTGCTCGGTCTGATGGCCGCTACTAATCCCACTATGACCGCTGGGATTCCTAAAAGAGGCAAACAATACGATAACAGTCTTAGATTTTTAGCCTGCAAGTGATTTATCGACTGAAGAAGAGAGAGGTGCTTGATAAACCACGACAAGGCACTCGCTTTTCTCAAACAAGTCATTCACAAGGGATGGGCACAAAGAGGAAACAAAATCCCCTATTAAACCAGTATGAACTACGCCGTTTGAAAGCTTGACAACTTGAAGATAAACCCTTCAGTACCGAATCTACCTTATTATAATGTTCAAAATACTCTTCTTACCCCATCCTATCGCTATGTACGCTGCATACTGTTTTTTCACTGAGAAAACTTTGACCAACTTGATGTAAAGGTTAATTCCTTCCACTAACATCCATGTAAAGATCGCAGTGTGAAGATAGTGCTGAACGACTGTCACAGCGGAACAAAGAGTCTAAAGGGCAAAAAGGTCAGTTAGAAAGGCAAAGATCTGAAGGTTTTTAGTTTACTTTTATCATACTGTGTCCTAACAAAAGAAACTTAACTTCTCAAGTTGGGGCGCGGTGTGTAATGGTTAGCGCGTTGGACTGAAGGTCGGTGGCTCGAGGCCTGGTCCTTGCTATCGAGTATCAGTTTCCTGAGCCACGAAACTTTGCTCCACATACACTCTCTCTCTTTACTTGTATAAATTGGTACCGGCGACATAATGCCAGAGGTAACCCTACGATGGACTAGCAATACTCTCAGACTACAGAAAACCGGGTTAAGCTCCGGCCGTGTGGGTGTCCTGTGGCTTGTGTGAAACCGAGTTAAGCTCCGGCCGTGTTAGCCTCCTGTGGCTCGTTTGGGACTTTACCTTACGTACCTCAATCCTGATCGAGGTTGTTCAAAGCAGTGTTAAGATTTTTTTTAAAGATTTTCAAAAATGACACGCAAAGTTTTCATCCGCGTTATCGCTTGCGTAGCAAGCGTTTCCTCGGCGTTTTTTCGCAGGTTTGAAACATTTTTCGCTTTTTGGCCGCGCGAAAATTGAGGAGTGTTCAAAAGGTGCAAAAACGGTTGCAAAAACGTTCATTTTTTGCGCTTGCCCCAATTTTCGCGCTTCTAACAAAGAAAAAAAAGCCTCGTACGAACGGAAAAAACCTTCCGAAACGCTTGCTAGGGAGCTATCTGCGTTAACACATTAAGTGTGGGAAAACCTGAGGCACACCGCGCCGTTGGTCCCGGTCAACCAGGATTGTTAAGCAGATTTGTGCACTCACCGCATGTTCCTGTCTAGTTGTAAACAAAGTTGTATCCATAACATACACAAGATTACCAACTCCCAACGAGAATAGGAGACTTTTGTGTATAAAAATCCGTTCAGAGTTTTTCAACCTGTGGAATAAAATACAAACTGGTCAAACTCTGATTTTTAGTGGATCTCATGATGTTAGACGTTTTGGATATTCCAAAACTGGTGTGATGTCCCGTTTGTAATCCTCCATCCCCTTGCCATAGCCTGATTAATAGTTTGCTAATGATAATAATGTGACAGTTGAGACACTTGGAAACTTTCCAGCCATTTTTATCTTTTACGATGAATTTACCTCCTTCCCCATCCTTATATTCGACTAAAATGAAATTAACAAAGTAAAGAATAAATAATCTTAGTGTACATCTATATATCAAGATTTGTCTTTGAAAGAGAGGAAAATCCTCTTTCACAGATAACACCTATTCACACGTGCGATAAGCGCAAGTAAGGTTACGCGTAGGTGCAGTGCCATATAACGTTATGGGTGTCTATTGTGGTAGATGTTGTGTTTGTGCGTCTGCAGCTTATGTTTGCTTTCAAACTGTACTTGTGCTTATCTTGTGTTATCCTGGTTTATAACAACAACAACAATAATAATGATAATAATAATAATAATAAATTCTTCTAATCAGATTGGTAAAGTTAACAATTCTGAGCTAGAACAATATGAAAATCTTAGTTTGATGTCTTAACGTTTGGTCTATAAAACATAGTAGTAAATTTCGAGTTCTTTGATGAAATCCCTGCAAAGACTAATCATTCACATGACATTCTTTCATGTCTTGCACTACTTGTTTCTTTTGAATGGTTTACAAATTTAACTTTGGATTTCTTCGTTGTTTTCTTTTTCAGCACTTTTAAGATTGGAGACAAAAGCCATTCAGAATCTTTTCCGGCCAACTAAAGGTATGAGCTTCCGGCTGTTGCCGGGGTATTAAGCCCCCCCCCCAACCCCGCCCTCCCGTATAAGCTTCTCTACAGGGTTATAATACCCCTTACAACCCGACACTAAGTTGTATAATCCCGAGTCTTACAATCAGCAAGTTACAGTACGTTTGCTAGTAAACAGCTAACCTCAAGACGGTCAATAGTATAAGGGCAATGACAACAGCTGCGATTGATATGCACAGTAACACTAACTCCAGGTTCCTTTGAATTTTTTCGTGCCTTAGGTGCTTCTTTGAAACTTCTGCATTGTAGATGAAAACCCCCTTTTCCTGAAGAAGAAATATAACAATGAAAAAGAAATAATAAAAGAATTAATACGGCCAAAAATATGACTTCGTTCTGCGATAACAAAATAAAAAAGCATGCATGCAAGGCCAAGTAATACGGGCCACATTTGTGTACAACGTGCCAAACAACATGGCGTCATTTCAACACAGCTACCAGAATTCATTTTATTCCTTTCTTATTAGAATTTTGTCCAAGTGAGGGTTAAGTAACAATACCTCTAATTTGCATCAGGAAAAAAAAACACATTGAAGGATTCTGGTAGTTGTAGTCAGGTCAAATGAAGACAACGTGCAAATGTCCTAGTACCACTGCAGCGCAAAACGTGTTGCAGAAAGTCTTCAGAAATTCTTGCTGGCGGAGATACCAATACGCGCAACAAATAATCTCAACGTGCAAAGTTCGCGAGGCCAAAAAGCAAAAAAACGCTTTCAACTCGCGGAAAACCCAAGGGAACCCTTACTACTTGCAAACCACTTGCAACCCAACATTGTTTCGCGACAAGTTTTACGAAACTACTGCCCATATAAGGTCTCATTTTACCTCGTCAAACGTCACCATTGTGCAGTTGTTCGCCTTCAGTAGTTCCTTTATTTGCTTATTAGTCAGTTCATCTGTCTGTGGGTTAATGGTATAACAAACAACAGTAGCAACTTCACATTCTCATTACTTAAGGGAGGGAAGAAGGGAAGATCGTAGTCACGTTGCGTGTCAGTGATTGTAGCTTACTAGATGAACTTGCGTCGGTGCAAATCCGTATAAAAAAACAGTCGTTAGAGACCACGAAAATGTAAATCTGTGCAAAAGAATATGGCAAGACTACTATTTTCGTCGTACGTGTTTTTGTGAAAAACTGCCGGATGTTCGATAACCGTTAGTTTGGAACTTTACGGACAACTAATTTTGTTTTTACCACATTTTACCAGTTTCTCCTTTTCTGATGGGTCGATAGTGGTGGGAGATGAGAGTCCATACCACGGCTCTCACTCATGAATGCCTGTCGCGAATGTTTGTGACCGATTTATTGTAGACTCGGCACCGCGTAAAAAAAATCTTATTGTCTGTAGTAAAACACAAATTCCCTCCAGTTTTCCGTGGTATGGCCTCTTATTTCCAACGAATTTCTTCATCTAGCCATCAAAATAAGTTGCGGACTCAACAATTTGACGCCTAAATGACGAAAATCATGGGAAATAAGAGGCCATACCACAAAAAACTGGAGGAAATTTGTTAAGTCTTAAAAGACCCTATCTAGCGGAATTCAGTATGAATCTTAATAAGCTAACGCCAAATTTTACAATTCAAATCGTTCTCACTTACCACATTATTCTGCGTTATTTTCGTGTTGTTCGAGTTGGTGTCGTTTTTTCTCGTCACATTGCTCCGGACGTTGATGATTTTTATCGTAGGTTTCTCATCCACTGCTCGGAGAAGCGGAGCTGTGTTTAGCTGCAAAATCAGCTCATTTCTTTGTATTACGAATGTGGGTGCCGGTTTTTTGAAGTTTGTTTTGACGTGCGGGAATTTTCTAAGATATTGAATCATTAGAAGTATTAGCTTAAAATCGTGTACACAAGCAAAGTGGATGTTACACTTCTAGATATATGAACACGATATTGCACACTAGCGAGAATATAAGGTCTTACGTTCGAGTAGCACAAACTATGTGTATCACAAACATGTTTTCTTTACACTTTCCTGAGATTTCTAATTTTGAGCGTGCATAGTTTCTAACTGAGCGTGCAAATACAGCTGCTTCTCATCGCTCTCAGCGGCAAGATGCACCGCGCGTGAGAGCGTCTCTCGCTCACGCAATTCCCCTTAGCGGCCGGGAGAGATATGAGGCCGCTGTATTCGCAAGCTAAGTTCATAACTTAAAATAGCTGGATAACTCTTTCGTACCCAGCAATTCGAAACATCCAATAAGAAAATAGCAAATCTTCACTCACTCTTTTTCGTCTTCAACATATTGGAGTCGTAACGACGAACCAACGTTATAAGCTGCAGTGTCATTGGGAGCCTGACGCAGAAATTTCAGTGCTTTATCCGCCACAGAGTTTCGATCGTAAGCCTAAGAAATAAAACTTGGTTTCAGCAGTAGGAAGGGTTAGTATCCTTTGGATGTCTTGCTGCTAATCGCAGCCGGCCGCTAGGGGCATTTGTGTGAGCGAGCGCGAACGCCCCTAGCGGCCGGTGGAGGGGGAGGGGTAACCTGAATCTATCGGCCGCTCTCTCTTCCTTCACTCCAGCAGATGACCTCGATATGTCTGAATATCAGACCGGCTACCGTGAGGGTTGAGAAGCGATTGTATTTGGCCTAGGATAAATAGTTACAGGTCAACGCAGCTCAAAAGCTCACGCGTTTGTGTTTATTTTTTTTTTGGGGGGGGGGGGGGGGGGGGTTAAGGAAAGCAAGGAGATAAGTTACAACAGGATAGCTCGAGATAAAATGAAGAGAATCTTGGCTCATTTTATCCAAGAGCGGTATACGGAAGAAAAACCGAAAAACAGGACCACCGGAAGCTCTTTAACATAAATATCTTCTGAGAGCGGTTAGGGCTTATCGTCGGTAGGACGTTTGCATTGCGTTTGAGATTTGGGGTTGTTTTTTGGGTGGGGAATACATTCGGCAGCTTACCAATTTTGCCTTACAAAAGTTAGAGTTTGAGTAGGCAGGAGAACCAAGTACAGTGCTTATGAAGTTCTGTGAAAGGAGAAAGATGAAAGAAAAACGGTTAGATGAGAACACGTAAATAGTAAGCTTGTCACACTGTGTGGGCTATTAATGTTTACATGTAACAAGAACACCGAAATCAAAGGCAACTTCGTGAGGCATCTTTTTCTGCTAGACGTTTTCAACTTCCCACCAAACCCGAAGATCTATTTACGCAGTTCATACCATACAGTATTTCAGCGCTGTTTCAGCATTTTGATGAGTAATTGGCGTCAATAACCGGCTGGTTACAATGTAGAACAATTCTTTGTACAGATCATGGAACACTCTGGGATTGGTGAATTCTTTTGCTTCTGCAGAGCTGGCTAACTCATTTGATACATTCATGAAGTTGCTTTCGTTAACGCCTACGATCTGCAGTAAGAAAAAAAAATACAGAAATTTAGCCAAGACTACTTCTCTTACGCATAAATCGAGTATCTGTTAAAAATGATAGCCAAGCGCATCAAATGTTGCAGTGCAAGTTGAGATTGTTTGTTGCGGATATAGCTTCCTCCTCGCATAACAAATTTTCATGTTGCAGAAAGTAGACGTCGCTTCTACTTTTTGCAACAAATTTAAGTGCAGAGGTGATACTGTATGCACAGTAAACAATCTCAGCATGCAACGCAACATTGTCAGCGCGCGAAAAAAGTTTCACGAAACGTGTGTGATGCTATAATGTGACTGTTTCGACTCAAATGGAAGTTAAAGATTGATTTGATTAAAACTCACTTTCTTTTTAAAGTAATCCACCAAGGTTTTCTTCTCGCAGTAGCACGTCGTGTTGTGAAGCCATACTGTCTTAAAAGGGTTTTGAGTGCAGTTACTTCCGAAGGTTCCTGAAAATAACGGAAGCCACACGTTAAGTACAGTGGATGTCATTATTTGTTATGGCACAGTGTAGAGCAGATTGCAGCGTAACTGTCGAAGGTGTTATTCTTTTGTCTATGACTTGTTGAAGGAGTGGTTTCCCATTGGCCTTCGGTCTTCGATTGTATAGCGTTAATTGTGATATGAACCGTTCAAACTCGTTTACTCTTAATGAGGCCAAATTAAGGACGGTGCGTCCTAATACAGAGGTATTTTTGCGAAGGTTATGACTATGGGAAAAAGCAGAACTTAGCAAGATCTACTCACAATAACATTTGAGAAGCCGTAGCCATTTCTTAAATTACCTACCAATGTTTCAACCACTCCCTGTTAATCGAGGTTTATGACAGTGAAAGTAAGGGAAATCAAATGAAATCATCTACAAGACTCCAACACCTCTGATAGTGTCTCACCTGTCCACGCAGGATCAACTAATGAACACTGCTTTAAAACCTGTCCGCCCACTTGTGTCCTGTTCCAAAGGAAGCCGTGCGATATCTCATAAGGACAGAAGTCTGAAAAACAATAATGATAAAAATACCAAAGTAATTAAAATTTGCTTAAATATTCACCATCATGAGGGAAGCAAGAAAGGCTTAAGAAATATTATTTGGTGGCATAACCATCCAGCTCTTCCGTTTGCCTCCCAATGCCTCTTTTCCTAGTGATCGGCTATATTGACCACGTGGTTTTATTGCTTATAATAGTTTTAAATCGAGTGTCGAAAGTAGTTCGATTTGGTTTAGAGTTGCCACGCCCCTTGTCCAAAACACTTACGTTTGTCACAGTTCCGCTCGTCTGAATCATCGTCACATGTTGTTTGAATGTTGCATCTGTCGCTAAGGGATCTAATCTCATCACCGCTGTCACACAGGAATAGATCATCTTTTGATATTAAAGACAACTCTCTGATTCCTAAAACCAAAAGTGATAGAAAGAATTAATAATTTTAAGCGGGTATTTTATCTGCTTCCCCTCAATCGGCGGAAGCCATGTCTCGTTAAGAAATCATATCTTCTCTTATTGTACCAGAAGCAAGAACCTCCATTAAAAAAAATAGAAAACGAAGTCCACTAAATGAAACTAAAATTCGTTTGCAAAGGGCTACACAACGAGCAATCAGTTCAAAATGTAATTTGATGGTCGAAACGAAGTCATGTGACCACTTAAACCTTATACTGAAGTTAATGAGTTCAACAAAAGAAATTGATTCAAAATCAACCACTTCATGTTTACACAAACCTGGTATCGCACCAGTGCATTTCACACGTCTGTTCTCGATATAGCAACCAGACCTCACTTTTCGATCAGAACCGCTGCAGTAAAAATCGACGCCATTTTCTTTCCAATGATCACCATCGTAGAAAAGTTTACCGTTCCATCTGCAAGCTTGAACATATCAAAGTTTCTGTGTCAATTTTCATTTCTCATCTCGTTCTGTCACAAATTTAACGGAAAACAAATAACACCCAATCCACACATCCATGCGAATAAAAAAAATAGATAACGAAACGTTCAAATTCAGCAAGGCTCAAAGTGACCAAAGTTGGTTGGGTAACTGTTCATGAAACAACGAAATTAAAAAAAATAGAAGCTTTTTGTTCACAAACTATGGCCAAATAACTATGAGGAAACTTTGCCATTCACGGTTAGTTGCCCCAATACAGTTCAACGCTCCAATACCAAAATGTTTTTCAGGCTTTATAAACATCTCCTTTAACTTAACTATGTTGTGTTTGTCTGTTATTTTAGCGGTAGGTGTCTTTGAGAGAAAGATTGAGTAATTTCTGAAAACAATATATTCCGCCTGTAGTACGCGTCAGTAAACTATGGTGTCATTCTTGAATTATTGCTTTATCAGCTCTAAAGGCGCCTTCACTCGTTAACTGACAAAGTCTCTCAGACTCATTTTCACAAATACAGTGTAATGAATGTGCATGTGTGTGAAAACCACAACAACAGATTGCCAACTTCATTCGTGACATTCATCGACACATCAATTTAACTTGACTGATGTGCCTCCATGAATTTACAAACTTAAATTTGGAGGTAAACGAGGACGCCCTGAAGATAACTCACCATTGCACACTCCTTTATTTGTCTTCATAAACCTAGCCACGTTACATTTCGATTGATTGCAATGTTCAGTTAATTTCTGATTGCTGGCGGGTTGATTCTGGGAACTCGCTGTAAGAAGTAGGAATGATACAAACACTAGAGTTCTTGAGCACTGAATCTTGCCGCCCACACATGCGCACTGCATGCAGGTACCAACATTCCACGTGGCCCCTTCAAAATACTGGTTAGAGTCCTCATCTTGACATGTGATCGCTGATGGTTAAATCAAAAGAAAAAACCAAACGTCGTGTTAAACAATTAAACGAAGGAAGCTACGCTTCTTTCTCACAAGACTGTGTACCATTTAATTAAAGCCTTTCGCTCTGAAGAGGGAGAATAATTGAGAGTGTACAAATTTTCCAATTTCGTTGAACAGATCCCACCGAGGCCGTTAAAGAGCGTTTATGTGAAAGGTTACAACCGTAGGAATTCACCCCGGGGTCAAAGGTTTGAGGTACCTTATACAGCAATCATATTCCTTAACTTCATGCCAAGACAAAAAGATGTTCGATTCTTTAGAAGATTATTTTCCTGAAGTAATATTCCTTTTCTCAGAACTGTTTCATAATTTATCACAAGTTATTACCCGATGAGCAATTCTGGATGTAAAAATTTTGCAGGCAGTTGTTGGCTTCTCTGCATCGTGAGCTTTCTGTTTCCAACTGTCGGTCATTCGGACAAAACGTAAGGTTTCCTCTCATTTGATCGCTTATCTGCCGTAGGGCTATAGGAAAAGAAAAATTGTATTTGATAAGTTAAGTTTAGTTTAGTTTACTTTAGTCAAAGATCAAAAACCAGAACTTGGCATTGCGTATTTTGTCGCCGCTGCCTTTCACTCCTTTGGGGCCTTCAGATCAGGGAATCAGGATCCAAAAATGTTAGCGGGTACTACTATTTTATCTGAATTTATTAATAAGGCCAACGTGAAGTATAAAATTGAGGAGTTCACTGGATGAATTTCTTTTTTCTTTAACTGGAAAGCAGATTCACTCAGTCCTTGTACATACATACAGTCTGCCCTATTTTTTTTTTTTTGTAAATTGTTTTAATTTCCTTTTCTTTATCATCTTTTTTTCTTTCCAAGCCGATTTTCTGTCATGTTAGTGTTTAGTAATGAGTCAGTATGTAAACTTTTCATGTTTATAGATGTAAGTTGTTGTTAATTTTATATTGTCAGCAATTAGTATTAGAGTATTGTAGTGCTGTTTAGAGCTTTTTTTCCCAAGGCCTCTTTGGGCCTTTTTTGGGTAAATTTTTGTTATGTGTTCTAAAGCATTGTTAAAAGTTTTTTTTTGCTCTAATAAAGGTAATAATAATAATAATAATAATAATAATAATAATAATAATAATAATAATAATAGCATAAAAAACTTAGCTGGTACTAAGTTTCCTGGTTTTAAGTTGTGTCAGAGCATGAGCTATAGGAAACATGGATTTTGAGTTCTCATCGAACATTGTTTCAAGCAAACAGCGATGAAATATGTCGACTATTCAATAGAGCTATCACCTTACCGTCAGTTCTGCTGTCCCTTGTCTTTGATTTCTACTTTACCTTCTGCAAATATCCCTGTTTCTCCCCGATTCTTCGGTGAGTTCGATATGCTTACTTTTACCACCCGCCATTTTGAAAAACCACTCATTCCCAGTTCTACGCAGC
>Ga0126336_10001349_pt1 | contig 12597 bp, 7 predicted proteins | sample SidCmetagenome_FD_92530 | JGI IMG/M metagenome (GOLD analysis project Ga0126336, IMG submission 92530) | Coral microbial communities from El Islote,Puerto Morelos, Mexico - Siderastrea C C metagenome | ecosystem: Host-associated > Invertebrates > Cnidaria > Coral | place: El Islote,Puerto... | reverse complement strand
TCATTTGAGCTGGGTAAGACTACCCAAGCTGCCGGGACCTGAAAGACGAAAGGAAAGGCGAAAGGAAAGCACATTGAAATCTGCGAAGAAGCCGCCACGTGTTCGGCTCAAGATCTAAGAGAGGACATCCTGTCAGAAATGCGAGCAATTGGGAAAAAAAATAAACTTCTTTATTACTCAGACAAATTCCGTACCTTCCTGGACATGCCGTCTTTTGCGCCAAGTTGATTCTTTGATACATCTGGCTTTGTAGAAATGTTATGGAATTTGAATGGATGGATTGTTTTTCGCCGTTCACATTACGAAAAGCGAGCTGGCAGTCGAAGCTTATCACACTGACAAGTAAGGAGTCAGGAAGCGCAAGTAATCCCTCAACGCTCGATTTTTTCTCTCTCTCTCTTTCACAGATATGATCGAAGCCACTTTGTAGACAAACTCGAAATAAGCGGGAACTGCTATGCAATCGATCGCGTGTCAAAACATGGGAGCCCTGTTATGTCACATGCTATTTTCAGCGTTGTTGACAGATGACTGTCAACACATGATTAGAGAAAATTAATGCCACAAATCTGTTTTCCTCCATAACTTTGCGTAGAAACAATCTTTTTTTCTGAAACTTTTTGTAAAAGAGAGGTTTGTATAATATCTATCTGAAAATGACAGAAGTGTATTTTTCGAAAATATGGTCAATTTTGGGGTACCATGATACCTTAAAACTATTTTTGAATTGCTGCTAGAACACAATTTCAGAGGTGTGGATCCTAGCAGGTGCAATACTCTGAACAGATCTTGAAATAATGGTTGGTCATGGGGCATAGTCCCACAAAATTGTTGGGAAGTGTCCAGTTAATGGGCCTGGGCACAGGACAGAAATTGACCCAGATTGTCTTGAAATGTTCACAACTGACTCCATTAACCATTTTTTATAGCCAATGGCAGAGTGCCTTGACCAAGAAAACTGTTCCACTTGTGATAATGTAGATAGAAGCGATTGATAAAAGTGATAAATTAACTTGATGCCCTTTATGTCTACAGGGACCACCTGGTATTGCGGGTCAACCTGGTTCACCTGGTAAAGTTGGGAATCCAGTAAGTTATTATATGAATGTTGTACTATCTGAGCACTGAACTGAACTGCAGGAAAAAGTACAACAGAACTATTGTAACCTTGGCCATCTAGACAACGAAATCAGGTCACAGATTAGACGTACTCTGTGTCACCAGTTGCCATTTCTCAAAAGCCCGAAAAAAAATGAACCACTCATTCAACAGTGTGTTGTTTTAAGATGTCTTTAAGATGAGAGATGGTTAAATTATAATAACTAGTTTTGTGCATGAAAACGTCTTTGTTTTCAAGATACAGTGCGAGTTGTCGTGCCCCAAATTGACCCGAAGAGTTTTGAGGCTTTCGAGAAACTTACGCCAGAACATAGTTGAAAAAGGAGGAAATGCTAGAATGTCTCATCAGTTGTTGTAATCTGATACATAGTAAATGTATGGTCTTGTTTCCTTTTGAACTGCTTAAGAGACGTAACTCCACTTTTTGCACAGCAGAATATAGAATTTGTGCTCAAATCCGGTCGAAATGCAGTATTGCATTTAGAACTGATAGACTGAATGCAACTGAAGTTGAAATATGTTGTTTCTACATTTTCTAGGTGGTTTGATCTTCTTTTTCTAAGTGGCCCTGGCTAAAGTACTGTTGTTGCATAGCAAAATACATTATGAGACCCTAGCTGGACTTATTAGACTTCCCATGTTTTGATATGCCAAAATCCTGTTTTGCGTGAAGAGGTACTCAAGTGTGAAATAGTGGTCACATGGGAGCAGCTTTTTTAGAATGGCACACAAGTATTTCTTCCACAAACCCATTTTGTGTGGTGTAAAAATAATCAGCAGCGTATCAAAGTACAGTGCTCATAGCTTTAATTTGAATGATCAAGCTCTTAAGGATTTCTTTTACAAACTCGCACACGTGAATGACCTTGTGCATATACAGTACTTTCATTTAAATGGTCACTCTTAGGGCCGATTTAGACCGTACGATTTTTGCTTACAACTGTTCCATGGAACTTGCTCACGTCATGTCTGGAACACAAGTTGTGTTGTCAAAATCAGACATACATCTCCACAGCAGTTGCACGCAACTTGAAAAATGTCGTATGCTATAAAAGTCAAAAACGACAATTGTAAGCAAAAATCATACCGTCTAAATCGGCCCTTAGGCACTTTACTTGCAGACACTCAACTGTATCAGTCACAACGTGGATAATTGTTATCCATGAATGATAAACGATTTGAAGTTGTGCCAGTTACTGAGGCAAGCTGTTTGTTTTTTCACTAAGGGATATGCTGGAACACGAGGCAAAGATGGAACTCCAGGACTGAGGGTAATTTTGTACCTTAATTTTTTATACCGGCAGCATTTTTTTGCCCGTTTTAATTTTTGAGATAGTACACCGTGCATGTTTTATGTTTTATGTTGTTTTCACTGGGAAAAGAGAAGGTTTCCGATATATCTCTTATCAGTTTTGAGATTTATACTGTTAACCGTAAGTCGAGGCGTGGTTGCCAAAATGGTTGACGTAGTGGGCTTTTGACTTTTCCCGTCAGGAATGTGCTTCAGATTAATTGTACTAAGTTTGAGCGAATATATGAGTCAAACCATATTTGAATTGTGCACACAGAATGAAATAAATGAATTGATCTTCGCAATGATGAATGCACCAATTATTCATGCAGTATGGGAAAGGAATCCTGCCAGTCAGCTTTTTACCCTTCGTGTATTCATGAAGCACATTAATTTTATAGTTTGATTTTAAGGCACTGCTGGAGTGTTTTCATTTTGTAGTAGCCAATGGACCAGTTCAAATTCAAAATCCAGCAGCCAAACCTCAATTATTAGTAGACTTAAGCTTGATAGCTACCATTAAGTCTTAAGTCCTGAAACAGATCAATAAATTGTGGTGCAGTGGCTAGATATTATTTGCTTGTTGATTGCATTTATCCATTTAAGGATCACGTGGATCCTGTGCCATATAATAATAACAGACCATGAAAGAGGTTTGCTTTATCTTACAGTGCACGTAACAGTAGTGATTGAGATTATTGAGATTTTCATATAATTATTTTTTAGGGTGAACGTGGCCCAAGGGGAGAACAAGGTCCTTCTGGTCCACAGGTGAACCAATTAGACCAATCAAGTTAACAAGGAATCCAACTAGGAATTTAAATAGAAGACTGAGAGTGTCACTTTTCTGATTTTGTGTATCACTTGGGCCTTCTAAATGAATGTTGATGTACATGTGAACCATTGATCCGTTTGGGCTTATTGTGGTGTTGAAGTGGTAGGAAGTCTCACAGTGAAATTTCTTGAGTTTACAAGCTCCTGTTGCGTTTTTTAAAATGCTACCTGCTACCTGCAGCCTTGGCCGATAACCTTGGGACACCTTGCCATCTTCTCCCCTTCCCCTCTTTGCAGTGTTTAAAAGACTACAAAATGTTCTGCGAGAAATGGTTGGGTTTTTTTTTAAACATTGAATGGGGAGAGGGGTAACCGCCTACAAGGCGTCAAGTGTCCCAAGAATTTGGGGCTGAGGCTGTGGCTTTTTCGTATCCAAAGTTCTATCTTTTAAGAAACAAGTTTATTTACCATTTGCTTCCATTAGATGAATGTCTAAAATGAAATTTCACTAGAGAAAATTTAAATTTTTCATCAGCATTTTAGAAGCGTGTACAGTTACGTGATTACGGCTTTTGTAACAAATATTCCATTACAACAAAACTTTGGATTTATCAACTGAGTTGATAAGGTAAATTGGCCACCGTAAAGAGATTGAAAGCTGACGTTTGAAGCGTTAGCCCTTTGTCAGAGGGAATTGACGAAGGGCTAACACTCGATACGTCAGCTTTCAATCTCTTTACGGTGGCCAATTTTTCTTGTCAACTCAGTTTGTAAATCCAAAATTTTGCGTCTCATGTCCCCACAGACGCAGCACTACAGTTTCTTTAGAAACTAACCCCCCCCATCCCTTGTTTGTTTAATCCATTACAACAGTTCCTGATCTTTGATTTGCCTTGAAATTAAGTCCTACTCTCTAAATGCTGCAAGTTATTGTGGAGTTATAATTCATAACATAACCACTGGGATGTTATCCTTGAGTACCACCCTTCCCAGTTCATTTAGATTAGAAAAATTTCACTTTGTTATCGTGTCACTAACTGCTTCATTGTTTGTAGGGTCCTCTGGGTCGTGAAGGAGAACCTGGAATACCTGGAGTTGATGGATTACCGGTTCGTGCTAAGAATCCTTAAAAGAAATAAATAGATAACTATATCTGTATCAAGCCACTATTTTGGAGTGTAGCATATTACATTTAACTAGTTATTTGGTGTGGCTTCCCAGTGATGACAGGAGCCAAAGTCACAGACTGTATTGTTTTGCTTTCACAAGCACTTGAAAAAAAAAAATGAGATGGCATTTTTGCAGGATTGCACGTTATTGAAAAGTGTGCAGTCCATGCCTCAAACAGTCTCATACACGGCGTAGTTGACGATATCTGAGTGACATTGGAGCCTTGTTCTTCAAAAGTCATGTACATCAATGTCTCCAGCACCGTGACATAGCATTTGCCTCTTCACCATTATCATTTAAGCTGCTGTGAACCGTTGACTGGCCCCCTGAGGATTAATACTCTTATAGCACCTTGTGTCTATACTTTTGTATAACTCAGTCACACCTTACAGACCATTGTGCACCTTAGCATATTATAACCAGAATAAAAAAACATGGAATGTGTTATGTTTTATTCTCTAGGGAGACAGGGGAGCCCCTGGAGCTACCGGTTCACCAGGACCTGAAGGGGGTCCGGTAAGGCAAAAACTTGTATTTTCCTAGTCCCGAATAATCACCAATTGTTAGGCACTTACAATTAACATTTAAATGTGTGTTCCACAATTGCCGCTTCTTTCGGATTCAATTACTCATTTACTATGACATCATGTTTTTATAAAAATTGTGAAAGGGGATTCTGTGGGTGGTTTTATTTGCAGCATGCACATGAACTTGCAGCATTTTTGAGGTGTACCCTGCTGCAAATAAACATGTCCATACACCCCAGAAAACTACCCTTGTACGAAATGCCTTTTGTTTTGTAGCATCATTAAAATGTTCAAAACATAGTGGAAAGTAAGGAAAGCATCAGAAAATTATTTCTTGGGTGGTCATTTTGCCTTTAAACACTGTCAGGAAGGTAATAATTAATAACAATTTAGAGACTAATGGTAGAAGTAGCTTCTGAGAATATGGCAGGCACAGGCAGAGGAGAAGATGAGAAAATGGTGTAAAGAAAAGATGATTATGTACTCTTTTCTATTTTTCTAAGGGGAAATAGTTCAACTGATAGATTACTTCTAATGAACCAGTGTTACCAGCAAACTTATTTTCATTATTCATGATAAAAATTCAAGAAAGGGCGGGGGGGGGGAATTCAACTGCACTAAAGATAAATTTGCATCACAGTAGCAGGCGAAAGTGCAAGTTTTTTGCAAATGTACGTTTGAGCAGACAATTTCCTCCTTTGGCATCGAGAAGTATTCAGAGGTTACCTTGTCAAAACAGCCAGTGGAATACTAGTGCATGCTGGAACTTGCCATTGGTTCATTGCATATCCCATATGCATAACCTTAACATGATGCAAATAAACAGGTTCTCGCTTTTTTTGCCATATGCGTATGCTGTAAATAAATCCAGCCTATGTCAGTGCATTGCCAGCTAGGACAGCTGTCATAAAAAGAGAACGTGATTTAACTAGGAGATATTTCCGTGTCATGAAATGCATTCATATTCTTTATGATGAGATACTCCACAGGCGATGATGGTAATTTTCTCCCTCAGGCAGGCCTGTTGTAATAAATACGTTTTGTTTATTTTGTCTGCATAAAAGATGTTGTTGTTGTTGTCAAGTTAAAATGATAGATATATGTATATATCATTTTTAAGGGCTTTCCTGGTCTTCCTGGACCACCTGGAGTTGCTGGAGCAAAGGGTGAATATGTAAGTACATGTTTCACTATTTTAGCCAGAGATAAATGCAAACTAAAGTCCCAGACACATGGTGCAACATCGCCTGCAACATTGCCCACAACTTGAAAGTTGCACTCTGTGTCCACCCTTAAAATTGTTGCACGCAACATTGCATTCAACTGTTGCAGAAGTAGAATGGGCTCCTACTTCTGCGACATCATTCGCAAGTGTCTCACTGTGTGTCCGTCATCTGCAACTTTACATGCAACTTCGTAATGCAATGTTGCGTGCAATGATGCATCATGTGTCCGTGCCTTAATACTCTTGAAGAGTTCGAATTTGTCAAATTCTTATAGTTGCATCTCAGATTCTTTGAGTTCAAACTCTCAAGAGGTCTCATTCACTCTCATTCACCCTCTCTTGTGCATTTCAAAGAACTTGAAATCTTGTTCACTCTTGTTTATCTTTGGTTCTGAGTTTATAGATTTGTCTGTACTGTTTAAATCAGCAGAATTTGTAATTAGTTTTTAATGCCCAGTCGGCACCCTTCAAAAATTTTAGAAGGTGTTTCCTTTATGAAAGGATGCGCAAGATATTTGAACATCTCAAGCCCACTGACTTAAGGACAAATTTAGTTGATGGCATAATGCTTGTGTATGGGTTAATATATATTTGTAATTGTGAGTGGCCAATTACATGATACCCAAATCTTTTGCAAAAATATTTTTGTAGAAAATTAAAAATAAATGCAAGATGTTGCAAAGGGAATGATTTAATTCATATGGAAGTCCTCTTTTTTAGGGAATAAAAGGATCTGCTGGAGATCCTGGAGACAGTGGCAAAGATGGAACATCGGTGAGAGTCCTAATTTATTATTTTTGCAAACATTAGAGATGACTGAAAATGCCAGGTCAACCATCACAAGCTACAATGGTAACAAAAAAGTTATTGGAATACTTTACTCAAAGCTAAGTCCTTCAAGAGACTATACCATTTTTAGTATTAGTTTGCAAAGCTAAAAGACGCATTGGAATTGAGGAAAACCCAAAGTTATGATTCAGTTTTGTTTAAATACTAACTATAGCTATAGCTATAGTCTGATGAATACATGGCTTTGCCACAAATGGCGAGGATGGAAATGAATTGCAGGCTCAGTTTTCTCAAGTTCCTCAGTTTTTTCGAGTTCCTCCCTTGTGAATTAAATTAAATAACTTTATTAATGTGTCAAGAGACTTAAGCATGTATGCTAATTGGTAAAACAAAGTAATTAAAGTAACTAAAGTAATTATGGTTTGGTCTCACTATGAGAGAATCATTTGATACCTTCTTCCTGCGTAAGGAGCATTTTGTGTACAAGAAAAGGTCTTTTAGTTTAATTTTAGCATGGCTTTGACCCAAAAACAAAAATCTACAGGACATCCCTTCCCTGTCCCCAAAAGAGATAAACTGTGTATACTAAACGTTGAGGTGTTCCAAGACTTTTAACTAGCATATAGTCTTTAAACCCTTATCAGTTACCTCAGGTGATTTGAAAACTTACAGGAACATTTTGTGAACAAAAACCTTGTTACTGGACTAGATAGATATCTTTTCATGAATAAAAATCCACTAAAGGAGCAAGAAAGGCACTATTTTCAAACAAATTCTTCAAATTGAAAACACCCAGACTCCCCCGGAAAGGATTTTAGGACTATTAAATTTGATTTGCTGCCAAAATTGAAACCAAACTTTCCTGGTATGCAGCATGTTGTAGAGTGTACAACGAATGTGCAGTTGAGTGGCTAAACAGCTGTAAAAGGAAAACACAACTTTGGACTTATCAACCGAGTTGATAAGATAAATTGGCCACAATAAAGAAAGCTAAAAGCTGACCTGTTGAGCACTTGGATTGATTGCTGTGACGGAAGGCTAATGTTCAAAACGTCAGCTTTTGAATTTCTTTATGGTGTTCATTTTAAGTTACAGTGAAACCTGTATTAAGCAGGCCTCATATTAAGGTTACTCTGGACCTTCGCAGGGGTCCACCCATGTCCTCCAGGAAAAATTCATAGGTGCGCCATTTTAAAGGAAAGCATGGCAAACTATACATCGTTGGAAAGCTTAATAAATGTAGATTTAGGGAAAAAATGTGAATTGCCAGTTTTCTTAATTCCACAAAAGAAAATTGCAAAAATGACCGCCAAAATGACCATGTTTCATTCAATTAAAACAAATGAATTAATAGGGTACCAAAATTCGGCAGATTTCTGTGAAATTTGGCCTGAACATTCCTTAGATGTTGTGAAACAAAAGTATGTCGGGGATTTTTGAAATTTGTAATATTTCACCTGTGGCGATCTTCAATACAATGCCCATCGCGCATTCTTTGCTGCTCGAACTTGACAAATTAATTAAAAAATAACCAGTCAGAATATCGAAAAATGCTGACACAATTTTGATGATTGATCCTTTGTGATTAACACTGTGCAGTTATTTTGCCAATGCGCTTGCATTTGATACCCTATTAATTCAGTTGAATGACACATGGTCATTTTCATGGTTGTTTGCGATTTTCTTTTGCGGAATTCAAGAAACTGGCATTTTATAATGTTTTTCGAAATCTAAGCTTTTCAACGATATAATATAGTTTGCCGTGTTTTCCTTTAAAACGGCACGCATACGAATTTTTTCCTCCGAGGACACCTGCGAAGGTCCGGAGTAACCTTAAGTTAAAGTTAACACCCTTTATTAATTAAGTGGACACCAGCTTAAGTCCCCAAATTTTCTTCCCATGTTCACTTAAAAATAAACCTGTATTCAGCGGACACTCCTATTAAATAATTGGACACAGACACCAAAATCAAGCCATTTTGTTACCAGAAACCTGCATGAAGCGGATTCTTTAAGTGTTTCCAAGAGGTATTTGTAGGACATTATGGCATTGCTATCTTCTTTGAAGAGTACGTTTTCTTGGTAATTTAGTAATTTTACTTGAAATGGTCTGTTGCAAAAGGTTTGTGATAAAGCATGCCAAGTATGCGGGTGAATAAAAGTGGAGATATACCGGTAAGAGCTCAATAATTTACTATTGCTTCGCAATTTACAGGGTGTATCAGAACCTTTATTAACTGGACACCCTGTATTAATAGGACACTAGTAAGGATCCCAAGGGTGTCCCCTTAATACAAGTTTCACTGTATCAACTCAGCTTAAAAGTCTAAAACACAACAGCGTCTTTAGAAACTAACCCAATTTTTCAGTTGCTCTTGAAGTTACAACCGAGTTTATATCCATTGCAGGGTAGTGACGGTGCTCCTGGAGTTGTTGGTGAACCAGGCTTGAGTGGAAACAAGGTAAAGTCTTGAGCAAGCTCGGCATATATATGCTCTGCATGTGATGTAATATTACTGTTCATGTTGAAAGATGAAGGGTTGTTTTCATAGATGATAAAACGTAAAGGACCCAGGAGACTGGTCCTTCAGCCCTTTCACTCCCAGGAGTGAAGGGCTAAAATCAAAATTCAACAAAAATCCCAAATTTCATTTTGTAAAATGCTTTAATATGAAATAGTACCACGTGAAAGTGCTGCTCAGTAGCTTTCGTTTGAATGGTCACATTGTAGGATTTCATCCACAGACGCTAAAGTTAGAATCACCTTAATGTCTCCATAACTGACTCTGAGAGTGAAAGGTTAGTTTGTGAAGCTAGGGTGTATGCACCATGTGTCGGCGTAGGAGTTGGATAATCAGTAATGGTCACCTTAACAGTTCTGAGTTGATGGTAAGGCACCATTTGCATTTTACAGTCTTTGCAACCAATAACATCACGGCTTAACTCTCAGATGACCAACAACATTGCGAATTTGTTGACCAATCAGGACAACAACCCGAGACTTCTAACATCTACTGTAGATTCACAATTCACTTGACTCTGATGATGACTTCCGCTCAGTTTGTCAAAACGTCAGTCAATGTCACCACAAACAGTCCTCTCAGGACTCATACTTCACCGATTTATGACAACTCCTGGGTCAAACCATTCACACTGTTGTATTTATGTTTCAGGGAAGGGATGGAACACCAGGAGCTCCAGGGAAGCGAGGAGCACGAGGAGCAACGGTAAGAATTACAAACAATCTCGGTCATTAAAATTCCAGCACTCTCATTGGTTCAGTGTATGCACTGGTTATCAGAAAATAATTATTTGGAGTTAGTATTACCAAACCAGTGGGTGTGTTCTTTGTGCACTCTGATTGGTTACTCAAACTCGGGATAGTATCTGCTATTGACCTCCCAGCAGTTTTCTGGATTTCATGCACGAGTTTTTCCTCATTTCTCAGAAAAAAGGAACAATTCAAATGGTGCGCTCAATCCACTGGTTTGGTATATACTTAAACAATATTATTTTCATGGCTCGGCAAATATCCACCACTATTCACCTCCACTTGGGTGAATAATTGTTAATTATCAACTGAGTTGTACAATGAAATTGGTCGCTGTATGGAAACCGGACATTTCCATAGTGTTACCCCTTTAATCGACTGGTTTGGATACGTCTTTGTCATTTCTTTGGACATTTAATAGATCTTCAGCAGTACCTCTCTGGTAATGTTTTAAGTTTAGTATTTTGAACATTAAACCACCATGTGACTATTTTTGCTTTGGTAGTCCAACTAAAACCCCATCATTTTTGTATGTGAAATCTTATTATTGCTTTGCTTTGCATTGCATTGTGGGGGCGGGGTGGTGTAGTGGTTAGCATGTTGGACTTCAGAGCTGAAGGTCGGTGGTTCAATGCCCAGTATCTGCCATTGTGTTGTTTCCTTAGCCAAGAAACTTAACCCCACATTGTGTCTCTCCACTCAGGTGTATAAAATGGGTACCGACAACATACTGCTGGGGTTTACCCTGCGATGGACTAGCATCCTATCCAGGGGGGAGGAGCAATACTCTAAGTTGCTTCATGCTACAGAAACTGGGATAAGCTCCGGCCGGGTGGACTTCCTTGGCTAGTGTACGACTTAACCTTACCTTGCACTGCATTGTATTGTATTTACTAGTATTTTGCTTGCTTTTAGGGAAGTCGTGGAGCCCTGGGAGCACCAGGATCCCCAGGTCTTCCTGGAGCCATGGTTTGTAGAAAAATAGGGCTTGGAACTTTACAGATTCATTGAGACAAACATAAGGCCGTGTTCTTTTGTGACTGTTTCAACCTTTAAACAATCTATTTTGGTTTCACGGAAGGGTTTTAAATATTTCACCAATTTTGACTACAGTCAAAGTTCTCCTTGCCACCACTCTGGTAAGCGACCAACTCTAGTTACAACCAGCATTGTAAAACCCCGTTTGTATTGTCCCTTAAACCTTGTAATTAAAAGCTCTTGTAAGAAACCGCTCCCATAAGTGACCGCGAACACTTTTGTGAATTACCGACTGGTATTTTCCTTTGTATTTAAGTTCTTGTAAGCAACCACTCATCTGGAAAAGAGATTCTGACAAGTTTTCAATCTGTGTAGATGCCTGACCAGTATATTTGTGAACCTCTTCTGTAATGGGCAAAAAATAATCTTTGTAATGTTCTTCAACTACAATAGTTATATTACTCGAAACTATTAACATTTCTCACTTTTTATGCCAAAATTTCTGGTTAGCGACCACCCTTAATTGTTTCATTCTGTGGTCGCTTACGAGAGCCCATTCTTGTAAGCAACCAACTCTAGTTGCGACCACTTTTCTGAATTTCTGAGGTGGCCACTTACAAGAGCTTCGACTGTGTTTTAGACTATTTCAGTGAAATAAACCTTTTTATACAGGTGGTACACGTTCACTTGTGAGAGTCATGTTTTTTCTATGCAAAGTAGAGCCACAGCTAAGATTTTACATAATTCGGTGTAATTTATATTATTTGTTTTGTAGGGACCCGCTGGTGAACAAGGAAAGGTTGGCCTGAAAGGAAATAGTGGAGAAAAGGTATGGATGTTTGACCTTTTGATCAAAAGTTAATATCTTAAAAAGAATTTAAGTCTACGTGGGGCTGCGGGAATGTCTTCATTTGTTTTTGTATCAAAAACAGTGACAATAAGTCATGCCTTTGTTACAACTGTATGTCCTTGCGAAACAAAATAATAAGATATAGATTTAGCCAAGCCTAAAAGCGGAGCTCCACATCTCTCTTTCATGCTAATTGGCCCATAAAATACAGTACATTTTAGTTGTGCAGTTATTCCCCAAGAGGTGAAAAACAGCAAGGAAGAACATGCGGACTGCTGAGGAAACTGTGAGTTGGCCTATTTTTCCTCAAAGAGAAGACTTCAGCACGACTTTCACCGACAACTCTTCTTGTAGCATTCTTTCAGAAGCTAGTTTATTAAATTCAAGAAGAGTAATTGCTAAAAAAAACCCACTTAAGTTGCTCCCGGTAGCGACTCGACAGACTTTTCCATGCAAATACACATTTCTCGCTGATTCCAATGCATCCCTCTGGCTGTTTAGTTCTTTTAGCCATGAAACATTTCTCGAAATCTATCTTGCTAAAATAAATAACTTTTTTCCGGTATCAAACCGTTTACTGACAAAAATTCTCCAAAAAATGTT